>CAJIAT010000344.1_pt1 | contig 15139 bp, 18 predicted proteins | sample 9199161 | NCBI WGS metagenome assembly CAJIAT01 (sample SAMEA7708281, study PRJEB35096) | sediment metagenome | biome: marine neritic benthic zone biome [ENVO:01000025]; feature: sediment [ENVO:00002007]; material: shallow marine sediment [ENVO:03000034] sea grass bed [ENVO_01000059] ... | reverse complement strand
CGTGCGCATCGTCGCGGTCGAGCCGGCGGCCTGCCCGTCGCTCACTCGGGGGCGCTACGCCTACGACTTCGGCGACACCGCGCACCTCACGCCGCTGGTGAAGATGCACACCCTCGGCTCGACCTTCGTCCCCTCGGGCTTCCACGCCGGTGGGCTGCGTTACCACGGCATGGCGCCGCTCGTGAGCCACACGCACCAGCTCGGGCTGATCGAGGCGCGCGCCTACGAGCAGCTGGAGTGCTTCGCCGCAGGAGTCGCCTTCGCGCGCGCCGAGGGTATCGTCCCGGCGCCGGAGGCGAACCACGCCGTGAAGGGTGCGATCGCCGAGGCGCTGCGCTGCAAGGAGGAAGGCGTCTCGCGGGCGATCGTGTTCAATCTGTGCGGCCACGGACACTTCGACATGCAGGCATATACCGACTACTTCGCCGGCAAGCTCGACGATCAGCCCTACGACGAGGGTGAGCTCGCGATGGCCCTTGCGGGGCTGCCCTCCGTTGCCTGAGGCGCGCGTAGCAGTCTGTTGATGAACGTCATCCCGACGCTCGTCGAAGCCGCGACACGGCCGTATGCGGTGCTCCCGAGATCAACGGCCTGCAGCCGTCGAGCTCGTCGGCACGTGCCTCAGGCTTCCTCGGTCTCGAGGATCCTGTAGAGGGCCTCGAACTCGGCGTCGGCCCGCGTCTCCGCCAGCGGGTCGGCGAAGCGCTCCTCGACCTCGCGCGCGATCCCTGCCCAGTCCTCGTCCCCGAGCAGGCGGCGGGCGGCCGGAAAGACCTCCGTCTCCTCCAGGTCGTGGTGTGCCTGCAGGAGCTCCGCGTAGCGCGCGATCTCCCCGGGGAGACTCTCCTCGTGGACCGGCAGCGCGCGCAGCTGGCCGAGGAGACGCTCGCCGAGACGTTCGAGGGCCCGGTGCTCGACGGTGAGCCGTTCGGCGGCCGCTGCGAGCGAACCATCGCGCGCGCCGATGCGGGCGAACAGCCGGTCCTCGATCGGGTGGTGGTTCAGGTCCGGATAGCGGCGCATGTACTGCATGATGTTGAGCATCACTGCCCGACCCGAGGCCGTCGGGTGCGCCGTGCCGAGGCTTCGGAGGCGCTCGAGCAGCCGGTGCTGGCGTTCGTGGTCGCCGAGCAGCTTGTCGAGGAGATCGCTCATGCGGCGAGCTCGCAACCGGACACTTCTCGATCGTGCCATCGCGGCGCGCCCCTTGCCAGGGGCCCGACGCGGCGCTCAAGTCCACCTGTGCCCGGCCGATACGACCAGCGGGTCCAGCAGGCTGCTGGCGAGCGCTCGCGCCCGACGCGCTTGCGCCATCGGCGGCCGTAGGCCCTTGATTTCCGGACCGTCCGCATACGGCTGTGCTGCGGCCGCGACGCCGACGGAGGTCGGGACGACCTTTTCGACAGCCTTGCGTGGAGCCGGATTTGAACGAGGCCAAGCCGACCGTGCTCGTCGTCGACGACGAGCCCCTCAACGTCCGGATCCTCGCTGGAGTCCTCAAGGATGGCTACCGGGTCGTGACCGCCGGCAGCGGGCGCGAGGCGCTCGAGCTGGCCAGCTCCGAGCGCCCGGACCTGGTGCTGCTCGATGCGATGATGCCCGGGCTCGACGGCTACGAGGTCTGCCGGCGCCTCAAGGAGGACCGGCGCACCCGCGCCATCCCGGTGGTGTTCCTGACCGCCCGCGACGACGAGGGCGGCGAGACGCGCGGCTTCGAGATCGGGGGCATCGACTGCATCGCCAAGCCCATGAGCCCTCCGGTGGTGCTGGCCAGGGTCCGCAACCAGGTGGAGCTCAGTCGCTACCGGGAGAGGCTCGACGCGCTCTCCTGGCAGGACGGTCTCACCGGGATCGCGAACCGCCGCCGCTTCGACGCCTATCTCGACCACGAGTGGCAGCGCGCCCGCCGCGCCGGCACGCGGCTCGCGGTGCTGCTCGCCGACGTCGACTGGCTCAGGCCCTTCAACGACCGCTACGGGCACCTCGCCGGCGACGAGTGCCTGCGCAGCCTGGCCGGTGCCCTGGCCGGCTCGCTCAGCCGTGCCACGGATCTGCTGGCGCGCTATGGCGGCGAGGAGTTCGCCTGCGTCCTGCCCGAGACCCACACCGACGGGGCCGTCGCCGTGGCCGCGCGGTTCCGCGAGGCGGTCGCAGGGTGCGCGATCGAGCACGTCGCGGGCGTTGCGCCCGGACGGGTCTCGGTCAGCATCGGAGTCGCCGGAACCGTCCCTCGAAAGGGCGTCGAGCCCGGCGACCTGCTCGACGCTGCCGAGCGCTCCCTCGAGGCGGCCAAGGCGGCCGGTCGCGACCGGGTCGGTCCCGTCGAATCGGTCAGGCTCTCCTTCGATGCGCCGGAGGCCCGCGCCCGAGGCACCTGAGGCCGGGGGGCGTCCTATAATCGCGGCCGCCGGGGTCGCCGGCGCTGCTGGCCCCCGGAGATGCACGACCCGGAGATGCCCGAAGCCGGCCGCTCCCCGCCGCTCGACCTCCTTCTCTACGCCCACGACGGGCGCGGGCTCGGGCACGTCAGCCGCAGCGTCGCGGTCGGCCTCGCGGTGCGCCGTCTCCATCCGGGGCTGAGGACGCTGCTGGTCTCCGGCGCGCGCGGCTGCGCGGAGCTGATCGGCCCGGCGCCGCTCGACTGGGTCAAGCTCCCGGCCTACGCGACCCAGGTCGTCGACGGGCGCTCGCGAGGGATCGACGGGCCGAGCGGCTTCGCCGACGCGGCGCTGGGCGCGCTTCGCGCCGAGCTCATCGAGCGCCTGATCGCGACCCTGCGTCCGCGGCTCGTCCTCGCCGACCACGCCCCCCAGGGCAAGCATCGCGAGCTGCTCGGTGCCCTCGAGCGCAACCAGGGCGAGTGGCTGCTCGGAGTTCGGGCGGTGCTCGGCGACGTGCCCCAGCTCCGCTCGGCGATCGCGCGCTCGGCGTTCTCGGCGCACTACGCGGGCGCGCTGTGGTACGGCGACGGCGCGGTCCTCGGCGCCGAGGAGCCGGGCCGGCTGCAAGAGCTGCTGGGCCTCAGGCCGAGCGAGGTCGGTTACGTCTCGCGCCTCGCCGAGCTCGAGGCCGGCGGCTGGCTCTCGCGCGGCGCCCCGCTGGCGGGGACCGTAGCGGTGCCGTGGGCGGGCGATGGCGTGGAGCGCCTCGCCGTGGCGATGGCCGGGGCGCTCCGCTCGCTCGGCCCGGGCCTCGGCCCGTGGCGGGTCTTCGTCGACGGGGGCGATGGTGGCGCGCTCGACACGGTCCGGGAGGCCTTCGCCGCGCTCGACCACTGTCGCGTGGAGCCCGCCGGCGCCGGTTACGCCGAGGCGCTTCTCGCCTCGCGCGTCGCGGTCGTATTCGGCGGCTACAACAGCCTGACCGACGTGCTCCACGCGGGCATCCCGGCCCTGGTGCTGCTGCGCGGCATGGCCGACCGCGAGCAGGAGCGCCACGTCGAGCGGCTCGTCGCCGGCGGCGGAGCCCCTTTCGCCGCGCTCGCCGAGGAGGAGGCCTCGCCCGGCGCTCTCGCGGCCGCGCTCGAGTCGCTCCTCGGCCGCCAGCCAGCAGCCGCGACGGTGCGCCTGGACGGCGCGGAACGTGCTGCCCACGCCATCGCCCGCCGGCTCCGGGAGCTCTGATGCCCGGCCGAGCGGACGGTACCTGGGGCGTCCATCGCGAGGTAGCCTCCTGGGTCCGCCGAGTGCCGAGGCCACCATGACCGCCGCCGTCGAACCGAACGCCCGCGAACCGAATGCGCGCGAGCCCGAGCCCCGCGAGCCGAACGTCGATCCCCGCGAGGTGGCGCAGTTCGCGCGCCTCGCCGACACCTGGTGGGACCCGGCCGGGCCGTTCTGGCCGCTGCACCGGCTCAACCGGCTGCGTACCGGCTACATCCGTGACCAGCTCTGCGCCAGGCTCGGCCGCGACCCCCACGCTCCCAAGCCCCTCGCGGGACTCGAGATCCTCGACGTCGGCTGCGGCGGCGGGATCCTCACCGAGTCGGTCGCCGAGCTCGGCGCCGCGGTCCGCGGCATCGACGCGGTCGCGCGTAACGTCGCCATCGCCCGGAGCCATGGCGCCGGCCGCGACCTCGACGTCGCCTACGCCGAGGACACCGCCGAGGCGCTCGCCGACCGCGGCGAGCGATTCGACGTGGTCCTGAACATGGAGGTCGTCGAGCACGTCCCCGACGTGCCGCGCTTCATGAGTGCATGCGCGTCGCTGGTGCGGCCGGGCGGGACGATGTTCGTCGCCACCATCAATCGCACCCTCGCCTCCTTCGCCCTCGCCATCGTCGGTGCCGAGTACGTGCTGCGCTGGCTCCCGCGCGGCACCCATCGCTGGAGCTGGTTCCCGCGACCGGAAGAGCTCGAGCACCATCTCGAGTGCGCGGGCGTGCCGGTGGTGGCGCGCACCGGGGTGCGGGTGAACCCGCTGACGAGGCACTTCGCGCTGACGTCCATCATGGCGGTGAACTACATGCTCGTCGCCGCGCGACCCGCGCACGGTCGCGAGTGAGCGCGCGGCTGCCCTTCGCCGCGCGCACCGCGAGCGGCGACGTCTACGACGTCGAGTTCGAGCTCCATCCGGATACCGGATCACCGATGGCGGTCGGGCAGCTCGTGAGCGCGCTCCTCGAGACGCTCGGCCGGGAGATCGCGATCCGGGACGAGGTGAGCAACGGCGATGCGCTGCAGGCGATGGCGATGGCGATGGCGGTTCGGGCGACGATGATCGAAGCGCCCGAGCGCGTCACCCACGATCTGGCCAGACGCCTGCTCGACGACGCGCTCGCGTCGATGGGCGACGCGAGGCATCGTCGCGCCGGCGCCGGGCACGCGTGAGCTGGGGTGCGGCTCGGCCGATCGCGTTGCGAGCATCGCCGGGATGGGAGCGGCAGATGGCCGCGTAGAAGCATTGATCACTGCCGCCCGCAGCAAGTACCCGCCCCCCTTTGGGGGGCGGCACACGACTGCAGGGCAAGGACTGCTCCTGCGATCCTGCCGAGGGTGGGGGGTTCGGACAGTACACCGCAGGTCGAAGCCTCCGGCGTGTAGCCCATTTCTGAACACCTATATAGAATGCGTGCGCCGACGCGCACGGGATCCCCTTCTTGATCCGATCGCCAACGGACGCCCCTTCCCTGCTCAGGGCGGTGGAGGGCGCCGAGAAGATCTTCCTGACCGGTCGCCGCAGCCGGGAGGCGGACCTCGAGAGCGCTGTCCACGTCTTCCTCGAGTTCCTGCGCGGCTTCGAGAGCCTGGTCTTCGACGGTCCGTGCGTGACGGTGTTCGGATCCGCGCGGTTCCCCGAGGGACACCGCTACTACGCGCTGGCCCGTGAGCTCGGCTCCGCGCTAGCCCGCGCCGGCTTCGTGGTGATGACCGGCGGCGGCCCGGGGATCATGGAGGCGGCCAATCGCGGCGCCCGCGAGGCCGGGGGACTCAGCCTCGGATGCAACATCCGCCTGCCCCGCGAGCAGGTTCCGAACGCCTACCTCGACCAGTTCATCGAGTTCGAGCACTTCTTCGTGCGCAAGGTGATGCTGGTCAAGTACTCGTCGGCCTTCGTGGTGATGCCCGGTGGCTTCGGCACGCTGGACGAGGCGTTCGAGGTGGTCACCCTGATCCAGACGGGCAAGCTCGAGTCCTTTCCCGTCGTCGCCATGGGCAGCGAGTTCTGGGACGAGCTCCGCGACTTCGTCGGCCGCTCGATGCTCCCGGCCGGGACCATCGGCGAGTCGGACCTCGAGCTCATCCAGCAGGTCGACTCCGTGGACGAGGCCGTTGCCATCGTCCGCGCAGCGACGACGAACGAGCCCGGACCGGGCTCCGACGCCTCGATAGCAGGCTGTTAGCAGGCTGGTGAGGGACGCCGTTTCTCAACAGCCTATTAGAGGGGGAATCGAGATGAGAGCACTACCCGGGCTAGCCTTCCTCGCCGCCACGTCGCTCGCGCTGTCGGCGCCCGCGGGCGCCGCCGCGGCGGATTCTCCGGCCGAGCTGGTTCGTGCCGAGGTCGCCGAGGTGCTCGCCATCGTCAAGGACGAGAGCATCTCCAAGGCCACGCGACGGGCGCGACTGACCCGGCGCATCGCCTCGCGCTTCGACTTCGAGTCGATGGCGCAGAGCATCCTCGCCACCCACTGGAAGAAGGCGAGCGCGGACGAGCGCGCGGTCTTCATCGATCTCTTCAAGCGGCTGCTCGAGCAGACCTACGTCTCGGCGATCGAGCGCCACACGACGGAGACGGTGAGGGTCGGCGGCGAGCGCTACCGCGACGGGAACGCCACGGTGATCGTGACCATCGAGCGCGAGGACCACTCCGACGTCCCGCTGCTGTTCAAGCTCAGGCCCGAGGGCGAGAGCTGGATCGTCTACGACGCGAACGTCGAGGGCCTGAGCCTGGTCAGCCACTATCGCGACAGCCTCGGTGCGATCGCCGCGCGCGACGGGATGCGCGGGGTGCTCGCCCACCTCCAGGAGAAGACCTCGGCCGGCGGCTGAGGCGCCGCGCTCAGAGCTCGGCGGCGATACGCTCGGCCAGCGCGCCGATCGCGTCCATGTCCCCGGGCACGAGTCCCCAGTTCATCGCCAGCGCGTCGCCCTCGCGACGCGGCAGCACGTGCATGTGGAAGTGCATCACGGACTGGGCGGCCGCCGGCCCGTTGCACTGCAGGAGGTTCAAGCCCTCCGGCGAGAGCACCTTCTCGATAGCCCCTGCGACCTTCTTCGCGGTGACCACCGTCGCCGCGATCGCATCGTCCGAGATCGCGTGCACGTCAGCGCCGTGCTCCCTGGGGATGACCAGCGCGTGGCCTTCGTTCGCCGGATTGATGTCCATGAACGCGAGCGTCGCCCCGTCCTCGTAGATCCGGAAGCACGGGATCTCCCCGGCGGCGATCCTGCAGAAGATGCACTCGTCCTGCTCGCTCATCGGTCCTCCTAGCCAGGTGCTCCGAAACAGGGTACACGTCGGAGGCTTCGACCCGCAGTGATCGATATCTCTGCACGGGTTTCTCGTCGTCGCCTAGCCTGGCGGTCGCGTCCCACGGTACCCGCTGGCCAGCGCTCGGCCAACACGTTCCGCTCACGCCGCGGTCTCGCGCGCCTCGAAGCCGCGGGCAGGACGGTCCGCCGGGCGCTGCAGCCAGTTGCTCGCCGGGTAGCGGGCCTGCCGGTCGACCGCGTGCAGGGCGTAGGCGACCCGCGAGCCGCTCGAGCGGTTCGCGTCGCTGCGGTGCGGGGCGAGGCCATGGAGCGCGATCAGCGTCCCCGCGGGCGCCTCCACCGGCACCGCGTCGCCGGCGGGCCAGGGGCGCGCGTCGAGCGTCTCGAGGGCGAGCCCCTCGCCGTCGTCGGCGAACAGCGCGCGCAGCGGACCGCGATGGGCACCCGGGCGCAACCACAGGCAGCCGTTGTCCACCGTCGCGTCCTCGAGCGCCAGCCACAGGCCGGTCACCGTGATCGGATCGGTGTTGAGGAAGGTCGCGTCCTGGTGCCAGCGCACCTCGCCGCCGATCCCCGGCTGCTTGTAGATCAGCATCGACTGGATCAGCAGCGGATCGGCGAGCCCGAGGAGGCGCAGCATCCGTTCGAGAGCCGGCGCGCGCGAGAGCGCCGCGAAGAGCGGGTCGAGGTCGTGCAGCGCGTGGCCGATCTTGTTGACGGCCCGGGCCGGCTCGACGCGCAGGCGCCCGTCCTCGTCGACCGCCTCCTCCTCGTGGAAGACGTGCACCGCCGCCGCCGACTCGACGAAGGTGCGCTCGCCCGAGTGCGCGTGCGTGCGCGTCGAGAACACCGGCTGATCGGCGCTCGCCAGCGTGCGCGCGAGCGCTTCGGCGTGACGGGTGAGATCGGCGCAGCGCCCGGGATCGATGAAGCGCTCGACGACGAGCGCTCCGTCGCGGAGGAAGTCCGCGAGCATCCGCGCCGGACGCATCGCGCCCGCCTGGTGGCGGGGCAGGGCGCGCGCGCTCATCGCGCGAGGCGTGCGAGGAAGGCGCCGATGAGGCGCGCGACCTCACCGACCGCCGCCCGCGCGCTCTCCATCGTCTGCTCGTGGCCGAGGGGCTCGGCGCCGATTCCAGCCGCGTGGTTCGTGACCACCGACAGGCCCGCGACCCGCATCCCCGCATGTCGCGCGATGATCGCCTCGTGCACCACGGACATGCCGACCAGATCGGCCCCGAGGACCCGCGCCGCATGGATCTCCGCCGCGGTCTCGAAGCTCGGGCCGGCGAAGCACGCGTAGACCCCCGAGCCGAGCGCGATGCCCGCGTCCCGGGCCGCGTCGGCGAGCGTCGCGCGCAGGCCCGGGTCGTAGGCGTCGACCATGTCGACGAAGCGCGAGGGCGCGCCGGGTCCGCCCGGCGCGGGCCCGATGAGCGGGTTGGCGCCGCTCAGGTTGATGTGATCGCTGACCGAGACCAGCGCCCCCGGCATGACCTCCGGGTGCGTGGTCCCGGCGGCGTTGGTGAGCACCAGCGCCTCGCAGCCGGCCGCGGCGAGGGCGCGCACCGGCACCTCCATGCCGAGCGGGCTGCCGTGCTCGTAGAAGTGCACCCGACCCTGGAGCACCGCGACGCCGAGCGCGCCGACGCTGCCGAGGGTCACCCGTCCGGAGTGGCCGGCGACCCCGGGGCGCGGAAAGCCCTCGAGGGTCTCGTAGTCGAGGCGCGCGGTCGGGGTCACCACGTCGGCGACAGCGTCGAGGCCCGAGCCGAGGATGATGCCGATCCGCGGCGCGGATCCGGCGGCGGCGACGAGCGCCGCCGCGGCGCTCGCGACGTGCGTTTCGGTGCGGGGCGCGGACTCTCGGGCGAGGTCTGGCATGGGGCGCGAGGATGCACCCGCGCCGGTGCGCTGGCAACGCCGCCTCGTCGGGCGAGCGCGGCGCTCGCTCAGGCGACGTTCGGCGGGTCCTCGCGGATCCCCCCGACGTCGCTGCCGCCGGGGAAGCGCAGCTCCTCGACGAGCTCGCGGATGCGCGCGGTGGCCTCCTCGCACGGATCGACCAGTCGAAAGCCGGTGACGTGGAAGTCGGCGTCCTCGTGCGTGCCCTGCCACAGCGCCCGCATGCGCAGGCGCACCTCCGGGGGCTGGCCGCTACCGGGCAGGGCCATGCGCACCTCGTAGTCCCGGTCGATCGCGATCGGATCGACGCTGACCAGCATCATTCCCCCGACGGTGATGTCGACCACGTGGCCGAGCACCGCGTCGCTCTCGCGATCGAACACGCGCAGGTGGTGGATCAGCCGCCAGCGGCTCACGTGCCGGTTCTCGCGCATCGTCCTCGTCCTCGCGACTTCGCGCGCCGGGCAGGGGCGCCCGGATCTCTCTATCGACCGCTGCCGCCCACCCCTTGAGCGCTGCCGGCGCGGGGGCCCGTATACTGGCTCCCGGTCCGGTCGATGGGAGGGGACCATGACGCGTCCGAGAGTGCGCGGCGGGATCGTCGGCGCCCGCTTCGCGGCGCGCTTTCACCACGAGTCCATGCGCCGGGTGACCGGCGCCGACGTGGAGGTCGTGGGCGTGCACGCCCGCACCCGCGAGAGCGCCGAGGCCTTCGCCGCCGGGCGCGGGATCGCTGCCTTCGACACCCTCGAGGCGCTCCTCGACGCGGTCGACGTGGTCCACGTGTGCGTGCCGCCGCACCTGCACGAGCCGGTCGCCGTCGCCGCGCTCGAGCGCGGTGTCCACGCCATCGTCGAGAAGCCCTTCACCGGCAGCTTCGGCGACGGGCCCGACTTCGACGCGCGCGGCGCCGAGCGCGAGCCGATGCTCGCCGCGGCGCTCGACTCGGCGCGGCGGATGCTCGCCGCCGAGGCCGCCTCGAGCGCGCGCATCCTGTACGCCGAGAACTGGGTCTACGCGCCGGCCATCCAGAAGGAGCGCGAGATCATCGAGAAGACGGGTGCCCAGGTGCTGTGGATGCTCGGCGAGGAGGCGCACTCGGGGTCGCACAGCGACGCCTACGGCTTCTGGCGCCTCGCCGGCGGCGGCTCGGCGGTGGGCAAGGGCGTGCACCCGCTCGGCGCCGGGCTCTATCTAAAGCGTGTCGAGGGGCGCGCGCGGCTCGGCCGACCGATCCGCCCGGCGCGGGTCAGCGCGCGCACCCACGCCCTGACGCGCATCGAGGGCTTCGAGGATCGCGGGCACCTGCGCACCGACTACCACGACGTCGAGGACTTCGCGCTGCTCCACGTCGAGCTCGAGGACGGGACGGTCCTGGACGTGTTCGCATCCGAGATCGTGATGGGCGGCGTGCACCGGCGACTGGAGGTCGCGGCGAACAACCACCGCACCGTGTGCAACATCGCCCCGACCGATCAGGTGCGCACCTACAACCCCGACGAGGCCGCCTTCGAGGACATCTACGTGGTGGAGAAGATCGGCACGCGGCAGGGCTGGATGAACCCTGCGCCGGACGAGGACCACATCACGGGCTTCCCCCAGGAGATCGAGGCCTTCTACCGCGCCGTCGCCCACGGCGATCCGGTCGAGTCCGACGCCGCGCTCGGCGCGGACACGGTGGCCACGGTCTACGCGGGGTATCTGTCCGCCGAGCGCGGAGGTGAAGCGGTGGAGATCACCAGACTCTGACCGGCTCGCGACTCGTCCGCGCGCCCGGCTCCGCGACGACCCTCAGTCGATCCGCCACACGTTCCCGCAGCGCCTGCACCGGGCTGGCATCTGGTCGGCGTCCGGCGCGATGTCGAACAGGCCGTAGCCGCCGCACTCGGTGCAGGTCGCCCGGTTGGCGCAGGACTGGGCGTGCGAGAGCATCGACCAGAAGCGCCGCCAGGTCTCGATGGCTCCGAGCCCGATCACGTAGATGCACAAGGCGTTGACCAGTGGCGTGATGCCAGGACCGCCGAGTCCGATGAACTCGAGCAGCACCGCGATGAGCACGCCGCAGAGGATGCAGCTCGTGAGCCAGCCGAAGCTCAGGAAGAGCTGGCGCTCGTACCAGGTCTGGAATCCGACCCGCTTCGAGGGGTGGTTGGCGCTCATCGCCCGAGAAAGTATACGGCGGCCCCGTACCCCGGGCGTCGCGGCCGGGCTTTCACAGGCTCTCAGTCGCGGAAGTTCGTGAACTGCACCGGAATGCCGAAGTCGATCTCGCGCATCGCCGCGATCACCTTCTGCAGGTCGTCGCGCTTCTTCCCGCTGACCCGGACCTGCTCGCCCTGGACCGCCGCCTGCACCTTGATCTTCAGTCCCTTGATCTCCTTGACCGCCTTGCGGCAGGTATCGGAGTCGAGACCCTGGCGCACCGTGACCTTGCGCCGGACCTGCTTGCCGACGGTCTCCGGCGGGTCGACCGCCAGCGCTTTCAGGTCCACGCCCCGGCGGTTGAGCTTGGAGCGCAGGATGTCGAGCATCTGGTCGACCTGGAACTCCGACTCGGACGCGACGGTGATCACCGCCTCGTCGCGGGCGAAGCTCGAGTCCGTGCCCTTGAAGTCGAAGCGCGTCGCGACCTCGCGGCTGGCCTGATCGGTCGCGTTCGCGACCTCGTGCATGTCGACCTCGGAGACCATGTCGAAGGTGGGCATCGCGCTGCTCGGAACCTGCTCTGGGCTGGCCCGCAAAGGTGCACCAGGGACACGCCGCCTGACAAGGCGAACGAGGCGCGCCGTTGCGCCCGGTGGCCGATCGAGAAACAATCCAGATTCGCATCCCCCGCGCCGCGGCCCGAGAAGCCTCGCGCCCGGATGCGCCACTCGGGAAGGAGACCCAGCCCATGCGTGCAGCCGCTCGAACCCTTGCCCTGGCGACCGCTTGCGTCGCCGGCGGTGCCGTCGCAGACACCACCGAGCAGCAGTGGTACCGGACCGTCACCGTGCCGAAGACGGGGGCGCACTGCGTCAACGACAAGAACTGCATGAACCGCTACCACCCTGCGATCCCGCCGGTTGCCCACGCGGACGCGGGCGACGTCATCGTCTTCCACACCCGCGACGCCCTCGACTCGGATCTGCGCCTCGACTCGGTGGCCGACGATCTGGCGGCGGTCGATCTGAACCTCGTCCACCCGATGACCGGGCCGGTCCACGTCAACGGCGCCAGGCGCGGCGACGCCCTCGAGGTCGAGCTGCTCGACATCGAGCCCGACCAGTACGGCTACACGTTGATCGTCCCGGGCTTCGGCTTCCTGCGCGACCTCTATCCGGAGCCCTACATCGTCAACTGGCGCGCCACGCGCCTCGGCGCGGTATCCGATCAGATGCCTGGGATCACGATCCGCTACGAGGCGTTCCCGGGCTCGATCGGCGTGCTCCCCGGGGCCGGGGAGGTCGCCGCCTGGAAGGCGCGCGAGACTGCGCTCGCGACCGCCGGCGGCATCGCCCTCGCCCCGGAGCCGACCGGCGCGCTGCCTGCGAGCGTGTGCGGTCCCGATGGGAGCCATCCCATGGACTGCCTGCGCACCATCCCGCCGCGCGAGAACGGCGGGAACATGGACGTGCAGCAGATGCAGGTGGGCACGCGCCTCGTCTTCCCCTGCTTCGTCGACGGCTGCGGCCTGTTCGTCGGGGACGTGCACTACGCCCAGGGCGACGGCGAGGTCTCGGGCACCGCCATCGAGATGGGCGCCATCGTCTCGCTGCGCACCGAGGTGCTCCCGGGCCGCGCCGCGGACTTCCCGACGCCGCAGGTGATGGGCAACGACGAGATCCGCAACATCGAGCCAACCCGCTTCCACCAGACCATCGGCATGCCGCTCAAGCAGGCGGGCGAGGTCCCGATCTACGTGACCTATCTCGACTCGGAGAAGATCGCCGATCTCGAGAACCTCTCGGAGGATCTCACCCTCGCCGCTCGCAACGCCCTCATCGCGATGATCGACTACATCGTGCGCGAGCACGGGCTCACCCGCGAGCAGGCCTACATCCTCGCGAGCGTCGCGGTCGATCTCCGCGTGGGTCAGGTGGTGGACGTGCCGAACTACGTGGTCACGGCGGTGCTCAACCTCGACGTCTTCGACGAGTACCGGCGCTGAGGGAGGCACCGCGGTGCGCCGACGCCTCGTCTTGCAGAGCTGCGCGGTCGCGGCGGTGGCGCCCGGGGCCGTGGGTCGGACGATGGCCCACACCCCCTACCGCCAGTGGGCGGTGTATCGTCAGCGGCACCTGATCGTCGGCACCTCCCGGGAGGATGCGGCGACCTATCCCCTCGGCCGGTCGATCGTCGCCGTGCTGGAGCGCCACCTCCCCGAGGCGAGCGCCAGGGTGACCCGGGCGCGTACCGACCACCGGCTCGCGAGCCTCCTCGGCACCGATCAGCTCCGGGTCGTGCTGTTGCCCGCCCCGCGGCTGACGGCAATCGCCCGGGGCGAGGCCGAGTTCGCCGACGTCGGCCCCGTCGCGCTTCGGGTCCTGTACCGCTTCGGCGATCACCTCCTCGCGTCGCGGGCCGACTTCCCCGAGCATCACGCGTGGCTGGTGACCCGCACCCTCGCAGAGCACGGCGACGCCGTGCCAGGCGCGGTGCGCCCGGACCGGCTCGAGGCCGGGCTCGCCGTGCACCCCGGCGCGATCGCGGCGCTGCGCGGCGAGCCGATGCCGGCGCGCGAGCCCTGGGTGGCGGAGACGGACGACGACGCGGCCGTCCACGCACACTGACGACCTGTCCGGGGCGCGCTCAGCCGCGAGCCGCGACCCCCTCGAGCACCGGCAGCAGGTAGGCGGCGAAGCGCTCCGGTTCCTCGCACATCGGGAAGTGGCCGAGGCGCTCCATGATGATCGCCTCCGCGCCCGGGATCCGCTCCGCGGTCTCGCGCGTGCTCTGCGGCGTGCACGAGTAGTCGTACTCACCGGTCATCAGGTAGACCGGGCACGCCGAGGTGTCGATGCTCGCGCTCTCGCCCCGGTACTCGGAGTCCGTGCGATAGAAGTGCATGTCGCCCCGGAAGACCTCGGGACCGCTCTGGCAGTAGTGCCACAGCGTCTCCCAGCGGAAGACGTCGGGGCTGTGCGGGGAGACGAGACCGGAGACCAGCGCCGCGCAGAAGTCGCCACGCAGGAACTCCGGGCGCTCGAGCCAGGAGTCGTCGTACCAGGGCGTCGGGTGGTCCGAGCCCTCTAGCCCGATCACGGCGCGGAGCACCGCGCCCCGCTCCCGGGCGAGGCGCACCACCACGCGCCCGCCCATCGAGCAGCCCATGATCACCGGGCGCTCGACTCCGAGCCCGTTGCAGAAGGCGTCGATGGCGGCAACGTAGCCGTCGCTGGTGAGCCGGTACTGCTCGTCCTGCCAGCCGGCGGGCGGGTCCGACTTGCCGTGCCAGGGCAGGTCGAAGGCGAGGACGCGGAAGCGATCGGTCACCCGCGCGTCGCACATCAGGTGCCGGTACTGGCTCGAGTGGGCGCCCGCGGTGTGCAGGCACACCAGCGGGATCCCGCCGCCCGCCTCCTCGAAGTACACGCGGCAGGGGCGGCCCGCGATCTCGAGGTGCACGTAGCGTCCGACGATGGGCTCGATGCACGCGCTCACGCCGCCGGCTCCCCGAGCCCGCGCCCGGGCAGCGCGATCACCGCCTTCAGGTAGCGCAGGTGCTCGAGCAGCGGTCCGACGTCGCCTTCGATCCGTGCGTGCCCGCCGCTGGTCATTGCGAAGATGTCGTTGTAGCCGGGGGCCGGCACCGGTGACCAGAAGCGCTGCCACGCTTCGCGCTCGGCGCGCACCGCGAAGGCCCAGGGGCGCATTTTCAACGGGCCGCGCAGGACCGACGTCACGCGTCCGCGCTCGATGCTGAGGTGGTAGTCCGCGTCCCCGACCGAGAGCAGGCACTCGACGGTGCACCAGCGTCCGAGCCGCAGGAGATTCGCGTCCCCGGCCACCGCCCCGGGCAGCGCCTGCATCGCCCGCTCGACCTCGTCCATCGATTTCGTCTCCCGGTCCTCGCCCGCGCGGCACTCTCGCACGGCGGGGCGCGAGATTTGAAGCCGGGGACACCCCTCTGCGAGCATGCGGCCGTGGACTAGCCCGGATATTGCACCAATTCGCGAAGGGATCGCGCAGGGCCTTGGATTCACAGGGCTTCTTTGGAGCGCCGGGAATACTGCCCGTATTTCCAAGCTCCGAAGAAGCCCTGTGGATTCAAGGAACAAGCGAGGATTCGTGAAATTGGTGCAATATCCGGGCTAGTG
>CAJIAT010000336.1_pt1 | contig 15241 bp, 10 predicted proteins | sample 9199161 | NCBI WGS metagenome assembly CAJIAT01 (sample SAMEA7708281, study PRJEB35096) | sediment metagenome | biome: marine neritic benthic zone biome [ENVO:01000025]; feature: sediment [ENVO:00002007]; material: shallow marine sediment [ENVO:03000034] sea grass bed [ENVO_01000059] ... | reverse complement strand
CGATTTCACACGCGCTCGCTTGTCCCTTGAATCCATGGCGAATCCGGCGAACTTGGAAGTACGACCTGTACATCCGGCGTTCGCCGAATCAGCTCGACTCGGGCTCCTGCTTCGTCCTACCTCGTCCGTCCATGGACTCGCATGAATCCAGGGTCCCGCACGATCATCGTGCGAATCGGTGAGATATCCGGGCTAGCCCGCATATTGCACCAGGCCGGCAGCGAGCCCGCTGCAACTCATTGAGCAGGTGTGAGAAAAGTGATCCGTTCCGCGCGCGCATGCGAGCGCATTTCGCGCTGGGCTCGCTGCCTATCGCGGCCCTGGCTTGTCCAATGCACGCCTGGGCTTGCTGTTCGCGCGAGTGATAGCGACGGCTATCACTCGCACTCCACAGCGGCGCCCACACGCACCTGTCCTGCGCCAGGATCCACGATGCCTGATGCAATATGCGGGCTAGCGCCAGCCAGAAGCGCGCGAGTGACCGGGACGGGGACCGCCCGTGGCGACGATGGCGATATCATCGCGCTGTGAGCGAGCCCGCCAACGCTGCATCGGAGCTCCGGCTCTGCGCCGACGGAGACTGGATCGAGGGCGCGCGCCGGGTGCTCTCGCCGAACCGTGACGAGCGCCCTGCGGGCACCACCATCGACCTGCTCGTCGTGCACGGCATCAGCCTGCCGCCCGGCGAGTTCGGCGGGCGGGACGTGGAGCGGCTGTTCACCAACACGCTCGACCCGGACGCCCACCCCTTCTTCGCCGGGATCGCCGGGCTGCGCGTGTCCGCGCACGCGCTGGTGCGCCGCGACGGCGGGCTGGTGCAGTTCGTCCCGTTCCGCGATCGCGCCTGGCACGCCGGCGTGTCCCGCTTCGACGGACGCGAGCGCTGCAACGACTACTCGATCGGGATCGAGCTCGAGGGTACCGACGAGACGCCCTACGCCCCGGCGCAGTACGCGACCCTCGCCGGGCTCGCCGCGGCCCTGATGCTGCGCCATCGCGGCATCACCGCCGAGCGGGTGGTCGGTCACGCCGACGTCGCACCTGGCCGCAAGACCGATCCCGGACCCGCCTTCGACTGGCCGCGGGCGCGCGCCGCCATCGCAGCGGAGCTCCGCAGACGTACCCGATGACGGGCGGAGGAAGAGGCCCGGGGCAGGCCGGGTCGCGCCGTATGTGACGGAATCGACAGGAGTTCGCAGCTCTCGAGGCCGTGACCGCGTCGGCGGTGCGATTCCGGTGCCACTCCTATAATCGTGCGCCATGACCAGACGCACCGACGCCCTCGCGATCATCGCCCTCGTGGCGCTCAGCCTGAGCGTCCCGGCGGCGCTCGCAGCCTGGCTGCTCGCGGGACCCGAGGCGCCTGCGCTCGCCCTCGACGGGCACGGCAAGGCGCCGCGGACCCTCGCCGCCGCACCGGGGCACGGAGCTGGCGGCGCGGCCGGAGCCGGGGATGTGGGCGTCGCGCCCGACGGGCCTTCGGCGCCGGTCACCGTGATCGGGATGCTCTACACCCGGGGCCTCGCCACGGTGGACTGGAATGGCGTCGGCATCCCCGTGGAGAACGGCGCCTACGCCTACCTCGGGGGCGAGACCATCGCGGTCGGGCCCGAGGCGATGGGCGTGCTCCGACTCGCCGATGGCAGCAGCGTGTTCCTGTGTCCGGACTCGCGCGCGCGCCTCGAGATCGACGCCGGGGGCACGGTCGCGCTGACGGTGATGTCCGGCACCAGCCGGTTCGTGTTCCAGCCCGGGCGTGCCTTCGAGGTCGACGCGGGCGGGGTGCTGATCGATGCGCCCGCGGGGCCCACGTCGCAGGTGCTGGTCGGCGAGGTCGAGGTCCCCGAGGACGGCGGCTGCGTCCTGTGCGGTCTCGGTGGCACCCTGAACGTCGCCGGTGCGACGGCGGCGCCTGCAGGCAAGATCGTGCGCGTCGGCCCGGGCGGCGATGCATCCGTCACCGACATACCCGGCGCCTTCGCCGCGGCGTTCGGACCGGACAACCAGGCGCTCGCCGGTGCCGGCGATCTGCCCTTCCTGTGTCGCTGCCGCGAGATCGAGCGCTACGCCGACGGCCAGGGCGCACCGGCGCAGCCGGGAGCGCCCGTCGTGCCCCCCGACGGCGCCCTCGGCGTTCCGGCGACGCCGCCGGTCGAGCCGCCGGGGCTGCCCGCGCTCGCCCTGGCTCAGCCGGGCGCGCCCGACCCCTTCGATCCCAATCTGCTGCCACCGCCGGCCGCAGGGCCGGCGGCGACGCCCTTCACCGTGCCTCCTCCGCTGGTGCCGACGGGAGGGTCCGGAGGGGGCGGCAGTACCAGCCCGAGCTGAGCGCCGGCGCCCTGCGAGGGTGAAGGAATCGGGTCGAGCAGCGTAGCCTCGTGTGCTATAAAGCCCTAGTAGGGACAAGCACATACGTTCGTAATCGCGAAGTTGCCTGAAGCGTCGGCGGGACGGCCGCGGGGGTGCGATCCGCACCGCGCCGGTGGGTGGAACGGCTTGGAGCACCACACCCCATAGGTGTTCCGAAATAGGCTACACGGAGGAGGCTTCGACCCGCGGCGTATTGTCCGATCCCCCCTGTGTCGCCCCCCAAAGGGGGCGGGTACTTTCTGCGGGCGACAGTGATCGATATCTCTGCACAGGTATCCAGCTTGCGCGCGGTGCCGGGCCGCGATGGCCAGGCGCGCGCGGCCTCGCCGGTCGGCTGGCTGTGCGGCGCGGCGATGGGAGCGACGATCGGCGCCGCGCTGGCCCAGGAGCCGGGCCAGCCGGTGCTGCCCGTCGTTCCCGAGGGGGGGCTCGAGCTCCAGCTCTCCGACGAGATCGGCACCGAGGGGCGGCGCGTCGGGACGGCCACGGACTCACCCGCGGTCACCCCGATCGTCGACCGCGGCGCGCGTCGGGGCCTGCGCCTCGAGCTGAGCGGCACCACCAAGTTCGACGACAACGTGCGGCGCACCGACTTCGACGAGGCGCACGCGGTGATCCTGCAGCTCGAGCCGCGGGTGTATCTCGAGGGCGGCTTCAGCCGCAGTCGCTTCGTGCTCGGCTACGAGGGGCGCTACGCGGCCCACGTCGATCTGTCGATCGAGGACTTCGACGATCACAACTTCATCGCCGAGGCGGATCTCGGGCTGCACCGCAAGGTACGTCTGCTCACCCGCGGCGGGATGGAGTGGGGGCACGACGAGCGCGGCGGGATCACCAGCCGCGTCATCTCCTTCGATTCGCCCGACCGCTGGCGCGAGCACCGTCTCGGCATGGATCTCGTGCTCGGACGACGCATCGCGAAGGCCGAGGTGCGCGGCATCGTGGATCTTCGCGGCAGGCGCTACCTGAACAACGGCCAGTCCATCCGGGACTTCGAGGAGCGGACCCTGTGGGGCGAGGGGCGCTACAACCTCACGCCGCGCGTCGCGGCGATCCTCGAGGGCGGCCGGAGCATGATCAACTATCTCGATGCGCGCTCGAGGCTCGACGGCAATCGGTCCCAGGTGCTCTACGGCATCGCCTGGGAGGCGACGGAGAAGACCTCCGGCGTGATCAAGCTCGGCCAGACCTGGCGCGAGTTCAACGACTCGACCTTCGACGAGCGCAAGAGCAGCAGCTGGGATGCTCGGATCAACTGGGCGCCTCGCCCCTACAGCCGGTTCACCTTCTACACCAATCGCGACGAGCAGGAGGCGGCCGGGGTCGCCGCGGGCGGAACGGTCAACGTGCAGGTCTTCGGCGCGCGTTGGCGCCACGGCTTCAGCGAGCGCACCGAGCTCGAGGTCGGCGTCGAACGAGCGCTCACCAACTTCTCCACCGCGCGCGAGGACCGGCTCACCTTCTGGGACGTCGAGCTCCGCCACACCGTGCGACGCTGGCTGGACATCGCGGCGGGCTTCGAGGTCCGGCGCCGGAGCTCGAACGTGCCCTTGGCCGACTACCGGGCGCACATCATCTACCTGCGCCTGGACACCCACTTCGATCGGCGGCTCGGACGCTGAGTAACTGTTCCGGGTCGCGGGGCACGGTTGTGACTCGATCGGGCCTCTCGCGTCGCGCCGTGAACACGTCCATGTAGGCTCGGATTGAAAATAGAAATGGGGACATGTTCCTTTTCGCGTTGCGAAAAGGAACATGTCCCCATTTCTATGCGCACGGTCGCGAGAGGGCCGATCGGATCACGACCTCGAGCGTCCTCTGCCCCTCGCATTGACACATTCGGCACGGGTTGCGCCCGCTCTCGTCGCGAGGCCGTCGGGACGACAGACATCCCGATTGGACGAGCCGGTCGAGCAGTTCTGTGACTGAGTTCACACCACGCGAATGAACACGTTCAAGGAATGAAGAGATCGGCGAATATGGCCGACCGCGATCGGCTAGCCTGCGACTCTCATGACCGAGCCGGCGCCAGGCCGGCGCGACGCGGAGAATGCGACGGATGCAGGGTGGGTCGACCAGACGGGTGCTCGAGCGGGTGCGCACCGCCGCGCTCGCCTGTCTCCTCGCCTTCGCGGGGCTCGCCCCGGCGGCGAGCCAGGAGCAGGGTCTCGATCTGCGCCTCGCCGACACGATCGAGCGCCCCGTGGCCACGACTGACGAGAAGCCGGCAGCCGGCGGCTACCGCATCGACACCGGCGACCGCGTGTCGATCACCGTCTACGACGAGCCCGACCTCAGCGTCGCCGACGTGCGCGTGCGCGACAGCGGTGCGATCGCCTTTCCACTGCTCGGCGAGCTCCGCATCCGCGGCATGACCGCGGACGAGGTCAAGCGCGCCGTCACCGGGCGTCTCGCCGACGGCTATCTGCGCAACCCGAGCGTCAGCGTGAGCGTCGACCGCTACCGCCTCTACTTCATTCGCGGCGAGGTCGCCCGGCCGGGCGGTTACTCATACGTCGACGGCCTGACCGTGGAGAAGGCCGTGGCGCTTGCGGGCGGGTTCACCGACCGCGCCGCCGAGAGCGACATCACGCTGATCCGCGAATCCGCACCCGACAGACCGATGAAACGGATCGAGCTCCACACCCCGATTCTTCCCGGCGACGTGCTGAAGGTCGGTGAGAGCTTCTTCTGAGCAGGTGAGGACAGTGCACAACCCACAGATCCTGGAGCCCAAGGCGCTGCGCTCGGTCGACCACATCGTCGATCCGCAGTACCTCCCGGACGCTCCCCCGGGACGGGTCTCCCAGCTCGCCGAGCACTGGCGGGTGGTGCTGCGCTATCGCTGGAGCATCCTGGCGATCGCGCTCGTCGCGGCTGCGTCCGGGGTGCTCTCGGCCATGTCGGCGGTGCCCCTGTACCGCGCCGAGGCCCGGGTCCTCGTCAAGTTCAACCAGCCGAACGTGTCCAACCTCCAGCAGTTCGAGGGCACGCCGCTGCACTGGCTGTACTTCGAGACGCAGGCCGACATCATCAAGAGCCGCGCGATCGCCGAGCGCGTCGTCGAGCGGCTCGACGCCGGCGAGGCGAGGCCCGCGCCGGCGCGGTCCGCGACGCCCGGCGCCGATCTCCGCGCGCGGGTGGGCGCGCTCCTCCCGGACTGGCGCAGCTGGATCCCCGCCGAGTGGCGCAGGCCCGAGCCTCCGCCCCCGACGCCGGAGGCGATCCGCGCCGGGCGGGTCAACGGCGTCATGGGCGGGCTCACGGTGACCGGCGGCAAGGAGAGCGAGGTGCTGGTCATCGGCTACGTCTCCTCGAGCCCGGACCAGGCCGCCCGCGTCGTCAACGAGACCGCCGCCGCCTACATCGACTTCGGGCTCGAGTCGCGGGCCTCGAACGTGCAGCGGACCACGGTCTGGCTCGGCGATCGCATCGAGGAGCTGCGCGACAAGCTCGCCCTGTCCGAGGCGGCGCTGCGCGAGTTCCAGGCCCGCGAGGGGATGGTCGATACCCGCAACCGCGAGAGCATCATCAGCTCCAAGCTCGGCACCTTGTCGGCAGAGCTCATTCGCGCGCAGTCGCGGCGCAGCGAGGCGGAGACGCGCTACCGGCAGGTCCGCGATCTGGTCGCGTCGAGCAGCGACCGGGAGTCCCTGTCCTCGGTGCTCGAGAGCGCCCTGGTGCTCGAGGCGCATCGCGCCAGGCGCGACGCCGAGCGCCGCGTCGCCGAGCTCGCCGAACGCTACGGCGAGAAGCACCCGAAGATGATCTCGGCCAATGCCGATCTCGGCGCCGCCGAGCGCCGCCTGAAGCTCGAGATCGAGAAGGCCGCAGGCTCTGCGCGCAAGGAGTTCGAGCTCGCCGCCGCGCAGGAGCGCGAGCTCAAGCGCATCATCGAGGCGCAGCACGCCGAGATGCGCCGCCTGAGCGGCAAGGCCTTCGAGCTGAGCAAGCTCGAGCGCGAGGTCGAGGCGAACCGTAACCTCTACGAGACCTACATCGCGCGCTTCAAGGAGGCGGACATCGCCGAGGACTACGACGTGCCGCAGGCGCGGGTCATCGACCCGGCCGCGGTGCCCGCGTACCCGTTCAAGCCCGACAAGCGGCGCATCGTCCTGGTCGCGGTGATCCTCGGCCTGGCCGCCGGCATCGGGCTGGCCTTCCTGCGCAACCACCTGGACCACACCTTCGTCACCCGCGAGCAGGTCGAGGAGGTGCTGCGTCTGCCGGTGCTCGGACAGCTCCCGAAGCTGCGCGGGCGCGCCGCGGGGGCCCGCTCCCCGGACCGCGCCTGCCTGGACGCGCCGCGCGCCCCCTTTGCCGAACGGATCAACGACGTGCGCACCGCGATCGCGTTCTCCGACGTCGATCGGCCGCCGGACGCGGTGCTGATCACCTCAGCGGTGCCCGGAGAGGGCAAGACCACGCTCGCGGTCAACCTGGCCACGGCCTTCCGCCAGCGCGGCCGCACGCTGCTCATCGACGGGGACCTGCGCAAGGGGCGCGTCGGAGAGGTCTTCGAGCTCGGCGCCCGTGTCGGCCTGAGCGACGTGCTCACCGGCGCTTGCACCCTCGACGAGGCGCTGCTGGAGATCGAGGAGGCGCCGGGCCTGACCGTCCTCGGCACCGGCACCCTGCCCCCGAACCCGCTCGAGGTGCTGTCCTCGATGCGCTTCGAGCGTACGCTGCGCGAGCTGCGCGAGGCCTTCGACTACGTGGTGATCGACGGCTCGCCTCTGCTGCCGGTGAGCGACAGCATCGTGCTCGGCCGGCACGTCGACTGCGTGGTGCTCGCGGTCCAGGCCGACCGCACCCCCCACGACGCCGCCCGCGAGGCGGTCAAGCGGCTGCAGTCGGCGCGCATCAAGCCGACCGGCGTGGTTCTGCAGAAGGTCGATCTCGCCCGCTCGCGCAGCTACTCGCGGCGCTACGCGAACGCCTACAACCGCTACTACGAGTACCGTCCGGAGAGCAGCCGGGCCTGAGGGCACGACAACCGCCCGTGCGCACGCTCTGCGGGGCGCCGGGCAGGCAGGCGGGCTGCCGCCTATCCTCCAGTGCATGGATTCGCGAGAAGCGCCTCGCCCGGTGGGACGAGCGGGGCAACGGCGCGCACGCGCGTCGAAGGGCGTTCGGGGGCTCCCGGCGTGAGCACGCGGCTCGCGCTGGCCGCGCTCGCCGCTGCTGCGCTCAGCACGAGCGTTCTCGCGTCCGTTATCGGGCTCGCCGATCTCGTCGCCGACGACGCCCGGGATACCCTCGCCGCCTGGCGGGCTGCGGGACGCACCGGCTCCGGTGACGAGTGGGCGGCGGTCAATGCACGGCTGCGCCGGGCGCGTGACCTCGCGCCGCGCGATGCCGGGCACCGCGCAGCGGTCGCCGAGCTCCTGACCTGGTGGCTGATCGCGGCGCCTCCCACCGAGGCGCGCCGCGCGCGCGTCATCGCCGCGGCGCGAGCCGAGCAGCTCGCGGCGCTCGCGCAGCGCCCCACCTGGGCGATGGCCTGGGCGCGGCTCGCCGAGCTCGACTACCTCGCCGGCAACGAGGCGCGCGCCATCGCGCCGCTGCTGGTGCAGGCCGAGGCGCTGGGTCCCTTCGAGCCGGGGGTGCAGCTCGTCGCGGCGCGGGTCGGCATGGGACTGTGGGATGCGCTGAGCGAAGGGGAGCGCGCCATGGTCGAGCGGGCGGTGCGCCGCTCGGTCGAGTCCCGCAGCAATCTCGCCGCGCTGGTGCTGCTCGCGCTGCATCACGGACGTCACGACTGGCTCCGCTCGCTCAGCGACGACGCTGCGTCGCAGCGCGAGCTCGACAGGCTCCTCGCCAGTGTCACCCGCTGAGCCACGCGCCGAGTCGCGTACCCGGTCCCGCGTCGAGGGGCGACTCGCGGCCGGCGCCGACCGGGTGGCGCTCCTCGGGCTGCTCGCGCTGGTGCTCTGGGCGCCGGTGCCGCTGGGCAGCAACCGGCCCTGGTCGAGCGGCCTGCTCGGCGCAGGCGTCGGGCTGGTCGTCGCAGGGTGGGCCCTTGCGCGATTGCCCGGCGGAGCCGCGCTGCCCAGGGCGCTGCGCGAGCACCGCTTCGCGCTCACCTGCCTAGGGCTGTGGGTGGCCTACACGCTGGTCCAGGCCCTAGCGCTGCCCGGGGCGCTGGTCGAGGCGCTCGCACCGGCATCCGCCGACGCCTACGGGCTCGCCCGCGGCACGGGCGCGCAGGGGGGGATCGCGCTCAGCGTCGACCGCGCGTCGACCATGCAGGCGCTCGTGCGCCACGCCGCCTACGCGGGCCTCGCCATGCTCGCCCTCGCGACGCTCGACAGCAGGCGCCGGCTGCGGCTCGCGCTCCACGTCCTCGTGATCGTGGGCACGGCCGAGGCCGCCTACGGGATCGTCGCGCATCTGGGCGGCGAGACCCTCGGCCTGTGGCGGCCGGGAGTCGCGTCCGGCGGCGGAGTCACCGGCACCTACGTGAACCGAAACCATCTCGCGGGGCTGCTCGAGCTCACCATCCCGGCCGCCCTCGCGCTGCTGTGGCTCGAGGCAAGCGCACGCCCGCGCGGCCACGGCGCGCGCGGCTGGCTGATCGCCTCGGTCGACGTGGTCCTCGGACCTGGTCTGGTGTACGGCTTCGCCGTGCTGCTGATGACCGCGGCGCTGATGCTCACCGGCTCGCGGGGCGGCGTCGCCGCGTGGCTCCTCGCGCTCGCCATCACGGTCGTGATCGGCAGCGTCGGCCGGGTCGGCCTGCGCGCGCTCGCCGGGCGCGTCGTCGCCCTCGGGATCCTTCCGGCGCTCGCCGTCGCCTGGCTCGGAGCCGACGCGCTCACCGCGAAGCTGGCGAGCGAGGGCCTCGCGAGCAACCGCGGCGAGCTGCGCGAGATCGCCTACCACATGATCGCCGACCGTCCCCTCACCGGTTCCGGCGCGGGGACCTACCGCTGGGTCTTTCCCGCCTACAAGGACGCTCGCTTCGGCGCGGGCTTCTACGAGCACGTCCACAACGACGCCCTCGAGCTGCTCGTCGAGCAGGGCGTGCTCGGCGCGGCGCTGGCACTCGCCGGCGTCGCGGCGCTTCTGCTCGCCGCGATCCGGGGCGCGCTGGCGCGCCGTGATCCGGTGCTGCGCGCGGCGCTGTTCGCGTCGATCGCGGGCGTGCTCGCACTCCTCGCGCACGGGGCGGTGGACTTCAACCTGCAGATCCCGGCGAACGCCGCGCTGTTCTTCGTCCTCCTCGGACTCGGCGCGGCCGCGGCCACGGCACCCTCGAGCGGACGAGCCGAAGCGTCGTGAGCGCACTCGATCGGCCCGGCATCACGACGATGATCTTCACCCTCGACGAGGCGGTGAACCTCCCCGGCTGCCTCGCCACGCTCGGCTGGTGCGACGACGTCATCGTCGTCGACTCCTTCAGCAGCGACGACACCGAGGCGATCGCACGCGACGCCGACGCGCGCTTCGTGCAGCGCGCCTTCGACGGCTTCGGCGCCCAGCGCACCTGGGCGCTCGAGCACGGCGGCGCGCGCCACGACTGGGTGCTCATCCTCGATGCGGACGAGCGCGTGCCGGCGGCCCTCGCCGAGGAGATGCGCGATGCGGTGCGCGCCCCGCCGCCGGGAGTGCGCGCGTTCCGACTCAGGCGCCGTTTCCACATGTGGGGGCGCTGGCTGCGCTACTCGAGCATGTATCCGACGTGGGTGGTGCGACTGGTCGACCGCCACCACGTGCGCTACGTGAATCGCGGCCACGCGGAGACGCAGGTCGTCGATGGCGCGGTCGCCGCGCTCGAGAACGACCTCGACGACGAGAACCTCAAGGGGCTCGACCACTGGCTCGACCGCCAGCGGGTCTACGCCAAGCGCGAGGCGGCCTACGAGCTGTCCGTCGAGCGCGCACGGTCGCCCGACAGCGGGCTGCTCCGAACGCTCCTCGCCCGGGATCCCCTCGCGCGCCGCGAGGCCGTGAAGGCACTCGGCCGGCGACTGCCCCTGCGCCCGCTGTGGTTCTTCCTCTACGCCTACCTGGTGCGCGGCGGCTGGCGCGATGGCGCGCACGGCTTCGTCTACTGCGTCATGAAGGCGCTGTACCAGGCCATGATCGTGCTCTACCGACTGGAGGCACGCCTCGTACGCGAGCGCGCTGGCCAACGCTGATGCTGGTCCTCGGCGTCAACGCCTTTCACCCGGACTCCGCCGCGTGCATCGTGCGCGACGGGCGGGTCGTCGCCGCGGCGGAGGAGGAGCGCTTCAGGCGCGTGAAGCACTGGGCCGGCTTCCCGGAGCAGGCGATCGCCTGGTGCCTCGCCGACGCCGGCGCGGGCCTCGGCGATCTCGACGTCGTCGCGGTCAACGCCGATCCGAGCGCGGCGCGCTGGCGCAAGCTCGCCCACGTCCTCGGCGGGCGTGCCTCCCCTGGCCTCGTGGCCGAGCGCCTGGCCGCGCGGCGCCGTCGCGCGAGCGTCGAGGCGTGCCTCGCGCAGATGCCCGACGGCGACCGGCTCGTCGCCTCGATCGCTCGCATCGAGCACCACCGGGCGCATCTCGCCTCGGCGTTCCTGGGCGCAGGGCTCCGGCGCGCGGCGGTGCTCTCGCTGGACGGCTTCGGTGACTTCTCCAGCGCCGCCTGGGGGCGCGGCGCCGGCGCGGCGATCGTCGAGCACGGACGCATCCATTTCCCGCACTCCCTCGGTGCCTTCTACGAGGCCGTCACGCGCTACCTCGGATTCGAGCGCTACGGTGACGAGTACAAGGTGATGGGGCTCGCAGCCTATGGCACGCCGAGGCTCGGCGAGGCGATGGGCGAGCTGGTGCGCATCGGCGATGACGGGCGCTTCGCCCTCGACCTCGCGTATTTCCGCCACGCCTCGGAGTCGATCGCGCCGCGGTGGGATGGCGGGGAGCCGACCTCCGATCCGCTGTTCACGGCGCGCTGGGAGGCGTTGCTCGGTCCGCCGCGCAAGGTCGACGAACCCCTCGAGCAGCGCCATCGCGACATCGCGGCTTCGGCCCAGTGGATGTTCGAGGAGGCGCTCGCGAGGCTGGTCGACGGCCAGCTCGTGCCCCTCGGCGAGGCGCACCTCGCGCTCGCCGGCGGCTGCGCGATGAACTCGCTCGCGGTCGGGCGCCTGCACGGGAGCGGGCGCTTCGAGTCGATCGCGGTACACCCGGCCGCCGGGGACGCAGGGGGCGCCATCGGCGCCGCCCTGGAGGCGTGGCAGGCGGCGAATCCCGGTGCTCGCGCCGAGCCGCTCGAGAGCGCCTATCTCGGTCCGGGCGCTTGCCGCGACGAGATCGCGCGCTGTCTCGCCGACGCCGAGGACGCGCTCGCCGGCGCCGGCTGCGCGGTGCGCGAGATCGACGACGAGGGGGCCCTCGTCGAGGCGGTCGCCGCGGCGCTCGACGAGGGCGCGGTGGTGGGCTGGTTCCAGGGGCGCATGGAGTGGGGACCGCGGGCGCTCGGCAACCGCTCGATCCTCTGCGACCCGCGACGAGGCGATGCGCGCGAGCTCCTCAACGAGAAGATCAAGCGCCGCGAGCCGTTCCGTCCCTTCGCGCCGGCGATCGCGCGCGAGCGCGTCGGCGAGTGGTTCATCGGCGACGCCGACGTTCCCTGCATGACCCACGTGCTCGAGATCCGGCCCGAGCGCCGCGACGAGATCCCGGCAGTCACCCACGTCGATGGCACCGGCCGCCTCCAGACGGTGACCGAGTCGGGCAACCCGCGCTTCTATCGGCTGATCGAGGCGTTCGGCTCGCGCACCGGCGTGCCGATCGTCCTCAACACCTCGTTCAACGAGAACGAGCCCATCGTGTGCACGCCGGCGCAAGCGCTCGACTGCTTCCTGCGCACGGGGATGGACCTGCTGGTGCTCGGCGATCACCTCGTCGCGCGGGGCGCGCGCAGCGACTCGACCGCACGCGCGTCCTCGCGCGAGAGCGCGGGACACGGGAGCGGCACCGGCGCCGGCACGGAGCGCGCGTAACGCTGTCGCCGCCGCCCGGGGCACTGCCACTCGCACGTGCTTCGTACGCCGCGCCGTGGATCGCGCACGGCGACCGGCTGCGATCGGTCGCGATCGGCGCGGTCCCGGGCCGCCACCCGTCGACGGCGCATCGCGCCGGTCTGCCCGTCATCCCGGTCCGGAGCTGCGTTGGAGATGCGCCGGCCGACCACCACGGGAAGTCGCTATTTTTCCCGCTGTCAAGACCCTGTTTCGTCTGTGATGGCGTGCGCTGGTCAGCCTCGATCGCTGTGCTAATATGCCGGCCATGTTCAGGTTCGCGCCACGGCAGCTCGAGCGCTTTCAGACCCGCGATCTCGCGGCGCTGATCGATCTCTACGAGGCGAACTACCTGCGCCTGATGCAGCTCACGCCCGAGCTCGACGCCTTCGAGCGGGGCACCGTCGTGTCGCGGGTCTCCGGCGCGCTGGACCTCTACCTCACGGTGCACGAGCGCTTCAAGTACACCACGTCGATCTCGCTGACCTACCGGTTCGACGGGGACGACGGCGACGTGCTCGAGCCCTTCGCGAGGATCTGCGTCTATCATGACGTGCGCGCGGTGGAGGTGGTCAGCCACTGCCGCCGACGGCGGATCTACTCCAGCCGGCGTCGCGGCTTGCGTCCGGAGCGCATGCCCGAGGTGAACCGGCGCTGGGAGCTCAACCGGTTCCTCCTGAAGTGGTTGCGCTTCTGCACCAACCAGGGGCACATGTTCCTCGATGCGACGGTGACCCGGGTCCCGCAAGCCTATCGCTACATCGCCGAGTACCAGTCACCGCTCACACCCACCGAGCACGACGCCTGAGCGCGGGCACCACGCCCTCTCGCCACTCCTCGTCTCACGAGCCGAGCTCCGACCACGTCGGGATCGGCGCCAACCGATCGGAAAGACGCTCGACCGGCAGCCCGAGACGGTGCTGGTAGATGGCGGTGTAGGCCATGATCCGGCGCACGTAGCGACGCGTCTCCGGGAACGGCACGTTCTCCACCCAGCGATCCGCCTCGACCGGCGCCACCTCCGGGAGCCAGCTCTGAACCCGCCGCGGTCCGGCGTTGTAGGCGGCGCTCGCGAGCAGCTGGTTCCCGCCGAAGCGCTCGAGCAGCCACGCGAGATAGGCGCTGCCGTAGCGCACGCTGGTGTCCGGGTCCAGGAGCACGGCGCGCCCGCGCGGGCGCTCGCCGAGACGCCGTGCGAGCTGGCGCCCCGTCGACGGCATGATCTGCATGAGCCCGAGCGCGCCGGCCGGCGATCGCGCATCGGGCACGAACGCGCTCTCCTGCCTGACCACCGCGAAGACCAGCGGCGGCTCGACGCCGCGCGCCGCTGCCTCGCCCTTCACGGCGTCGCGATAGGCGAGGGGGAAGCGCAGCGCGAGATCGTCGCGGTGCTCCGTGCGCGCGATGGTGAGCGCGGCCCGCCCGTGCCAGCCCCAGTGCTCGGCGAGCTTCGCGGCGACCGCCCGCTCGTCGTCGCCCATGTCGCGGATGACGTGCTGCCACTCGCGACGCGCGTCGGCGCGTCGCTCGAGCGCGAGCAGCTCGCGGGTTCGCCGCATCGCCGGCTCGGCCGCGAGGGCGGCGATGGCCTCGGTCGGGATCTCGAGCGGCGTGTCGTCGAAGGCATAGGGTGAATCGATGCGATCGGCGGCGAGAAACGCGTAGAAGCCGCGGCCCCTAGCGGCCGCCGCGTAGGGCGCGTTGGCCTCGCTCTCCCGGCCGAGCGCTGCCAGGGCACGCCCGGACCAGTAGCGCCAGCGATCGGACTCGCGCTCGCTCTCCTCGAGGGCGGCCACCAGCTCGAGTGCCTGGTCCCAGCGCCCGTGCAGGACGCTCGCCGAGATCCGCCATTCGCGGACCTGCCGGTCGGCATCGGCATGCGGGACGCGGCCGAGCCAGCCGATGGCGCGCTCGTCGTGGCGTCGCGCGAAGGCGAGGCCGATCGCGCGGCTGATCCGGGTCCGCATCGACGCACCGAGCGGGAAGCCCGCATCGATCGCGGCGAGATCCCCGGCCGCCGACTCGGGATCACGCCGCGCGAGCCGCTCGAGCCCGTAGCTCACCACCTCCTCGACGCGAGCGCGCTCGGCGTCGAGCTCGAGCACCTCGCGAACGCGCTCCGGGCGCGCGCGCAAAGTCCGCCAGGCGCTCGCGAGCGCCTGCGAGCGCTGGTCGAGGAAGCGCTCCAGGTAGCGGACCAGCCCCACGTCGCCGGCGCGCATCGCCAGAGCGATCCGCGCCCAGGCGCGCTCGGGCGTCGCACCTCCCGCGGCGATCCAGGCCTCGAACGCCGGGTCGCAGGCGTTCGGCTGGGAGCGTGCGACGAGCCACAGCGCGGGCACGTCCCGCAGCGCCTCCTCGCGGGCTCCCGTTGCGAGCAGGGCGCGCAGACGCTGGCACGCGAGCTCGGTCCCGGAGTCGGGCCGATAGAACTCGAGGAAGGCCTTCCAGCGCTGCTGACTGGCAAGGGTCTGGAGCCAGCGCCGTCGCAGCCGCTCGCCGAGCGGCCCGTGCGCGTTCGCCTCGATGAAGCGCGCGACCTCGTCGGGACGGGCACCGAGGAGACGGGCGTCGAGCGCGGCGTAGTCGAGATAGGGGGCGAGCGGATAGGCCGCGAGCCGCGCGCGCAGCGCCCGGTAGCGCGTGTGCTCACCCGCGTGCAGTGCGCGCTCGGCCTCGAGGAAGGTCATGCGGTCCTCGGGCGACGACGAGGGCGCGGGCTCGAGCGCCGGCGCCGGCGGCGAGAACAACGCAAGGAGCGCCGTCAAGGCGGCGAGTCCGAGCGTCGCGGCGATCTGCGAGACGTTCGCGCAGCGCCTCGGCGTCGCCAGGAGGCTCTCGAGCCCACGCGAGCTCCTCGTCTCCGAGCCCGCGGGACGT
>CAJIAT010000154.1_pt1 | contig 15328 bp, 11 predicted proteins | sample 9199161 | NCBI WGS metagenome assembly CAJIAT01 (sample SAMEA7708281, study PRJEB35096) | sediment metagenome | biome: marine neritic benthic zone biome [ENVO:01000025]; feature: sediment [ENVO:00002007]; material: shallow marine sediment [ENVO:03000034] sea grass bed [ENVO_01000059] ... | reverse complement strand
TCAGCCGGTAGCTCGTCTTCCACAGCGGCGCCGCCACCACGTAGCCGACGCGCACCGTGCGCGGCCGGGCGCCGTCGCTGGTCACGTGCAGGGTGCGCCGGTCGCGGGCGCGGTGCGCCGCCACCGCGGCGAGGGCACCGTCGAGCTGCGCTGTGAGCGCCGGATCGCTGAAGCTCACCGCGTCCGCGTCCTCGAGCACGAAGCTCTGCAGCCCGGAATCGGTCATCACGGTGACCCGGTGCCTCGTCACGGTGCCGCTCGCGTCGCCGACGATCTCGGTCTCGGGCACCACCCGGACGAGCCGACCGTCGACGCTGCGCTGCCCGCTCGCCCGGATGCCGGCGCCGGGCAACGCGTTCAGCAGTGCGACCGGGGACTCGAGCGCCTCGGGGCCGAAGGGCAGGTCGCGGAAGATCTGCTCGACCGGATCACGCCCCGCGAGCCGGATGGAGCCCGCGACGCCCTGGTCGTCGTAGACGACGATGCTCTTCATGACGTCGTCGACCTGGTCGAGCCGCACAGATAGCTCGAGCGTCGCGTCTCCGGACACGCGTGCCTCGTACTCGAAGTAGCCGACCCCTCCCGCGGAGAGCATCACGCGCCTGAGCTCGAGCTCCTGCGCAGCAGCCTCGACGGACACCAGCATGGCCGGCGTCCCGATCAGGATCGTGGTGAATGCGCAGATCAGGGAAAGCCGCATCGGCCTCACCTCCGGTGCTGAACACTGAGGTGAACTATAGGATGAGAGCGCTCGAGGCGATGTAACGTCTCGGTAAACACTGCGCGCGCGTGCACGCACGCCCGGACGCCCGCGCCGGGCTCATGCGACCTCCGGCAGGCGGATGGTGAACACCGTGCCCTCGCCCGGCACCGTGTCGACGTCGACTTCGCCGCCGTGCTGCTCGGCGATGCGCCTGACCAGGGGCAGCCCGAGGCCGACGCCGAAGGCGCGCGTGCTCACCAGCGGCTCGAAGATGCGCGGCGCGATCGTCGGGTCGATCCCGGGCCCGGTGTCACGGACCTCGATGCGCACCTCGCGCCCGGTGCCGTGGCTGGCGAGGGTCAGCGTGCGCGGTCGCTGCGGGTCTTCCATGGCGACCAGCGCCTGGATCGCGTTCTGCACGAGGTTGTCCACCGCCTGTCGCATCATGTGGGTGTCGATGCGCGCGCGCTGCCCCGATGCGAGCTCGACCCGCAGCTCGATCTCCGGCGGGACCTCCTGCTCGCGTGCGAGCTCGGCGAGCCAGTCGTCGAGGGTCACCGCCTGCAGCTCGGGCTTGCGTGCCCGGGCGTAGCTCAGCAGCTCCTCGATGATGCGATTGCAGCGGTCCACGTTGCGATCGATGCGCGTGAGGATCCACTCGTACGCCGCGAGCTCCGTACCGGCCTTGCGCTTGAGCGTGTAGAAGCTCGAGCGGATGGTCCCGAGCGGGTTGCGCAGCTCGTGACTGACGGTGCCGGTCAGCTCGCCGATCGTCGCGAGGCGCTCCTTGCGCACGAGGTCGCGCTGCGCCTCGCGCAGCTCCCGGGTGCGCTCCTCCACGAGCTGCTCGAGCCGGTCCCGGTGGACCGCCAGCTCGCGCTCGACCGAGACACGCTGGCTGATATCGGTGATCGCGGTGCACACGCCCGAGACCGTCCCATCGGGATCGCGAAACGGGATCTTCGTCATGTGAACGTAGCGTTGTGCGTCCTCGGCGGTGGTGATCACGTCCTCGCGCACCACCGGCTCGGCGGTCGCGATGGTGAGGCGCTCGTGGGCGAGGCGTCGCTCGCGCGCCTCCGGGTTCGCGCGAATGAGATCATCGGGCGTGGAGCCGATGAGGTCCTCGTCGCCGAGCTCGTACCAGAGCCGGTACGCCGCGTTGACCGCGATGTAGCGACCCTGTGTGTCCTTCACGCTGATCGCCACAGGCAGGCTGTCGAGGATGCGCCTGAAGGCATCCTCGCTCGCCTTGAGCTCGTGCTCGGCGCGCCACCGCTCGGTGTCATCGACGATGGTGGTGCCGATGGCGATCGGCTCTCCCTGCGCCCCGTGCACGCAGAACTTGGTCAGGACAAGGCGCCGCTCCGCCCCGTCGGCTGGCCGCTCTCGCACCTGCACCTCGCTCGCCGGCTGCCCGGTGCCTCGAACGCGTTCCTCGACGCGCTCGCTCGCCGTCACGCCGGTCGGCGGGTCGAGGCCGATCTCCCTCAGGGTGCGACCGACGAAGGCGGACTCCTCGCGGCCGTACCAGGCCCGCATCTGCCGGTTGACCAGCTGGAAGCGACCGTCGAGATCCTTCAGGCTCAGGCTGAGCGGCATGTCCTCGATCATCGTGAGCAGCACGTCGGAGTCGACCGGGAGCGGGCGGCGGCGCGCGCGCAGGAGCCATGCGGCCAGGACCGCGAGCGCGAACAGCGCGACGCCGCTGAGGATCGCCAGATGCACCACCCAGGGCGCGGCGCCGGGCGGCAGCGAGAGCGCGGCGCCGAGGAACGCGAGACCGGCCAGCGCGAGCGCCGCGGGCACCCGCCAGCCAAGCGCCCGCCAGCGGGCGAGTGAGTGCTGGAGCGTGAACGCGGCCGCCAGGGCGGCGACGAGCATCGCGCCGCCGACCGCCAGCGTGGCGTCGGCGGTCGCGACCGCGAGGTCACTCATCGATTCGACGATTCCGCCACCCGAGCTGCGAATGGCGCCGGATTATGCACCATGACGTCGGGGACCGGTCGAAACCCGGGCAGTCGACTAGCCTGGATATCTCACCGATCGCACGCGCGCTCGCTTGTCCCTGGACTCGTGCGAATCCAAGGTCCTGCGCGGTCATCGCGCGGATCGGTGAGATATCCGGGCCAGGCCGAGGGTGGCCGCGCGCCGCGGCGTCAGTCGCGCGGGAGCGAGTCCGGGCGCGTGTCCGCGAGGACGCTCTCCCCGGCGTTCTCGTCCCCGGTGATGACGGCGAGCTGGTCGCGCGGGGCGTAGAAGTAGGAGCCTGGCCGGAAAGCATGGCCGAGATCGCCGAGCAGGCGCCGCTGGCGCGGCGTGCAGCGCCTCGCGATCTCCGGCACCACCTCGAAGTCGTAGCAGCGCGCGAACATCTGGCAGTAGTTGTAGAGGATCGTCTTGCGGGCGCTGCCCGAGCGATTGGGCGCGGGGCCGTGCCAGAGCGAATGGGGGAACAGGTAGCAGTCGCCGGCCCTGCCGGGGAGCTGCACCGCGCCCGGGGTGTGCGGTGTCGGCCACTCGTGCGGGCCGTCGGGGAACGGGCGCAGGTGGCTGCCCGGGAATACGGTGAGGTTACCCGCGTCGGTGCCCTCGACGTCCGAGAGCAGGTACATCGCCTTCATCGCGATCGGCCGGCTCGTGTCGCTGACGCGGACCGCCCGCAGCGCCTCGCCCCCGTCGGTGTGCGTGTAGCCGGGGAAGGTCTCGGTCGACGGGCGCACGATCGCCTGGGTCATGCTGAGCGCGAGATAGGGACCCATGATGTCCACGACGAGATCGAAGACCTCGGGTCGATCGATCAGCTCGATGAAGGCGCCGCCGTAGCCGAGCAGGTCGCGCCGGTCCATGAAGCCCTCGACGCTCGTATCCGCCGCGTGCGGCAGCCAGCCGTAGTGCCCGCGGGGCAGATCCGACGGCTCGTAGCCGGGCAGCGCGCGGATCCGATCGAGCTCGTTCGCGAAGAACGCCACCTCGTCCTCGCTCAGCACCCCCTCGAGGTGGAGGTAGCCGTCGCGCGCCCATCGCTCGCGCTGCGCGTCGCTCAAGGTCTCCATGACCCGTCTCCCCGTCGTGTCCCGGAGCAGTAGAACACCGGAGTCCCGATCAATCCACCAGCGCGGCGATGGTCGTATCGGTGTCGATCACTCGCTCGCAGAGCATCGTCGCCATCATGCGGTGGAACAGCATGCACAGCTCAGGCTCGATCTCCTCCATGGCGCCCATCGCCGACCGGGTGATGCGGTACGCGCTGGTCTCCTCGTCGGCGACCACCGAGGCGGACCGCCGACCGCCCAGATAGAAGGCCACGTCGCCGATCACCGCGCCCGCGCCGAGCCGGCGCAGGCGTACGGCCCGCTCCCCTGGGGTCTCGAGGCGCACGCTGACCCGACCGGAGCGGATGAGCAGCAGGTACGTGGAGCTGCTTCCCTGGCGAATGAGCTCCTCCCCCGCGCCGTAGCGCTGGAGGTCCGCGCATTCGAGGAAACGGTCGACCCGTGCCGGGTCCCCGAGGCCCCGGGCAAGCCGCTCGCGGAGAGAGGTGATGCGTCGTGTGCCGCCCTTGTCGAGCTCGTTCAGCAGCGTCGTCTCGCACCACTCCAGCCCGTGGTCCAGGTCGGCGAACATGCGCAGGTGCAGCGTCGACGCGTGCCCCGTGCCTTCCGTCTCCGTTGGCCCGGCGCCGCGGCGCTCCGGGCCGCGGCGCGCGTACCCGGCACGCTCACGGCGCTCGCGCGCGACGCCTCCACGCTCGAGGAGCCCGCGCACGGCCTGGGGCGTGTCGGTGAGCGCGATCTCGAAGCCGTGCTCTCGGGCGTACTGCGCGAGCTTGCGCACGCTGATCACCGCTGACGCGTCCATCCCGGTCACCAGCTTGAGGTCGAGGAGTAGGAACCGCAGCGGGACCTCCTCGGTGTCGGCGAGGCGCGCGTGCAGCTCGTGGACCATCCGGTAGGCGGTGCCGAAGAAGAGGTAGCCGCTCAGGCGCAGCACGAAGATCGCGCGGCCGGCCTCCCGGAGCACCTCGCGCGGATAGTCCGAGCGCAGCGCCGTGCTCTGGCGCTGGGCTCCGGTGAACGCCTGCTTGACTACGTTGACCCGGCTCGCGCTCACCGCGAACAGGATCACGGCAGCGAGCATCCCGACGATCACCCCCTCGACGAAGCCGACCAGCGCCACCGTGGCCAGCACGGCCACGACCACGGCGTGGTCCGGGCCACCGAGACGCTGGCGCGCCCGGTAGAGCCAGCCCCAGAGCAGGTCCAGGCCGATGTAGAAGAGCAGCACCGCCGGCACGACCTTCGGCACGAGCTCGAGGAGCGTCGGCCCGAGGGACATCGAGATGAGGCAGAAGGCGGCACACACGATGCCCGTGGTGCGCCGCGGGCCGGCCAGGCGATGGCTGAGGGTCGACCCGCTCAGGGACTGGTAGCCGTGCATCCCGCCCGCGAGGCCCGCGAGCAGGTTCGCGATCCCGGCTGCGCGCAGCTCGCGGTCGAGATCGACGTCGCGCTCGACCAGGAGCTCGAGACTCGTGCCTGTCAGCAGCACGCCGACGAGGGCGATCAGCACCATCACCCCCAGCTTTGGCAGCTCCGCGACGAGCAGCGACCAATGCACGCTCTCCATGGCCGTGGTCGCCACGAGGTGCTGCCACAGCCCCCCGGCCGGGAACGGACCGAGGAGCCAGCCATCGGCGGCGAGCGAGCCCGCCGTCAATCCGAGATGGCCGGCCCCGAGCCAGAAGACGAGCACGCACGCGAGGAGGGCCGCGGGAATCGCGAGCGCGGGGCTCGTCCGGGGCCGGAGGAGCAGCACGGCGACGCCGGCTGCAGGCGCCCAGCGCGCGAGCGCCTCGTAGCCGAGCAGCGCATCCAGGTCGAGCTCATGCACGCTCTGTCCGAGGGAAACGGAGAACGCCCCCTGAACCAGAAGCCACCCGATCCCGGCCTGGAAGCCGCCGATCACGGGATAGGGGATGTAGCGCACCAGCCGGCCGAGGCGCAGCGCGCCGAGAGCGAGCAGCGCGGCGCCGATCGCGAGGGTCGAGATGGCGATCGCGGCGAGCATCGTGGCAGCCGACGCGCTCGCGTTCGCCGCCCCGCCGGCGCCGGCGCCGGCGCCGGCGACGACCGAGACCGCCACCAGCGCCAGGATGCCGTTGGAGTCCGAGACCGTGGCGATGCTGCCCCGGTAGCTGCTCGCTGCGGCGACCACGGCGCTCAAGATGATCGCGCTGGCCACCGCGAGGGCGATCCCGGTGGCGAGGAAGGGCTCGAGGGGGCCTGCGAAGACCAGCGCAGCCATCGCGAGGGCGCGAAGCAGGGCGTTGAGGCCGCTCAGCAGGCCGGCGCCGATGGCGGCGGGCAGCGAGCCACGGTCGGTCTGCGACGCCCGCGTCGCTCTCGAGGTCTCAGTCGCGGTCGTCGTGCTCAACGTTGGGCAATCCCTTCCCCTCCGGCCGGGCCGGCGCCGCGATTCTGACAAAACGGCAAAAGCGGGTCGACGCGCCGTAGGCGCAGAGCGCGTCTGCTCGTAGGTCTGGAGCCCGACGTGCCGCCCAGGCGTTTCGCCAGCGCCTCGACGGTGCAACTGTCGCACACGGGAACACGAGGAGGTGTGGCCGATGACACGGACGAAGGCGGATCACCACTGGATGGATGCCATCGAGGAGCGGGAGGCGCTCGATGGGCTGGACGAGCTGGACGAGCTGGACGAGCTCCGCCCCGAGGACGAGCCCGAGTGGGGCCTGCCCTACCGCGCAGGGAGCTTTCGCGACGGCGTCCCGCAGGTGACGGTGGACTACTTCGAGCTCGAGGGCGACCGGGAGGTGATCGCCGGTCTGCTCGGCGGGATCAGGCGCGTGATCGAGCAGCATGGCGGCCCGCCGAGGTTCTACTTCTTCGGGCGCGACGCCGTCGAAGGGGTGCTGGACCCGAGGAAGATCATCGGCATCGCCACGTTCCGCGGCGGCCGGCTGCGGGTGGAGACGAACATGCCCGGGCACACGCAGTCGGTGAGGGCGCGCGTGCAGCGCGCCCTCGGCAAGCGCGTCCGGCACGTCGCGCGGGACGTCGAGAATCCGATCGATGAATACCTCGATCGGCCGCACGAGGATGCGCTCGGCCGGCTCTGAGCGTGGCCCCGGACCTCGCCCGACGCCGAGCCTGCCCGAGCCCGGCGCGGGCGTGCTCGAACTCGGCTCGGTTCCGGGGTGGCGAATCGCGCTCGAGGACGTGACTCGGTCGGCCATCTCGCGACCGTGCGCAGCTTCGGATGCTGCGCCCGAGCCCTCAGGGATGTGTTGACGGCGGGTCGCGAGATGGCTCCCCGAGTCACGGCCGCCGGCACCCAGCGTCGCGCAACTCGGACAGCCTCGACAACAGAGAACTGGTGCAATATTCGGGCTAGGCTCCTACGATCGAGCCGGCACGGCACCGCCGAGCGGGGTCCACCGATGACAGACGCCCAGGGCAAACGCCGCGCGGGCGGAGGAGACGCGCTCGCGCGGCTGCGCGCGGCGGCGATGCAGGCCGATCTCGACGCGCTCGAGGTGGAGTGCACGCCACGCCTCGAGGTCCTCTCGCGGGTCGGCACCGGGGGCACCGGCGAGGTCGATGCGGTGCTCGACCGCGTGCTGCGGCGCACAGCCGCGAAGAAGTCGCTGCGCGAGCAGCACGAGCGCAATCCGCGGAACGTCCGGCGCTTCGTCCGCGAGGCGCGCATCACCAGCCAGCTCGACCACCCGGGCATCGTCCCGGTGCACGATCTCGGGGTCGACGGGACCGGCAGGCTGTTCTTCACCCTCAAGCTGGTCGAGGGCCACACGCTCTCGCAGATCCTCGACGGGTGGCGCGACGAGGGCGTGGAGGAGGCCGCGCTGCTCGACGTCCTCGACGCCCTGGTGACGGTGTGCGACGCGCTCTCCCTCGCCCACAGCCGCGGCGTCGTCCACTGCGACGTCAAGCCCGAGAACATCATGATCGGCGACTACGGCGCGGTCTATCTGATGGACTGGGGATCGGCGCTCGTGCTCGAGGATCCGGCTCTGCGGGCCAAGACGGGGTCGGGCTCCGGGTCCGTGCCGTCCCTGCCCGGGGACTCGCGCGACGACACGGTCTCCGGCACGCCGAGCTACATGGCGCCCGAGCAGGCGAACGTCGAGATCGAGCGCATCGGGCCGCACACGGACGTGTTCGGGCTCGGCGCGACGCTCTACGAGATCCTGGCCGGCCGCGCCCCGTACACCGAGCACGAGGAGCTCCTGACTCTCGAGCTCGCGAGCGAGGCGCGCTTCACGCCGCTCGCGGAGATGGTCGAGATCGAGAGCGTCCCGCCGCTGCTCGCGCAGATCGTCGCGCGTGCGATGGCCAGGGAGGTGGGTGATCGCTACGCGAGCGTCGATGCGCTCAAGGCCGATCTGGTGCGCTATATCCGCGGTGGCGACACGTTCCCGACGCAGGTCTTCGAGCCCGGCACCGTGGTGGTGCGCGAGGGCGACGAGGGCGATCGCGCCTTCATCATCAATCGCGGCCAGTGCAAGGTGATCAAGGACATCGATGGCGCGCACGAGGTGGTGCGCACCCTCGGGCCCGGTGAGGCCTTCGGTGAGACCGCGCTGCTCTCGCCGGGTCCCCGCACCGCGAGCGTGGTGGCCGTGGGGACCGTGATCGTCCAGGTGATCCGCGGCGACGTGCTCACCCAGGAGCTAGGGTCGGTGCGCCCCTGGCTGGGGCAGCTGCTGCGGACCGTGGCGGCGCGGTTCCGCGAGGCGGATGCGAAGCTCGAGCGCGGACGCGTGGCCGCGGCGCCGTCGGGCGCGTTGCAGGCAGCCATGTATCTGCACACCTTCGGTGACGCCAACGGTGCGGGGGATCTCGAGGCGCCGTGGTCGGCGCTGTGCAGGGGGCTCGGCCTCGGCGGCGAGCGGCTGCAGGCCGAGCTCGAGGCCGACGAGAGCTTCCTCCTCGATCCGGCAGCCGACCGGGTGACGCTCCGCGATCCGCAGGCGACGGTCGCGCGCCTCGCGGCCAGCGCCTCCGGCTGAGCGCGGGAGCAGCCCGATGCGGGCGCTGCGCATGGTGGGCGCCCTCACCGTCTGCGGGATCGCCTGGGGTCTGACCATCCCGCTCACCAAGGTCGCCGTCTCGACGGGACACCAACCGCTCGGGCTGATCTTCTGGCAGCTCGTGGTCGGGACCGTCGCCCTCGGCGCGATCTCGATCGCGCGCGGCGTGCCGTTGCCGCTCGACCGCCGCGCGCTCGGCTACTTCCTGGTCATCGGCCTCATCGGAACGATCGTCCCCAACACCTTCACCTTTCTCTCCGTGTCGCACCTCCCGGCGGGCGTCATGGCGATCGCCATCGCCTCGGTGCCGATGTTCGCGCTCGCCATCGCGACGACGATACGCATCGAGCGTCTCGAGGCGCGCCGGGCAGGGGGCGTGCTCCTCGGCGCCGCCGCCGTGGCCCTGCTGCTCGGGCCCGAGGCGAGCCTGCCGGAGCCGGAGAAGGCCGTCTTCGTGCTCGTCGCGCTGATCGCGCCGGCCTGCTACGGCGCCGAGGCGAACTACATCGCAGCCCGCGCGCCGCCGGAGGTCGATGCGATCACGACGCTGCTCGGCGCATCTGCCCTCGGCGCGGTCGTGGCCTGGCCCCTCGCGCTCGGCACGGGGGGCTGGGTGGATCTCTCCGTCACCTGGGGGGAGGCGGAGTGGGCGCTGCTCGCGGCGTCCCTGTGTCACGTGACCGCCTACACCATCTACGTGTGGCTCGTCGGCGCCGCGGGCGCGGTCTTCGCCGCGCAGGTCTCCTACCTCGTCACGATCTCGGCGGTGCTGCTCAGCGCGCTGCTCCTCGGCGAGGCCTACTCGGGCTGGGTCTGGCTGGCGCTCGTGGTGATGATCGGTGGGCTCGCCCTGGTCCAGCCGCGCGCCCCGCCCGCAGCGCTGGCCCACGAGGCCGCCGGCGAGACGCCGGACTGACCGCAGCTTCGAGGCGGCGCTCGCGCGGTGCACGCACCAACGGACACACCGACGGGCGTTGCGGTGCCGGTGATATAGTCGCCGGCAGCGCGCCGCTCGCGAGCGAAGAGGAGAGCGAAGACATGCACGCATCGACTCGAAGCGCCAGGCTCCTCGGGACCATCGTGCTCGGAGCAGCGCTCGCCGCGACCGCCGCGCCGGCGCTCGCCAAGGACTCGCTCACCATCGGCATGCGCCTGGAGCCGGCGCCCGGGCTCGACCCGACCACCGGCTCTGCCGCGGCGATCAGCCAGGTCACCCTCTACAACGTCTTCGAAGGTCTCACCCGGATCGACGGCAGCGGCGTGGTGCAGCCGATGCTAGCGCGGTCCTGGACCGTCTCCGACGACGGCACCGTCTACACCTTCACCCTCGAGCGCGGCGTGAAGTACCACGACGGGGCGGACTTCGACGCCGCCGACGTCGAGGCGCAGTTCGGGCGCAACGCCGCCGAGGCGAGCGCCAACAAGCAGAAGGCGCTGTTCCGCGCCTTCGAGGCGGTCGAGACGCCGGATGCGCACACCGTCGTCATCCGCCTTCCCGGACCGCGCAGCCTGCTGCCCTTCGAGCTCGCGCAGGCGGCCTCGGTGATCCTCGACGAGGCGAGCCACGCCGGCGCGACCACCAACCCGATCGGGACCGGCCCCTATCGCTTCGTCAGGTGGACCAAGGGTGACTCGGTCGACCTCGAGAAGTTCGACGGGCATCGCAACGCCGCGAACGTCGCCATCCGCACGGTGCGGTTCCGCTTCATCAATGACGCCACAGCGCAGGTCGCGGCCCTGCTCGCGGGCGATCTCGACTACATGCCCTCGCTGAGCGCGCCGGAGATGTTCGCCCAGTTCGCTTCGAACGCCGAGTTCACGGCGCTCGAGGGCACCACCGAGGGCGAGACCATCCTCGCCATGAACAACGCCCACGAGGCGCTCGCCGACGTGCGCGTGCGCCGGGCGCTCATGCACGCGATCGACCGCGAGGCGCTCATCGCCGGTGCCGTCGCCGGCTACGGGACGCCGATCGGCACCCACTTCGCGCCGCACCACCCGGCCTACGTCGACCTCACCGAGCGCTACCCCTACGACCCGGAGGCTTCCCGGCGCCTGCTCGCCGAGGCCGGCCACGGGGGCGGCCTCGCGCTGACGCTCCACCTGCCGCCGCCGTCCTACGCCCGGCGCGGAGGCGAGGTCGTCGCGGCGATGCTCGCCGACGTCGGCGTGAAGGCGAGGATCGAGAACGTCGAGTGGGCCCAGTGGCTGGACCAGGTGTTCAAGAAGAAGCAGTTCGCGCTGACCATCATCTCGCACGTCGAGCCGATGGACATCGGCCGCATCTACTCCGATCCGGACTACTACATCCAGTATGACAGCGAGGCCTTCCGCGACATCCACGACCGCTTCGTCGCCGCGACCAGCGAGGCGGAGCAGTTCCGCGAGCTCGAGGCCGCGCAGCGCCTCGTCGCCGAGGACTCCGTGAACGGCTTCCTGTTCCAGCTCGCCAAGCTCGGCGTCGCTCGCAAGGGCCTCGAGGGCATGTGGCCGAGCTGGCCCGCCTTCATCAACGACGTCGCCGCGATGTCCTGGAAGTAGATCGCCCGGGCTAGCAGTAGCGACAGGCACGCTCGATGCACATCGTCGTCGCGATGATGAAGCACGAGACCAACACGTTCTCGCCGATCGTGACCGACTGGGCGCGCTTCGCCGCCTGGAGCGCGCACACCGGCGACAGGGCGAGGGCGGCCTACGAGCGCACGCGGATGCCCATGGCCGCCTACCTCGAGCTCGCCCGCGAGCGCGGCGCCAGCGTCACGACACCGCTCGCCGCCGAGGCGATGCCCTCGGGGCCCGTGCGTCGCGACGCCTACGAGCGCATGGCCGATCTCGTCTGCGATGCGGTGCGAGGCGGCTGCGACGTCGCCCTGCTCGATCTGCACGGCGCGATGGTCGCCGAGCACCTCGCCGACGGCGAGGGCGAGCTGCTCGCGCGCGTGCGATACATCGCACCCGAGCTGCCGGTCGCCGTCACCTGCGATCTGCACTGCAACCTCACCGAGGCGATGGTCTCCAACTGCACGGCGCTCATCGGCTACAAGACCTACCCCCACGTCGACATGTACGAGGTCGCCGGGCAGGTCGGCCGGATCGTGCTCGACGCCGTCGACGGGCGCTCGAGCCCGGTGATGTCCTGGGGCCACTCCCAGGTCCTCTCGCAGACGCTGCGCCAGGGCACCGACGACGAGCCCATGCGGTCCCTCGTCGCCCGTTGCCGCGACGCCGAGGCCGAGGCCGGCGTCCTCGCCGCCACCGTCTTCGGCGGATTCGCCCTCGCGGACATGCCCGACGCGGGCAGCAGCGCCATCGTCGTGGCCGACGGCGACCAGGCGCTCGCCGACGCGGTGCGCGACCGGCTGGTCGGCGAGCTGTGGACCGCGCGCGAGGAGCTCGTGTACCGGCACCGCCCGATCGGGGAAGCGCTCGCCGAGGCGGAGGCCTTCGACGGTAGGCCGGTGATCCTCCTCGACCACGCCGACAACTGCGGCTCCGGGGCGACCCAGGACGTGATGACGGTGATCGAGGCGGTGATGGCCGCCGGGCTCGAGGACGTGATCGTCGCCGCCGTGTGGGACCCTCTCGCGGTCGCGGAGATGCAGGCGGTGGGCGTCGGGAACGAGGTCGAGCTCGAGCTCGGCGGCAGGACCGACATGCCGAGCATCGATCTGCGCGGCCGGCCGCTGCGGGTGCGCGGCCGCGTGCGCACGCTCACCGACGGCCGCTGGACCGTGCGCGGGCCGATGTACACGGGCGTGCAGGTCGACATGGGCCCGAGCGCCGTGCTCGACACGGGCCGCATGCAGATCGTGATCGTCTCGTTACACCACGAGCCCTGGGATCTGGGAGTCTTCACCTCCATGGGGATCCAGCCCGAGCACCATCGCTACCTGCTGCTCAAGTCCCGCATCCACTACCGCGCGGGCTTCGGCAGTCTGCCGAAGCTCACGCTGACCCTCGACGGGGACGGGGTGACGACGTCGGACAACGAAGTGCTGGAGTATCGTCAGGTGCGACGGCCGGTCTATCCCCTGGACCGGATCAACCGACCTTGAGGGTGGACCAGCCATGACTGCAGGCTTCAGAGACGGAGGACCGAAGAGCGGAGCCGCTCGAGCGCGTCGCGCGGGCGCCGGCCTCGCAACGCTCGTGCTCTGCGTCGCCGCGGGGGTGCATGCCGCCTCGGAGACGCCGCAGGCCACGGCGGCCGGCACCGAGACCGCGATCTTCGCCGGCGGCTGCTTCTGGTGCGTGGAGTCCGACTTCGACGCCGTGCCCGGCGTCGTCGCAACCATCTCCGGCTACACCGGCGGACGCACCGAGAACCCGACCTACAAGCAGGTCACCTACGGCGACACGGGGCACCGCGAGGCCGTCGAGATCCGCTACGACCCGTCGAAGGTGAGCTACGAGGAGCTGGTCGAGATCTTCTGGCGCAGCGTCGACCCGACCGACGCCGGCGGCCAGTTCTGCGACCGCGGCGAGAGCTACACGACGGCGATCTTCGCCGCCTCGCCCGCCCAGCGCACGGCGGCCGAGGCGTCGAAGGCGCGCATCGAGCGCTCCGGCAAGCTCGGGGCGCCGATCGTGACGCCGATCGAGAACGCGAGCGCCTTCTATCCGGCCGAGGAGTACCACCAGGACTTCTATCGAAAGAGCCCGGTGCGCTACAAGTTCTACCGCTACCGCTGCGGAAGGGACGCGCGCGTCGGCGAGCTCTGGGGCGAGGAGGCGCACCAGGGCATCGAGAGTCACTGACAGCAAGACCTCGAGCCGGTCGTAGGTTCGCCTCGGCGAGTGGCCGGTGCGCTATACAGGCTGCGCGCGAGGGTCCGCCGGGAAGCCGGGGATCCCCTCGGCCTCGCGCACACCGTCTCGCACGGCGTCCGCGACGGCGCGCGCTGCGAGCTCCGCGACCAGGTCGAGCGCCGCGCTCACCCTGCCCGTCGCCAGCGCGAACAGCGCGTCTCCGTCCAGGCTCGTGTGCGCCGGCGACACCGTCCGCGCGATGCCGCTGTGCGCGAGATCGGCGACGCGGCAGACCTCCGCCTTGCCGAGACGTGCGTTGGTCGCGATGCAGCCGATCACCGTGCTCGACGCGGCGTCTGCGCTGCCGAGGAGGTCGAAGGCGGTCTCCGGATAGCGTGGGCGCTCCGCCGGGGCCCGCGAGCCCGCGAGCACGCTGCCGTCCTCGGCGAGCACGCTGCCGAGGGCGTTGACCGCGACGAGCGCACCCACGACGACGTCGCCGGCACGGTGCACGGCGAGACCCTGGCCGCCCTTGCTGGCCGCGTCGATCCCGGCTTCCTTGCCGACCGTGCAGCCGGCGCCGACGCCCACCGATCCCCGCGCGGGCTCCTCGGTGCTCGCCGCCTCGCAGGCGGCACGGCCCGCGTCAGCGTCGATGCGGCGCATCGCTCTGTGTCGGATGTCGAGCACGACCGCTGCGCCGACGATCGGGAAGCACCCCATCGACAGCGCGAGGCCGATCCCACGGGACTCGCACCAGTCGACGACGCCGTCGGCCGCCCGCAGCCCGAACAGGCTCGAGCCGCAGAGCACCACCGCGTGGCAGGCCGTCTGCGGCGAGGCGGGCCCGAGGATCGCTGATTCGCGCGTCCCCGGCGCCCCGCCGCGCACCGCGATGCCCCCGACCGCTCCCTCTGGCGGCAGGATCACCGTGCAGCCGGTGTAGTGCTCATGGTCGGTCCAGATGCCGACACGGACGTCGTCGATTCCGAGTGCCATGGCGAGCTCTCCGCCCCGCGACACGGCAAAGCGCGCTCAGGGCCGTCACAAGGATGCAGGGGAAGGCCTGCCCCGCCCATCCAACTGCATTCTGACGGCCCGTGGCAATGTAGGTGAAGACATGGATGCCTTCCGGCAGCTCCACCGCAAGATGGCAAAGAAACGCCGCGACCTCCGCCTCGCCCATTTCCCGCGGATGGCGTTAGCCGTGGAATACCACGAACCGTCGGGTCCAGTCCGCATACGCGTCTTCGGTTCGAATACTGTAGCGCCGTACCCGTGCGCCCTCCCGCACGGAACGTAGCAGCGCCGACGACTCCCTCCGTTCGCCCATCGTGCCCGCCCACAGTGTGGTGGTGACGCGCCGCAAGGTACCAAGCCCGCATCAGACGCCCCGTCGAATCACGGGACGGCGCACCGTCGCTGGCCCCTCGACGCATCGTCGACCACCCGAGATGGTGGACGTGGTCGCAAACGTACTGGAAACGAGAGCAGCGATTCCATCTCAACAGCAGATGGTTGGCTCCTACCTCGGAGAGATTGACTTTCCGAAGGGATCACGAGTCCTCGAAGTGGGGTGTGGCACTGGACCAATTTGCCGGGTGCTCGCAGGATTCTCAGACGTCGAAGCAGTCGTTGGGGTAGATCCCTCGAGTCGCCTTTTGTCGAAGGCAGAGGAGCTGTCCGCAGACTTCAAGTCGATTTCCTACGAAATAGGCGACGGAAAGAGTCTGAAGCTCGACGACTTGTCCTTCGACGTTGTCGTACTGCATACGGTCCTTACCCATGTCCCGGGTCCCGATGCCATC
>CAJIAT010000369.1_pt1 | contig 15376 bp, 10 predicted proteins | sample 9199161 | NCBI WGS metagenome assembly CAJIAT01 (sample SAMEA7708281, study PRJEB35096) | sediment metagenome | biome: marine neritic benthic zone biome [ENVO:01000025]; feature: sediment [ENVO:00002007]; material: shallow marine sediment [ENVO:03000034] sea grass bed [ENVO_01000059] ... | reverse complement strand
GGCGTGCATGGACCAGCCAGGGCCGCGATAGGCAGCGAGCCCAGCGCGAAATGCGCTCGCATGGGCGCGCCGAACGCACCACTTTTCTCACGCCTGCTCAACGAGTTGCAGCGGGCTCGCTGCCGGCCTGGTGCAATATGCGGGCTAGGCGGCGGGCTCACCCCCTGCGACCCGGCGTCCCCGGGCCGCCAGGCGTGGCTGCCACCGGCGTCCGCGCGTCACGGGGCGCGGCGGCCGCGCCGTCCCGGGACGGCCGCGGGCACAGCGAGCCACGAGCGCGTCGATGGCCCTCGCGGCCCCGGCCCCCAGGAGCAGCGCCGCCGGGAGCACCACGAATCCCGCGAACGGCTCCGGGGGGGCGCCGGTGAGCGTCTCGTGAAGCCCCAACGCGGCGCCCGCGACCCACGCGGCCCCGAGCACGGCCCGGGTCGTCATCCGTGCGATCCTGCCCTGCGATCCGTCCATCTCGTGTCTCCCGGCCCGCGGCCGCTCGCTGTTCTCACGCAAGGCCACACTAGGGGCGCGCGGTGGACGTGACAAACGGGAAATCGAGCCGCTTCGAGTGAATTCAGTTCATCTGAACTGCGCCACGAGCCAGTCCCGGAACGCGTGGATGTCATCCCGGCCCGCGTCGGCGGGCCGGCACACGAGGTAGACCCCGGCGGGATTGGCCACCCGGAGCGCGAAGGGCAGCGTCAGCCGGCCATCGTCGATGAGGGGCTGCTCCAGGGGGAGCAGGCCCAGAGCGACGCCGAGCCCCTGCTCCGCCGCCTGGATGCAGGCGTCGTAGCTGTCGAGCCACACGGCCCCTTCCAGGGCCAGGCTCTCGAGCCCCGCAGCGCGCAGCCAGTGCGCCCAGCCGGTGGGGAAGAACGACATCTCGATCACCGGCACCCGGGCGAGCTGCGAGACGTCGGCCAGAGCGTGCCGGTCCGCGAACTGCGGTGCGCACATCGGTGCGATCTCGAGGTCGAGGATGCGCTCGGCATGCACGCCGGGCCAGTCCCCGCGGCCGTAGCGGACCGCCGCGTCGACGTCGTCGTGCAGGACGTCGGCGACCGCGTCGGTCGACTCGATGCTCAGCCGCACCCCCGGCGCGCGCTCCCGGAACCCGTTGAGCCTCGGCAGCACCACGCCGCGCGCCAGCGACGTCATGATGCTCAGACGCAGCGTCCCTGGCCCGTGGGCCTGCATGACCCGCTCGGTGCCTTCGCGCAGCCGCGCGAAGGCGCGGGCCACCACCGCGAGGTAGGCTCCGCCGGCGTCGGTCAGCTCGAGGCTGCGGTTGCCGCGGCGGAACAGGGTGATGCCGAGCTCGCGCTCGAGGGCCTTGATCTGATGGCTCACCGCAGAGGGCGTGACGTGCAGCTCCTCGGCCGCGCGCTTGAAGCTCGTGAGCCGTCCTGCCGCCTCGAAGACGCGCAGCAGGTTCAGCGACGGCAGTCCGCCTCTCACGCCGGCGCGCCTCGCCGCTGGCATAATCGAGCGGCCCGTGCGTGCCCGTCGGATCCGCGCGGTCCGTGGTGCTCATCGAGGGGGCAGGGCTTGAGCCAGCGCATCTACACCGCCGCGGTCGTCGTCATCGGCAACGAGGTGCTCTCGGGCCGGGTGCGCGACGCGAACGTCCAGCATCTCGCCGGCGTGCTCCGCGATGCGGGCGTTCGCCTGCGCGAGGCGCGGGTGATCCCTGACGTCGAGGCGATCATCGTCGAGACGGTCAATGCGCTCCGCGCGGCGCACGACTACGTGCTCACCACCGGCGGGATCGGTCCGACCCATGACGACATCACCGCCGAGAGCGTGGCCGCGGCCTTCGGCGTGGCGCTCGAGCGAAACCCGGAGGCCGTGCGGATCCTCGAGGACTTCTACGGCGACGACATCAATCCGGCGCGGCTGCGCATGGCGAACATCCCCGCCGGCGGCGAGCTCCTCGACAACCCGGTGTCGCGCGCCCCGGGCTTTCGCATCGAGAACGTCTACGTGCTGCCCGGCGTCCCGCGCATCATGCAGGCGATGGTCGACGGCTTCAAACACCGTCTGGCCGGCGGCGTCCCGCTGCGCTCACGGAGCGTGACCGCGCAGGTGGCAGAGAGCGTCGCCGCTCCGGGCCTGGAGGAGATCCAGCGCCGCCACCCCGCCGCCGAGCTCGGCAGCTACCCGTTCATGCGCGCCGGGCGATACGGCACCTCGCTCGTCGTGCGCGCGGCGGACGCCGCGCTGCTCGACGCCGTCAGCGCGGAGATCGTCGAGATGGTCCGCGCCCTCGGCGCCGAGCCGGAGGTCCGCGACGGCGAGGGCTGAAGCCCACCTCTCCTGTCCTCAGGGGAAGCGCCGCGCCTGCTCGAGATCGGCCGGGTTGTCGACGTCGAGCCAGTGGCCTGCGACGTAGAGCACGCGGGGCCGATGGCCGCGGGCGATCAGCTCGGCGAGCAGGTCGACCATGCTCGCGCGCTGCAGCCGCCCCTCGTCGCGCCACTCGGCGATCAGCTCGCGCACGGCCCGGGCCCCTTCGCCGCCGAGCTTCGCGAGCCCGATCCACTCGCCGCTCACCGTTGCCTCGTCGAGGGCGTGGCCGATCGCCGTCGCGTGCACCGGCCGCTCGTCGAGGAAGTCGTCGGAGAAGCCACGGTCGCAGGCGACGTGGTCGCGCACCCAGTCGGCGTCCGTCGAGCTGCGCTCGTCCCAGCGCGCGTCGACGCCGAGGACGATCTCGCCCTCGCACTGGAGGAGCCGCTCGAGGATGTACTGGCGGTAGAGCACGTCGCCGTAGCTGATCACGCACGGGCCCTCGAGCGCCTCGGCGGCGCAGGCGAGGCTCGCCGCCTCGCCGGTCTGGGCGTGGAGATCGTTGTCCACGGTGCGGATCGAGGCGATGTCGACCGTGTGCTTGCGGTAGCCGCGCACGACCGTGATGTCGCGCAGACCCCCGGCGCGGAGGGTCTCCACCAGCCGATCCAGGAGCGGGCGACCGCGCACGTCGAGCATGCACTTCGGCCGGTCCGCGGTCAGCTCCCCGAGGCCGCTGCCGCGCGAGGCGGCGAGAACGACGGCGCGCGGCGCGCGCTCGCCCGTCGGCAGGTAGCGGCGCTCTGCCGCCGCGAGCTCCGCGTTGCCGGCGAGCTCGAACACGTCGTCGACCCCGGCGATGCGTCCCTCGACGCCGCCCAGGGACTGCTCCCGGTGGATCTGCCGGCACACGTCCTGCATCGCGGTCAGCGCCGCACGCAGGTTGTGATTGGCCCAGATGGCGACCGAGATCCCGGCTTCGCGGAACGCGTCGGTGGGCGTCGAGTAGTACTTCGTCGGCACCACCACGACCGGCGAGCGGCCCGCCCACTCGCGGGTGAACTCGAGGACCTCGTCGGCGGTGCGCTGCTTGGAGTGTATGAGGATCGCGTCGGCGCCCGCCTCGCGGTAGGCCTCGGCCCGGCGCAGCGCCTCGGCCATGCCCCATCCGGAGATGAGCGCCTCCACGCGCGCGACGATCTGGAAGTCCGGGTCCGTCTGGCTGTCCTTGCCCGCCTTGATCTTGCCGCAGAACTCGTCGATGTCCGCGAGCGGCTGGCCCTCGCCGATGAACGAGTTCGTCTTCGGGAATAGCTTGTCCTCGATGCAGATACCGGCGATGCCGCGCTGGCACAGCTTGCGGACGACGCGGCGCAGGTTGTTGAAGTTGCCGTAGCCGGTATCGCCGTCGACGAGGATCGGGATGCGCGTCGCGTCGGCCATGAACTCGAGCACCTCGAGCACCTGGGTCCAGGACGCCTCGTTCGAGTCGCGCACGCCGAGGGCGGTGGAGATCGCGAGGCCCGAGGCCCAGATCGCGTCGAAGCCCGACTGCTCGACGATCTTCGCCGAGAGGCCGTCGTGCGCCTCCATCAGGAACTCGAGCTGCGGGGAGCGGATGAGCGCGGCGAGGAGCGCTGCCTTGCTCCGCGCCGGCTCCGCGCGCGCGGGTGCGCGGTCCGTGGACGTCGTCATGATTCGGTCGATCCTCGGGCCCTCGAGGGGCGTGAATGCTCGATCTTCCCACGCGGCCGCGCCGCGTGTCATGAGCGGTTCCCCTGCGGATGCGGAGCTCGCACCCCCCCGGCGGGCGCGCATGCCTCATCGGTTATCATCGTCGGCCTGCTCCTGGCGGGAGGCGGGCGCGATGGGGACCGAGGTCGAGCTGCTCTACGGGCGCACGCCGGTGAAGGTGAGCCTGCCCGACCACGCGCGTCCCACGATCATCGAGAAGCCGGAGATGCCGGTCGCCGAGGACCCGGGCGCGGCCGTCGACGCGGCGCTCGGGCGACCCGTGGGCGGCCGAGCGCTGGCAGATCTCGCGCGGGGCTGCGAGAGCGCCTGCATCCTGGTGTGCGACATCACCCGCCCGGTCCCGAACGCCCTGTTCCTGCGCCCGCTCATCGAGGGCCTCGCCGCCGCGGGCGTCCCCCTCGAGCGGATCACGGTGCTGGTCGCGACCGGTCTGCACCGGCCGAACGAGGGTGCGGAGCTCGCGGAGCTCATCGGCGACCCCTGGGTCCTCGAGCACGTGCAGGTGGTCAACCATCACGCCCGGGAGGACGCGGACCACGTCTCCCTCGGCACCACCCCGCGAGGCACCGTCGTGCGCCTCGACCGGCGCCTCGTCGAGGCCGATCTCCGCATCGCCACCGGGCTCGTCGAGCCGCACTTCATGGCGGGCTACTCGGGAGGTCGCAAGGTCATCGCGCCCGGCGTCGCCCACGCCGAGACCATCACCACCTTCCACAACCACCGCTTCATGTCGAACCCGCGCGCCGAGAACTGCGTCCTCGACGGCAATCCGCTCCACGAGGAGCAGCTCGAGATCGTGCGCATGCTCGGCGGCGCGCTCGCGCTCAACACTGTGATCGACGATCGCCGGCGCCTGTCCTTCGTCAACTTCGGCGAGATCGTCGAGAGCCACCTCGAGGCCGTCGACTTCGTGCGGCGCTACGCCGAGGTCCGGATCCCGCGCCGCTTCCGCACGGTGCTGACGAGCGCCGCGGGCTACCCTCTCGACAAGACCTACTACCAGACCGTGAAGGGGATGGTGGGGCCCCTCGGGATCCTCGAGGACGGGGGTGATCTCATCATCGCCTCGGAGTGCTCCGAGGGAATCGGCTCGCCGGAATTCGCCGAGTCCCAGCGCCGCTACCTCGAGCGGGGCATGGACGGCTTCCTCGAGGAGATCGCGCGCAAGAGCCACGCGTCCATCGACGAGTGGCAGACGCAGATGCAGACCAAGCCGCAGCGCCGGGCCCGGGTGACCCTCTACAGCACGGGGCTGGACGCCGAGGCCCGGGCGCTCACCGGCGTCGAGCTCACCGACTCGCTCGAGGCCTGCGTCGCCCGGAGCATCGAGCGCCACGGGGATCCGGCCGTCGCGGTCGTCCCCGAGGGCCCCTACGTCATTCCCTTCGCCGGCTCGGCGGGCTAGGCCCCCGCAACACCGTGAGCGGCTTCGTCCCCTTCGAGCTCGAGGAGTTCCTGTCTCGATACGAGCACACCGTCTCCTGGAACTACTCCGAGAGCGGGGTCGCGCCGATGCGGCTCGGAGACCTGCTCACGACCGGGGACGCGATCCCGGAGATCTTCGACACCGAGCTCGGCTATCCCGAGGTCAACGGAGCCATGGCGCTGCGCGAGCGCATCGCTGCGCTCTATCCCGGGGCGCGCGCCGAGCAGGTGCTGGTCACCGTGGGCGCCGCCGAGGCCAATCTCCTCGCCGTGCTCGCGCTCGTCGAGCCCGGCGCCGAGATCGTGTGCATGCGCCCGAGCTATCCGCAGGTCGAGGGGATCGCCCGCAACCTCGGCGCGACGGTGCGCGCGCTCCCGCTCGACCCGGCGCGCGGCTGGACCCCGGACCTCGACGCCCTCGAGCGCGTCGTCGGCCCGCGCACCCGCCTGGTGGCGCTCACCAACCCGAACAACCCGACCGGCACGGTCCTCGGCGAGGACGCGATGGACGCCATCGTCGCCATCACGCGCCGCCACGACGCCTGGCTCCTCGCCGACGAGGTCTACGCCGGCGCCGAGCGCGAGCGCGAGACGCCGACCCCGAGCTTCTGGGGGCGTTACGAGCGCACCGTCGTCGTCAACGGTCTGAGCAAGGCCTACGGCCTGCCGGGCCTGCGCATCGGCTGGGCCCTCGCGCCGGAGGCCACGATCGAGGCGCTGTGGCGGCGCCACGAGTACGCGACGATCTCGAGCACCGCCCTAGGCCAGCGCCTCGCGCTGCACGCTCTCGGCCCGGGGGTCCGCGAGCGCATCCTGGCGCGCACCCGCGACCTCGTGCGCGCCGGCTACGCGGTGCTCGAGGAGGTCCTGGGCGCGCACCGGGAGCTCTTCTCCTGGACGCCGCCCGCGGCCTCGGCGATGGTGCTCGTGCGCTACCACGCGCCGATCGGGTCTCGCACCCTGGTCGAGCGGCTGCGTCGCGAGGACAGCGTGCTGGTCGCGCCCGGGGACGCCTTCGGCTGCCCGTCGCACCTGCGCATCTCCTTCGCGCTCCCCGAGTCGGTCCTTCGGCCCGGCCTCGCGCGTCTCGTCGAGCGGGTGGCGGCCATCGCGCATCCGCATCCGGCCCTGCAGCCGTGAGCGCTGCGCCATGAGCTACTCGAGGGCCGTCCCGGAGGGCGCCGAGGTGCGCTGCGCCCAGAGCGTGAACGCGCAGGTCGGAGAGTGTCCGGTGTGGTGTCCCGTCGAGGGCGTGCTGTGGTGGACCGACATCGTCTCGCGCATGGTCTATCGGCTCGACCCGAGCGGCGGCGACGTGCGCTCCTGGTCCCTGCCCGGGCGGGTCGGCTCCTTCGCCCTGCGCGCGGACGGGTCGCTGGTCGCCGCGATGGAGGGCCACTTCGTGGGCATCGATCTGGCGGCCGGGGTGGTCGAGACCATCGCCACCCCGGAGCCCGGGGTGCACGTGAATCGCATGAACGACGGGCGCTGCGATCGCTCCGGGCGCTTCTTCTGGGCGGGCACGATGCACGACCGGCGGCCCCGGGAGCCGCGCGGCGCCCTGTACCGGCTCGCCCCCGACGGGGCATGGACCCGCGAGGGCGAGGGCTTCCACGTCTCGAACGGCCTCGCCTTCAGCCCCGACGGCGCGCGCATGTACCACTCGGACTCCTCGGCCTCGACCGTGTGGTGCCTCGACTACGACCCGGACACCGGGAGCGTGGGCAACCGGCGCGAGCTGCTGCGCCTCGCGCCCGAGGACGGGCGCCCCGACGGCGCCGCGGTCGACGCCGAGGGCTGCTACTGGAGCGCGTGCTTCGGCGGCGCCCAGGTGCTGCGCATCACCCCCGAGGGCGAGATCCTCGAGCGGCTCCCGGTACCCGTCTCCAATCCGACCATGCCGGCCTTCGGCGGTCCGGATCTCGCCACGCTCTACGTCACCTCCGCCAGCGAGCCGTGCAGCCCCGAGGAGCTCGCCGAGCGACCGCTCTCGGGCGCCGTGCTCGCCGTGGAGCTCGCCGTTCCCGGGCTAGCCGAGGCGCGCTTCGCCGGCTGAGCCGGGGCCCGGGAGCCGGGCTGGCCGTGCCGTCGGTCGACCGATGTATCCTCGGTGACCGGGCCTGCGGAAGCACGCGATGACCCTGCCCTTCAGCCCCGCCACCAGCACCTGGTTCGCGAACGCCTTCGATGCGCCCACGGAGGTGCAGCGGCGCGGCTGGGCCGCCATCGCAGCCGGGGAGCATGCGTTGCTGGTCGCGCCCACGGGCAGCGGCAAGACCCTGGCGGCGTTCCTCTGGGCCATCGACCGGCTGCTCGCCGAGCCCCGGGATCTCGCACGCTCTCCCGGTACTCGCGTTCTCTACGTGTCACCGCTGAAGGCGCTGGTGCACGACGTCGAGCGCAACCTGCGCGCGCCGCTGGCGGGGGTTCGCGCCGCCGGTGGGACGACGCGCGATCTTCGCGTCGCCATCCGCACCGGCGACACCTCGGCCCGGGAGCGGCGCGAGCAGGCGCGCGACCCCGCCGACATCCTGGTCACCACCCCCGAGTCGCTATATCTGCTCCTCGGGTCGAAGGCGCGGGCGAACCTCGCCTGCGTGACGACGGTCATCGTCGACGAGGTGCACGCCCTCGCGCCGACGAAGCGCGGCGCCCACCTCGCCCTGTCCCTCGAGCGCCTCGCCGCGCTCGCCGACCGCGATCCCCAGCGCATCGGGCTCTCCGCGACCGTCGAGCCCGCGGCGCCGGTCGCCAGCTGGCTCGGCGGGGACCGGCCCGTGCGCACCGTCGACGCCGCCGAGGCGCCGCGCATCGCCCTCGAGGTCGTGGTCCCGGTCCCGGACATGGAGAACGTCGATCCGCCGCTGGCGCCCGAGGGCGGCTCGATCCTCGCCGAGCTGCACCGCGCCGAGGCGCCGCCCCCGCCCCCGGAGCGGGGGATCTGGTCCGCGATCTACCCGCGCATCCTCGCCGACGTTCTCGCCAACCGGTCCACCATCGTCTTCGTCAACAGCCGCGGGCTCTGCGAGCGGCTCACCCAGCGCCTCAACGAGCTCGCCGGTGAGGAGCTGGCGCTGGCCCACCACGGGAGCGTGTCCCACGAGCGCCGCGCGTGGATCGAGGAGTCGCTGAAGGCGGGCACCGTGCGCGCCATCGTCGCGACCAGCTCCCTCGAGCTCGGCATCGACATGGGCGCAGTGGACCGGGTGATCCTCGTCGAGTCGCCGGGCTCGGTGGCCCGCGGCCTGCAGCGCGTCGGGCGCGCCGGCCACGCCGTGGGCGAGGTGAGCGCCGGGACCATCTATCCGAAGTACCGCGGCGACCTGCTCGAGTGCGCCGCCCTCGGGCGGCGCATGCTGCGTGGCGCGCTCGAGCCCCTCGCGGTGCCGCGCAACCCCCTCGATGTGCTCGCCCAGCAGCTCGTCGCCATGTGTTGCGATGCGCCGCGCACCCGCGCCGAGCTGGCGGCCACGGTGCGCCGCGCGGCGAGCTATCGCGAGCTCGCCGACGAGGCCCTCGAATCGGTGCTCGAGATGCTCGCCGGGCCGGGCGGAGACGGGCCACTCGGGGATCTCCCGCCGCGCCTCGCCTGGGACCGCGCCGAGGACCGGCTGAGCCCCCGCCGGGGCGCGCCGATGGTGGCCCGGCTGAACGCCGGGACCATCCCGGACCGGGGCACCTACGCCGTCCACCTGGGGGCCGAGGGGCCGCGCCTCGGGGAGCTCGACGAGGAGATGGTGTTCGAGACCCGCGCCGGAGAGAACGTGCTCCTCGGTGCGAGCACCTGGCGGGTCGAGGAGATCACCGCGGACCGGGTCATCGTCTCGCCGGCGCCCGGCGAGCCCGGCCGGCTGCCGTTCTGGCGCGGCGACGGCCCGGGGCGCCCCGTGGAGCTCGGCGAGGCGATCGGCGGGCTCGTGCGCGAGCTCGGGGCCCTCGATCGACGAGACGCGTCGGTGCGGCTCGAGACCGAAGGCCTCCTCGACGCTCACGCCGCAGGCAACCTCGCGGCCTACGTCCACGAGCAGCGCGAGGCGACGGGGGTGCTGCCGAGCGACCGCGCCGTGGTCGTCGAGCGTTTCCGGGACGAGCTCGGCGACTGGCGCGTGTGCATCCTCACCCCCTTCGGCGCACGGGTGCACGCGCCCTGGGCGATGGCCCTGCAGCACCGCCTCGGTGCCGAGCGCGGCTACGAGGTGCAGCTCATGTACACCGACGACGGCATCGTGGTGCGATTCGCCGACGTCGAGGAGCTGCCGGACCTCGAGGTGCTGGTGCCCGGGCCGGAGGAGATCGAGGAGCTCGTCACCGCCGAGCTCTCCGACAGCGCGCTGTTCTCCGGGCTGTTCCGGGAGAACGCGGTGCGCTCGCTGGTGCTGGTGCGCAACCGGCCCGGGCGCCGTACGCCGCTGTGGGCGCAGCGCCTGAAGGCGAGCGACCTGCTGGCAGCGGTGCGCCGTCAGCCGGCTTTCCCGGTGGTGATGGAGACCTACCGCCAGGCGCTCGGCGACGTCTTCGACATGCCCGCGCTCACCCGCCTGCTCGAGGCGATCCGCTCGCGGGCGGTGCGTCTGCACGAGGTCGAGACCCCGCGGGCCTCACCCTTCGCGCGCTCCCTGGTCTTCGCCTACGTCGCCGCCTTCATCTACGAGCAGGACGCGCCGCTCGCCGAGCGCAAGGCCCAGGCCCTCACCCTGGATCGGGAGCTGCTCGCCGATCTCCTCGGCCAGGCGGAGCTGCGCGAGCTGCTCGATCCGGAGGTGATCGCCGAGACCGAGACGGCGCTCGCCGGGCTCGGCGAGGGCCGGGCCGCGCGCGATCCGGACGAGCTCCACGATCGCCTGCGGCGCCTCGGCGATCTCACCGGCGAGGAGGCGCGCGCGCGGGCCGAGGGGGAGGCCGGGGACTGGCTCGAGGCCCTCGCGCGCCAGCGCCGCGCCGCGCGCGTGACCATCGCCGGCGAGGCGCGCTGGATCGCCGCCGAGGATGCGGGCCTGTACCGCGACGCGCTCGGGGTCGTGCCGCCGCCCGGGCTCACGGCCCGCTCGCTCGAGCCGGTGCCCGACGCCCTCGAGCGCCTGCTCCGGCGCTACGCGCGCACCCGTGGACCCTTCCTCGGTGCCGAGCCGGCTGCGCGCTACGCGCTGCGCGCAGGCGCGGTCGAGGCGGTCCTCGGTGCGCTCCTCGCGGGCGGCGTGCTCGTTCGCGGGGAGCTGCGCCCGGGCGGCGTCGAGCCCGAGTGGTGCGACGCGGACGTGCTGCGCCGGCTCAAACGGCGCACGCTGGCACGGCTGCGCCACGCGGTCGCCCCGGTCGAGGGCAGCCTCCTCGCCCCCTTCCTCGCGCTCTGGCACGGGCTCGCCGGATCGGATGCGCCGCCCGCCATCGGCCCGGCGCGGCTCGAGGAGGCGGTGACCCGGCTCGAGGGACTCGCCGTGCCCTGGAGCGCGCTGGTCGGGGTGCTGCTGCCGGCGCGCGTGCCGGGGTTCCGCGCCGAGCAGCTGGATGCGCTGTGCGCGAGCGGCCGCTTCGTGTGGGTGGGTCGCGGTGCGCTCGGCCCGCGGGACGGGCGGGTCGCGCTGTACCGGCGCGAGCGGGCCGCGGCGCTCCTCGGACAGCCTCGGGAGCCGGGCGAGCCCCAGTCGCCGAACGAGTCCCTGCACGAGCCCCTTCGCGAGCCCCTGCATCAGGCCATCATCGGGCACCTCGAGGCGAACGGGGCCTCCTTCCTCACCGAGATCGAGCGGTCCTCACTGCAGGCGGTGCCCGGCGCCGCCGGGGTCGATCTGGAGGCCGCCCTGCTCGACCTCGTCTGGCTGGGGGTCGTCACCAACGACACGGTGGGGCCGCTCGCAGGGCTCGCTGGCCCGCGCCGCGGCCGCCGGCCCGCTGCGCTCGCTGGTGGACGGTTCTCGCTCGTCTCGAGGATCGCCGCGCCGGCGCCGAGCGTCACCGAGCAGGCCGTCGCCCGCGCCGAGATGCTCCTCGAGCGCTACGGCGTCGTGAGCCGCGAGGCGGCTCTCGCCGAGGAGCTGCCCGGGGGCTGGACCCCGCTCTACCGGGTGCTGGTCGCCATGGAGGACGCGGGCAAGGTGCGCCGAGGCTACTTCGTCGAAGGGCTCGCGGGCGCGCAGTTCGCCTACCCCGGTGTCGTCGACCGCCTGCGGGGCCTGCGCGGGGCGCACGAGGACGGCGGAGCGGTGCGCGCTGTCGCGGCGGCCGACCCGGCGAACCCCTTCGGCACCCTGCTGCCGTGGCCCCAGGCCGCCGCGGGAGAGCGCAGCCGGCCGCGGCGCATCGCCGGCGCCTGGGTGGTGATGCGGGCCGACCTGCCCGTGCTCTGGGTCGGACCCGGCGCCCGGCACCTGGTCACCTTCGCCGACGCCGCGGCCCGCGATGCGCTCGAGGACGCCCTCGGCGCGCTCGAGTCGCTCCCGCGCGCGGGCCGGCGCCGACTGCTGGTGGTGGAGAAGATCGACGGCGTGCCGGTGCTCGAATCGCCCCTGCGCCCGCTGCTCGCCCGGCGCGGCTTCGTGGCGGACTACCGGGGCATGACCCTCGATGCGAGGGGCTCGGCGGCGCGGCCGCCAGCCGCCTGATCCGCGGGTGCACCGGCGCGCACCGGCACGAGGGAGGCGAAGTCGAACAGGCCCGGGTCGGCGAGCTGCGAGGGCGAGACGTTCTGCAGCGCCCGGAAGATGACGTCCGTACGCCCCGGTGACTCGCGCTCCCACGCGGCGAGCATCTGCTTGACCGCCTGGCGCTGCAGGTTGTCCTGCGACCCGCAGAGATTGCAGGGGATCAACGGGTAGCCCCGGGCGCGCGCGTAGCGTGCGACGTCGCGCTCGGCGCACAGCGCGAGCGGGCGGATGACCACGTTGCGTGCGTCGTCGCTCAGCAGCTTGGGCGGCATCGCCTTCACTCTTCCGCCGTGGAACAGGTTGAGGAAGAAGGTCTCGACGATGTCGTCGCGGTGGTGGCCGAGGGCGATCTTGCTGTAGCCGCGGCGGGCCGCATGCTCGTAGAGGGCGCCGCGCCGCAGCCGCGAGCACAGCCCGCACATCGTGCGCCCGTCGGGCACCACGCGTCTGACCACCGAGTAGGTGTCCTGCTCGATGATCTCGAAGGGCACGCCGCGCGCGGCGAGATATCCCGGCAGGACGTGGTCGGGAAACCCGGGCTGCTTCTGGTCGAGGTTGACCGCGCCGATCTCGAAGTGGATCGGCGCGCTGCGCTGCAGGCTGAGCAGCAGGTCCAGCATCGCGAAGCTGTCCTTGCCGCCGGACAGGCAGACCATGATCCGGTCACCTGCCTCGACCATCGCGTATCGCTCGATCGCCTTGCCGACGCGCCCGCGCAGCTTCGCCTCGAGTCGGCGCGCGCTCTGCGAGAGCCGCGCCGGCGCGGGTGGGCCGTTACGGGACGTGCCGTCGGGGTGGCCGTCGGCGTGGCCGTCAGTGTGGGATGAGCTGTCGATATCCATGGCGCGGCATTCTGCCACGCGGCGAGACCCCGGACCCGACGAGGGCATCCCACGAGACGAGAGTGCCTGGAACGCTCTTCTCAGCAGCCTCGCGCGGGGCTCCTGCCACCCGCGAGCGTGGTAACCGGTGACTCTCGGCGCTCCCTCATGCGCCACTCGCACCGCTGCGCCGCGCAGGCCGGCCGTCCATGGGCCGCACCCGAGGGGCCTCCTTGGCCTCCTGACGCCGCGCGCACAAATCGCACCGCGGGCTGTCGCGCTGCGCCCGGACCGTCCCGGTGGGCGCCCTGCGCCGCCTTTCGCGTCCTGTCCGTCGGACTGCCCGCGGGACCCGCCCGGCCCCGGACGCGTTCCGCGCCGAGAGCCACCGGGTACCACGCCTGCCTTCGTGTCGAGCCGGCGCGCCCGAGCCGTTCCATGGCTCGTTCGTCCGCGCGCCTCCTGTCCCGGGATCCATCCCGATCCCTTGTTTCAATCGTGCGCCCCGGAGCGAGCCCGCGCAGTGCGATTTCTCACGAACAGGGAATCTTTCGACTCTGTGCGCCGGTCGGACCTGCGGTCTCCCGACCGACGGCAGCCCGCGCGCCGCGAGCTCCCGAAAAAATCCTGTCTGATTTCATGAGGCTACGCTCGCAGGCGCTGGGTTCGGGCGCCGTGCAGCCGAGGGAACCGGACGAGGACCAGGATTCGCCAGAGCCGCTCCGGTGAGGATACCACCCCGGTGTGCGAGACGAGGGCGAAGCCGAAGTGTTGGGAGACGCAGCCTTCCCACAGCCTCGGCACGTGCCGTTGAATCCGGGGCGCGGCCACCAGGTCACCGACGCCTCCCGGCCGGGTCGGGCGTCGTCAGAGCCCGAGAGAGGCCTGCACGCGACGCTCGAGCGCCGACACGTCGGGCACGACCAGGCACCGCTCGCGGCGCGCGATGAGCCCCTCCTTGCTGAGGGCGCTGAGCGTGCGCGTCACCGCCTCGCGATGCGTGCCGACCCGGTCGGCGATGTCCTGGTGCTTCGGGAACGGGCACACCTTCGCCTTGTTGGAGTCGGTCATGTGGGTGCGCGCGAGGCGCACGACCTCGGCTTGCACGCGCTGGCGGACGTCGAGCGTGACGATCCGGAACATGGTGTCGGTCAGGCTCCGGACCAGCCCGGTGAGTCGCTTGAGCGTCGCATCGCGAACGGCGGGGAACTCGGCGAGCACCCACCAGAAATCCTCCGCACTCAGGTGCAGCAAGGTGCTGTTCTCGAGCGTGCGAATGGTGGCGCTGCGCGGCGCGCCGTCGATCGCCGCGAGCTCGCCGAGCGCTCCGCCCGCCTCGATGTCGCGGTAGATGACGTTCACGCCGTTGCTCGAGAAGAGCTGCACGCGGACCAGGCCGCTGACCACGAAGTAGACGTCGTTGCCCGGGTCGTTCGCCTCGATGACCGTCTCACCGGGCCCGTAGGTCCGACCGCGGCATCGCTCGGCAACCGCGGCACGCTCGCGCTGATCGAGATCCTGGAACAGCCGCACCCCCGCGAGCGACTGGGAGTTGGGCTGGATGTTCTGGCCCATCGATTCCCCCTGGAGCCGGGCCGCCCGGGTTCCAGCGGTGGTCGCGATGCTCCACCCGGTCGCCTTCGCGCAGCTCGGCCGTGCCCATCCCTCCAACGTTCCCTCTCCGCCGTCCCTGAGCGCTCGAAGAGGACACCCCGCTACGCGAGTGCGCCGACCCGCGCTCAAGGGTACACACGAGCGAGCGCGAAAGGCGAGCGCGCCGTGGCGCATCGATGTTCGGATAAGGCCGGTCCGGTGCGGGCTGCGGGGACCGTCGGCCGCAGGGATGCGGCCGTCGAGCCTGCATGGACGTATTCACGGCGTGTCCCCCCACCCCGTACCGGGCCGGCCGACGCCCGGGTAGCCGCTCAACCGATCACGAATGCGCAGCCGTGCGCTTCGCGAGCATTGGCCGATGCCCGTGCCCCCGCTCGTTCGTTAGACTTCGCCCGAGGTGGCGCCAGATAGGCGATGACGGTGCCGGAGGGAGATACGATCGCGAAGGTCGCGGCGGCGATCGCCGCGCATCTCGAGGGGCGCGCGCTCGTCGCCGCGCGTGGCGCGCGCGGGCGGGACCTGCCGCTCGCGGGCCGGCGCGTCACCGGCGTACGTGCCCACGGCAAGCACCTGTTCATCACCCTCGACGACGGGCACGAGCTGCGCAGCCACCTCGGCCTGCACGGCTCCTGGCATCACTATCGACGTGGTGCGTCCGTGCCCGCACGCCGCGGCGTCACCTCCCTCGTGCTCGAGACCGCCGAGGACGTGCTCGTGTGCTTCAACGCGAAGGAGGTCGAGCTGCTGCGCGCAGCGGGCGTTCGCCGGCGCGCGCTCACGGCGAGGCTAGGGCCGGATCTCGCGCGCGACGGCGTCGACTTCGGTGCCGTGGAG
>CAJIAT010000304.1_pt1 | contig 15439 bp, 11 predicted proteins | sample 9199161 | NCBI WGS metagenome assembly CAJIAT01 (sample SAMEA7708281, study PRJEB35096) | sediment metagenome | biome: marine neritic benthic zone biome [ENVO:01000025]; feature: sediment [ENVO:00002007]; material: shallow marine sediment [ENVO:03000034] sea grass bed [ENVO_01000059] ... | reverse complement strand
GCAGCCGCGCATTCGTGAACGGTTAAGCGGCTACCCGGGCGTCGGCCGGCCCGGTACGGGCTGCGGGGACACGCCGTGAATACGTCCATGTAGGCTCGACGGCCGCATCCCTGCGGCCGACGGTCCCCGCAGCCCGCACCGGACCGGCCTTATCCGAACACCGATGCGGAGCCGCGCGCCGCCGCCCGGGTGACGCGCCCTCGCCGTTGCGGTATATTCGCGCGCCCTTCGTAACCCGCGGCTCCCGCCCCGCACGCCGACCCGCTCGGCACCGGATCAGCGAGGCGCGGCGTCGCGGACACGCGACCAGCCATCGACCATGTCCGATCTCCTGAGAGAGGTTGCGCGACGGCGCACCTTCGCCATCATCTCCCACCCCGACGCGGGCAAGACCACGCTCACCGAGAAGCTGCTCCTGTACGGGGGGGCGATCCAGCTCGCGGGCACCGTGAAGGGGCGCAAGGCAGCACGCCACGCGACCTCGGACTGGATGGAGCTCGAGCGCCAGCGCGGCATCTCCGTGACCTCCTCGGTCATGCAGTTCCCCTACGCCGGGCGCATCGTGAACCTCCTCGACACCCCGGGCCACGAGGACTTCTCCGAGGACACCTATCGCACGCTCACGGCGGTCGACTCGGCGATGATGGTGATCGACGGCGCTCGCGGCGTCGAGGCGCGCACCGTGAAGCTGATGGAGGTCTGCAGGCTGCGCACGACGCCGATCATGACCTTCATCAACAAGCTCGATCGCGAGAGCCGGGAGCCGATCGAGCTGATGGACGAGGTCGAGGAGGTCCTCGGGATCGCCTGCGCCCCGATCACCTGGCCCATCGGCAGCGGCAAGCGCTTCAAGGGTGTGTACCACCTGCGAGACGATCGGGTGCACTTCTTCAGCGCGACGCACGGGGGCCGCATCCAGAGCGGCGACGTGGTCGAGGGTCTCGACCATCCGGCCCTCGACGAGCACCTCGGGCCGATGGCCGCGGAGCTGCGCGAGGAGATCGAGCTGGTGCGCGGGGCGAGCCACGAGTTCGATCTCGAGGCCTATCTGCGCGGGGAGCTCACGCCGGTGTACTTCGGCTCGGCGCTCAACAATTTCGGTGTCGAGGAGCTGCTGTCGGACTTCGCCGAGATCGCGCCCACGCCGCGCGCCCGCGAGGCGGAGACCCGTGATGTCGGAGCCGAGGAGCCGCGCTTTTCCGGGTTCGTGTTCAAGATCCAGGCGAACATGGATCCCCAGCACCGGGATCGCATCGCCTTCCTGCGCGTGACCTCGGGCCGTTACCGCCGCGGCATGAAGATGCGCCACGTGCGCCTCGGCCGTGACGTGCAGATCTCGAACGCCACCACGTTCATGGCGCGGGACCGCGAGACGGCCGAGGACGCCTTCGCGGGCGACATCCTCGGCCTGCACAACCACGGCACGATCCAGATCGGCGACACCTTCACCGAAGGGGAGGCGCTCAAGTTCGTCGGCGTTCCCAACTTCGCCCCCGAGCTCTTTCGCCGCGTCTCATTGCGCGATCCGATGCGCATGAAGGCACTACACAAGGGACTGGACCAGCTCAGCGAGGAGGGCGCGGCCCAGGTCTTCCGGCCCCTCGTCGGCAACGAGGTGATCCTCGGCGCGGTCGGCTCGCTCCAGTTCGACGTCGTCGCCTACCGACTCCAGCACGAGTACGGCGTCGACAGCAGCTACGACAACATCGACGTGCGGCTCGCGCGCTGGGTGGACTGCGAGGACGGGGCGACGCTCGCGCGATTCCGCGACAAGAACGCGAACCGCCTGGCCATGGACAGCGCCGGAAGCCTGACCTACCTCGCGCCGAGCCAGGTCAATCTCAACCTCACCGCCGAGCGCTGGCCCGAAGTGCGCTTCCACGCGACCCGGGAGCATTGATAGCTGGCCGATGGGGCGCGGGCCAGGCGTCTGCGACCGGCCGGGCGTCCGATGGCGGGCGGGCTCAGTCGGGCTCGATGTCGCGGGTCGCGGGCGGCAGGCGCACGGCGTCGATGGCGGCGATCCGGGCGCGGATCTCCGCCGCCTTCTCCTCGCTCCCGCCGAGGAAGCCGGGCGCCTCATCGTAGAACTCCATCAGCGAGACGAGCGCTGGACGGTTCTCGCCGTCCAGGGCGACGGCCCGCTCGAACAGCCTGCGCGCGCGGCCCGCGAAGGTGAGGGCCGAGAAGGGGTTCGCGCTCTCGGCCATCCGACCGTAGGCCTTGCCGAGCCAGTGGTTGTAGTCCGCGCTCACCGGCGCGCCCTCGACGGCCCTCGCGAAGGCGTCGCGGGCAGCCTCGAACTCCCCGGCCCCGTAGCGCCGCAGCCCCTCCTCGAAGTGGCGCTGCGCCACGCCCGTCGGCGCGACGCTCTGCGGCTGTGCGAGCGCCGTCGCGCCGGCGAGGAGCATCGCCGCCGCCGCGAGCGCCGCGCGCACGCCCGCCGCTAGAGTGTCGTAGAATCTCCTTCGTAGCAGGGTACCGGGGGCTCTCGATTGACAACGCGCACCAGGGCAGTGCTCGCGCTCGTACTGATCGGCGCGGTCGCGGTTACGGGCTGTGAGGCCTACAAGCAGCAGACGAAGGTCAAGGCGCTCGAGCTCCAGAGCAAGAACTACATCAAGGCGGTGCGCTGGAGCAGGTTCGAGGCGGCCGCGGGCTTCATCCGCCGTCGCGAGGGCGGTCTGCCGCCGCCCGACGTCCCGGCGCTGAAGGGCGTGCGGGTCACCAACGCCGACATGACGATCTCGTCGGACCGCCCGGACGCGCTCGAGGCGCAGATGACCGCCGTCTTCGACTACTACCGGGACGACTCGCCGAGCGTGCGCACGGTCACGCAGCGCGCGACCTGGTGGTGGGACCCGCTCGACCAGGCGTGGTACCTCGACAGCGATCTGCCCGAGTTCTGAGCCCGGCGCCCGCGCGCCGAGCCTCGCGGAGGGCGTCATCGCGCACCGAGCCGAAGCAGTGCGACGACGCTGCCCGAAGTTGTTCCGGCGCGCCCCTTCGCGCGGGGGGAGCTCGACGCGGGAGGCGCCATCGGGCCATGGCTTCCGGCCGCGCTCACTCGATCCCGAGCAGCTCGACCTCGAAGTTCAGCGTCTCGTTCGGTCCGATCCGGGCGCCGGCGCCGTTCTCCCCGTAGGCGAGCGTGCTCGGGATCCAGATCTCCCAGGTCGAGCCGACCTTCATGAGCTGCAGCGCCTGCTGCCAGCCCGGGATGACCTGACCGACCTGGAACGAGCTCGGCTCGCCCCGCCTGTAGGAGCTGTCGAACTCGGTGCCGTCGAGGAGCCGCCCGCGGTAGTTGACCGTGACCTCGTCGGTCTCCGCGGGGGTATCGCCGTCGCCCTCGGCGATCACGCGATACTGCAGGCCCGTGTCGAGCTCGGTGACGCCGTCGCGAGCGCGGTTCTCAGCGAGGAAGGCGTCACCCCGCGCCTTCGCCGCCTCGGCACGGGCGCCCCGCTCCGCGGCCAGCGTCTGCTGGTACTCGGCCATCGCCGCCTGGAGCTGGGGCACGGTCAGCCGGAAACCCCTGCCCGCCATCGCATCGCTGATCGCGAGGGCGAAGGCGTCCGCGTCGATGGAGGTGATGCCGTTCTCGAACATGTCGCGGGCGGCTCGGATCCCGAGGCCGTAGCTGAAGCGCTGCTTCGCCGTCTCCAGCTCCACCCCGGCGTCCGCCGACGTGGCCGCGTCGTCCTGAGCCTGCACGATGAGCGGCAGGCAGAGCGCCGCGGCGATGATCGTTCTTCCCATTGCTCGAGTCCCTCTAACGGTGTCGGATCGCGTGGCCGCCCGGCGTCCGACCTGGTGAGGAGAGGCGCAGGGGACCATGAACTGTCCTGGACGGAGCGCCGTCGACTGGCAGCGGTTCGCGAGAGCCGCATCCTGGGGCGGGACCGACGCGCGCCCTCGGGGGCGCGTGGACGGGCGCATCTTCACACGAGCTGTCCCCGACCGACAATCGGCACACGGCGGGCGCGCGGGGTCCTCGGCTTGCGCCGGGCCGGCTCGGCAGCCGCGGACGGCCCACCGGGACGGCAGGCGGCCCGGCACGCGGACCGTTCCGGCAAGTGACGCGGCGGGTCCGAGTGCTGGTCGACGCGCCGCTCGTCGCGGGCGCCCGCGTCGCGGTGCCGGAGGCGACGGCGCGCCACCTGCTCCGGGTCCTGCGTCTGCGCGCCGGCGACGCCGTCACCGTATTCGACGGACGCGGGTCGGAGCACGCGGCGCGCATCGAGCGCGCGGCGCGGGGCGCCGTGGAGATCGGCGTCGGCGAGGCCCTGGAGACGGTTCCCGAGCCGACGCTGGCCATCGACCTCGCGCAGGGGATCTCGCGCGGTGAGCGCATGGACCTGGTCGTGCAGAAGGCGGTCGAGCTCGGCGTGAGATCGATCACGCCGCTCGGCTCGGCGCGCAGCGTCGTGCGTCTCGACGGCGAGCGCGCGGCGAGCCGCCTCGCGCACTGGCGGGCCGTCGCCGCCGGCGCCTGCGAGCAGTGCGGGCGCGCGACGGTCCCCGAAATCCGGCCGATCCGCGATCTCGGCGATTGGCTCGGCGATGGGCTCGGCGATGGGCGCGGCGAGGACGCGGCGACCTTCGCGCGTCTGATGCTCGACCCGCAGGCGGCGCACGGACCGGGTGCGCTGGCGGCGCCCGCCGACGGCGTCACGCTGCTGGTCGGCCCGGAGGGGGGGCTCGAGCCGGCGGAGACGCGTGCTGCCCGGGCGGCCGGGTTCGAGCCGGTCCGCCTCGGCCCGCGGGTCCTGCGCACCGAGACCGCCGCCATCGTCGCCATCACCGCCGTGCAGCTCCTGTGGGGAGATCTCGACGCAGCCGGTCCCTCGGCGGACTGAGGGGCGAACCGAGAGATACCCGGCCTGGTGCAATATGCGGGCTAGTGTGGTTTCTCGCACCAGGCGCCGTGCAGCAGCGCGCCGATCAGACGCTCCGGGTCCAGGATCAGCACCGGGCGCTCGGCGCCGACGATGCACGCCCCCGTGAGCCAGGAGATCGCGGCGAGCTGCGGGTCGAGCGCCCGCGCGACCACCTCGTTGCGCTCGCGCACCGAGTCCACCGCCACCGCGCCCCGGGCGCCGCGGGCGCGCAGGAAGACGACGTGCCCGCGCGCAGGGGTCGATGTTCCGGTCGCGCTCAACCCGAGCATCCGGTCCAGGCGAGCGAGCGGGTACTCCCGTCCAGCGTGGAAGATCGAGCCGACCTCCTCGCCCTCACCGGCGAGCCCGCCGGGCTCGGGGCTGACCACGCCCTCGACTGCGTCGAGCGGCATCGCCAGGACCTCGCCGCCGCTCTCCACCGTGAGCACCCGGCGCAGCGGCAGCGCGAGCGGCGTCTGCAGCGCCAGGACACAGGCCGAGCCGTCGCCCTCGAGATGGTGCAACCGCCCTCCGAGCTCCAGCATCGCCGCCTGCGCATCGGCGATCGCGGCGCCGGCGGGCACGACCGGCGGGCCGCGGAGCTCCAGGTGCAGCTCATCCCCGGCGACGAGCGCCGCGACGCGCAGCGGTGGCGCCTCCTCGGCGTCCCCGGCCTCGGCGAGACAGCGCAGGAGCGCCTCGACCACGGGCGAGATCCCCGCGAGGACGCCCTGGTCCACGCGCACGTCACCGCCTTCGATGCTCACCGAGGCGCCCGTCGTCGCGGCGGCCACGCCCTGCCAGGCCGCGGCACGCGAGGCGACCGGCACCAGGCGGGTACGCAGCAGGCCCCGCTGCAGGTCCACGTGGTCGCGCGCCTGGCGCACCAGCAGCGACTCGGTCTCGCGCGTGAGCCGCGTCGCCGCCTCGTGCAGCGTCGCGAGCTCCTCGATGCCAGCGCTCATCGCCACCACGCGCTCGTCGACGGCGCCAGCGCCCCCCCGGTCGTCGACCCCCGGGGCGGCGGGCGCGGGCGCTCCCCGGCCTCCCGGTGGGGCCGGCTCGCCGATGCGCTCGAGCTGGCCGCGCAGCCCGGCGATGGTGTGAGCCATGTCGCCGAGACGCTCGCGCAGGCTGCCCACCCGCCGCTCGAGATTCGAGTGCGCCTCGCCCATCGCGCCGGCGACGGCCGTGAGATTCTCGAGCGCCTCGTCGTCGAGGACGAGACCCTCGGCGCGCAGCTCTGCGAGCGTCGCATCGTCCGCATCCTCGGCGAGCAGGCCCCTGGCGCGCTCGGCGAGGGTCGCCAGATCGATGCCGTCCAGGGTCGGCTCCGGCACGCTGTCGGCCTCACGCTCCTGCGGCACGGACTCGAGCACCGCCTGGAGCTCCGGCGGCAGCCAGGGCCCTTCGCCGTCGTCAGGGTCGGCGGGGGGGTCGGGTGCGTCGAGGGTCCCGCCCGGCTCGTCGCCCAGCCGCGCGATCAGGTTCTGCGCCCGGTGGAGATCGCCGAGGAGCGCCGCTGGGATCACGTCCCCGGCCGGCCCCTCGTCGCCGCCAGGCCCCGGCGGCGCCGCGACCACGTGGCGCGCCCGCGATCCCCCGGCGAGGGCACCGGCGAGCCCGCCCAGCCGCTCTCCGGCGCCGGGCTCGTCCAGGGTGCTGGCGAGGACGAGCACCTCGCGCCGGGCGACGCCCTCGCCGAGGAACGCCAGCGTGTCCGCGGCCGCGACCAGCTCGGCGAGCAGGCCCGCCCGGTCCGTCTCGGCCCTGGCCGCGACGCCCTCGGCCGAGCGCTCGAGCCTGGCCGCCAACGCGCGTCGCGCGGGGCCACGGCGAGCCGGGAGCAGATCCTCGACGCGCTCGAGACCCGACGCGTCGAGCACTGCGCGGGCCCGGCGACCGGACGAGCGTCGGGCCAGGAGCTCGTGAGACACGCTGCGCAGCACCCGGGGCGATACCGGCTCGTCGGCGCCGAGGGCGCGCAGCTCGCGATCGAATCCGCCGAGCAGGCGCCGGTGCACCGCACCGGGAGCGGAGACCCCGCGCAGATGCTCGACCCAGGCGCGCGCGGCCGCCGCGAGCAGCGCCGGCGCCGAGCGGGGAGCCTCGGCGGCCTGCGCGAGGCGCTCGAAGACGGCTTCGAACAGCGCGAGCGCCTCGGCGTCCCCGGGGCTGCGCAGCCATCCGAGCAGGCCCTTCTGCAGGTAGGGCCGCAGCCGGCGCGCGAGCACACCGATCCCCGCCTGCGCCGGCTCGGACCAGCCCTCGGGCTCCCAGGGCACGCTGGCCGAGGCGAGCTCGGCGCCCCGCGCCGCGCGCAGGGCGTCGACCTGGACGAGCGCGGCGAGCGGCGAGCCCGGCTCGCGCCCGATCGCCTCGAAGAGCCGGGCGAGGACGTCGAGCCCGCCGGCGAGGGCCACAGGGTCGCGCGCGCCCTCGTCACCGCCGGCGGCATGCACCGCCAGGCACAGCTCGTCGAGGAGCAGGGACGAAGCGTGGTGGCCGCGGCCCTCCAGCCCCTGGGCGAGGAGCGAGAGGCGCTCGGCGCCGCCCTCGCGGCCGTCGGCGAGGAGCCGTCGCACGGCCTCGAGCTCAGCGCGCAGCTTCTCGCGCACGCGCCGCAGCGCCGCGAGGTCCTCACCGCTGGCGAGGGCCGACGCCCCGGCCGCGGCCCGTGACCGGTGGGGCCTCGCCTCCCGTGCGGCGCGGCTCACGACCCGGCCGGCGGCTCCGGCGGACGCAGCGCGTGGACGTTTCCGGCGCCGCGCTCGTCGGCCTGCCCGTCCGAGTGCTCGTCAGCGCGTGCGTCGGCGCCGATGCCGCGACCGATCTCCACGATCTCGCCCACGCCGCCGGCGTCGGGGTCGAGCCGCTCGGCCGCACGGGCGACGCGGTGCGCGGTCGTCTCGACCCGCGCGCTCGTATCGGAGGCCGCGAACGCGCTGGCACGGATCTCGACGGCGAGGCTCTGCACCGCCTTGAGCCCGCGCACGACCTCGGCGACCTCGACGGTGTGGGCGCGGGCCGCGTCGTCGAGCGCCGGCTGCAGCTCGAGGGCTTCGGCGGCGAGCCGGTCCAGCGCCCCGAGCGCGGGCTCGGCTCGCGCCGCGGATTCGCTCGCCGAGTCGAGGGCCCAGCGCCCGCGCTTGACCGCTTCCACCGCCTCGCCGAGCAGGCGCGTGAGCAGCGCGTCTGCGGACTCCATGCGTCGGACCGCCTGGCGGGCGCGCTCGGAGACCCGCTGCACCTCGTCGGCGAAGTTCGCCAGCGCACGCCCCGATTCGGTGTCCATCGATCCCTGGATGGCCACGTTCACCGACAGGAGCTTGGACTGATCGCTGAGCTCGTCGAGGGACTCGGCCAGATCGCGCAGCACCGCGAGCTCGTCGCCGGCCCGGGCGACGCGCCCGGCAGTGTCGCCGACGGCGGCGCGCGCCTCGGCGAGGCTAGCGAGGGCGGTACGCACGTCCCCGGCCGCGACGCTGAGCGACGCCGCGTCGCGTCCGGCGCGCTCGGCCGCCGCGGCACAGCCCTCGGCGAGGGGCTCGAGCGACGCCGTCGCCTCGAGGGCCGAGCGCGCCAGGGCGTCGATGCGCGCGCGCTGGTCGTCGGCCATCCGCGCGACCCGCGACGCCGCCCCCCGGGCAGCGCTGCTCGAGCTGCCGAGCTGCAGGCCGCTCTCGCGCAGCTCCTCGACGATCGGCGCGAGCCCCTCGCGCACCGCGCCGAGGGCGCTCTCGAGCTCATCGGACAGCCCCTCGAGCCCTTCGACGGGAGCGGCCAGGGCGCCGCGCGACCAGGCCTTGAGCCCGGCCGCGAGGGCGGCGAGCGCCTCGGCCGTGCGCTGCTCGCGCGCCTCGGACTCGGCCTCGCGCGCCTCGTGCGCGGCGATCGCCTCGTCGTGCTCGACCTCCCGCTCCCGGCGCGCGCGGGCCTCTTCGACCACGGCCCGGCTCCGGCGCGACGCGGCGAGGGCGCCGAGCAGCAGGGCGAGGACGACCAGACCGAGTCCCATCCGCAGCGCCTCGGGCGTGAGCCGACGCTGCGTCCGCGCACGCTCGACGGCGGCGACCAGCGTCTCGAGCGCGCTGGTCAGCGCCGCGAGGGAGGCGTCGAGGCCGACGAGCGCATCACCTGCCTCGGCGCCGCTCGCGGCGAGCCCGACGATGCGCTCCACCTCCGCGGTCGCCTCGCGCCAGCGCCGGCCGATGCGCTCGAGCAGCGCGCGCGCATCGAGGTCCTCCACCCGCTCGAGGCCGAGCCCGGGATTGCCGTTGAGCAGCGCGTTGTTGATCTCACCGAAGACGATGGCGTCGCGCCCGAGGCGATCGGCGGTGCCGAGGAGGCCGTCGCGGTCTGCGAGCAGGCGCCTCGCGCTCGACTCGAGGCGCTGGGCGAGCAGGAGCTGGCGGGTCGCGGCCCGGACCTGCGCGGGCTCGGCCTCCAGACCCACGAGCGCATCACCGAGCTGCGCCGAGTCGGCGAGCAGACGTGCGACGTCGGCCTCGAAGCGCTCGACGACGAGGGCCAGCTCGACGAGGGCGTCGACCGCGTCGCGGGCGCCCTCGAGCGCCGTGGCCGCATCGCGCCAGGCCGCATCGAGCGTGACGGCAGGTGGCTCGAGGGAGATCGGCTCGCCCCAGGCACGCGGTACCGATTCGAGCCGCGCGAGCGTGCGTCGCGCCTCGCCGGGCAGCGCCGCGGCCACGGCCAGCTCGTCGCGGGCCCGCGCGTCGCCCGAGCGCGCCGCCGCGGTGCGCAGCGCCAGGCTCGCCACGCGGGCGCGCTGCGCGTCGAGGTCGGCGTCGAGGGCGAGGTCCGCGACGCCGATGCGAACGCGGGCATCGAGCGCAGTGAGCACGGCCCAGGCGAGAGCGGCCAGCGCGAGCAGGGCGACCATCCGGCGCTGGGCGCGTCGGCGTCCCCGCACGACCGCCCGCGCCTCCGCAGTGCCGCTGGCGGCGGCCGCGCCGGCCGTGCCGTCGGTGACGGGGTCGGTCGCGGCGCTGGTCGAGGTATCGGTCACGCCGCCCCCGGGCAGGAGGCCACCTGGTCGAGCAGCGCGGTCGCGTCGAGCACGCCTGCGACCTCGTCGCCACGGCGCGCGGCGCCGGCCAGCAGCCGGGCGAGACCGGGCGGGGGCGTCACGGCGTCCCCGCGGGCGTCGGCGTACTGCGCCACGCCGCAGACCTCGTCGACGGTGAAGCCGCGCAGATGGCCCGCCCGCTCGAGGACGGCGACCTGCCGTTCGACGGCCTCCTCGATGTCGACCCCGGCATAGGCGGCCAGGTCGTTCACCGTGAGCAGGCGTCCGTTCGCATTGCCGACACCGAGCAGCCAGGGAGCGCCGCCGGGCACCCGGGCGAGGGCGGGCATCGGGCGCACCTCGCTCACCGCCTCGAGCGGGACGACGAGCCGATGGACGCCGAGCCGCAGGCCGATCCCGCGCCAGCTCGGCGCCGGGTTGTCGCCGTGCTCCTCCGCCATCACCGAGCCCCTCCTCAACTCGCGTGAAGTGTAGTGCAGCGAGGCATCAGATGCAGATGGCTTCCTTGCAATAACAGGCAGTTGGAGTCCTCATCTCACTCGGGCATCGAGACGGAGTCGCGGCGCGGCGCCGGGCCGGCGACACCGACGCCACGCGCAGCGCTCAGGCCAGGCGCAGCTCCCGCCGCACCTGCGAGGCGAGCCGGCGGCTCACCTCGACGGTCTCCTCGATACCGTCGATGAGCACCCGGTACGGGCCGCCGCCCTCGCGCTCGAGCCCCCGCACGTGGTCGCGCGAGACCAGGGCGTTGCGGTGCACCCGGATGAAGCGGCCCGAGAACTCCTCCTCGAGCGTTGCCAGCGAGTCCTCGATCACCAGCTCGCCGCCGGGATGGCGCGCGGTCACGTACTTGTGCTCGGCGCGGAAGAAGCGCACCTCGCTGACGGGCACCAGGCGCAGGCTGCCGTGCAAGGTGGCGCTGATGTGAGTACGCGCGGCGTCCGACGACCCGCCGCCTGCGTTCAGGCGCGCGATCTGGACGCGCGTCGGGGTCGCCGCGCGCTCCAGAGCGCTCAGCAGGCGATCGCTCCGGATGGGCTTCAGCAGGTAGTCGACCGCATTGGCCTCGAAGGCGGCGAGCGCGTGCGCGTCGTAGGCGGTGGTGAACACCACCGCGGGCGGGTCCGAGAGGGTCGACAGGTGACGCGCGACCTCGAGGCCGTCCATGCCCGGCATACGGATGTCGAGCAGCACCAGGTCCGGCGACGTGCGCTCGACCTCGGCGATGGCGTCGGTGCCGTTCGCCGCCTCGGCGACCACCTGGACCTCGGGGATCTCCTCGAGCATCGAGCGCAGCCGGGCGCGTGCCGGCGGCTCGTCGTCGGTGACGAGGACCTTCATGACGTCGTGCTCCTCTGGTAGGGCAGCTCCAGTACCAGTCGATATCGGCCGACATGCTCCTCGGCGTAGAGCCGCGCGTCATCGGCGTAGAACACGCCGATGCGCTGGGCCACGTTGTCGAGCGCCATCTGGTGCCCTTCGCGCGTACGCACGCCGCCGGCGGGCATGGTGTTCTCGATGACGATGCGCAGCCGCTCGTCCTCGCGCTCGCCGTGCACGTGGACCTCGCCGCCGCCGGCGGCGGGCTCGACCCCGTGGTAGACGGCGTTCTCCACGAGCGGCTGGAGCGTGAGCGCCGGGATGCGCGCGTCCCCGGGCAGCGCCTCGACCTCGAAGCGCGCGCGCAGCCGCTCGCCGAGGCGCAGCTGCTCGATGCGAAGGTACTGACGGCACACCTCGAGCTCGCGCCCGAGCGTCACCGGCACGCTCGCGTCGGACAGGCTCACGCGGAACAGATCGGCGAGGTCCTCGGTGACCTGCTCCGCCAGCGGCGGATCGGTGCGCGTGAGGCTCGCGATCGTGTTCATGCTGTTGAACAGGAAGTGCGGGCGGATCCGGGACTGCAGCGCCTGGATGCGCGAGCGCGTCTCGGACTCGAGATTGGCCTTCCACTGGTGCTGCACGTAGAAGTAGCGCAGCGCCACCGCCGCGACGATCGCGCTGACGCCGAGATTGCGCAGCACGAAGGTGGCGCTCGCGCCGACCCCCCACCCCGACGGGTGCGCCCCGGAGGCGCCGCCGAGCTCCACGCTCGTGTCCGCACCGATCACCAGGCGCAGCGAGAGCGCGCTCAGGCCCGCGGTGATGAGCAGGATGACCGCGTAGCTCGCGATGCCCGCGGCGACGTTGGACAGCCGGGCGAGGATCGCGCGCCCGGTGCACAGCACCGCGGTGCTCGACAGCGCCACCCACTGCACGAAGAGCGAGACCAGGGCGAGCTGGCGCCACGTGACCCACGCCCCGGCGACCGCCGCGGGCTGCGCGAGCACCAGCACGCAGGCGAGGAGCTCGCCGCCGAGCACCACCGCGAACACCGTGCGGATCCCGCAGAAGTCGGGCAGGAACAGGTCGTCCGGGCGCGCTTCGGGACGGGCTTCCGGGGACATCCAGGGCTCTCGGTGCGCCGCCCGTGCGGCCGCAGGAGGAGTATAGTTATCGCTCGCGCGCCCGCAGCGGGCGGGCCCACGCCCCCTCCTCGACGCACGATCCTGGACCCCATGAGCGACGACACCCCTTCGGCCAAGCCCTGGCAGGGCCGCTTCACCCGCTCGACCGACGCGCTGATGGAGTCGTTCTCCGAGTCGGTCTCCTTCGACGCACGCCTGTACCGACACGACATCGCCGGATCGATCGCCCACGCGACGATGCTCGCGGCGGTCGGCGTCCTGGAGGCCGAGGAGCGCGAGGCCATCGTCGGCGGCCTCGAGGCGATCCGCACGGACATCGAGGCGGGCAGCTTCGAGTGGGCCGTCGCGCTCGAGGACGTGCACATGAACATCGAGGCGGAGCTGACCCGACGCATCGGCGACGCGGGCAAGAAGCTGCACACGGGACGCTCGCGAAACGATCAGGTCGCGACCGACGTGCGGCTGTACCTGCGCGAGGAGACCGACGAGCTGCGTGCGCGGCTCGCGACGCTGCGCGCGGTGATTCTCGATCTGGCCGAGCACGAGGTCGAGACCATCATGCCCGGCTTCACCCACCTGCAGACCGCGCAGCCGGTGACCTTCGGACACCACCTGCTCGCGTGGCACGCGATGCTCGCGCGCGACGACGAGCGCCTCGTGGACTGCCGGCGGCGCATCAACCGGATGCCGCTCGGCTGCGCGGCGCTCGCCGGCACCAGCTTCCCCATCGATCGCGACATGACCGCCGCGCTGCTCGGCTTCGACGCACCGTGCGAGAACTCCCTCGACGCGGTGAGCGATCGCGACTTCGCGATCGAGTTCGTGAGCGCGTGCGCGCTGGTGATGATGCACCTGTCGCGCATGAGCGAGGAGCTGGTGCTGTGGTCGAGCGCGCAGTTCGCCTTCGTCGAGCTATCCGACGCGTTCTGCACGGGCTCGTCGATCATGCCGCAGAAGAAGAACCCGGACGTGCCCGAGCTGGTGCGCGGCAAGTGCGGTCGCGTGTACGGCGATCTCAACGCGCTGCTGGTGCTCATGAAGGGCCAGCCGCTCGCCTACAACCGTGACACCCAGGAGGACAAGGAGCCGCTCTTCGACGCCCTCGACACGGTCAAGGCCTGCGTGGAGATCTACGCAGCGATGCTCCCGGAGATCCGCGTCGACCGCGCGCGCATGCGCGCGGCGGCGCTCGCGGGCTTCGCCACCGCCACCGATCTCGCCGACTACCTCGTGCGCCGGGGCGTGCCGTTTCGCGATGCGCACGAGATCGTCGGCCGCGCCGTACGCCACGCGGTCGAGGCCGGGGTGGACCTCGCCGAGCTCGAGCTCGAGGTCCTGCGCAGCTTCAGCGAGGCGATCGAGGCCGACGTCGCCGAGGTGCTCACCCTGGAGGGCTCGGCGGCCGCACGCGCGCACCCGGGGGGCACCGCGCCGTCGGCGGTGCGCGTGGCCATTGCCAGGGCGCGGGCGACGGAACGGGCCACTGCGATGGCGCGCGAGGATGCGAACTGAGGTGCACGGCACGGATCGGAACGCATCGAAGAGGACACTGTCGGAACGAGAGCGCCAACGAGCGCAGGCCGTCACGACCGAATGAACAAGCTGCTCAGATTCGTCGCCTATCTCATACTCGCCCTGGTGGTGCTCGTCGGCGCGTCCGTCGCGATCGTGCCGCGGCTCATCGATCCGAACGACCACCGCGAGCGCATCGCGGCCCTGGTCACCGATCGCACGGGCCGCGAGGCACGCCTCGCCGGCCCCATAGAGCTCGCGATCTTCCCCTGGCTGGCCGTGACCCTGAACGACGTCGCGCTCGGCAACGCGCCCGGCTTCGAGGGCCCGAGCTTCGCGAGCGCCGAGCGGCTGGAGGTGCGGGTCAAGCTGCTGCCGCTACTCCTCGAGCGCGCCGTGGAGATGGACACGATCAAGGTGGTCGGTCTCGAGCTCGCCCTCGCCCGCGCCGCGGACGGACGCACGAACTGGGACGACCTCGCAGGCGCCGGCACCGCGCCGGGCCAGGGCGGGGGCCAGGGCGCGGACGCCACCGGGGCAGGGGACGCCGGGATCGGTGCCCTCGCGCTCGGCGGCGTCGACGTCTCGGGCGCGACGCTGCGCTTCGACGATCGCCGCAGCGGGCAGCAGCTCGAGGTGCGGGGGCTGGACCTGCGCACCGGTGCGCTCGCGCTCGATGCGCCGATCCCCCTCGAGGCGGGCTTCGACCTCGTGGTGACCGAGCCCGCGCTCACCGGGCGGGTCGAGGCGGCGGGGGCCCTCGCCTACGAGATGGGCTCGGGCCGGGTGAGCGCGAGCGCGCTCGAAGCCTCGGCGCGCGTCGCCGGCGCCGCCGTGCCGAGCGGCAGGGGAACCCTCACGGTGACCGGGGACGCGACCTACGACCCCGCAGCCGCGCGCGTCGACGCGGGCGCGCTTGCCGCGACCATCGAGCTCGAGGGCGACGGGCCGGGCGCGGGGAGCCGTGCGGTCGTGAGCACGAGCGCGGCATACGATCTGGGGCGCGGGGTGCTCGAAGCGCCCGCCCTCGAGGCGAGCGCGACCGCGGTCGGCCTGGCCGGCCTCGACGGCACCGTCTCCGGGCGCGGCGCGCTGCGGCTCGACCTCGAGGGCGGGGTCGTCGACGCCCAGGGCCTCGCGCTGTCGGGGGATCTCCGCGGGGCGGCGCTCCCCGGTGGGGCGCTCGTCCTCGAGACCGAGGCGAACCTGCGTGCAGACCTCGGCGCCGGCACCGTCGCCGTCACCGATCTCTCCGCGCGAGCGCCGGCGCTGGCGCTCCCGGCGGGCACGGCGAACCTCACCGTGGGCGCGCGGTCGCTGGACGGCAGCCTCGAGTCCATGCGCCTTCGCGCGAGCGGGCTCGCGGTACGCGGCGAGGTGGCGGGCGAGAAGCTCCCGGGCGGGCGCCTCGACTTCGACGCGACCACCGAGCTCGAGGCCGAGCTCGCGACATCCCGGCTGACCCTCACCGACCTCGCGCTGTCCTCCGGCGAGCTGCGCGCCAGCGGCCAGGCGGTGCTCTCGGG
>CAJIAT010000406.1_pt1 | contig 15494 bp, 15 predicted proteins | sample 9199161 | NCBI WGS metagenome assembly CAJIAT01 (sample SAMEA7708281, study PRJEB35096) | sediment metagenome | biome: marine neritic benthic zone biome [ENVO:01000025]; feature: sediment [ENVO:00002007]; material: shallow marine sediment [ENVO:03000034] sea grass bed [ENVO_01000059] ... | reverse complement strand
CGGGAATGCAGTGGGAGTGCCGGGAGCACTCCCTGCCATGGACTCGCATGAATCCAAGGTCCTGCGCGATATCTGACAAGGTCTCGCACTTCGGTGAGATATCCGGGCAAGCGGCGCGCATGATGGACATCCCTGCTCCGGTGGAGCATTGACTCGCACCCGCACCACCGTCTACTACGACGGCGGCTGCCCGGTCTGCCTGCGCGGCGTGCGCCACTACCGGCGCCTCGACTGGGCCGGCCGGCTCCGCTGGGTGGATCTCATGCGCGAGCCGGAGGCGCTCGCAGCGCACGGGGTCGGCTTCGCCGAGGCGATGGAGCACATCCACGTCGTCGACCGCGGTGGCGCGCTGCGCGTCGGCATGCACGGCTTCGCCGCCCTGTGGTCCGAGCTTCCCGGCTACCGCCACCTCGCTGCGCTGCTCGCGGGCGCCGGCCTCGTGCCTGCGATCGACCGGCTCTACCGGCGCGCGACCACCGGACGCTTCGCGCGGCGCTGCGCGACCGGCGCGTGCACCGTCGCCGGGCCTGCGGCGCGAGCGCTGTCCGCGGAGCCGCCCCTGGCCGCGATCGATGATCGCGAGCTGCGCGGACAACGCATCCGCGCGATGTTCGACCGCATCGCCACGCGCTACGACCTCATGAACGACCTCATGAGCTTCGGGATCCACCGGCTCTGGAAGCGGCGCCTGGTCTGGGCGCTCGACGCGCGGACGGGCGAGAGAATCCTCGATCTCGCCGGTGGCACCGGCGACGTCGCGCGCCTGGTCGCGGCGAGCGGCGCGCAGGTGGTCGTGCTGGATCCCGCGCTCGGGATGATGCGCCAGGGCCGGGCGCGGGCCCACATCGGCGGCTGGGTCGCGGGCACCGGCGAGCGCCTCCCGCTCGCCGACGACTCCCTCGACGCCCTCGTCGTCGCCTTCGGCGTGCGCAACATGACCTCGATGCTGGAGGCCTTCGCCGAGGCGCGGCGGGTGCTGCGGCCCGGTGGGCGCCTCGCCTGCCTCGAGTTCTCGCATCCGCACCCGATCGTGCGCCCCTTCTACGGGCTGTTCTCGCGCACCGTGATCCCGCTGCTCGGCGCCGCGGTCGCCGGCGATCGCGGCGCGTACCGCTACCTCGTCGAGTCCATCGAGCGCTTCCCGGACCAGGAGGCGCTGGCGGCGATGCTGCGCGAGGCGGGGCTCGAGTCGGTGCGCTACCGCAACGTCGGCTTCGGGATCGGCTGCATCCACCTGGCCGAGGCGCCGGGGGACCGCTGAACGGGCGGCGCGGCTCAGTCCGCGTACTGGGGCTCCTCGCCCGGGGCCGGGGTGTAGCCGAACTCGCCGCGCTCGAGCACCGCCTCGCGTCCGCCGTGGCTCTCGACGAGGCGCTCCTGGTCGGCAAAGGCGCGCGCGCTCGCGTCCTCTGGATCGACCACCGCGCGCAGCTTCGCCTCGCAGCGCTCGAGGGTCGCGCGGTGCGCAGGATCGCCGGCGAGATCCACGCGCTCGCGCGGATCCGCCTCGAGATCGAAGAGCTGCGGCGGCGCTCCGACGTAGTGCACGTACTTGAAACGCCCGTCGCGGATCATGAAGAACCCCGTGCTCGCGCCGGCCGCGTGGTACTCGCTGAGGATGGTCCGCTCGGGCGCCTCTCCTGCGGCGATGCGCACCAGGGAGTGACCGGGAAGCGTCTCGCGCTCCTCGTCGGTGAGCGCGAGTCCGGCGCCCTCGACGAAGGTCTGGTAGCAGTCCACGAGCGTCACCGGCGTGTCGACCACGTGGCCCGCGGGGACGTCGTCCCCGACGAGGATCATCGGCAGCGCCGCCGACTCCTCGTACATGTTCGACTTCCCCCACAGCCCGCGGTGACCGATGTTGTCGCCGTGGTCGGTGGTGTAGAGGATGCGGGTGCTGTCGGCGAGCCCCGCGGCCTCGAGCGCCTCGACCACCCGCCCGATGCAGTGGTCGAGGTAGGAGACCATGCCGAAGTAGGCCGTGCGCGCCACCCGGACGCGCTCGGCGTCGAAGTACCGGTCGTAGGCCTGGACCCGCGCGAGCTCGCGGATCACCGGGTGCGTCGGACGCTCGTCCTCGCCGTAGAGCCGCGGCGGCGGCAGCTCCGGGTACAGGTCGTAGAACTCCGGCGGCGCGATCAGCGGGAAGTGCGGGAGCACGAAGCCCACGAACAGCGTCCAGGGCCGATCCCCGTGCTTCGGCGCCTCCTCGCGCAGCCAGCGCACCGCGTTGTCGGCCGTCAGCGTGTCGTAGCGAATGTAGGTCGAGTCGCCGCGGGCCGCGTCTCGCGCGAGGTACTTCACCGTCTCGCGCTCGCGCATGTCGGTGCGGATGCAGCCCGCGACGTCGCCCACCCCATCGACGACGTGGAGCGTGTCGCGCTCCTCGTTCCAGCCCGTCGGGTCCGCCGCCCTGCGGTAGTGGAGCTTGCCGAGCGCGGCCACGTGGTGGCCCGCGTCCATCAGCCGGTGCCCCCAGCCTCGCGGCTCGCCGGCGTAGGGGTGCCCGTTGTCCCAGAAGCCGATCTCGTGGACGTAGCGACCGGTGGCGAGGGAGGCGCGCGCGGGCACGCAGATCGGGCAGTTGGTGTAGGCGTTGTCGAAGCGCGTGCCGCGCTCGGCGAGCCGATCGATGTGCGGCGTGCGGGCGATCGGGTGGCCGTAGCAGCCGGTGATCTCCCGGGTGTGCTCGTCGGAGAAGATGAACAGCGTGTTGGCGGGTCTCATCTGGGCTACTGGGTCTGGTGGAGGACTCGGGCTCGATGCGATTTCAGGGCGATCTCAGGAGTCTGACGGCGCGCGCGGGCGTCTCTCAGGCGAGCCCGATCGGGGCCAGCCAGGCGACTACCAGCGAGCCGCCGAAGGCGAGCTGGAAGCGGGCGGTGTCGGCGAGCAGGCGATTGAGCGCGCGGCCCTCGGGCTGCGCGGAGCCGCGCAGCCGCCGGCAGAGCCCGAGCGCCCACGGCGCGCACGCGACCGGCAGCCAGCCCCATCCGCCGGAGCCCGCCGCGAGCCATGGCACCAGCGCGAACGGCGCGAGCACCAGGGCCGCGTAGATCGTGCCGCTCGCGCGCTCGCCGACCAGGATCGCGAGGGTGCGGCGGCCGTCGAGCCGATCCTCGGCCCGGTCACGGTGGTTGTTGACGGTGAGCACCGCGGCGGCCGGAAAGCCCACCGCGAGGCCGGCGAGGAGCGCCCCGGTCGCGAGCGTCCCGCTCTGCAGGTAGTAGGTGCCCCCCACCGCCGCGAGGCCGAAGAAGAGCAGCACGAACAGCTCGCCGAGGGGCGAGTGCGAGATCGGTCGCGGGCCGCCGCTGTAGGACAGCCCTGCGAGCACGCAGGCGAGGCCGAGCGCCGCGATGGGCCAGCCGCCGAGCACGATCAGGTAGCAGCCCACGAGCAGCGCGAGGAGGAAGCTCACCGTGGCGACGAGGCGCACGTCGCCCGCGCGCAGCCAGCCCTCGGCGGTGGCGCGCGGCGGCCCCAGCCGGCGCCCCGGCTCGTCGGCGCCGCGCTCGTGATCCGCGGCGTCGTTGTGCAGGTTGGTGCCGATCTGGATGAGCAGCGCACCGAAGAGGGTCGCGACGAGCACCTCGAACGCGATCACGCCGGCGTCGCGCCAGGCGAGCGCGGTGCCGACGGCCACAGGGGTCAGGGCGATGGTCAGGGTCTTCGGCCGGATCGCCGCCATCCAGCGCCCGAGGCGCGTGCCCGGGATCGCGACCAGCGCTCCGGTCGCGGCGGCGGCAGGACGAGCGGGTGACCTCATCGACCGAAGCGCGCGGCGTGCACAGGACTCGAGCCACTACGGTGGGCGCCGCCGTGGCCAGCCGTGGAGGCGCCGGCGCGCCGGTACCGGGCCGGTCTCGAAAGCCGCATCGATGAAGTCCCTCGTCCCCGCGGCCGGGCCACAGTGCACCGGCTGGTCGAGGCGGCGATGGTACCAGCGCCGGCGACCGGGAGGGTCGGGGATCCCGAGCGGGCGGCCCGAAGCGCTCGAGAGCCGCGACCGCGACGCATCGACTGCGCGGCCCCCGGCGCCCGCCGCGTGGCGCCATGCCGTACCATCGCGGCGCCATGCTTGGACCGGTGCGTCAGGATCTCGTGCTGCTCGGCGGCGGCCACAGCCACGTCGTGGTGCTGCGCGCGCTCGGCATGCGCCCCGAGCCGGGGCTGCGGGTCACCCTCGTCGCCCGCGAGGTGCTGACCCCGTACTCCGGGATGCTCCCGGGCCTGCTCGCCGGGCACTACACCCACGCCGAGGCGCACATCGATCTCCGCCCCCTCGCACGCTTCGCCCGGGCGCGGTTGATCCACGCACCGGCGGAGGACGTCGATCTCGAGGCGCGGCTCGTCCGGTGCGCCGGCCGCCCGCCGATCGCCTTCGACGTGCTCTCCATCGACATCGGCTCGTGCCCGAGCGACGCGCACGTGGCCGGCGCCCGCGAGCACGCGCTCCCGGTCAAGCCCGTGGACGCCTTCCTCGCGCGCTTCGCCGCCTTCGAGGAGCGGGCGCGGGCGCTCGGGACGGCGCCGCGGATCGCGGTGATCGGCGCGGGCGCGGGCGGGGTCGAGCTCGCCCTGTCGGTGCGCCACCGCCTGGCCGCGAGCGTCGGCTCGGAGATCACCGTGCTCACGGACGCCGACGCGCCGCTGCCGGGCCACGCCGGCGCGGTGCGCGGACTCCTCGTGCGGGCGCTCGCCGAGCGCGGGGTCGCCCTGCGCACCCGTGCCGCGGTGCAGGCGGTTGAGGCGGACGCTGTGGTCCTCGAGGGCGGCGAGCGCATCGGCTGCGACGCGGCGTTCCTGGTCACCCACGCGGCACCTGCGCCCTGGCTCGCCGAGACCGGGCTCGCCCTGGACGAGCGCGGCTTCGTCGCGGTCGACGGGACGCTGCGCTCGACCTCCCACCCATTCGTCTTCGCCGCCGGCGACGTCGCGGCGATGCGCGGGCACCAGCTGCCGAAGTCCGGCGTGTACGCGGTGCGCGCCGGCCCGCCGCTCGCGGAGAACGTGCGCCGCGCGGTCCGCGGCGAGCAGCCGCGGGTCTACCGGCCACAGCGACGTACCCTCGCGCTGATCTCCACCGGCGATCGCAACGCCATCGTCTCGCGCGGCGCGCTCGCGCTCGCCGGCCCCTGGGCCTGGCGACTGAAGGACTGGATCGACCGGCGCTGGATGCGCCGCTACCAGGTGCTCCCGGAGATGGCGCCGCCGGTCGGACCGGACGGAGAGCCGGAGGAGATGCGCTGCGGCGGATGCGGAGCGAAGGTGCCCGCCTCGGTTCTGCACGGCGTGCTCGAGCGGGTGCGGCCCGCATCCGCACCGGGCGTCGCCGTCGGCCTCGCGCAGCCCGACGACGCAGCGGTGATCGAGGTTCCGCCGGGCCAGGTGCTGGTGCAGTCCGTGGACCACTTCCGCGCCATCGTCGACGATCCGTACCTGTTCGGGCGCATCGCCGCCGTGCACTGCCTCGGCGATCTGCATGCGATGGGCGCGCGTCCCGTGGCCGCCCTCGCCACCGCCACGCTCGGCTACGCGACGCCGGAGAAGCAGGGCGCGGAGCTCGAGCAGCTCCTCGCCGGCGCCACGGAGGCGCTGGGGGCCGACGGCGCGGTGCTCGCCGGCGGACATACCGCGGAGGGCCCGGAGACCGCCTTCGGACTCACCGTCAACGGCCTCGCGGAGCCGGATGCGCTGCTCACCAAGGGCGGCCTCGCGGCGGGCGACGCGCTGGTGCTCGGGAAGGCGCTCGGCACCGGCGTCGTCTTCGCGGCGGACATGCAGGCGCGCGCTGGCGCGGCCTGCGTCGAGGCGGCGCTCGCGTCGATGTGCCGCTCGAACGCAGGCACCGCGCGGATCCTCGCCGCTCACGGCGCCCGCGCGTGCACCGACGTGACGGGCTTCGGGCTCGCGGGCCACCTGCTCGAGATGCTCGATGCATCCGGCGTCGACGCGGCGCTCGACGCGGGCGCGATCCCCGCCCTGCCCGGCGCCCTCGCCCTCCTCGAGGCCGGCCACCGCAGCACCCTGCACCCGGCGAACGAGAAGGCCGGGCTGCGCGTCGAGGGCGAGGGCGACCCGCTGCGGCGCGCGCTGCTCTTCGATCCCCAGACCGCGGGCGGCCTGCTCGCAGGTGTCCCGTACGCGCAGGCCGAGGCCTGCGTCGAGGCGCTGCGGGCGGACGGGGAGAGCGCGGCCATCATCGGGGTCGTGGAGCCCCGCGCCGGCGCGACGAGCGTGCTGCGCCTGCGCGGCTGATTCGCGCGCTCGGTGGCAGGCGTCGGGTAACCGGTACAATGCGGGGCCCCGCGACCGCGCAACGGTCGGCGAGACGGCGCACATACCAGGAGGGAGCAAGCGTGCACATCACGATCGAATACTGCGGCTCTTGAGGCTACGAGCCGACTGCCCTCCGTGCGAGGGACCGATTCCAGGCCAGCACTGACGCAGACGTCGAGGTCATCAAGGGCTCTGGCGGCGTGTTCGAGATCACCGTCGACGGCGACCTGCGCTTCTCCAAGAAGGCGCTCGGCCGGTTCCCGACCGACGAGGAGATCGACGCCGTCGTGAACTGAAGATCTGGTCCGCGACCGGCGGCCGTGGGAGCCTCGCTCCCGCGGCCGCTCCTGCGAATGCGAGGAGATCCCCGTGGTACGCATGGCTGAGCTGCCAGCGTTCGAGCGCGAGCTGCTCGAGGGCCTCGAGTGCCCGAGCTACGACGCCGAGCCCTGGGTCACCGGCGCACCGCTCGCCGAGCGGCGCGTCGCCCTCGTCTCGAGCGCCGGGCTGTTCCTGCGCGGCGAGCGCGCAGTTGTCGGCCGCGACGCGCGCTACCGGCGCATCCCCCACGACGCCCTGGACCGCGACGTGCTCACGAGCCACGTCTCGGTGAACTTCGACCGCACGGGCTTCCAGCGCGACCCGAGCTGCTACCTGCCGCGACGCGAGCTCGACGCGCTCGCCGCCGACGGCACGATCGCCTCGGCAGCATCCCGGCACTACGCCTTCATGGGCGCGACGGACCCGAAGCAGATGGCGCCCTACGCGCGCCGCGCCGCCGAGGAGATGCGCGAGGACGGTGTCGACACGGCCCTGCTGCTCCCGGTCTGACCCTTCTGCACGCGCGCCGTGAGCGCGCTCGCACACATGCTCGAGAGCGCCGGGATCGCGACGACCCTGCTCGCGCTGGTACGGCTGCACGCGGAGAAGGTGCGCCCGCCGCGCGCGCTCTGGGTGCCCTTCGAGCTCGGCCTGCCGGTCGGGCCCCCGGGCGACGAGGTCTTCCACCTGCGGGTGATGCGCGCGGCGCTCGCGCTCCTCGAGCGGGACGACGGCCCGTCGATCATCGAGGACTTCCCCGACGAGTCGCCGGACGCCGCCGGCGACGCGAGCTGGCGCTCACCGCTCGCCGCCCGGCCCGGTGACGTCGGCGCCGAGCTCGAGCTCGCGCGCACGGCCCACGCGCGCTGGGTCGAGCAGACCGGGCGCACCACCGTCGGGGTGAGCGGGCTCGAGCCCGAGGCCGCCCTGGCCTACCTCGAGGCCCTCGCCCGCGGTGAAGCTTCGAATCCGCCGCGCAAGGACCTCCACCCGGGGCAGCTCATGCGCTTCGCCGCCGACGATCTCAAGGCGCTCTACCTCGAGGCGGCGAGCCTCGGCTCCGGCAACCCGAACGGCGCCCAGCTCCGGGCCTGGCTGTGGCGAGAGACCGGGCTCGCGAGACTCCTCAAGGCGGTGCGGGCACGCTGCCTCGAGAGCGCTGACGAGAACCTGCGGACAATGGGCAACGGCGCGCTCGTGCCCGTCGAGTGGCGCTGAGCGGGAGGGGCGCCTCAGCCGCCCGTCAATCGTCGTCCCAGACCTTCTCGGGCATCGGCAACCCGGCGTAGACCTCGGGGGCGGGCGGCGCGTCGGGACTGATCCCCGCCGCCTCGAGCACCATCTCGAGCTGGCGCACGTGCTGGCCGCAGTGCCAGGCGGTGCGCTCGAGGAGCTGGTGCACGCTCTGCTCGCCGTAGTAGGTCTCGAGCGGCGTGCCGGGATCCGGGCCGCTCGCCCACCAGGCGCCGACGCGCACGCGCACCGCCTCGCCGTAGCGCGCGATCGACTCGGCGCTCGCGTCGGGCGCGGGCGGGCTGACCAGCGCGTCGTAGGCGAGCGCGACGCCGTCCTCGGCGCACTCGAGGAACGCTTCGGGGATGCGGAAGATGTGGTGCGAGAGCACCCGCAGCGAGCGCTTGCGGTTGCGCACGTCGCGCTCCAGCAGCGGCTCCGGGAGCTGGCGCACGAGGCGCGCCGCACCGGCGAGGATGGCATCGAGCCGGGCGGCGATCTCCGCCGGCTCGAGCTCGGGGGCATGGTGCTCGTCGAGCCCGAGCAGCTCGGCGATCGCGGCGAGGGACTGCCCGCTCACCCAGCGCTGCCCACGCGAGACCACGGGCACCGTGCGCGCGCCGAGGTCGCGCAGCAGCGCGAGGCCGCGCGCGTCGGACTGCACGTCTATCGACTCGAACTCGATCTCACGGACCGAGAGGAACTCCTTGGTCCTCAGGCAGCTTGTTCAGCCAGGCTGCCAGAAGACCCGGACCGGCGCCTCCACGGACTCGACCTCCCGATGCGACCGCGGAGGAGTCTAAATAGCTGCTCGCAAAGACGCTACACCGAGGAGGCTTCCACTGGCACTCGCCATGTCAGACCTCCATGGAAGGAGGGAATGCCGGGAATGGTCTGGAGCAATCCCGGCCGACCCCCCTCCCCGGCCCTCCCGGACGCTACATCGACTTCACGCGTCCAGCAGAACCCCGATTCGGGTTCCGCGAGTGGGCGCAAGAACCTGCGGGCCATTCCCCGTCGGCCTCCCGACGGGGCGGTCGTCCCGCGCTGGCGCGGGAGGCGGGCGATTCCTGGGGCCCGCGGCGCCGCGACCGGCTCCGGGTCGGTCAGGCCGCCGCCCCGGAGCTCAGCCCCGCGTGCCGCGGGTGCCTCGCGCGGTGGGTCCGAGCGCAGCAGCCTGCCGCGACGGCGCCTCGCAGCCGGGACCGGCCGCGGCGCGCAGGCCGCGCTCGTGCTCGTGCTCGCGGCGCTTGGCCTCGAGGTACTCCGGGCCGTCGTCGGTCTCGAGCTGGCGCGGGAACCGGTCGCGCAGGGCGAGCCAGCGCGCCAGGCGATCGTCGAGCGTGGCATCGCTCGCGATGTGGGCCTGCAGGGCGAGGAAGTAGCGCACGGCGTTGCGCTCGATCGCGCCGCGCACGCCGCCGACCAGCACGGTGCCCTCGACGGTTTCCACCTCGGTGAAGCCGACCTTGTCGCGTCCGGCGGTGGCGAAGTAGATCCCGCTCGCGAAGCGGGCCTCGAAGCCGGCCACGTAGCCGTAGCGCAGGCGCACCACCGTACGGCGAGCGTCGAGCGGAGCGGCCTCGAGGGCGATGCGGTAGTCCCGGGTGCCGTAGGGGCCCTCGTGCGCCTCGAGGCGCACGTCGAGGGTCCCGGCGCCGGGCTGATAGCTCCGGTACGCGAAGCGGGTCCGCTTCGCCTCGGCGGGGCTCTGATACTGACGCCGCCCGACGTACAGGTCCAGCGCACAGCCCTGCTCGGAGGCGACCTCCACGCAGGCCTTGACGTTCGGGTGCAGCGTCGCCACCGCGCACCAGCCAGCGCTCGAGAGCGCCATGGCTCTGACCGCATCGAAGGGGGCGTCGAGCACGCCGAGCACCTCGCCCTCGTTCGTGTGCTGGCGCTCGCGCGACTCGACGTGAATCGGCATGCCGAAGGGGCTGCGCTCCAGGGTCTGGACGAGGCTCGCGTGGCGGGCGAGCACGTCGCCGGCGGCGGTCGGAACGGCAGCGATGAGCAGGCACAGAACGACGATCGTGCGGGCGAGCGGAGCCGCGCGGTGGTCCATCTTCGTCACCTCCCGGTTGCTGCGCCCGGCCGGGCGCAGACCCTTTCCCCTGGCCCGAAGTCGGGCCGAACCCCCCGATCCTGGCCGACGGTCGCGCGCACCGCTCGGCCGCGGGCGCCAATCGTCGGTCCCGGGACGCCTGGGCGTCCCGCCGGTGAGACCATCGCGCGGCTCCCTCAAGCCGTCACGCTTGCTCGAAACGGTGGTCGGATCGGAACATCGGCCGCCGCACGTAGGACTCGAGGGCAAGACCTGGTGAACACCGCAGGCCGCGAGCGCCATCGACCGGGCGAGGGGGTCACCCGGGCCGCCCGGAGCACCGTCACCAGCGCCTTCGAGATGGCCTCGCGGCTGCACCCGGAGCGCATCGCCCTGGACGACGGGGCTCGCCGGCTCTCCTACTCGACGCTCGCTCGCCGCGTCGAGGGGCTCGCGTGCGCGCTCGCCGGGCGCGGCGTCGTCCGCGGCTCGCGCGTGGCGCTCCTCGCCGAGAACCGCATCGAGTACCCGGAGGTGCTCCTCGCCGCCGGACGGCTCGGCGCGATCGTCGCCTGCCAGAACTGGCGCATGGCGCCGCCTGAGCTCCGCCACTGCCTCGAGCTGGTCGAGGCCGAGGTTACGGTGGTCTCCCCGCGACACCTCGCGAGCCTCCAGGCGGCCGGCGCGCCGGTCGGCGAGACCGTGCTCCTCGGCGAGGACTACGAGGCGCTCGTCGGTCGGCGAGGCGCGCAGGCGCCGCGGGCGGAGGTCGACCCGGAGGATCCGCTGCTCGTGCTCTACACGAGCGGCACGACGGGCCTGCCGAAGGGGGCGGTGATCAGCCACCGCGCGGAGATCGTGCGCAACCTCGTGACCCGCGCCGAGTTCGGGATCGCGCGCGACGACACCTTCGTCGCCTGGTCACCGCTCTACCACATGGGGGCGGCGGAGAACGTGCTCGGGACGCTGATGGTCGGCGGGAAGGTGATCGTGGTCGACGGATTCGACGCCGAGCGCCTCGCGGCGATCGTCGCCGAGGAGCCGCTCGGCTGGCTGCTGCTGATGCCGGGAATGGTCGGCGCCTTCGCGCAGGTCCTCGAGCGCCGCGCTCACCCCGCGCGCGGCGTGAAGGTCTGCGGGGTGATGGCGGACCTCGTGCCACCGGCGGAGATCGCCCGGATCACCACTCTCCTCGGCGCACCCTATGCGAACACCTTCGGCGCCACCGAGACCGGCTGCCCGCCGTGCTCGTCGAACCTGATTCCCGTCGGCGTCGCGCCCACGGCGCTCGCCAAGGAGCAGAGCGCCTTCTGCGAGGTGAAGCTCGTCGCCGCCGACGGCGCGGAGGTCGACGACGGCGAGCCCGGCGAGCTCTGCATGCGCGGCCCGACGCTGTTCAGCGGCTACTGGCGAGCAGCGAAGGCCAACGCCGAGGACTTCCGCGACGGCTGGTTCCACATGGGGGACGTGTTCCGGCGCAACCCCGACGGCACCCTCGACTTCGTCGATCGGGTGAAGTACCTCATCAAGTCCGGCGGCGAGAACGTCTATCCCGCCGAGATCGAGCGGGTGCTGCTCGCGGATCCGCGGGTCGCAGACGCGGCGGTGGTGCGCCGGCCGGACGCCCGCTGGGGCGAGGTGCCGATCGCCTTCGTCGCCGCCCGCGACGATTCGCCCGGCGGGGACGCCCTCGCCGCGGCGCTGGGCGCACGCTGCCGCGAGCAGCTCGCCGGCTACAAGCAGCCCAAGGCGATCCACTTCATCGCCCTCGAGGACTTCCCGCGCAGCGCCTCGGGCAAGATCCAGCGCCACGAGCTGGAGCGCCGCCTCGACCGGGCGCACCCCGTCCCGCGCGCTTCTTCACCTCCGGAGAGCACCCCATGAGCTTCATGCCGAAGAACCAGACCACCGCCATCGGCACGCACACCAACGAGGACATCTTCGTGCGCGGCAAGAGCGTCACCCGCGAGCTGGCCGGCGAGCTCACCTTCACCGAGATGATCGTGTTCCAGGTGCTCGGGCGCATGCCCTCCCGCGAGCAGACCGCGATGATCGACGCCTGCCTGGTGACGCTGATGGAGCACGGCATGACGCCGAGCGCGCTCGCGACGCGGCTCGTGTACTCGAGCGCGCCCGAGGCGATGCAGGCGGGCGTCGCCGCCGGGCTCATGGGCGTCGGCAGCCTGTTCGTCGGCACCATGGAGGGCGCCGCGGCGCTCATCGAGCGCATGCTCGCCGCCGGGAGCGTCGAGACCGAAGCGCGCGCGATCGCGGCCGAGCATCGCGCGAGCCGCAACCCCATCCCCGGCTTCGGCCATCACCTGCACCGCCCGGACGACCCGCGCTCGGTGCGTCTGTTCGAGCTCGCCAGCGAGCAGGGGCTGCACGGCGCGCACTGCGACGCGATCCGCACGCTCTCGGAAGCCGTCGACGAGACCTACGGCAAGCACATCACCATCAACGCCACCGGCGCGATCGCCGCGGTGCTCGGCGATTGCGGCGTGCCGGCGCAGATCATGCGCGGCTTCGCGATCATCACCCGCTGCGCCGGGCTCGTCGGGCACGTCCACGAGGAGCAGCGCAGGCCCGCCATGCGCGCGATCTGGGAGGCCGCCGAGGCCGCAGTGCCCTTCGAGGCCGAGCCTGTGGACGGGGTCTGACCGAAGCGGACGCACGACGTTGCGCAGACGACTGCACCTCACCGAGACCCTGATCGCCCGGCGCCACGCCCGCGGGCCGAGCGGCCCCGGCGGGCACATGGAGGAGCATCCGCCGGAGCGCCTGGCCGCATGGCTGCGCCAGACCCTCGTGGCGCAGCCGTCCCGCGGTGAGCTCTGGTTCTTCGGCTACGGCTCGCTCATCTGGCGCCCGGAGATCGAGACCGACCGCTCCGAGCTCGCGACGGTGCACGGCTATCACCGCAGCTTCTGCCTGTGGCAGCGCCGGCACCGGGGATCGGTCGCGCAGCCGTGCCTGATGATGGCGCTCGACCGCGGCGGCGCGTGCCGCGGCGTCGCCTATCGGGTGCGCGATCGCGACCTCGAGTCGGCGCTCGCGCCGCTGTGGCGCCGGGAGATGCGTGGCGATGGCTACCGACCGCGGTGGGTCGACGCGCGCACCGCGCGCGGGCGGATCCGCGCGCTCACCTTCGTCGCGAATCGCGCCGGCTCGCGCTACGCGGGAAGGCTCCCGCTCGAGAAGGCCGCCGAGTGCATCGCCCACGGCTGCGGCGACAAGGGACCGTGCGCGGACTACCTGCGGCGCACGGTGGAGAGCCTCGCCGAGCACGGCATCCACGACCGGAACCTGTGGCGCCTGCAGGCGCTGGTCGCGCGGGCGCTGGTCTGACAGGTTGCGGAGGGCTGCGCCCGCGGACCTACTGGAGCATCGAGACGAAGGTGCGGAAGATGTCGGTCTCGGTGACGATCCCGACGACGCGTCCCTCGTCGTCGACGACGGGCAGGGAGCCGATGCGCCGCTCCATCATCGTGCGTGCCGCCTCGCGCAGCGAGGCGTCGACCCCGGTGGTGACCACGTCCACGGTCATCAGCTCGCTGACCTCGACCGGCGCGTCGACGTAGCGCACGACGGCCCGGTGCAGATCGCGCTCGGTGACGATGCCGACGAGCTGCTCGCCCTCGACGACCGGCAGCCGCCGGCAGCCGCGCCCTTTCATCAGGGACAGAGCGTCCCGGAACAGCGTGTCCGGGCCGATGCACACGGCGGGCATCGTCGCCAGCTCTCTCACCCGCATGTCCTGCATCGCGCAGCTCCTCCAGCAGAACGCGCCCCGCCGGGGCGACACCGGCGCGGAACGTCGCACGGGAGAGCCGGCCGCGCCTTGACGACCGTCAACGGTGCGGCGCCGTGACCGCAGCTCCGGGCCGGGCGCCACTCCTGGCGCGCGCACCTGCGGCACCGGTCGTCCTGCGGCGCCGGGCGCTGCGTTAGGCTTGCCACGCAAGCGCGGGCCGCAGCGCCTGCCCGTATCGACAGGGAGACGACCGATGGACGACACGACGGAACACCGCGCCGGCGGGCTGCTCGCCGCCGCGCTCCTCGCGCTCTCGCTCGCCGGGGCCCCCGGCGCCCGCGCCGCACAGCCGCTCACCGGCGATCAGATCCGCGAGCTGCTCCCGGGCAACACGCTCAACGGCAACTTCTTCGCCAACCAGCTCACCATCGCCTTCTACCCGGACGGCAAGCTGGTCGGCACCCTCGGTCTCCATGGCAGCGACGTCGGCTCCTGGTCGATCAAGGAGCAGCTCTACTGCCACAGGTGGACCCGCTACTTCGGCGCCGAGGAGCGCTGCTACGAGTGGGTGCCCCAGGCCGACGGATACCTCGTGCGCAACGCCGACGCGTTCCGCACGCACGACTTCCAGGGACGGATCACGCGAGGCTTCCCGCCCGGGTACTGAAGCGGAGCGTCGCCGGGCGTATCGAGGTGAGCGACCCGGGAGTGCTCGCCACGGCGCCGCGCCGGGGCGAGCAGGCGGCTCAGGCGAGCCTCGCCAGCGACTCCTCGACGGTGGGGGTGTCCCCGGACTCGATGTCCTCGCGACGACGCGCGTGGAACTGCGCGAGCACGGCGTTCGCCTTCGCCAGGATCTCGATCTCGTCCACGTAGGCCTCGAGCCGGGAGCCGGGCAACCCCCACAGCGCAACGTCGTCGCTCAGCGCGTCGAGGTACGCCCGCGCGCCACAGCAGCCGAGGCTCGACGCGGCACGTGAGCCGTTGACGACCTGTGGGATCAGGGCGCAGGCCGGACGCCCCATGGCCAGCGGCGTCTCGCCGTCGACCCGGGTCAGCGCCTCGGACAGGATCAGGCCCTGGGACGCGTGGGCGAACAGCAGGACCGCAGAAGGCGGCGACGTCGCCTCGGCGAGCGGTCCGTACTGCACGCCCTCGCTGGCCTCGCTCATCACCGGGAGCGCCTCGACCTCCGCGGGCCTGATGTAGTCGAGTCCCTGCATCGCGCCGAGGACGGTCTCGAGCTCGTGCTGCTGGCTCGCCGGCGCGTTCGCGAGGTTGTGGGTGTGGATGCCGATCGAGCAGTGCTGGTGGTGCCGGGCCTCGGTCGCAATCGTCTGGCGCGCCCCGAGCTCCCAGAACGAGCAGCCGGCCGGGACCGGGGCGGCGGGCGCCCGCGCGGCGGCGGGGGCCGCGAGGAAGGTCACCGCGACCGGCGCCATGGTGAGATCGAGCGAGCGCTCGATCCGCTGCGCGAGCGTTGCGTAGTCGGTCATCGGTCGGTCTCCATCCCGGGGCCCGCAGCATACCAGCGCCCCGCCCATGAAGGACTCCACGGCAAGAGCAACTCGGCTAGCCCGGATATTGCACCAGGCCGGCACCGAGCCCGCTGCAACTGACTGAACGGGCGCGCGAAAGGCGCTCTTGGCCGCTAGCGCATGCGAGCGCATCGTGCACTGGGCTCGCTGCCTATCGCGGCCCTGGCTGGTCCATGCACGCGCGCACTTGCTCTTCACTCAAGTGATAGCTACGGCTATCACTTTCGCTCCACAGCGGCGTCCGCGCGCGCCTGTCCTGCGCCAGGATCCACGATGCCTGATGCAATATCCGGGCTAGCCCGCATATTGCATGAGAGGG
>CAJIAT010000400.1_pt1 | contig 15503 bp, 8 predicted proteins | sample 9199161 | NCBI WGS metagenome assembly CAJIAT01 (sample SAMEA7708281, study PRJEB35096) | sediment metagenome | biome: marine neritic benthic zone biome [ENVO:01000025]; feature: sediment [ENVO:00002007]; material: shallow marine sediment [ENVO:03000034] sea grass bed [ENVO_01000059] ... | reverse complement strand
GGCTCAGGAGCGGGTCGACGGGCTCCCGGGCGCCGGCGGGCGGCGCGTCACGCCACGGCCCGGGGCGGCGGCGCGAGCGCCAGCATGGCCGCGTGCTGGGAGAGGAAGATCCGGCCGGTGAGCGCCTCGCGGAGCACGCTCGGGGTGGTGACAACCACGTGGCGATCGAGGTTGCGCCACGACGTGCATGTCGGTGACTTGGTCACCCAGGACGGACGAGGCGAGCCGGTCCTGCGCGGGGCAGCTCGTCCGGGGGAGGGGCTCGGTCAGGCGCCCTCGGCGAGGGCGGCGAGGGCCTCGCGGTCGAGGATCTCGATGCGCCCGCGGCCGCTCGAGAGCCAGCCGCGCCGGGTGAACTCCTTGACCTGGCGGCTGATCACCTCGCGCGCCGAGCCGAGCTCCACGGCGAGGTGGTGGTGCGTCGTCTCGAGGGCTCCGTCCGGATCCGCGAGCTCGATGAGCTTGCCGGCGAGGCGCTTGTCGATGCGCTCGAAGGCGACGTCCTCGAGCAGCGCCATCAGGCGCGTCACCCGCGAGGCGTACTTGGAGAAGACGAAGCGGCGGAAGGCGCCCGAGCGCGCCACCAGGGCATCGAAGTCCGCGCGCCCGAGAGCGATGGCGCTGACCGGGGTCTCGGTGACGCCCTCGGCGAGGTAGCTCTCGTCGGAGAGCAGGCAGGCGGTGGTCATGATGCAGCTCTCACCGCCGCTCACGCGATACAGGACGATCTCGCGTCCGCCCGCGCCGACCTGGTGCACGACAACGGTCCCCTCGAGCACCAGCAGGAAGGCGTCGGGCTTCTTGCCCGGCGAGAAGATGGTCTGGCCCTCGGGCAGCTCCACGAGACGCGCCTGGCGCTCGACGAACGCCCGGTCGGCCGCCTCGAGCTCGGTGAGCTCGCCGAAGCGGGCGGTCCAGTCCTCGCGTGCTCCGGGCATCCGTTGATCTGCCGGCAATCTCGAGGCGCTGGAATCTAGCCCGCCGCCGGCGGCGGCGGCCAGCGCGGCGGCCCGTTTGATTGATCCCGTCTCGCTGGATCCTGTTGAATTCGAGCCCGACTCGGTGCCCGTCTCGAACGAGACCGAGGTCACGAACGAACGCTGTCGACTAGGCATCTAATTCATCGAAACGACGATCCGTGAGCCAGCTCGCATTCTTGCTGGCGCAGGGTCGCGAAGATGCGCGCGCCGCCGGAGAGCGGTCGGCACCATCGATCGGGGATTCCGGCGAGAAATGCGCAACGAGCTCGAGACAACAATCGACGCGTGTCAACGCGCGTTCATCGCCCTTGCCGTGTTCAGCGCGCTGGTCAACCTGCTGATGCTGACCGCGCCGCTGTTCATGCTCCAGGTCTTCGACCGGGTCCTCACCAGCCGCAGCACCGACACCCTCGTCGCCCTGTCGCTGATCGCCGGGGCGGCGCTCATGACCCTCGCGGCCCTCGACGGCGTGCGCAACGTGGCCCTGGTGAAGGTCAGCGGCTGGCTCGACGCGCGGCTCGGCACGCCGGTCCTCGAGTCGAGCCTGGACGGGGTGCTCCGCGGCTCGGCGGACCCCACGGTCCAGGGGCTGCGCGATCTGTCCACGTTCCGCAGCTTCATCGCGGGCCCCTCGATGTTCCCGCTCATGGACGCGCCCTGGAGCCCGCTCTTCATCGCGGCGATGTTCCTCCTCCACCCGATCCTGGGATGGCTGGCGGTCGGCGGCGCCGTGGCACTCCTCGCGCTCGCGGTGGCCAACGAGCTCGTCACCCGTCAGCTGCTCCAGCGGGCGGGGGGCGCCCACCTCGGTGCGATGCGTCACGCCGAGGCGATGGTGCGCAACGCCGACGCGGTCGAGGCGATGGGGATGCGCCAGAGCCTGCTCGGGCGCTGGAGGGCGCACAACGCCGGCGCCGTCGAGCTCCAGGCCCTCGCCCAGTGGCGCACCGGCGTCATCGGCTCGATCTCCAAGTTCTTCCGCCTCGCCCTGCAGATCGCCACCCTCGCCATCGGCGCCTGGCTGGTGATCCGCAACGCCCTGACCCCTGGCGGGATGATCGCCTCGACGATCCTGCTGGGTCGTGCGCTGGCGCCCGTCGACCAGGCAATCGGCTCCTGGAAGGGCTTCGTCGGCGCGCGGGCGGCCTACCGCCGCCTGTGCGAGCGACTGGAGAGGATGCCCCTGAAGCCCGACGCCCGCACCGAGCTCCCGCGCCCCCGCGGCGAGCTGGAGTGCGAGGGCGTCGTGTTCGGCCACGGCGAGGGCGCAGAGCCCACCCTGAAGTCCGTGAGCTTCAAGCTCCCCGCGGGCAGGGTGCTCGGTCTCGTCGGGCCGTCCGCGGCGGGCAAGACCACCCTCGCCCGGCTGCTCATCGGCAACCTCGCGCCCCGTCTCGGCCACGTGCGCCTCGACGGGATGGAGGTCTCCGAGTGGCCCGCCTCGGACCGCGGCAAGTACATCGGCTACCTGCCCCAGGACATCGAGCTGTTCCCGGGCACGGTGCGCGAGAACATCGCGCGCATGAGCAGCGGCGACACCGACGCGGTCATCGCCGCGGCGCGCCTGGCCGGGGTCCACGAGCTGATCCTCAGGCTGCCGCAGGGCTACGAGACGCGGGTCGGCGACGGCGGGGCCGCGATCTCCGGCGGGCAGCGCCAGCGCATCGCCCTCGCCCGGGCGCTGTACGGCAACCCCAGCCTCGTGGTGCTCGACGAGCCGAGCTCGAATCTCGACGAGGGGGGGGTCCAGGCCCTGATCCGGACCATCGCCCAGCTCAGGGCCTCCGGGACGACGGTCATCATCGTGGCCCACCAGCCGGTCGTCGTCTATCAGGTCGACTGCCTGCTCGTGCTCAACCAGGGAATGGTGCAGATGACCGGTCCGCGCGACGCGGTCATCGCGCGCGTGACCGGGCAGCCGATGCAGCCCGGCGCGATGCCGCCGGCCCCGGCCGCTCCCGCAGGGCCACGACCCGTGCCGGCCGCGGCCGGCGGGCCGCGACCGGTGCCCGCGGCGGCAGGTGGCCCCCGGCCGGTGCCTGCCGGCGCATCCGCTGGCCCGAGGCCGACCGGCGCATCGCAGCCCGCGGGCCAGGCTGGCCCGGCGGGTTCCCGACCCGGCGCCGGCTCGACCGGTCCCCGACCGGTGCCCACCGGCGCTACAACGGCTCCCGGCCGCCCACCGACGCCGGGGAACCAGAGTCCGAGAGCGGTCCCCGCCGGTCCAGGCGGCAGCGGTCCGCGACCGGTGCCCCCCCCGCGGCCTGCGCGAGGTGGCGCCGGTGACTGACGCCCGGACCGGAGGCGACGCCTTCCAGAGCATGCGCCGGGTCGCCCTCGTCGGGGCGGTCATCGCCGCGGTCTTCTTCGGCGGGCTCGGTGGGTGGGCCGCGATGGCGCCCCTCGACAGCGCCGCGCTCGCGCCCGGCGTGCTCAGCGTCGAGGGCAATCGCAAGTCGATCCAGCATCTGGAGGGCGGCATCGTCGCCGAGATCGCCGTCCGCGAGGGCGACCGCGTGGCGGCCGGACAGTCGCTCGTGCGTCTCGAGGAGACCCACGCCAGGGCGGCCCTCGAGCAGCTCCAGGGACGACACTACGCCGCGCTCGCCCTCGAGGCGCGCCTGCTCGCCGAGCGCGACTCGCTCGACGCGATCGTGTTCCCGCTCGCGCTGACGGCCGAGAGCGACAACCAGGAGGTCGCGGAGGCCATCGCCGGCGAGCAGAGCATCTTCGACGCGAGGCGTCGCTCCCTGGAGGGGCAGGCGGCGATCATCGAGCAGCGCATCGCGCAGTACCAGAAGGAGATCGAGGGGCTCCAGGGCCAGATCGACGCAGAGACGTCCCAGCTCGCCCTCATCGAGAAGGAGCTCGCCGCGCACTCCAAGCTCGCGAAGCAGAAGCTGGTCGGCATGCAGCGACTCATCGAGCTCCAGCGCGACCGGGCCGAGATCCGCGGGAGCCGCGCACGCCACGTCGCCTCCATCGCGCGCGTCGAGCAGAACATCACCGAGCAGCGGCTCGAGATCCTCGAGCTCGACACGGCGCGGGTGAACGAGGTCGTCGAGTCGCTGCGCGAGGCGCAGGCGCGCAAGCTCGACACCGCCGAGCGTATCCGGGCAGCCGAGGACGTGCTCGCACGTACGCATCTGCGCGCGGCCCTGGACGGGGTCGTCGTGGACCTCCGGGTGCATACGGTCGGCGGTGTGGTGGCCCCCGGTGAGACCCTCATGGACATCGTGCCGATCGACGAGCGGCTGATCGTCCAGGCGCAGGTGACGCCGGAGGACATCGACTCGGTGCACGCGGGGCTGGAGGCGCAGGTCGCGATCACCGCGTTCAGCCGACGCAACGTGCCGCCGATCGATGGCACCGTGGTCTCGGTCTCGGCGGACAGGCTGACCGACAGCCGCACCGGGCAGCCCTTCTTCCTCGCACGCATTGCCTTGCCCCAGGACCCCTACGAGGGCCAGCAGGGGCTCTCCCTGTTCCCGGGGATGCAGGCCGAGGTGATGATCGTCACCGGCGAGCGCACCGCGCTGGACTACCTGATCCGGCCCGCGATGCGCAGCTTCGGTCGCGCGCTTCGCGAGGACTGATCGCGGGTCGCAGTCTCGCGCAGCAATCCTCGCTCTCGAGCGCCGATCGCGTTTCGTTCTTCGCCGCCCGCCCTTTGACTACTATCGCTCGTAACTGTCGGAATTCTTTACAGCAATTCGTCGAGACACGATCACGAAGCGTGAGCCAGTTGGCATCATTCCGCGCCGAGACTCACGACCATGCGACCGCGCTCGCGCAGTGGAATCGCACTCAAGAATCCGCGAGCGACGAAGAGTTGCCAGTGCGCATTGGGGGCGCCTGGGGGCGACCAGACAACGACGACCAGATGAGACGCTCCGCGTCGACACGCGTGGGGCCAAGGAGTTGAACCCGTGACCGACAAGCTCGAGTACTTCAGGCACAGCCGCGAGCCCTTCGACCAGCTCGGCTTCGAGGACGCGCCGGACGACAGCATCACCGGCACCGACGATCGCGACGTGCTGCGCGGGGACCCGGCGTCGGCCCCGGCCTCGGTCTCGGCCACCTCCACCGCGTCGGCCCTGCCCGGCGCGCTCTCCTTCTGGTCCTTCTCCAACGCCGTGCTCGGCGTCTTCGCCGACGAGCGCGGCGGTCCGCCGGCCACCGCCTACCGGGTCGCGGACAAGAAGGCCGAACTCCTGACCGACTCCCCGGTCCGCGAGGGCCCCGACGGCAGCGCCGGCGGTGCCATCGAGTTCGACGGCGAGAGCACCTTCGCCTTCATCGAGCACTCGACCGACGTGGAGGTGACCCAGGGCACCATCGCGATGTGGGTGCAGCCGGACGACCCGTCCGACTTCTCCATCTTCGTCTCCAAGGATCAGTCGGGCGCGGGCGACGGCGGCCACTTCCGCATGGGTCACCGGGACGACGGCCGGCTCTTCGTGCGCTTCGCCGACGGGGACGGAGGGAGCAACTACGCCTGGACCTCGGCGAAGGCCTACTTCACCGAGGGCGCGTGGACCCACGTCGCCGTGTCGTTCACCGAGGACGGGATCACCGTGTACGTGGACGGCGAGGCGGTCCCGGACTACGCCTGGGAGCGCGAGGAGGGAAGACTCGACTCGCCTGCTCTCCAGGACGAGGCCTACCTGTTCCAGAACCCCGAGCCCTGGATCCTCGGCGCCGACACCTCCGGCACCAAGGACAACGACACGCCGGCGGGCTTCGCCGCCGATCCCAAGACCCTCGACGACCCCTTCGACGGCGCCATCGCCGACTTCGGCGTCTGGGGCGGGATGAGCAAGGGTGACGCGCTCGACGCGGCCCAGGTGAAGCAGCTCTACGAGGACGGCCCGGGCGCGGCGCTCACGGCGTCCTCCGATCCTGCGCCGATGCCGGCCGGCGACGACAAGATGGACGGCGGCGGGGGCAACGACGAGCTCTCCGGCGACGGCGGCGACGACGAGATCATGGGCGGCGATGGGCACGACAACCTCGAGGGTGGCTACGGCGACGACGTCCTCGACGGCGGCGACGGCAACGACGTGCTCCTCGGCGGGCGCGGCTCGGACCTGCTCCTCGGCGGCGCCGGCGCGGATCTGCTCGTCAGCCGCGCCGACGTCGGCGAGCAGCGCATCGGCCAGCTCGTCACCGGCGACCCGACCCGCGGCGACCCCGACGGCGAGGTGAACGACGCCTACCAGAAGCTCGCCGGCTGGGAGGACCAGCCGCTGAAGGGCGACGACATCATGGTCGGTGGCGAGGGAGCGGACACGTTCCTGTTCAACCCCCAGATCAACGCCAAGCGCGACATCATCATGAAGCACGTGAACTCGGACCGGACCATCGACTGGGCCGACGTCGCGGGCGAGAACAACGAGCTGCACGACCACTGGGTCGACAGCTTCGGCATCGACGTGATCGCCGACTACCGGGCCGCCGAGGACACGATCGCCATCGTCGGCCACACGGTGGCGCCGGAGGTCGAGCACAAGCTCATCGACACCGACGGCGACGGGGCGGGTGACGAGGTGATCTCGGTGATCACCGTGTACTCGAACCAGGGGGGCGGCGGCGGCGCGCACACGCGGGACCTGATCGGCCAGATCGTGGTCTACGGCGATCTGGTGGACGAGGACGACATCGTCAGCGACGCGGGCGTCACCCACGGCATCGTCGACACCCTCGACGAGCTGCAGGAGGCGCTGGCGCCGACGGGCGATCGCAAGGAGAGCACGCTGTCGGACGGCAGCACGTTCATCGGCTACGACAGCCGCGACGACAAGGGCGGCCTCGGCGAGGTCGTGTCCAATCCCCACCTGTTCGTGGCCAACGACCACGCCAAGGGCAGCGACAGGTTCGAGTACGCGAGCAACGTGCCCGACGACCTGCCCGCGCCGGTCGCGGTGATCGACGCCTTGTCGAACCCGGAGACGGACAACATGTCGTTCACCGGCGGGTCCGACTCCTTCGTGAACGTCGGTCACGTGCCGGGCCTCGCGCAGACCACCGGCACCGTCGCCTTCACCTTCGTTGCCGACAGTCCCGGAGCGGGCTACCAGGCGCTCTTCTCCAAGGACGCGAGCGGCTACAACGACGGCGGTCACCTGACTGCCTGGATCCACGACGACGGCTACATCAAGGTCCGCTACCAGTCGACCGACCAGACCGTGTACCTGAAGGCCCGGGACCACGACGTGGTGGCCGGCCAGGAGCACCACTTCGCCTTCTCCTTCACCGGTGAGGCGGCGGTGCTCTACGTCGACGGCGAGCTCCAGGACGCCGAGGATCTCTCGGGCAACCCGACCTTCGCCAAGGGCATGACCGGCAACGGCGAGACCCTGGTCTTCGGCGCCTCGACCATCTACCGCCCGACGGGCACGATGGACAGGCTCAAGGACTTCTTCGACGGCACCATCGACGACGTCGTCGTCGCCGACCGGGCGCTGCTGCCCGTCGAGGCCATGAAGCTCGCCAACGCGGGCGGCGATTTCAGCGCCATCGGCCTCGACAGCTCGAACGACGTCAACACGCAGCCTGACGCTGGCCTGACGCCGGAGCCCGCGGCTGGCGACGACGTTGGCCTGGGTGCCGGCGCGCCCGCTTCGGCCTCTGCGGCACCGGCCCCCGGGCTCGGTGACGACGCCGGTCTGGGCGGCGGCGCCCCGGCGCCGGCGGCCGCGCCCGCAGCCTCCGACACCCCCACCGCCAGCAACGACGTGATCGACGCCGGCGACGGCGACGACACGGTCGACGCCCTCGCCGGGCTCGACACGGTCATGGGCGGCTACGGCGACGACAAGCTCGTCGGCAGCGCCGGCAACGACGCGCTGGACGGCGGCCGCGGCTCGGACCTGCTCCTCGGCGGGGACGGCGACGACCTGCTCATCGCCCGCTCCGACGCGGGCGAGCAGCGCATCGGGCAGCTCGTCGTCGGCAGGCCCACCCGGCCAGACGCCGGCGAGGTCAACCACGCGTACCAGAAGCTCTACGGCTGGGAGGATCAGCCGCTGAAGGGAGATGACGTCCTCGTCGGCGGCGCCGGATCGGACACGTTCCTGATCGCGCCGCAGATCAACGCCAAGCGCGCGATCATCGAGAAGCACACCCGCAGCGACGGCACCATCAAGTGGAGCGCAGTCGCCGGCGAGAACGATGCGCTCCACGACCACTGGGTCGACAGCTTCGGCATCGACATCATCGCCGACTACAACGCGAGCGAGGACCACATCGCGATCATCGGCCACACCGTCGCGCCCGAGATCGCCCACCGCGACGTCGACGGCGACGGCACCCTCGAGAGCATCATCACCGTCTACTCGAACCAGGGCGGCGGCGGTGGAGCCCACACCGAGGACCTCATCGGCCAGGTCATCGTGTACGGCGACAAGGTCGACCGCGAGGCCATCAAGGTCGACGCCGGCGTCACCTACGGCATCGTCGACACGATCGGCGAGATCGAGGAGGCGCTCAACCCGACCGGCGAGACCAAGATGAGCACCGGTCCCGGGGGTGAGGCCATCCGCGGCTACGACACCCGTGACGCCAAGGGCAACCCCGGCGTCATCGTGGCCAATCCCGAGGACTACGTGGACAACCCGTACCTCGACGAGGTCTCCTTCGCCGGACCGGCCGAGGCCGGTCCGCTGAACAGCCGCTCGCCCTTCGAGCAGCTCGGCTTCCGGGAGGTCGCCGGCCACAGCATGTCCGGCACCGACGGCGACGACGTGATGAGCGCGAGCGACGCCACCGCCGCCACCCTGGCCGCGGCGGCGGACGCCGGTCTGCCGGGGGCGCTCGCCTTCTACTCCTTCTCCGACGGTCTGCTCGGCACCTTCGCCGACGCCCGTGGCGGGCCCCAGGCCTCGGTCTATCGCCTCTACGAGAACCAGGCCCTCGTGCGCACCGACACCCCGGTGCGCGCAGGTCCCGACGGCAGCGCGGGCAGCGCGCTCGAGTTCGACGGCAAGGAGACCTTCGCCTTCATCGACCACTCGGAGACGGTGGAGATCTCCCAGGGCACCATCGCGATGTGGGTGCAGCCGGACGATCTCTCCGACTGCGCGATCTTCCTCTCCAAGGACCAGTCCGGCGCCGGTGATGGCGGTCACTTCCGCATGGGCCACCGGGACGACGGGAGCATCTTCGTGCGCTTCGCCGACGGTGACGGCGGCAAGAACTACGCCTGGAAGACCTCGGCGAAGTACCTGAAGGAAGGGCAGTGGACCCACATCGCGGTGTCCTTCACCGCCGAGGACGGGATCACCGTCTACGCCGACGGCGTGGCCATCCCTGACTACGCCTGGATCCGCGAGGAGGGCGACCTCGACAAGCCCTCGCTGCAGGACGAGGCGTACCTGCTGCAGAACTCCGAGCCCTGGGTCCTCGGCGCCGACACCTCCGGGACGAAGCTGAACGACACCGCCGCGGAGTTCGCCACCGACGACGAGCGCCTCGACGACGCCTTCGACGGCGCGATCGCCGACCTGGGTATCTGGGGCGGGTTCACCAAGGGCGACGCGCTCGATGCGGGCGAGGTGTGGAAGCTCTACAGCGAGGGCCCGGGCACGGCGCTGACGGCGCCGTCGGGACCGGCGCCGATGCTCGCCAGCAACGACAAGATGGACGGCGGCAAGGGCGACGACGAGCTCTCCGGTGAGGGCGGCGACGACGAGATGATGGGCGGCGAGGGCGACGACAACCTCGACGGTGGCTACGGCGACGACGTGCTCGAGGGCGGTGACGGCAACGACGTGCTCCACGGCGGCCGCGGCGCGGACCTGCTCATCGGCGGCGCGGGTGCCGACCTGCTGGTCAGCCGCTCCGACGTCGGCGAGCAGCGCATCGGCCAGGTCGTCGTCGGCGACCCGACTCGCGGCGACCCGGACAACGAGGTCAACGACGCGTACAACAAGCTCTACGGCTGGGAGGACCAGCCGCTCAGGGGCGACGACATCATGGTCGGCGGCGAGGGGGCGGACACGTTCTACTTCAACCCCCAGATCAACGCCAAGCGCGACATCATCATGGAGCACGCGAACTCGGACCGGACCATCGACTGGGCCGGGGTCGCGGGCGAGAACAACGAGCTGCACGACCACTGGGTCGACAGCTTCGGCATCGACGTGATCGCCGACTACCGGGCCGCCGAGGACACGATCGCGATCATCGGCCACACGGTGGCGCCGGAGGTCGAGCACAGGCTCATCGACACCGACGGCGACGGCATCGACGACGAGGCGGTCTCGATCATCACGGTCTACTCGAACCAGGGCGGCGGCGGCGGCGCGCACACGCGCGACCTCATCGGCCAGATCGTGGTGCACGGCGACCTGGTGGACGAGGAGGCCATCGTCAGGGATGCGGGCGTCACCCACGGCATCGTCGAGACCATCGACGAGCTGCAGGAGGCGCTGGCGCCGACCGGCGACCGCAAGGAGAGCACGCTGTCGGACGGCAGCACGTTCATCGGCTACGACAGCCGCGACGACAAGGGCGGCCTCGGCGAGGTGGTGTCCAATCCCCACCTGTTCGTCGACAACGACCACGCGACGGGCAGCGACAGGTTCACCTACGCGGGGAACGTCCCGGACGACGTGCCGACGGCCAGGGCGGTCGTCGACGCGGCGTCGAATCCCGAGCTCGCCACGATGACCTTCACCGGTGAGCCGGGCTCGTACCACAGCCTCGACCACGTGCCCGGTCTCGCGCAGACCAGCGGGACCGTGGCCTTCAAGTTCGTGGCGGACACCCCCGGGGCCGGCTACCAGGCCCTCTTCTCCAAGGACGCGAGCGGCTACAACGACGGCGGCCACCTCAGCGCCTGGGTCAAGGACGGCGGCTACGTGAAGGTCCGCTACCAGTCAACGGACAAGACCGTCTATCTCGGCGCCTGGGGCGAGAAGATCGAGGCGGGCAAGGAGTATCACTTCGCCTTCAGCTTCGACGGCGACAGCGCCGAGCTCTACATCGACGGCGAGCTCAAGGACGCGGAGAGCCTGGCCGAGAGCCCGTCCTTCGCCAAGGGCATGACGGGCAACGCGGAGACCATGGTCTTCGGCGCTTCGACCACCCACCGCCCGACGGGCACGATGGACAGGCTCGGCGACTTCTTCGACGGCACCGTCTCCGAGGTCGTGGTTCTCGACCGGGTGCTCTACGGCGCCGAGGCGTGGAAGCTCGCCAACGGTGCGCTCGAGATCGATGGCACCGGTAGCGAGCCAGCGCCGGAGCCCGTGCCAGAGCCCGTGCCTGAGCCGGAGCCCGTGCCAGAGCCGGAGCCCGTGCCAGAGCCGGAGCCTGTGCCAGAGCCCGTGCCAGAGCCGGAGCCCGTGCCTGAGCCTGAGCCCGTGCCAGAGCCGGAGCCGGAGCCTGCACCGGAGCCGGAGCCCGTACCGGAGCCGGAGCCCGTACCGGAGCCGGAGCCTGCACCGGAGCCGGAGCCCGCACCAGAGCCGGAGCCCGCGCCGGAGCCCGCGCCGGAGCCGGAGCCTGCACCGGAGCCGAAGCCCGAGCCGGGCATGAAGCTGAAGGGTTCGCGCCGCAGCGACGATCTGGACGGCGGCAGCGGAAACGACATCATCAAAGCCGGCCGCGGGAACGACCGCGTCGACGCCGGAGCCGGCAACGACCGGGTGAGCGGTGGGGCGGGCAAGGACGTCATCAACGCTGGCGACGGCCACGACCGCGTGAGCGGTGGGAAGGGCAAGGACTTCATCGACGCTGGCGACGGCAACGACCGGGTGAGCGGCGGGAAGGGCAATGACGTCATCAAGGCTGGCGACGGCCACGACCGCGTGAGCGGTGGGAAGGGCAACGATCGCATCGACGGCGGCGACGACAACGATCGGCTGGCGGGCGGCCACGGCCGGGATATGCTCAACGGTGGAGCCGGCAACGACCGCATCGTCGGCGGCAAGGGCAACGACTACATCGTGGACGGTGCCGGCAACGACCACATGTGGGGCGGCAAGGGGGCCGACACCTTCAAGGTGGAGGTCGGTGGCGGCTCATTCGACATGATCCACGACTTCAGGGGCAAGGATACGGTGATGCTCGCGGACAACCTCGTCATCTACTCCATGGAGGTCTCCGGCGGGGTGACCAAGATGACCCTCAAGGACAAGGACGCTGACATGCTCGACCCGGCGGCGGGGGTCCTCGCGGTGCGCGGCTCCTTCGACGAGTCGGACATCGACTGGTACGCAGCACCGGTGGTGGACGAGGCCCTGCTCTGATCCACCTCTGACCCACCCTGATCCGCCTTCGGGGCGGCACGCGCCCGCGTGCCGCCCCTCGGCGCCGGTTGATGTGCGGTGAGCGCCCAGGGATACTCGGCCGCCGGTCCGATGCCGGCGCAGCCATGACCTCCTCCTACGACGCGACGCTCCCCGACGGGATCCGCGCGCGCTTCGTCGACAACTCGAACGGTCTCCTCGTCCACGTTCTCGAGGCCGGCGACGCATTGCCGGAGCGGCCCTGCGTGGTGCTTCTGCACGGCTTTCCCGAGCTCGCCTGGAGCTGGCGCGCAGTGATGCCGGCGCTCGCCGATGCGGGCTATCACGTCGTCGCCCCCGATCAGCGCGGCTACGGCCGCACGCAGGGCTGGAGCGCCGTGCACGGCGGCGATCTCACTCCCTTCGGCTTTCTCAACCTGGTGCGCGACACGCTGGGGACGGTGCACGCGCTCGGGCGTCGTCACGTTGCGGCGGTGGTCGGGCACGACTTTGGCTCGCCGCTCGCCGCCTGGTGCGCCCTGCTGCGCCCGGACGTCTTTCGCAGGGTCGTGCTCATGAGCGCGCCGTTTCCGGGCCCGCCGCGGATCCCTTTCGATCGGACCGGCGGCGGCGCCCCGCCCGCACCCGCCCTGGACACCGTGCACCGGGACCTCGCCGCGCTCGCTCGCCCTCGCAAGCACTACCAGTGGTACTACTCGAGCGCCTCGGCGGATCTCGACATGCGTGAGTGCGCCCAGGGAGTCCACGACTTCCTGCGTGCGTACTTCCACCACAAGAGCGCGGACTGGGATGCGAACCGACCCCACCCGCTCACCTCCTGGTGCGCGTCGGAGCTCGCGAAGCTGCCGTCCTACTACGTGATGGACCTCGACGAGACCATGGCCGAGACGGTCGCGCACGAGATGCCCGGCGCGGCGGCGATCGCGGCGTGCCGGTGGCTGCCCGATACGGCGCTCGAGGTCTACGCCGCTGAGTTCGCTCGCAACGGTTTCCAGGGCGGCCTCGAGTGGTACCGTTGTCGAACCACCGGCTTCGACGCGGCCGGGCTCGAGGTCTTCTCCGGGCGTACCGTCGACGTGCCCGCCTGCTTCATCGCGGGCGCCAGCGACTGGGGCGTGCATCAGGTGCCAGGGGCGCTCGAGGGAATGCGCGAGGCGTGTCCGCGCATGAGCGGGCTCCAGCTCGTGGAGGGGGCCGGGCACTGGGTGCAGCAGGAGCGTCCAGACGCCGTCTCGGACCTGATCGTGGATTTCCTCGACGCCGATTGAGCCGGGAGGCGCCCCGCCGGGGCGGTCGCCGACGGTGGTATCGTCCCGCAATGGGTGCAGAGATCACCTTCAGCGAAGAGGAGGGGCTCATCACCGTGCGCGAGCACGGCACGGTGAGCGCCGAGGACTTCGCCGGGACGGTGGACGCCATCCGCGAGATCCACGCCAGAACGGGGATCGCGAGAGTGCTCGTCGACGCCCGCGAGCAGGCGAGCATCACCGAGGGCGTGAGCGCCTAGGCATGCCGCCGAGATGCTCGGCGCGATTCCGATCCGCGTCGCCGTCGTGGTGGTCGGTCCGCACGTCCCGGGTCACAGGTTCTTCGCCACGGTCTCGCGGAACCGCGGCCTGCTCGTGAACCTGTTCGAGGACGAGCCGTCGGCGCGGGAGTGGCTCCGCGGCTGAGAAACCTGTGAATCAACCGTGCCCCTGCTGCGGGCTCCTCTCGTCGCGCTCGGCGGCGGGGACATCCGAAATCTACTTCAGCGCTCCCAGATCTTGTGCACCCCCGGTCCCTGCCGAGCACAACGAGAGAAGTCCTCGCGACGTGATTCACAGGCTCTGAGCTCTGCGCTCAGGGGCCTGCGAGGTCGGCGCGCACCACGGCGGTGCGGGGGGCGGCACCATCTGCCGCGCCGCGCCGCTGCTGATGGAAGTTGAAGCTCACGCTGATGCGCTCCGCGGCGGCGCCCTCCAGCTCGGTCAGGTTCGGTTGCACGGCGTGCGGCAGCCACGCCGGGAACACGATCAGGCGTCCGGGCTGCGGCTGGTAGTGGACTTCCATCCAGGTCGCGGGAGAGCGCCGGCGCAGATCGTAGTAGGGCGTGAGCACCTGCGCCTGAGGACGCGGATCGGTGAAGTAGACGAGGCCGCTGTTCGGCGGCGTCTGCACGTAGTAGACGCCGCTCCACAGCGCATGCGGGTGGGTGTGCTGGCGGTTCGACGCGTGCGGCGGATTGACGTTGGCCCACATCGCGTCGCAGGCGGGCTCGTGGTCGTCGTCGTAGCCGAGATCGGCGAACACGCCGTGCATGAGCTCGAAGATCTCGCGGGTGAGCGGGTCGAACTCCCGGCGCCGGTGCATGTCCGTTCGACTGTGCCAGCCGCCGACGCGGGGCTCGTTGGTGCGGTGCTCGCCCTGGGGGTCCTCCTCGCGCCAGCGCCGGATGCGCTCGAGGAGGTCGACGTTGATCGTCTCCGCGTCGGGCAGGTCCGTGTAGTAGACGGGGGTGGGGAAGAGCAGGTCGCGGCCCATGCGCTTGCCGGCGGGACTCTCGCTCGCTCGCTCTGACATCGGGAAGCGCCCCCGCGCGATGTTGCGCAACGTCTCCCGCTATGGTGCCCTAACCCACCCTGGCAGGGGGAGGTAGACACCATGAACGCTCGCGGGCGCGTTCCATCCACGATCGTCGCAACTCTGGCAGCCGCGCTCTGCAGCGCGGGCGCGGCGGCGCAGCTCGGCGGTCTCACCGACCTCATGGAGCAGACCAGGAAGCAGGCCGAGGCGGAGCCGAAGGCGGCGCCGCGCGCTCCGAGCGGGCCGAGCCTGGAGTCGGTCACCGGCCAGCTCCAGGCAAAGGATGGCCAGATCGGGAACCTGAGCTCGGCGCTGGACGCCTCGCGCGGTGAGAACTCGCTGCTGAAGGGCCAGCTCGGGGATCTCGGCGCGACGCTGGAGTCGGTGCAGGGGGAGAACTCGCTGCTGAAGGGCCAGCTCGGGGATCTCGGCGCGACGCTGGAGTCGGTGCGAGGGGAGAACTCGCGCCTCGAGGGCAGGGTCGGCAGCCTGTCCTCGCTCCTCGATGCCTCGAGCGCCCGGAACGCCCTCCTCGAGGGCCGCGTCGGTGACCTGTCGTCGCTGGCCTCGCGGGTGCCGGGTCTCGAGGGTCAGGTCGGCGAGCTCGAAGCCACGCTCGACGGTCTGCGCGGCGAGAACGGCGAGCTCGGTGCGCTGCTCGCGGCCGCCGAGGGCGATCTCGCGACCCGCGCCGCCGAGGTCG
>CAJIAT010000038.1_pt1 | contig 15725 bp, 10 predicted proteins | sample 9199161 | NCBI WGS metagenome assembly CAJIAT01 (sample SAMEA7708281, study PRJEB35096) | sediment metagenome | biome: marine neritic benthic zone biome [ENVO:01000025]; feature: sediment [ENVO:00002007]; material: shallow marine sediment [ENVO:03000034] sea grass bed [ENVO_01000059] ... | reverse complement strand
GGAATGACGACCTTCAGCCGTCGCTCGAGACCGTCGCTCGACTCGACAGAAACCTGCATCTGCTCAGAGACCTCTCGGTGGGACTGGTGCGAAAGGAGAGACTCGAACTCTCACGGGTTTCCCCACTGGCACCTAAAGCCAGCGCGTCTACCAATTCCGCCACTTTCGCATGGACTTTCGTCATTGAGGTAGCCGGCGATCATAGCAACGCGCGAGGGCGCTTTGCAGCCCCTCGGACGGCGCGCCGCGACGCCATCAGGGGCTCCCGCTCGCGATTCCGCTCGGCGACCGATAGATAATAAAATCAATTGGTTATCTATGAATAATGCCACAATCTCTGAGGTCAGGGACGGACCGTGCAGCCATCGCGGGCCGACGGCTCGCCGGGCCCGGCATCGCCGCGCGCGCTCTTGATAGACTGCGCGCGAGGCGACGCGAGGCATTCGGGGCGGCGCGCGCCCGAGCGAGGAGATTCCACATCCGTCTTCCGGTCCCATCGGCTCCCGAGCCGCCGAGAGCCGCCGCACGGTGACGCGCCGCTGACGTGGCGGCACTGCTCGAGCGCCTGATCTTCTCGCACCGGCGAACGGTGGTCGGCGTGTTCGTCGTGCTCACGATCGCGATGGCCTGGTTCGCCTCGACACTGCGGGTCGACGCCGGGTTCAGCAAGCTGCTGCCGCTCGAGCACGAGTACATGCAGACCTTCGTCGAGCACCGCGACGCCTTCGGTGGTGCCAATCGCGTCCTCATCGCGCTGGTCGTTCGTGAAGACGACATCTTCACGCCGGAGTTCTTCGACACGCTGCGCGCGGCTACCGACGAGGTCTTCTTCGTGCCCGGCGTCGACCGCACCCAGGTCTTCTCCCTGGTCACCCCGAACGTGCGCTACACCGAGGTCGTCGAGGACGGAATCGCTGGCGGCAACGTGGTGCCGGCGGACTTCGAACCGACCGCCGCAGGCTTCGCCGAGGTTCGGGAGAACATCCTCAAGGCGGGCATACTCGGCAGGCTCGTCGCGAACGACTTCAGCGGCGCGATCATCAGCGCGAGCCTGCTCGAGTTCGACCCGACGACCGGCGAGGCGCTCGACTACATCGACGTGGCGCGCCGCCTCGAGCAGCGGGTCCGAGGCCGCTACGGTGCCAACGGCATCGAGGTCGCCGTGGCGTCGAGCCCCACCGCGCTCGACGTGCACATCATCGGTTTCGCCAAGGTGATCGGCGACATCGCCGACGGCGCTGCCCGCGTGGTCGCGTTCTTCGGGATCACCTTCGTGGTCACCGCCGCGCTGGTCTATGCATTCGCCCAGTCCCTGGTGCTGGCGCTCATCCCCCTCGCCTGCTCGCTCATCGCGGTGGTGTGGCAGCTCGGTCTGCTCGCGGCGATGGGCTTCGGCATCGACCCGATGTCGATCCTGGTGCCGTTCCTGGTCTTCGCCATCGCCGTCAGCCACGGGGTGCAGATGCTGAGCGCGGTCCGCGCGGAGGTGTTCGAGGGCGCGGGCAGCCTCGACGCCGCGCGCGCGAGCTTTCGCCGGCTGCTGCTCCCCGGCGGCATCGCGCTCGCCAGCGACACCATCGGCTTCATCACCATCCTGCTCATCGAGATCCGCATCATCCAGGAGATGGCCATCACCGCGAGCATCGGCGTGGCCGTCATCATCCTCACGAACCTCGTGCTCCTACCGGTGCTGCTCTCCTGGGTTCGCTACGACGAGACCTATCGCCGTCGCACCGAGGCGAGAGCACGGAGGCTGCACGGTCTGTGGCAGGCGCTGTCCACGCTCGCGACGCGCCGCCGGGCCGCCGTGGTCATCTTCGGCGCTGCAGCTCTCCTCGCCTTCGGCGCGTGGAAGGGCCGCGAGGTGCGGATCGGCGATCTGCACCGGGGCGTGCCGGAGCTGCGGTCCGACTCGACGTACAACGTCGACAGCGAGGTGATCAGCTCGCGGTTCTCGATCGGCGTCGACCTGATGTCGGTCATCGTCGAGACGCCCGCCGAGGGCTGCATCGATCACCGGGTGATGAGCGCCATCGACGATTTCCTGTGGCACATGCGCAACGTGCCCGGGGTGCAGTCGGCGCTCGCGCTGCCGACCGTGGCCAAGACCATCAACGCCGGCTGGAACGAGGGCAGCCTCGAGTGGCGCGTCCTGTCGCGCAACCCGCAGGTCCTGGTGCAGGCCGTCCAGTACGTGCCCACGAGCAGCGGGCTGCTCAACACCGACTGCAGCGTGATGCCCGTGATGCTGTTCACCACGGACCACAAGGCCGAGACGATCTCGCGCATCGTCGATGCGGTGAAGCGCTATCGCGAGGACCACCCGAGCGAGGGCGTGCGCTACCGCCTGGCAACGGGCAACGTCGGGGTCATGGCGGCGACGAACGAGGAGGTCTCCGCCGCCCAGTTCCCGATCCTCGCCTACGTCTTCGCGGCGATCGTCGCCCTGTGCCTGGCGAGCTTCCGATCTCTTCGCGGCACGCTGTGCGTGGTGCTCCCGCTCGCGCTGGTCTCGCTCCTTGCCTACGCGCTGATGGCGATCCTCGAGATCGGGCTCAAGGTCTCGACGCTGCCGGTGGTGGCCCTGGGGGTGGGGATCGGCGTGGACTACGGCATCTACGTCTTCAGCCGCCTGCGCACCCTCCTCGCCGAGCGCCCGGGCGATCTCCAGGGAGCCTTCGCGCGGACGCTGCAGCTGACCGGGAGCGGCGTCGTCTTCACCGGGGTGACGCTGGCGATCGGCGTGGCCACCTGGATCTTCGCGCCGCTCAAGTTCCAGGCCGACATGGGGATCCTGCTCACCTTCATGTTCCTGGTGAACATGCTCGGCGCGATCGTGCTGCTGCCCGCCCTCGCGGCGTGGCTCCTTCCTCGCGAACCGGCGTAGCCCGGCTCGCCTCGCGCGTCACAGACCTTTGCGCGTCGCTGACGTCGCGAATCACCTCGAGGTCGTGACCCGCTCGGCCATCTCGCGACCGTGCGCAGCATGGAGGTGGGCTCCGGGTCGGCCCACATGTCGCGCTTCAGGCGCTCAGGCGACCCGCTCGAAGGCCTCGGCGTCGAAATCGTTGATCGAGGCTCCACCGGCCATGATGGCCGACATCAGTGCCCCGGACTGCGGTGCCAGCCGGTCGAAGTAGAAGCGTGCCGTGTCGCGCTTCGCCCGGTAGAAGCCCGTCTCGTCGCCCTCCAGGTGCGCTTCGGAGACCTCCGCGGCGCGGGCCCACATGTAGCCGATGGCGACGAGCCCGAACAGGCGCAGGTAGTCCGAGGCGGCCGCGCCGGCCTCGCGGGGGTCGGCGAGCCCGCGCCGGGCGATCCAGGCGGTCGCACCCTGGAGACGCCCGAAAGCCTTGGCGAGGCCGGCGACCTCGCGCGCGAGGGCGGCATCGTCGCGGTGCGCCTCGATCCACGCGGCGACGGGGTGGAAGAACCGACGCAGGAGCCGGCCCGTGTGACGGGGCAGCTTGCGACCGACCAGATCCATCGCCTGGACGCCGTTGGTGCCCTCGTAGATCTGGCAGATCCGCGCGTCGCGCACGAGCTGCTCCATGCCGTGGTCGCGCACGTACCCGTGCCCCCCGTAGACCTGCAGGCCGAGATTCGCGCACTCGGTGCCGAGATCGGTGAGAAACGCCTTCACGACCGGCGTCAGGAGCGAGACGAGGTCATCGGCCTCCTCGCGCCGGGCCGGGTCCGGGTGCCGCTCGGCGACGTCGAGCTCCGCAGCCACCCACGAGGCGAGCGCGCGCGCCCCCTCGGACCACGCGCGCATCGTCAGCAGCATCCGACGCACGTCGGGGTGCACGACGATCGGATCGGCGGGCGCATCGGGCCGCTCGGCGCCGGTGAGCGCCCGGCCCTGCAGCCGGTCGCCGGCGTACGCCACCGCACCCTGGTAGGCGGCCTCCACGACGCCGAGCCCCTGCACGCCGACGGCGAGGCGCGCGCCGTTCATCATCGTGAACATCGCGCGCATGCCCTTGTGGAGCGATCCGATGAGGTAGCCGACGGCCTCGTCGAACTCGAGCTCGCAGGTCGCCGAGCCGTGGATCCCCATCTTGTCCTCGATGCGCGCGCAGCGCACGCCGTTGCGCGGGCCCGGGGCTCCGTCGGCGTCGGGCAGGCGCTTCGGCACCAGGAACAGGCTGATCCCCTTGGTCCCCGGCGGCGCCTCCGGCGCGCGCGCGAGCACGAGGTGCACGATGTTCTCGGTCAGGTCGTGCTCGCCGGCGGAGATGAAGATCTTGGTGCCGCTCACGCGGTAGGTGCCATCGCCGGCGTCGCTCGCCCGGGTGCGGACCAGGCCGAGGTCGGTTCCGGACTGGGGCTCGGTCAGGCACATGGTGCCGCTCCAGCGCCCCTCGGCGAGCGGCGGCAGGTAGAGCGCCTTCAGCGCCTCGCTCGCGTGGCGCTCGATCGCCAGGTAGGCGCCGAAGGTGAGGCCCGGGTACATGCTGAACGCGAGGTTCGACGAGCAGAGCATCTCGGTGATCTGCTGGCCGAGCAGGCTCGGCAGGCCCTGACCACCGTACTCGGGGCTCGCGCCGAGGGCGGGCCAGCCGCCCTCGACATAGGCGCGATAGGCCTCGCGGAACCCCTCGGGGGTGCGCACGACCCCGTTCTCGTACTCGCATCCCTGCCGGTCGCCTGACGCGTTGAGCGGCGCGAGCACCTCCTGGCTGAGCTTCGCGGCCTCCTCGAGCACCGCATCGACGAGATCGTCGTCGAGCTCGTCGAAGCCGCAGCGCTCGAAGCCGTTGCGGGGCGTGATGAGCTCGCGCAGCACGAAGCGCATGTCGCGCAGCGGCACCTGATAGCTGGGCATGGGTCCGTTCCTCCGTGCCGGCGCAGCGGCCGGTCCTGTCTGTTCGAGCTACCGCAACGGCGATCGCTCGCCCCTGCGGTGAGCAGGATCGAGCCGGGGTCGGCCGGTTTCGCTCCCGGCGAGCCTTGGTATTCGCTCGGTCCCCGGTGCGCGACGACACCCTGCCGGTCCGAGGCGACGCGCCGTCGCGTGCTCGCGCCTGCCCGTCAATTGCGCAGCGGCTTGCCGGTCTCGAGCATGTGCTCGACGCGCGCGAGCGTCGCCGGGGTCCGCACCAGGCGCATGAACGCCTCGCGCTCGAGGGCGAGCAGATCGGCCTCTCCGAGGGTCTCGGTGACGTCGGCGTCGCCGCCGGTGAGCACGGTCGCGAGGGCGCCGGCGACCACCACGTCGTGCGCGGTGGCCTTGCCGCTCGCCCGGAATCCCTGCACCACCATGTCGATGGCGGCGCGGGCCGAGGCCCCGGGCAGCGACAGCTCCACCGGCTCTGGTGGCCTGTAGTCGGCGGCGAGCTGGAGCGCCACGGCCTTGGCCTCGGCGAGCACCCGGTCCCGGTTCATCACGATGCGGTCGTGCGGGCGCAGGATGCCGAGCTCGCGCGCCTGCTCGGCCGAGCGGCTGACCTTCGCCAGGCTGATGGTCTCGAAGGTCCGCGACAGCGCCGGCATCGGTCCGCCGGGCATCCGCGGGGCGCCGTAGGCGCGGGTGAGGAGCTCCTTGCACCCGCCCCAGCCGGGGATCACGCCGACGCCGACCTCGACCAGGCCCGCATAGGTCTCCGCGTGGGCGACGAGCGCATCGCAGTGCAGGAGGATCTCGCAGCCGCCCCCGAGGGCCATCCCGCTCGGGGCGCCGACGACGGGAAAGGGCGCGCGCTTGAGCGCGGCGTAGGTCTCCTGACCCTCGCGCACCATCGCCTCGATCTGATCCCACGCCGCGATGTTCGCGGCGAACAGGGCGAGACCGAGATTCACCCCGACGGAGAAGTTCTCCGCCTCGTTGTGCACCACCAGCGCGCGGTGGCCGGCCTCCACGACCTCGACCGCACGCCGCGCCATCGCGAGCACGTCCGGGTCGATGGCGTTCATCTTCGTGTGGAACTCCAGGCACAGCACGCCGTCGCCGAGATCCCACAGGCTCGCCGAGCCGTTGCGATCGAACGGCTCGCCTGCCCGCTTCACGTCCGAGAGCAGCAGCACGCCTTCCGGGCGCTCGACGGGCCGGTAGGCGCCGCCCGTGTCGAGGTGCTCGAGGCGACCGCCCTCGACGCGATAGAAGGGTCGCCCCGCGGCGGTCTCCAGCAGCGCGGGCACCGCGAGGCCGTCGGCCGCGAGGCGCTCGGCGAGCCAGCCGGTGCCGAGCTGATCGGCGAGCTCGAAGGGCCCGTAGGTCCAGTTGTAGCCGAGGCGCATGGCCGCATCGACGGCGACCACGTCGTCGGCGATCTCGGGCACCAGGCTCACCGCGTAGGCGAGGGTGCGCGAGAGCACGCGCCAGGCGTAGCGCCCGCCCGCATCGGGGTGCTCGACGAGCGCCCGGAGCCCGCCCTTGCGCGCAGCGGCGACGCTCTCGAGGCGTGGCTTGCGCGCCGTGTGGTAGGAGCCGTCGGCGAGATCGATGGCCTCCTTCACGCGCTGCCCGCCCTCGCGGTTCAGCCGGTAGAAGCCGCCCTTGCCCTTACGCCCGATGTAGCCGTCGGCGATCATCCGCTCGAGCAGCGGCGGCGTGCCCTGGTACTCGTGGAAGGCGTCCGCGGGAGGCAGGGTCGACTCGAGGCTCGCGAGCACGTGGGGCATGAGATCGATCCCCACCAGATCGAGCAGGCCGAACACGCCCGTGCTCGGGACGCCCATGGGGCGGCCGACCACCGCGTCCGCCTCCTCCACGCCGAGCCCCATGGACATCGCCTCGACGATCGCGCACTGCATCCAGTACACGCCGATGCGGTTGCCGATGAATCCGGGCGTGTCCTTGCAGCGCACCACTCCCTTGCCGAGGGCGCGGTCGGCGAAGGCCTCGATCGCTGCGACCGCGTCGGCGCGCGTCGCGGGGCCGGCGACGACCTCGAGCAGGCGCATGTAGCGCGGCGGGTTGAAGAAGTGGGTGATGAGGAAGTCGCGCGAGAGCGCCTCGGACAGCCCCTCGGTGAGCACCGCGAGGGGGATGGTCGAGGTGTTCGACGAGACGATGGAGCCGGGCCGGCGCACCTCGTCCACGCGCGCGTAGAGGGCACGCTTCACGTCGAGGCGCTCGACCACGGCCTCCACGATCCAGTCCACCTCGGCGAGACGCCCGAGATCGTCCTCGAGGTTGCCCACCACGATGCGCCGCGCGGCGCGCCGGTGCATGAACGGCGCCGGCTCGGTCGCGAGCATCCGCGACAGCGCGCCGCTCGCGAGCGCGTTGCGCTCGACGCCACCCTCGGGCACGACGTCGAGCAGCACCACCTCGACCCCGGCGTTCGCCAGATGCGCGGCGATCCCCGAGCCCATGACGCCCGCACCGAGGACCGCGACGCGGCCGATGGCGCCCGCCTCGCTCTTCACAGGGTCTCCAGCACCGTCGCGATCCCCTGGCCACCACCGATGCACTGGGTCGCGAGGGCAAAGCGCGCCTTCTCGCGCCGCGCGATGGCCGCTGCCTTGCCGGTGATGCGAGCACCGGTCGCACCGAGCGGGTGGCCGAGAGCGATGGCGCCGCCGTCGAGGTTGACCCGATCGTGCTCGAGCCCGAGCTCGTGCATGCAGGCGAGCGCCTGGGCGGCGAAGGCCTCGTTGAGCTCGACGACCTCCACGTCGTCGAGGGCGAGCCCGGCGCGCTCGAGGGCCTTGCGGCTCGCGCCGACGGGACCGATCCCCATCGTCTCGGGCGCGCATCCGGAAACGGCCACGGAGCGAATCCGCGCGATCGGCTCGAGCCCCGCACGCTCGGCGTAGGGCTCGCTGCACACGAGCACGGCGGCGGCGCCGTCGGTGAGCGGCGAGGAGGTTCCCGCGGTCACCGTGCCGTCGGCGCGGAAGGCAGGCTTGAGCCCCGCCAGGGCCTCGCTGTCGGTGCCCGGGCGGATACAGCCGTCGCGCTCGACGCAGCTGCCGTTGGTCTGCGTCGGCGCTATCTCCTCGCCGAGCAGCCCTGCCTCGCGGGCCGCGCTCGCGCGCCGGTGGCTCTCTATCGCGAAGGACTCCTGCTGCTCGCGGGTGATCTGGTAGCTGCGCGCGAGGTTCTCGGCGGTCTCGCCCATCGAGATGTAGACCTCGGGCGCGCGCTCGTAGAGCCCGGGGTGCGGCAGCGGGTTGAACCCGCCGAGGGGCACGCGGGTCATCGACTCGACGCCCGCGCACACGAATGCGTCGCCGGCACCGAGCGCGACGGCACCGGCGGCCATGTGGATGGACTGCATGGAGGAGCCACAGAAGCGGTTCACCGTCGCCCCCGCCACGCCGATCGGCAGCCCGGCGAGGAAGCCCGCGATCCGCGCGACGTTCATGCCCTGCTCGCCCTCGGGGAAGGCGCAGCCGCAGATGAGGTCCTCGATGTCGGCGAGCTCGACGCCGGTGCGCTCGACGAGCGCGCGCACCACCTGGCCGGCCAGCTCGTCGGGCCGGACCCGGACGAGCTCGCCCTTGTGCGCGAAGGCGAACGGCGAGCGGACGTAGCCCGCGATCACTGCATTGCTCATGTCGATTCACTCCCCGTATGCATCCCGGCCTTCCTCGCCGGCGCAAGCCGCCAGTGCCGCGTCGGCCTGGCGGCGGATGTCCTCGAGCTCACCGAGGGTGAGCTCCAGCGCGGCACGCTGCTCCTCGAGCGAGGCGATGCGCTCGCTCACGGCGCGGCGCAGGTGACGGATCTGCTCCGCGTGGTCCGGGTCCGCGTCGTACAGTTCAAGATAGTCATGGATCTCCGCGAGGGAGAAGCCGAGCCGCTTGCCCCGCAGGATCAGCGCGAGACGCCCGCGATCCCTCTGGTCGTAGACGCGCCGGTTCCCGGCCCGCCGTGGTGCGAGGAGGCCCTTGGACTCGTAGAACCGCAGCGCCCGTGCGGTGGTGCCGAGCTCCGCGGCGAGCTCGGTGGCGGTGTAGAGGTGCGCTCCCGGGGCGGCCATCGGCGAGAGCGTACGGCTCGCTTTACGTATACGTCAAGAGAGAGCGTCTAGCGTCAACTCACTCACGTTAAGGTCAACCGACCAGGCCCGAGGCCTCATGGCTCCTCGCCGCCGGAGCGCACCGCCTCGCGCCCGCCGTGGCGCACGTCGCGTCCCTCGGAGTAGTAGACGATGTACTCGGCGACGTTGCAGGCGCGGTCGCCGATCCGCTCGAGCGCGCGCCCGGCGAACAGCGCGGCGAGCCCCCGCGGCGTGGACCGCGGATCGTCCATCATGTACGTGATCATCTCGCGCGTCAGCGACTCGTACTCCGCGTCCACCTCGCGGTCCCGGCCGGCCAGTCCACCGGCCATCTCGAGGTCCGTGCGCGCGAAGGCGTCGAGCGCGTCGCGCAGCATCCCCTGCACGGTCCGACCGATCCTGCGCACCCCCGCACCGAGCTGGCCGGGCGGCTCCGCGGCCTGCAGGGTCATCTGTGCGACCCGGACGGCCTCGTCGCCCATGCGCTCGAGGTCCGTGGTCGCCTTCGACACCGCGAGGATGAAGCGCAGATCGCCCGCCATGGGCTGGCGCCGGGCGAGGATGCCCGCGCACAGCTCGTCGATCTCGAGCTCCAGCCCGTTCACGTCGCGGTCGCTCTCGATCACGGCGGTCGCGAGCTCCGTGTCGTCGTCGCAGTACGCCGTGAGCGCCCGCCCGAGCTGCTCCTCGACCATCCCGCCAATGCGCGCGACCAGGGTGCGCAGCAGCTCGAGCTCCTCGTTGTAGCTCCTGAGCGTGTGCTCGCCTAGGTCGTGCACGTCCATCGAGCGCTCTCCTGTCGGCGCCGGCGATCGGGCGGCACGGCGCGTGCTCTACCGTCGCGCGTTCGCCGCTCCGGGGCAAGGGTCCGGCGGTGGAGCCGGGCGCCGCGACCCTCTTCGCGACGGGGTCCTCACCGCGAATCGCCCTCCCTCCCAGCGGGCCACAGCTTTCCGGCGAGCTCGCGCCACAGCGCCCGATAGGCGCGCGTCGCCAGGCTCGACGGCGCGAGCACCGGCACCGGCACCCGCTCGACGCTCATCAGCTCGACCTGGCTCGCGTAGGGCACGTCGGTGCGCAGCGTCTCAGTGTGCTCGAGCGCCCAGCGCACGACGGTGTCGCGGTGCAGCGCCTTGCGCCGGTCGACCATGGAGAAGAACGGCAGCAGCAGCGGGGGCGCGCGCATCTCGTCGACGTGGGCCCGGATCTGGGCGTAGGCGCGCAGCGACAGCGGCGTCGGGATCACCGGCAGGAGCAGCGCATCGCTGGCCCGGAACACGTTCTCCGAGACCAGGGAGACGCTCGGCGCACAGTCCAGCACCATCAGATCGTAGTCGTCGGCGAGTCGGCCCGCGGCGCGGCGCAGCTGCGCCCGGCGGTGCCGGGACGCGTCGAGGAGCAGGTCCATGTTGCGATTGGAGAAGTCGGCCGGCACCAGATCGAGGCCCGGGTAGTCGGTGCCGCGCAACGCCGCGGCGAGCCTGCGGTGCTTGGCGAGCAGGCCGCGGGCGCCGCCCTTGACCTTGGCCTTGACCCGGAAGCACCAGGTCGCGGCACCCTGCGGATCGAGGTCCCAGAGCACCGTGCGCAAGCCGGCGTCAGCCGCGATGTAGGCGAGGTTCACCGCCGTCGCGGTCTTGCCGACGCCGCCCTTGAGGTTGTAGGTGGCGACGACCTTCATGCGCGCGCCGTCGGCCCCTTGCGGCGATACAGACCCCGGTACAGGCGCCGGTGCGCCTTGGTGTCGAACTCGGCGAAGCGTGCGCCGAACGCCTGGCGGCTCTCGTGCTGGCTCCGGGCAAGCTCCTCGACCAGGGCGTCGAGCGCCTCGGCAGTGGCCGGCCGCAGCGCGCCGCGGGCGGCGATGCGCCCGCGCAGCGCGCCGAGCTCGTCCTGCTGCACCTCGAAGTCCTGGAAATCGCCGAGCACGTCCTGGAGCCGCTTCAGGGTGCTGATGGCCTCGGCGACCTCGGCGGAGGGGAACAGGCTGCGGAAGCACTCGGCGAGATAGCGCAGCTTCTTGCAGCTCTTGCGCAGCTCGTGGAGGGCCTCTGCGGGGCTCGCGTCGTCGATGGCGCGACCCTCGGCGAGCACGCGCCGGTACATTCGCCAGGTGCGCTCGCGCGCGACGTCGACGACGGGGCGCCCGGCGTTCGGGCTGGTCGGTCGCCCGGGGACCGGTGCGGTGAGGAATCGCCGCCAGCCGTCCAGGAGCCGGCGATAGCGCGCAGAGCGGATCGCGCCGGCGAGCGTCGCGTAGCTCTCGCCCTTCACGATCTGCAGCTCCTCGCGCAGCGGCTCGAGGGCCGGGCGCAGGCGCCGGGGAACGGCGGCCTGGTAGTCGGCGAACCCGAGCAGGTAGACGTCGGCATCGCGCGGCGGGCCGGTGAGGTCGCTGAGCCAGCGCAGGCCCTCCCGGATGCGCGCGATCCGCGACTCGGGGAAGACGCCCTTGACCTGTGCCAGCAGCGAGCGCGTGCGCCGCATGGCGACCCGGTAGTCGTGGAGGAACTCGCTGTCGACGTCGCCGAGCACCCCCTCCTCGTTCTCGGCCATCACCGCGGCCAGCTCCCCGAGCACCCGCTTGCAGGCGACGTCGGCCCGCTGGTCCGGCACCAGCTGCACGCTGTGGCGAGCTCGGTAGTCACCGGGCGGGCGCGCGAGCGAGGCCGTCAGCGCGAGCATCGGATCGCGGCACGCGGCGTGGCAGCCGAGCCGTCGCTCGAGGCGCCGTCGCACCCGCCGGAGCGCCTTGTCGTAGCCGCGCACCGGCACGATCTGCAGCCAGCGGCCGGTGCGCCGGGCCATCCCCTCCCAGAGCTCGACGCGCACCACCGTCTTGTCCGAGGCGTCGAGCACGCGCAGCACGGTGCGCCGCATCCGCACGCGAACGGCCTCGAGCAGCGCGCGCATCTCCACGCGCTTGGCCAGCCAGCGGCGCAGCTCCCCCGGGGACAGCTCGCCGGGAAAGCGAGGCGGCGCGTCGACGCGCTGGTCGAGCCGGATCCGCCCCTCGCCGAGCGTGCGCAGCCTCAGGCGCCGCTCGCCACCGGCAGAGATGCTCTCGAGCACCGCTCCGGCGGCGTGGAGGCGCCAGTCGAAGGTGTCGAGGTAGGCGAAGGACACCCGCTCGGGCGCCTCTCGCAGGCAGCGTGCCCCGTCACCGAGGGCGGTCTCCACGGCACCCGCGTCCACCGCCTCGGGCACGTCGAGGATCAGACCGCCATCGGACACGCGTTCCCCCGAGGAGACTAGAACGGAGCGAAAACCGCGGCGAGCATCGCGGACCGACGGGGGCCGCGTCAATCGACGCGCAGCCGCAGCCCGGCCAGGGCGAGCTGCTCGCGCTCCTCCTCCAGATCCGCCGCGGTGAGCGGATTGTCCTCGAGCCAGCCGTCGGCGAAGCGCATGCGCATGCCGCTCTCGTCGGCGCCGAGAGCGAGCGCGGGGAGGCGCACCTCGCCGCGCCCGCGATGCAGCAGCACGGCGAGGCGCAGCAGCACGCACAGGCGCCGGGCGACGGGCGCGGTCTGCGCAGGCAGGGCCTCGAAGACCGGCTCGGGGAAGCGACGGCGGTGGCCGCGCACGAGGGAGGCGAGCAGCGCCTGCTCCTGGCGCGAGAAGCCGGCGAGATCCGCGTTGGCGAGCAGGTAGGCACCGTGCTTGTGATAGGTGCTGTGCGAGACGGCAATTCCGACCTCGTGCAGTGCCGCGGCCCAGGCCAGCATCTCCGCGTCCGTCTCCTCGAGGGCCCAGCCGTGGCGCGCGCGCTCGAAGAGCATCAGGGCGGTGCCGCGCACCCGTGCGGCCTGGTCCGCATCGACGTCGAAGCGCTCTGCGACCTTGCGCACCGTGCGCCCGCGGATGTCCTCGTGACGCATGCGCCCGATGAGGTCGTAGAGCAGCCCCTCGCGCAGCGCCATGTCCGACACGTCCATGTGCACGAGACCGAGCGCGTCGAAGACGGCGCCGAGCACCGCGACGCCGCCGACGAAGACCGGCTTGCGATCGGCTCGCAGCTCCTTGAGCTCCAGCCGATCGACGCGCCCGGCGCCGATGAGCGCCTTGCGCAGCTTGCGCAGCGCGCCGCGCGTGATGCCGTGCTCACACCAGCCGGCAGCGTTGGAGATCGCCGCGATCGCCCGGATCGTGCCGGAGCTGCCGACCGCCGACTCCCACCCGGCATTGCGGAAGCGCCTAGCGATCGGCTCGAGCTCCAGGCGAGCCGCCATCTCGGCGCGGCGCATGCGCGCGCGGTCGATGGCGCCGTCGCCGAAGTGGGCGAGGCTCATGCTCACGCAGCCCATGTAGAGGCTCTCGCGGTACACCGTCTCGAAGGCCTCGCCGACGATGAACTCGGTGCTGCCTCCGCCGATGTCGATGACGAGCCGGCGGCGGCCGTCACCGGCGAGGGCGTGGGCGACGCCGAGGTAGATCAGGCGCGCCTCCTCGCGTCCGGCGATCACCTCGATCGGGTGGCCGAGCGCCTGCTCCGCGTCGCGCCTGAAGCTCTCCGAGTCGTGGGCGCTGCGCAGCGTGTTGGTGCCGACCGCGCGCACGGTCCCGGGCGGCATCTCGCGCAGCCGCTGCCCGAAGCGCTCGAGGCAGGCGAGCGCCCGCGCCCGCGCCTCCGGCGACAGGCAGCGGTCGGCGTCGAGCCCTGCCGCGAGGCGTACCGGCTCGCGCAGCTTGTCGATGACCTCGATGTGTCCGTCGACGACGCGCGCGACGATCAGGTGGAAGCTGTTCGAGCCGAGGTCCACCGCCGCCAGGGCGCCAGGAGCCGCGGCGGGGGCTAGCCCGGATCTCTCACCGATCACACGAGCGCTCGCTTGTCTCTTGAATCTCCAGCGGATTCGTCGAGCTTGGAAGTACGACCTGTACATCCGGCGCTCGCCGAATCCGCTGGAAATCCAAGGTCCTGCGCGATCATCTCGCGGATCGGTGAGAGATCCGGGCTAGAGACGGGTCCCTGCTCACGCGTTGTCCGCCTCGAGGACCTCGGGCTCGGGAGCGGGCTCGACGGCGCGAACGGACCGGGCCGCCGGGAAAACGCAGGCGAAGGTGGCGCCCTCGCCGACGATGCTCGAGATGTGCAGCTCGGCCTCGTAGCGGGCGAGCACGTGCTTCACGATGGCGAGGCCAAGACCGGTGCCGCCGACCTCCCGCGAGCGGGCGCGATCGATCCGGTAGAAGCGCTCGGTCAGCCGCGGGATGTGGTGCTCCTCGATGCCGACCCCGCTGTCGGTGACCACGAAGGTCGCGCGGCCCTCCTCGTCCTGGTGCCAGCCGATGTCGATCGCGCCGCCGGGCGGGGTGTACCGCACGGCGTTGACCACGAGGTTGGAGAAGGCGCTGTAGAGCTCGCCGTACTCACCGAGCAGGCCTAGCCCCGCATCGGCCTCGACCGTGAACGCGTGGGCGCCGGCGCTCAGGGCGCCGCAGTCCGCCCCGATGGTCTCGACCATCCGGGCGACGTCCACGCGGTCCTCGCCCGCGCGCTCCGGACCGACCTCCAGATGGGAGAGCCGCAGCAGATCCTCGACCAGCCAGCGCATGCGCAGCGCCTGCTCGTGCATGCGCTGCGCGGGCTGGCGCCAGGTCTCGGGCAGCGCCTCGTCGTCGGCCATGGTCTCCAGATAGCCGAGCAGCACCGTGAGCGGGCTGCGCAGCTCGTGGGAGACGTTGGCGACGAAGTCCTTGCGCACCTGCTCGAGCCGATTCATCCGGGTCACGTCGCGCCCGAGCATCAGGCGCCGGTTCTTGCCGTAGGGCACGATGCGCAGCGACAGGCGCACCGCGTCGTCGACCGGCGACCATAGCTCCAGCGGCTCGTCGAACTGCGCCCGCTCGAGGTACTCGACGAAGCTCGGCGTGCGCAGCAGGTTCGTGATCGGCTGGCCGACGTCGCCCTGGCGGCGCAGTCCCAGCAGGCGCCCCGCGGCACGGTTCAGCCACACGATCTCGCGCCCCTCGCGCAGGATCACGGCCGCGTCCGGAGAGGCCTCGGTCGCTTGCCGGAAGCGCGCCATCTCCTTGCCGATGCGCTTCTTGCGCCGGCGGCTCTGGCGCGCGACGCGCTGGAGGCGCTCGATGAGCCGGCCCCACACACCGCCCGCGTCGGGGATCGGCCCACGCTGGTCGTTCTCGACCCAGCTCAGCAGCCGCCGGAGATGGTTGAGATGCCAGCCGGCGAAGGCGCACGCGGCCAGGCTGAACACGAGGCCCATGGCGCCCGTCGTCCAGGCGAGCGCGGCGGCGAGGCCGAACCAGGCGACGGCCCGGCGGAGCTCGACCAGCCAGGCCTCACGCATCGCGCGACCAGCCGCGCCGGCGCTCAGGGGTGACGCGAGAAGCGGTACCCGGTGCCGTGGACGGTCTGGACGAAGCGGTCGGAGTCGTGGGGAGACAGTGCCTTGCGCAGCCGTCGGATGTGGACGTCAACAGTCCTCTCCTCGACGTAGACGTTGCTCCCCCACACGCTGTCCAGGAGCTGGCTGCGTGTGAAGACGCGCTCCTGGTTGCCCATGAAGAAGTGCAGCAGCCGGAACTCCGTCGGACCCATCTTGACGGGTCGGCCCGTGTGCGTCACGCGGTGGCTCACCGGGTCGAGCCGCAGCCCCTCGACCTCGATCGCATCCTCGGTGCCGACCGGCGTCGAGCGACGGAGCACGGCCTTGATCCGGCCGAGCAGCTCGCGCACCGAGAACGGCTTGCCGACGTAGTCGTCGACGCCGGCCTCGAAGCCGCTCACCTTGTCCTCCTCCTCGC
>CAJIAT010000062.1_pt1 | contig 15849 bp, 10 predicted proteins | sample 9199161 | NCBI WGS metagenome assembly CAJIAT01 (sample SAMEA7708281, study PRJEB35096) | sediment metagenome | biome: marine neritic benthic zone biome [ENVO:01000025]; feature: sediment [ENVO:00002007]; material: shallow marine sediment [ENVO:03000034] sea grass bed [ENVO_01000059] ... | reverse complement strand
CGGGCCCGCGTGGCTGCTCTGCGCGGCCTGCGGGGCCCGCATCGCCGAGCGCGGCGCCGCCACCAGCTTCGACGGCGGCCACAGGCACCGCTTCGTCAATCCGCACGGGCTCGCGTTCACCATCGCGCTCTTCGACGGCGCCCCGGGGTGCGCCGCCGAGGGCGAGGCGACGGAGCACTTCTCCTGGTTTCCCGGCTACGCCTGGCGCGTGGCGGTGTGCCGCGGGTGCCGGACGCACCTCGGCTGGGCCTTCGAGTGCGTCGGTCCGCCCGGGGTCGGCGAGCCGGGAGGCTTTCACGGCCTCATCGAGGGCCGGCTCCGGGGCTGAGCCCGGCCGTGCCCGCGCGCGGCGGCGAGGCGCTACCAGTCCAGGGCCGGGTGCCAAGCTCGATTCACGCCGACTCGCGCACATGGACACCGCGCTCACTCGCCGAGCTCGAAGTAGACGAGCAGCGAGCGCTGGATGGCCTTGTCGTTGTCGTCGCTCACCATGAAGAAGCGCTGGCCCTGGTGCCGCGCGAGGCCCTCGAAGTTGTCGACGTTCCAGCCCTTCGACGTGTCGAAGACGGCGATCTCGCGCGCTGCGAGACGGTCGCCACCGGGGACGGGCTCGTCGGCGTGCTGCAGTGCGATGACAACGGGGAGGAGGAAGATGCCGTGGCCTCGCTCGAGGACGAGCAAGGTGCCGTCGGGCAGCGCCTCGAGCGCGACGACGGAAGCGTTCGGCGTGCCGTGGAGCTCGTGTCGCCAGGCGCCGCCGTGGAGGGCGCGCACGACGACGGCCAGTTCGTCGCCGCCGCCTAGCGCTCGCTCCGGCGCGGTCAGCACGCCGAGGCGCCGGTGCACCGTCACCGCCTCGAGTCCCTGGTTGGGGGAGGCGTAGCTGCGCGCGTCGTCGAGCGGGGGCGGCAGGGCGAGTCGCTCGCGGAGCGTGCCGTCCGCGGTGAAGACGGCGATGCCGTGGCGGCGCTCGAGGGAGACGTAGAGCGCGGCGTCGCCGCGGCGCCCGTTGCGCCCGTCGACGACCGCGAGCCCCTCTGCGTCCGCCTGGCTCGTCGGCAGCGGCCGCCCGCCCGCGTCCCGGAGCCGGTGGACGGCGACCGGCTCCAGGCCGACCAGCACGTCGCCTGCGCCCGCCAGCGCCTCGAAGCGCGGGCGCAGGTGGAAGAGCGCGCCGCGGTCCGAGAGCGCGTACAGCAGGCCCTCGTCGTCGTCCCAGCCTAGCGCCGAGAGCCCGGTCACCCGCTCGCCACCGATGGATGCGCCGTGCGCGATCTCGACCGTGCCGAGCAGGCGCACTCCCATGTGCGTCTCGCCGTGGACGATCGCCGGGCGCAGCGGAAAGGGAGAGGCGTCGAAGCCGGCGTCCGCCGCGGCGGCCGCATGGGCTGCTGGCGCCGTCCAGAGCGCGGCTGCCAGCGCCCGGGCGAGCCCGGCGCCGCCCACGCGGCCCTCAGCCATCGCGGGCGGCAGCGAGGAAGGGCTCGATCGCCTCGAGGAAGGCTTCCGGGCGCTCCGCGTGGACCCAGTGCCCCGCATCCCGGACGGTAAGCAACTCGGCGGCGGGGAACAGTCGCGCGATCGCATCGCGGTGCGCGTCCAGCACGTAGTCCGATCGCTCGCCGCGCACGAACAGGCACGGGCCGTCGTAGCGTGCGCCTGGCGCTGGCTCCGGGAAGGCGAGCAGGTCGTCGTGCCCGGCCTCGATCGCGTCGAGGCCGAGGCGCCATGCCAGTCCGTGCGGCCCGGCGCGTAGGTTCTGCAGCAGGAAGCCGCGCAGCGCCGGGTCCGGGACCCGCCCCGCGAGGGCGGCATCCGCGTCGGCCCGGCCGGTGAGCGCGTCGAGGTCGAGCGAGCGCATCGCCGCGATCGCGTCCGCGTGGTCGTGGGCCGAGGGCGCCGGGGCGATGTCGACGACGCAGAGCGCGCCGACCCGCTCGGGCTCGTCGAGGGCGAGACGCATCGCCGCCTTGCCGCCCATGCTGTGCCCCATCACCGCCGGACGCGAGAGCGCCTCGCGCGCGATGAGCGCGGCCACGTCGGCGGCGAGCGAGGCGTAGTCCATCGCCGGCGCGTGGGGAGACGCGCCGTGGTTACGCATGTCGACGAGGAGCACGCGGTGGTCCCGGGCCAGGTGCCGCGCCGTGGAGCGCCAGTTGGTGCCGGAGCCGAACAGGCCGTGCAGCACGAGCAGCGGCGGACCGTCGCCCTGCTCGCTGAAGGCGAGCTCGATCGCGCTCAACGCTTCTTGGGCACGTACAGATCGGTGATCGTGCCCTCGACCATCTCGGCGGCGAAGTTGAAGGTCTCCGACAGCGTCGGATGCGGGTGGATCGTGAGCCCGATGTCCTGGGCGTCGGCGCCCATCTCCAGGGCGAGCGTCGCCTCGGCGATGAGGTCGCCCGCGTGGGTGCCGACGATCGCCGCGCCGAGCAGCCTGCCGCTCTCCTTGTCGAACAGGACCTTGGTCAGTCCCTCGCTGCGCGCGTTGCCCAGCGCCCGGCCGCTCGCCACCCAGGGGAAGGTGGCCTTCTCGTAGTCGATGCCCTGGCCCTTCGCCGCTTCCTCGGTGAGGCCCGTCCAGGCGACCTCGGGGTCGGTGTAGGCCACCGAGGGGATGGTCAGCGCGTCGAAGCCCGCCTTGTGGCCTGCGGCGACCTCCGCGGCGACCTTCCCTTCGTGCGTCGCCTTGTGAGCGAGCATCGGCTGGCCGGCGATGTCGCCGATGGCGAAGATGTGGGGCACGTTCGTGCGCTGCTGACGATCGACGGCGATGAAGCCCGCGTCGTCGACCGCGACGCCCGCGCTCTGCGCGCCGATCAGGTGCCCGTTGGGACGCCTGCCGACGGCGACGAGGATGCGGTCGAAGGTGTCGCTCGCCGGCGCCGCCTTGCCCTCGAAGCTCACCTTCAGCCCCTTCTTGCCCGGCTCGATCGCGGTCACCTTCGTCCCGAGCCAGATCGCCTCGTACTGCTTCTCGATGTGCTTGTGCAGGGGCCGGACGATGTCGCGATCGCAGCCGGGGATGAGCCCGTCGAGGAGCTCGACCACCGAGACCTCCGCGCCGAGCGCGCTGTACACCGCGGCCATCTCGAGCCCGATGATGCCGCCGCCGATCACGAGGAGCCGCTTCGGGATCTCCTCGAGCTCGAGCGCGTCGGTGGAGTCCATCACGCGCGGGTCGTCGTGCGGGAAGATCGGCACCTTCGTCGCCTGGGAGCCCGCCGCGATGATGGCGTGCTCGAAGCCCACGGTGCGCGTGCCCTCGGCGGTCTCGACGGCGAGGGTCGAGGGGGAGGTGAAGCGCCCGACGCCCTCGACGATCTGTACCTTGCGCTGCCTGGCCAGGCCCGCGAGGCCCTTGGTGAGCTGGCCGACCACCGAGCTCTTCCAGGCGGCGAGCTTGGGGAGATCGATCTTCGGCTTGCCGAACACCACGCCGTGCTCGGCCATCGCCGCGCTCGTGCGCAGCACCTCCGCGGTGTGCAGCAGCGCCTTGGACGGGATGCAGCCGACGTTCAGGCACACTCCGCCGAGGGCCGGGTAGCGTTCCACCAGCACCACCTTCTTGCCGAGGTCCGCGGCGCGGAACGCGGCGGTGTAGCCGCCAGGTCCGGCGCCGAGGACGAGCACCTCGGCCTGGACGTCGACCGCGCCGGCCGGCGCCGGAGCAGCCGGCGCCGGCGCGGCGGCGGGCGCGCTCGGTACGGGCGGTGCCTCGGACGCCGCGGGCGCGGGCGTGGCGGCAGGTGCCGCGGATGCGCCCGCGCCCTCGATGGTGGCGATCGCAGAGCCCTCCGAGACCCTGTCCCCGACCGCGACCAGGACCTCCACGATGGTGCCCGCCGCAGGCGCGGGAACGTCCATCGTCGCCTTGTCGCTCTCGAGGGTGATGAGCGCCTGCTCGGCCTCGACCGTGTCGCCGGGCGAGACGAGCACCTCGATGATCTCCACGTCGGCGAAGTCGCCGATGTCGGGGACGGTGATCTGGGTGGCCATGCGGGGTCCTGTTCCTCGATCGGTAGGGGAGCGGTCGCGTCACCGTGGACGCGTCACGGCAGGGCGTCAGCGAGGTCGCCGGGACGTCTTCACCGGGGCTTCGTCGAAGGTGGCGTCGGCACTGGCAGCGTCGCCGGCACGGTCAGAGCAGCATGCGACGCACGTCGCCGAGCAGGCGGCCGAGGTAGGCGACGAAGCGCGCCGCCTCGGCGCCGTCGATGACCCGATGGTCGTAGGAGAGATCGATCGGCTGCATCAGTCGCGGGGCGAACTCCGTGCCATTCCAGACCGGCGTCATCCGCGCGCGTGTGAGGCCGAGGATGGCGACCTCGGGCGCGTTGACGATCGGGGTGAAGGCCGTGCCGCCGATGCCGCCGAGGGAGGAGATGCTGATGCACCCGCCCTGCATCTCGTCGGGCTTGAGCTTGCCCTCGCGCGCGCGCAGGGACACCTCCCCGAGCTCCTTGGCGAGGTCGTAGATTCCCTTCTCGTCGACGTCGCGGAACACCGGCACGACCAGCCCGTTCGGCGTGTCGACGGCCACGCCGATGTGGAAGTACTTCTTGAGGATCAGGCTCTCGCCGTCCGAGGCGAGCGAGGCGTTGAAGGCCGGGAACTCGGCGAGCGCGCCGGCCACCGCCTTCATCACGAAGCCGAGCATCGTCACGCGCACGCCGCGCTTGGCCGCCTCCTCCTTCAGCGACTGGCGAAAGGCCTCGAGCTCGGTGATGTCCGCCTCGTCGTGATGCGTGACGTGCGGCACGTTGAGCCAGGCGCGCGAGAGGTGTGCGCCGGAGATCTTCTTGATGCGACCGAGCGCCTGGGACTCGATCTCCCCGAAGCGCGCGAAGTCGACGGCCGGGATCGGCGGGATCCCGGCGCCCGCCGTTCCCGACTCGCGCGGCCCGCCGAGCTCGTGCTTGACGAAGCGCTTCACGTCGTCCTCGAGGATGCGTCCCTTGCGGCCGGTGCCGGTGACCAGCGCGAGATCCACACCGAGCTCCCGGGCGAAGCGACGCACCGTCGGCGTCGCGTGGAAGCGGCCCTTGCGGGGCGCCGCCTGGCCAGAGACGTCCGCGGTGGGCGAGGGGCGCCCGGTCGGCGCATGCGGGTCGGTCGTGCCGCCGGCGGGCGGTGCCGGCGCCGGGGCGGGCGCTGCGGGGGCCGCCGGCTCGGGCGCCGGTGCTGCCGGCGCCGCGGCGGCCGGCGCCGGGGCCGCCCCGCTCGTCGCCAGGACCAGGAGCGGACTGCCTTCGGAGACCGTGTCGCCGACTGCGACCCGGAGCTCGGCGACGGTGCCCGCGACCGGCGAGGGAACGTCCATCGTCGCCTTGTCGCTCTCGAGGGTGACCAGCGGGGTCTCCGCCTCGACGGTGTCGCCCACGGCCACCAGCACCTCGATGACGGGCACGTCCTGGAAGTCGCCGATGTCGGGGACCCCGACCTCGAGCGCGCCGCCGGGTGCGGGAGCGGGTGCGGATGCCTCTGGCGCGGGGGCCGGCGTCTCGGCCCCGGTCTGCGCCTCGTCCCCAGCCGCCGCCTCCGGGGCTGGCGCGCCCTCGCCGAGCTCGAGGACCAGCAGCGGTGAGCCCTCGGAGACCGTGTCACCGACCGCGATCGAGAGCTCCTTGACGACGCCCTTGCTCGGCGAGGGGACGTCCATCGTGGCCTTGTCGCTCTCGAGCGTGACGAGCGGCGTCTCCACGTCCACCGCGTCCCCCGGGGAGACGAGGATCTCGATGATCGGCACGTCGCCGAAGTCCCCGATGTCGGGCACCGTTACCTGCTGTGTGGTGGACACGGGCGTTCCTCCCTCTTGGCCCGCCCCGGGAGCGCCCGGGCGCACCGCATCCGGCGCGCTCGGCGGCCCGGGCCGGTCACGTCGTCACTGGTGGAGCGGGAATGGCCTCTCGGGATCGATCCCGTACCGCTCGATGGCCTCGCTGACCTTCGCCGCGGGCAGGGCGCCCTCGTCGGCGAGCGCCTTGAGCGCGGCCACGGCGACGTGGTGCCGGTCGACCTCGAAGAACGCACGCAGCTTCCTGCGCACGTCGCTGCGCCCGTAGCCGTCGGTGCCGAGCGTCACGTAGCGGCGCTCGACGAAGGGGCGGATCTGCTCGGCGAACATGCGCACGTAGTCCGTGGCCGCGACGAGCGGTCCCTCGTGCCCATCGAGGCAGCGTTGCACGTGACAGCGCCGTGGCTCCGCCTCGGGGTGGAGCTGGTTCCAGCGAGCCACCTCCTCGCCCTCGCGGCGCAGCTCCGTGAGCGACGGCGCGCTCCACACGTCGGCGAGCACGCCGAAGTCGTCCGCGAGCAGGGTCGCCGCGGCCTCGACCTCGCGCAGGATGGTTCCGCAGCCGAGGAGCTGGACCCGCGGCTTCGCCTTGCCGCGCCCCTTCTTCGCCCCGGCGAGCAGGTACATGCCCTTGAGGATGTCCGCCGCCACCCCTTCGGGCATGTCCGGGTGCACGTAGTTCTCGTTCATCACGGTGACGTAGTAGAAGACGTTCTCGCCCTCGGCGAACATGCGGCGCAGCCCGTCCTGGACGATCACCGCCAGCTCGTAGGAGTAGGTCGGGTCGTAGGAGATGCAGTTCGGGATGTTCGCCGAGGCGATGTGGCTGTGGCCGTCGTCGTGCTGGAGACCTTCGCCGGCGAGCGTCGTGCGCCCGGCGGTGCCGCCCACGAGGAAGCCGCGCGCCTGCATGTCGCCGGCGGCCCAGGCGAAGTCCCCGACGCGCTGGAAGCCGAACATCGAGTAGTAGATGTAGAAGGGCACCATGTTGATGCCGTGGTTCGAGTACGCGGTGCCAGCGGCGATCCACGACGACATGGCGCCGGCCTCGTTGATGCCCTCCTCGAGCACCTGCCCGCCCTTGTCCTCGCGGTAGTACATGAGCTGGTCCGCGTCCACGGGGCGGTAGAGCTGACCGGCGTGCGAGTAGATGCCGAGCTGGCGGAACAGCCCCTCCATGCCGAAGGTGCGCGCCTCGTCCGGGACGATCGGCACGACGTTCTTGCCGATCTTCTTGTCCTTGACCAGCGCGGTCAGGATGCGCACGAAGGCCATGGTGGTGGAGATCTCGCGTTCCCCGGTCCCCTTGGTCTGGCTCTCGAAGGCCGAGAGCGGCGGCACGTCCAGCGGTGGCGCGTCGCGACGGCGCTGCGGCAGGTAGCCGCCGAGGGACTTGCGCCGCGCCTGGATGTACTGGATCTCCGGGCTGTCCTCCGGCGGGCGGTAGAACGGCGCGTCGGCGATCGCCTCGTCGGAGATCGGGATGTTGAAGCGGTCGCGGAAGGCCTTGAGCGCATCGTCGCCCATCTTCTTCTGCTGGTGGGTGATGTTCTGGCCCTCGCCGGCCTCGCCCATGCCGTAGCCCTTGACGGTCTTGGCGAGGATCACCGTCGGCTGCCCGGTGTGCTTCACCGCGGCGGCGTAGGCGGCGTAGACCTTGTGCGCGTCGTGACCGCCGCGGTTCAGCCGCCAGATGTCGTCGTCGGAGAGGTTCGAGACCATGTTCTTCAGCTCGGGATACTTGCCGAAGAAGTGCTCGCGGGTGTACGCGCCGCCCTTGGCCTTGAACGCCTGGTACTCGCCGTCGACGGCCTCCTCCATGCGCTTTCGCAGCAGCCCCTTGGTGTCGCGCTGCAGGAGCGGATCCCAGTACGAGCCCCAGATGACCTTGATGACGTTCCAGCCGGCCCCGCGGAAGGCCGCCTCGAGCTCCTGGATGATCTTGCCGTTGCCCCGTACCGGCCCGTCGAGGCGCTGGAGGTTGCAGTTGATGACGAAGACGAGGTTGTCCAGGTTCTCGCGCGAGGGGAGGGTGATGGCGCCGAGGGACTCGGGCTCGTCCATCTCCCCGTCGCCCATGAAGGCCCAGACCTTGCGTCCCTCGGTGTCGACGATGCCGCGGTTGTCCAGGTACTTCATGAACCGCGCCTGGTAGATGGCCATCAGCGGCCCGAGACCCATCGACACGGTGGGGAACTGCCAGAAGTCGGGCATCAGCCACGGGTGCGGGTACGAGGAGAGCCCGGGCCCGTCCGCCTCCTGGCGGAAGCGCAGCAGATCGCTCTCGTCGATCCGACCCTCCAGGAAGGCGCGCGCGTAGACGCCGGGCGCGGAGTGACCCTGGATGAACACCAGATCCCCGCCGTGCCTGTCGCTCGGCGCGCGCCAGAAGTGGTTGAAGCCGACGTCGTAGAGTGTCGCCGCCGAGGCGAAGCTCGCGATGTGTCCGCCGAGCTCGCTGGACTTGCGGTTCGCCTGCACCACCATGGCGAGCGCGTTCCAGCGAATCAGCGAGCGGATCCGCCACTCGATCGCGGGGTCGCCGGGGGTGTGCTCCTCGCGCGACTCGGGGATCGTGTTGAGATAGGCGGTGTTCGCCGAGTAGGGCAGGTTCGCGCCGGCGCGCCGCGCCTCCTCGATGAGCGTCTCGAGGAGGTAGTGGGCCCGCTCGACCCCTTCGCGCTCGATGACCGCGTGCAGCGACTCGACCCACTCCTCGGTCTCGTCGCGGTCGATGTCGGTGAAGTCTGGTTTTGCCGCCATCGTCGTCACTCCCCAGGGGTGGAATCGGCGCTCGCCGCGCGCCGCCGCGAGGCGCGCCAGTATAACCAAGGCGTCGGCGCGCAGGGTCCGGGCTCGGTCGTCGCGCAATCATACGAGGGGGCCCTGGGGGACTCGGACCGGGCGCTCTCGCTCCCGGCCGGCGCGGGCGACAGCGCCCACGGACATCTGCTACCGTCGGGCGCCGTCCCGCCTCGCGCCGCGCTCCGATGTCAGAGCCCCCGACCGCTCCGCTCGCCTCGCGATTCCGCGGTTTCCTGCCGGTGGCGGTGGACGTGGAGGCCGGCGGCTTCAACGCTCAGACCGACGCGCTCCTGGAGATTGCGGTGGTGCTGCTCGGGCTCGACGGGGACGGCCGCTGGGTCCGGCGCGAGACCCACGCGGCCCACGTCGAGCCGTTCCCCGGGGCGAACGTCGAGGCCGCGGCGCTCGAGTTCACCGGCATCGTGCTCGATCACCCGCTGCGCATGGCGCTCCCGGAACGCGAGGCGCTCGCCAAGGTGTTCGCCCCCGTGCGCCACGCGGTGCGCGAGCACGGCTGCACCCGGGCCGTGCTGGTCGGGCACAACCCCTCCTTCGATCTCGGATTCATCAACGCGGCGGTGCAGCGGGCCGGCTACAAGCGCAATCCCTTCCACCCCTTCTCCACCTTCGACACGGCCACCCTCGGCGGGCTGGCCTTCGGGCAGACGGTCCTCGCCAAGGCGGTCCAGGCCGCCGGGCTGGCCTGGGACAGCCGCGACGCCCACTCGGCGATCTACGACGCGGAGGTCACCGCCGAGCTGTTCTGCACGATCGTCAACCGCTGGGACAGCGTCGTGGGCAATCCGGCGCTGTTACAATCCATGGCATGAGCCAGAGCACCCGCACTCCGACGCGCGCCGAGCGCGGGCGCGACAAGACCGCTCGCATTCCCGTGAAGGTCGTCCCCACGGACGGTCCCCTGCCGCGCAAGCCTGCCTGGATCCGGGTTCGGGCTCCGGCCGGTCCCGCAGTGAGCGACCTCAAGCGGCTGCTTCGCGAGCAGGGGCTGCACACGGTGTGCGAGGAGGCCTCCTGCCCGAACCTCGGCGAGTGCTTCGCCAAGGGCACGGCGACCTTCATGATCATGGGAGACAAGTGCACGCGACGCTGTCCGTTCTGCGACGTCGCCCACGGCCGCCCCGACCCGCTCGACGCGGGCGAGCCGGCGCACCTGGCGGATACGGTCGCGCGGATGCGGCTGCGCTACGTCGTCATCACCTCGGTGGACCGCGACGATCTCCGCGACGGCGGCGCCTCGCATTTCGTCGCGTGCGTGCGCGCCGTGCGCGAGCGTTCTCCGGGCACGCGGATCGAGGTGCTCGTGCCCGATTTCAGGGGGCGGATGGACCGGGCCCTCGAGGTGATGGACGGCGCCCCGCCGGACGTGTTCAACCACAACCTGGAGACCGTTCCACGGCTCTATCGCAAGGCGCGCCCGGGAGCCGACTACGCCCACTCGCTCGAGCTGCTGCGCCGCTTCAAGGAGCGCCACGCCGGTGTACCGACCAAGTCCGGCATCATGCTCGGCCTCGGCGAGGAGCGCGAGGAGGTGGTCGCGGTGATGCGCGATCTTCGCGCGCACGGCTGCGACATGCTCACCCTGGGCCAGTACCTGCAGCCGAGCCGTTACCACCTCGCCGTCGAGCGGTTCTGGACGCCCGAGGAGTTCGATGCGCTCGGCGAGGTCGGCCGCGACCTCGGCTTCGACAACGTGGCGAGCGGGCCCCTGGTGCGGTCCTCGTATCACGCGGACCTGCAGGCCTCGGGCGAGGCGGTCAGCTAGCCCCCTTTCCACCGGCGACTTGGGCCTGCTCCTCGCGAAGCTCGTCGGCGCGCTGCTCAAGCCGCCGGCGCTCAACGTGCTTCTGGCCCTGGTGGGCTACCTGCTGCGCAATCGCCTGCCCCGTCTCGCCGCGGGACTCCTCGTCGTCTCGGTGCTGAGCCTGTACGCGTTCTCGCTGCCCCTCGTGGCAGGCGGGCTGGCCCGAACCCTCGAGCGCTATCCGGCCTTCGATCCGGCGCGCGGCATACCCGAGGACGTCGCTGCGATCGTGCTGCTCGGCGGTGGCCGGGCCGCGCAGGCGCGCGAGTACGGCGGCCAGGACACCGTTTCGGCGAAGGGGCTGGTTCGCGTGCGCTACGCGGCCTGGCTCGCGCGCAAGACCAATCTGCCGGTGCTGGTGAGCGGCGGCTCTGTCTTCGGCAACCGGGAGCCCGAGTCGGTGGTGATGGCGCGGGTCCTGCGCCGGGAGTTCGGCGTGGGCGCGCGCTGGCTCGACGAGCGCAGCCGCACTACGGCGGAGAACGCGCTCGAATCGGCCCGTATCCTCCAGGCGTCCGGCGTGACGCGTGTCCTCCTGGTCACCCACGCCGCGCACATGCCGCGCGCGGTGGACGTGTTCCAGCGCGCAGGCCTCGGTGTCGTCCCGGCCCCGACGGCCTTCATGAGCGCGCCGCCGGACTTCGAGTCGGACGTGCCGGCGGTCTTCGCCTGGGTTCCGAGCGCCAGCGCCCTCGCAACGACCAGCGCCGTGGCTCACGAGTGGATGGGCAGGCTCTGGTACCGGTTTCGCCAGAGCGAGCCGTGAAGTCCTGCGCGGTGACGTCCGGGCCGGTTGCCCAGCCGCAGATGGCCCTCGAGGCCGTGACGCGATTGGCCCGCTCGCGACCGTGCGCAGCAGGGATGCTGCGCCCGAGCCCACATGGATGTGTTTACGGCGGGTCGCGAGCGGGCCAATCGGGTCACGGCCTCGAGGGCGAGCACCCACGCTGGCTAGCCGCTCTCCTCCTCGGGGCGCGTCGCCTCGACCGCCGCGACCAGCGAGCCGCGGGCGAGGCGGGCCTCGACGCGCTCGCCGGCGGCGACCTCTGCCGCGTCGCGCACCAGCGCGCCGTCCGCCGCGCGGGTCACGATGGCATAGCCGCGCTCGAGGGTGCCCGCCGGCCCCACCGCCTCGAGCGCCCGCAGCAGTCCGGCGAGCCGCGAGCGGCGCGCCTCGATGGATCGCGCCGCCGCGGCGGCGAGCGCCGGGCGAGCCCGGTCGAGCCGCGCGCGGTGCGCGCCGAGGCGCGCGGCAGGGCCGTGGCGCTCGAGCGCTGCGAGACGCTGCGCGAGCCGGGCGTCGCGCGCCCGGGTGGCCTCGCGCATCGCAGCGCCGAGTCGGCGCTGGAGCGCCTCGAGCCGCCGCGCGTGCTCGCCGAGGCTCCGGCGCGGGTCGACGAGCCGGCGCGCGAGCCAGTCCACGCGCTGGCGCCGCTCGGCGAGGCTCCCCGCCATGCGCCGCGCCAGACGCGCGCCGAGGGCGCCGAGGCGCTCGCGCAGCTCGCTCGCGTCCGGTGAGACCATCTCGGCGGCCGCCGAGGGCGTTGCGGCGCGCCGGTCGGCGGCGAGATCGGCGATGGTGACGTCGACCTCGTGTCCGACCCCGGTGACCACCGGGACGCCTGCACGCCGGATTGCCCGAGCCACCGCCTCCTCGTTGAAGGCCCAGAGGTCCTCGAGGGAGCCGCCCCCGCGCGCGAGGATGAGCACGTCCACCTCGGCGCGCGCGCTGGCCACGTCCAGCATCGCGGCGATCCGCGTCCCCGCGCCAGGGCCCTGGACCGGCACCGGGTAGACCACCACCGGGATCGCCGCGAAGCGGCGCCGCAGCACGCTGAGCACGTCCCGGAGGGCGGCGCCGGTCGCCGAGGTCACGACCCCGACGGCACCGGGCAGCGCCGGGAGGGCACGCTTGTCCTGCTCGTCGAAGACTCCCTCGGCGGACAGCTTGCGCTTGAGCGCCTCGAACTGACGCCTCAGAGCGCCGGCGCCCGCCTCCTCCATGTACTGGACCACGAGCTGGAACTCGCCCCGCTCCGGATACATGCCCACCCGGGCGGAGGCGAGCACCTGCATCCCGTCCGCCGGATCGAAGGCGAGGCGCCGGTTCTGCATCCGGAACATGGCGCAGCGCACCTGGCAGTTCCGATCCTTGAGCGAGAAGTACAGATGCCCCGAGCGGGGCCGCGCGAGGTTGGAGATCTCCCCCTCGACCCAGACGCTGCCGAAGTGGGACTCGATCACCCGCCGCGCCTCGAGGTTGAGCCGCGAGACCGTGTAGATCTCGCTCGCCGGCTGCTGGCCTGAAGGGTCGCGCGTTGGACTGGGCTCGGACGGCACGGCGAGAGCGTCGATGGGTCGCCCGGCAATCTATGCGAGGGCTTCGGTCCGCAGCAACCGGCGCGGCGCGGCGATTGTCCGCGAGGCGGTGCGCGAGTTACCATGTTCGGCTATCCCCGATGCTCTTCGCCGGGGCCACCTGGAGGCTTGCCGATGCGCGTGGTGGTGGAAGAGGCCCTGACCTTCGACGACGTGCTCCTGGTGCCCGGCTACTCCGACGTCCTGCCCAGAGACGCCGACCTCACCACCCCTCTGACCCGCGAGATCGCCCTCAACATCCCCCTGATCTCCTCGGCCATGGACACGGTCACCGAGGCGCGGCTCGCGATCACCATCGCCCAGGAGGGTGGCGTCGGCATCATCCACAAGAACCTCGACATCGACGAGCAGGCCCGTCAGGTCCGTGAGGTCAAGAAGTACGAGAGCGGGGTGATCACCGACCCGATCACCGTCGGGCCCGAGGCCACGGTCCGGGAGGTCATGGAGCTCACCCGCACGAGGCGGATCTCCGGCGTGCCGGTGGTCGACGGCAACGCGCTGGTGGGCATCGTCACCAGCCGGGACCTGCGCTTCGAGACGCGCTACGAGAGCCCGGTCTCGCTGGTGATGACCCCTAAGGAGCGCCTGGTGACCGTCCAGGAGGGTGCGAGCCAGGAAGAGGTGATGGCGTTGCTGCACAAGCACCGAATCGAGAAGGTGCTGGTCGTCAACGGCGGCTTCGAGCTCCGCGGTCTGGTCACGGTCAAGGACATCCAGAAGGCGAGCGAGTATCCGCTCGCATGCAAGGACGGCCACGAGCAGCTGCGCGTGGGCGCGGCGGTGAGCACCGGCGCCGGCACCGAGGATCGGGTCGAGGCGCTGGTCGCGGCCGGTGTCGACGTCATCGTCGTCGACACCGCCCACGGTCACTCCCAGGGTGTGATCAACCGCGTGCGGGCGATCAAGCAGCGCTATCCGGACGTGCAGGTGGTCGGCGGCAACATCGCCACCGGGGACGCGGCGCGCGCCCTCGCCGATGCCGGCGCCGACGGGGTGAAGGTCGGCATCGGCCCGGGATCGATCTGCACGACGCGGATGGTCGCCGGCGTCGGGATGCCGCAGCTCACGGCCGTCGGGTCGGTCGCCGACGCGCTGCGTGGCACCGACGTCCCGCTCATCGCCGACGGCGGCGTCCGCTACTCCGGCGACGTCGCGAAGGCGATCGCTGCGGGTGCCCACTCGGTGATGGTGGGCAGCCTGTTCGCCGGCACCGAGGAGTCCCCGGGCGAGGTCGAGCTCTACCAGGGCCGCTCCTACAAGTCCTACCGCGGCATGGGCTCGCTCGGCGCGATGTCCCAGGCGCACGGCTCGAGCGACCGGTACTTCCAGGATGCCGCCGAGGAGATCGCGAAGCTCGTCCCGGAGGGCATCGAGGGGCGCGTCCCCTACAAGGGCGCGCTCTCGGCGGTCATCCACCAGCTGCTCGGTGGTCTGCGCGCGAGCCTCGGCTACACGGGCTGCGCGAACCTCGAGGAGATGCGCGCGAAGCCGAACTTCGTGCGCGTGACCAACGCGGGGATGCGCGAGAGCCACGTGCACGACGTCGCGATCACCAAGGAGGCGCCGAACTATCGAGCCGAGTAGCGCTCGTGCGCCGCGCCCGCCTGGAGCAACGGCGGGCCTGCAGGTGCAAGGGTCTTCACCGCGCCGGAGGGGTACCCGTAGTTGAGCGAGTCAAGCCATGCCGCCGGCGCGACGCCGGTCCCGACGTCGAATCCCGCGCCGGTGCTCCACGACGATCTCCACGACGATCGCATCGTCATCCTCGACTTCGGCTCGCAGTACACGCAGCTCATAGCGCGGCGGGTGCGCGAGGCCAACGTCTACTCCGAGATCCGCGCCTACGACATCGATCCGGACGTGCTCGGCGCCCTCGCGCCGAAGGGGATCATCCTCTCCGGCGGCCCCGAGTCGGTGACCGATGCCGGCGAGGTCCGCGCGCCTGACGCGGTGTTCGAGCTCGGCGTGCCGGTGCTCGGGATCTGCTACGGCATGCAGACCATGGCCGCGCAGCTCGGCGGGGACGTCGGCGCGAGCGGGCACCGGGAGTTCGGCTACGCGCAGGTCCGCGCCCGCGGGCACTCGAAGCTGCTCGTGGACATCGAGGACCACACGACGCCTGAGGGCTACGGCCTGCTCGACGTGTGGATGAGCCACGGCGATCGCGTCGACCGGATGCCGGACGGCTTCAAGCTCATCGCGTCCTCGGACAATGCGCCGATCGCAGGCATGGCCGACGAGGCGCGCGGCTTCTACGCGCTGCAGTTCCATCCCGAGGTCACCCATACGCGCCAGGGCGCGCGGATCCTGCGCCGCTTCGTGCACGATCTCTGCGGCTGCGGCAGCGCGTGGACCCCGGCGCGAATCATCGAGGACGCGCGCGGGCGCGTCCTCGAGCGGGTCGGCGACCAGGAGGTGATCCTCGCGCTCTCGGGCGGCGTCGACTCCTCGGTGGTCGCCGCGCTGCTGCATCGAGCGATCGGCGACCGCCTCACCTGCGTGTTCGTCGACAACGGGCTGCTGCGCCTCGACGAGGGCGATCAGGTCATGCGCCTGTTCGCCGACCACCTCGGTGTGCGCGTGGTCCGGGTCGATGCGGAGGAGCGCTTCCTCACCGCTCTTGCCGGCGTCGAGGACCCGGAGTCGAAGCGGAAGATCATCGGCAACCTTTTCATCGAGATCTTCGAGGAGCAGGCGGCCAGGCTCCCGGGCGTCGCCTGGCTCGCCCAGGGCACCATCTACCCGGACGTCATCGAGTCGGCCGGTGCCGCGACCGGAAAGGCTCACGTCATCAAGTCGCATCACAACGTCGGCGGCCTGCCCGAGCGCATGCGCCTCGGGCTCGTGGAGCCCCTGCGCGAGCTGTTCAAGGACGAGGTGCGCACCATCGGGGTCGAGCTCGGGCTCCCTTCCGAGCTCGTCCACCGGCACCCCTTCCCCGGGCCGGGGCTCGGCGTGCGCATCCTCGGCGAGGTGCGCAAGGACTACGCGGATCGGCTGCGTCTCGCCGACGCGATCTTCATCGGCGAGCTGCGCGAGGCGGGGT
>CAJIAT010000582.1_pt1 | contig 15934 bp, 15 predicted proteins | sample 9199161 | NCBI WGS metagenome assembly CAJIAT01 (sample SAMEA7708281, study PRJEB35096) | sediment metagenome | biome: marine neritic benthic zone biome [ENVO:01000025]; feature: sediment [ENVO:00002007]; material: shallow marine sediment [ENVO:03000034] sea grass bed [ENVO_01000059] ... | reverse complement strand
CGTCGCGGATCGAGGAGCACCAACCATCGATCAGCTGCAGTTCCGACCCGGGATCACGAGGCCTGGCGTGTGCTGCGTCTGACGATCAGAGAGCCGATATCGCCCTGTCCGACCCGTCGAGGAGCGAGGCGCGCGGCTCTAGCCCGGATATTGCATCAATTCTCTGCTACAGCCGCCGATCCACCTGCATTTCCAGGCCGTACTCGCTGCGGACTCCTCACCGTACCGTAAAGTACGCCGTCGTCGTTCCTCGCTCCGTGCGCCCTGGAACTACAGGCGTCTCGACGCCCTCGCGACGAGAACTGGTGCAATATCCGGGCTAGCTCGCCTCGATATCTTGTCGATCGCCCCAGCGCTATCGGACACGAGCGTGGCCCGCACCCTCTCGCGTCGTGCGGCGCCGATCACTCGGCGGCGTTCCCGGTGCTCGCGCCCTCCTCGGGGGAGGTCCGGCGCGTCGCGGCCTCGGGGGTGCACGGGCTCTTCTCGTCCTGGGCCATCAGCCCGCTCAGGGTGGACAGGCCGGCGAGCGGCAGGCCGACCGGCGGCAGCGCCACGATGCCCGCGGTCTCGATCGCCACGCCGGTGGCCGACGCCTGGATGTCGGCGTCGAGCACCGGCGCGCCGAGCGGGCCGCTGATGCGCACCGTCGATCCCTTCTTGAGGAGCAGCCGGCGCCTGGCCTCGGTGCGGATCACCAGGTCCAGGGTCCCCTTGCGGAGATCGATGGCTCCCGTGCCCGAGGCCTCGAGATTGGCGGTCGCCAGGTAGAGCGCCTCGCTGCGCGCGATCCCGTCCTCGATCTGGAACTGCATCACGACGCAGTCCAGATCGGAGTGCCTCTGGCCGACCACGGTGGACAGGAACAGCTCGGTGGCGCGGAAGCCCAGCATGTCGACGTTGCCCCCTGGCAGGCGGCCGTTCTCGATTACCTTGCCGTAGCGTCCGTCGAGGGTGGACCCGATCTCCGCGAGGGTCCGGCCGCGCCCGGTGAGGTCCACGTCGAGCGTGAAGCGCCCCTCGAGCCCAAGGGGCTCGGCGGTGATCTGATCGAGCACGGCGCCGACCGAGAGGTCCGTACCCTGCCCGGCGAGAGCGAAGCGCGGCGGGTCCTCGCGCCCGTCGATGTCGAGCTTCGCGTCCACGTCAGGCGCGTCTCGCCGGCCCGGCCCGCGGCGGTGGCGATGGCGCCCTCGGCAGAGGCCTCGATCCCTCTCGCCGTTGTCACGGTCGCGTCGAGCTCGCTGAACGCGAGCGCCGGCGCGTCGCCGCGCACGCGGCCCTTCGCCTTCGCGCTCACCAGATCGAGCGGGAGGCGCCCCGAGAGGGCCGAGAGGACGGTCTCGCGCCCGTCCACGTCGAAGCGCAGATCGATGCCGGTGCGTGCGGCTGCGTCGGCGATGGTGCCCTTGAGGTGAAGGACCCGCCGCTCCGCTGACTCCAGGTCGAGGCGCAGATCGCTCAGGGCCGGCGAAGTCGAGTCTCCGGTGATCACGGCGTGCGCCTCGAGGGCGAGCGGATCGGTGAGCTCGGAGCCGGTGAGGCGCATCAGTGGGCGCACGTCGGCGATTGTCGTGCTGGCGTCGAGGCGAAGCCCCTCGCCGCGCAGCGGCCGCTCGACGCTGCCCCGCACGGTGGCCTCGAGAGCCCACTCGGGAATACGGAGCTCGACGCCGACGGGATAGGGGTCGCGCTCCGCGAGGAGCGTCTCCAGCGCGCCGACGGTGCCGTCGAGCGTGCCGTTCGCGCCGTCGACCGAGCCGCGCCAGGCGACGCGGCGCAGACCGTCGCGCTCGTTCCCGAGCCGGAGCGAGTCGATGCGGATCTCGTGGAGCGCTTCCTCCTCGAGGCCCACGCGCACCGTGACGTCGGAGACCTGCAGGCGCTCGATCACGGGCAGGCGGAAGGCTCCCCCGCCGCCGCCCGGAGGCGCGACCGTGGCATCGATCTCGGCGCCGTCGATCTCGAGCGCCTCCAGGTACACCAGCCCGCGCAGGAGCGCACCCGGTCGCAGGCGAAGCGCGAGCGCGTCGACACGGGCGACGAATGGCCTCCCCTCCCGGCCGACCACCACACTTCCCGCGCGGACCTCGAGGGGCAGCGCGTGACGCACGTCGAAGGATCCCTCGACATCGACCGCGAGCCCGGCCGCGCGCTCGATGATCCGCAGCGCCGCCCAGCGATAGAGCGCATCGTGGCCGACGGCGAAGGCGACCGCCGCGAACGCCAGCAGGCCGCCGAGGACCATCAGGACCTTCTTCAACCGCGTGCACTCCGGAGCACCATGTCGAACGAAGGCTGACGGAGCTGTCGGCCGAGGGCAAGCGGGTCCGCGCCTTGACCTCGGTCAACGGATCGACACGTGTCGCTGTGCCGTGCACACCACCTCCGCGAGACTTTGCCCATGGGTGTGAAGTCGAACGTCGTCCGGCGCGGCGAAGGGAGCGTGGTGCTCGAGGCGGCGCGTCTCGACCGGCTCCTCGAGGCCCTGCGCACCCTTGGCTATCAGGTCATCGGGCCCCGCGCCCGGGACGGCGCGATCGTCCTCGACGAGGTCGAATCGATCGACGATCTGCCACGCGGAATGGTCGAGGACCAGTCCCCCGGCCACTACCGGCTGGTCGCTGGTGCCCGTCCTGCGTTCTTCGACCACACCGTGCCCGCCCAGGGCTGGAAGCGCTTCCTGAGACCCGCCGACGAGCGCCTGTGTCGCCTGCGCCGCACCGGCGACGGCTTCGAGGTCGAAGACGCGGGCGAGCCGGTCCCGCGCTACGCCCTGCTAGGCGTGCGCGCCTGCGACCTCGCCGCCATCGCCATTCAGGACCGCGTGCTGCGCGGTGGCGCCCACGTCGATACGGGTTACGCCGCCCGCCGGGACGCGGCGTTCGTGGTCGCGGTGGACTGTGCGCGTGCTGCCGAGACCTGCTTCTGCGCCTCGATGGGGACCGGGCCGCGGGTCGGTGCAGGCCACGACCTGGTGCTCACCGAGCTCATCGACGCGACCGGGCACCGCTTCGTCGTGGAGGCCGGGAGCGAGCGCGGCGCCGAGGTGCTCGCGGCGCTCGATGCGCCGGCCGCGGGTGCGGCCGATCTCGCTGCCGGCCAGGCGCTCGGCGAGGCCACTGCGGCGTCGATGCTCCGGACGATGCGCGCGGACGTTCGCGAGGTGCTCGCCGGCGCGCTCGAGCATCCGCGCTGGGAAGCCGTCGCGGCGCGCTGCCTCGCGTGCGGCAACTGTACGATGGTCTGCCCCACCTGCTTCTGCTCGAGCATCGAGGACACGACGGATCTCACCGGCGGGCACGCCGAGCGCTGGCGGCGCTGGGACTCGTGCTTCACGAGCGAGCTCAGCTACGTCCACGGAGGCAGCGTGCGGGGCTCGACCGCCTCGCGCTACCGCCAGTGGCTCACCCACAAGCTGTCGACCTGGCACGACCAGTTCGACAGCTCGGGGTGTGTCGGCTGCGGGCGCTGCATCACCTGGTGCCCGGTCGGCATCGACATCGTGGAAGAGGTCGACGCCATTGCAGGGCGATAACGGACCAGCAACATTCGGGCTACATCCCGGAGAGCGACATGCCGAACATCGAGGGACTCGAACGCATCCTGGCCGAGCACCCGTTCTTCCGCGGGCTCGACGAGCGCTACGGTGAGCTCGTCGCCGGCTGTGCGGCCAACGTCGTGATCGAGGCCGGCGGCTACGTGTTCCGCGAGGGCGACCCGGCCGACCGCTTCTTCCTGGTGCGCCACGGCGCGGTGGCGGTCGAGGTCCACGTTCCGGGACGCGACTCGATCGTCGTCGAGACCATTCGCGAGGGCGGTCTCCTCGGCTGGACCTGGCTCGTGCCGCCCTACCGGGCGCTATTCGACGCGCGCTCTCTCGAGCTCACGCGCCTGATGAGTCTCGACGCGACCTGCCTGCGCGGCAAGATGGAGGAAGATCACGACCTCGGCTACGAGCTGCACAAGCGCTTCGCACCGGTGGTCGCCGAGCGTCTCGACGCGACCCGGCTGCAGCTCATCGACATGTACGGCGATGACGCTCGCTGAGCTCGAACGGGCCGCGCCCGCGGCGATCGCGGCATCGGGCCCGATGACGCCGGTGCGCTATCGCATCACTCGTGTGCGCCGGGAGCTCTCGGACACCTTCACGCTCGACCTCGAGCCGCGCGATGCGCCGATCGCCGACTTCGCGCCGGGGCAGTTCAACATGCTCTACCGCTACGGTGTGGGCGAGGTGCCGATCAGCGTCAGCGGCGACCCGGCACGGGCCGATTGCCTCGTGCACACGGTGCGCGCGGTCGGGACCGTCACCGAGGCGCTGCGTGGTCTCGGGGTCGGCGACACCGTCGGCGTGCGCGGTCCCTTCGGGATCGGCTGGCCGGTCGAGGAGGCTTCCGGGAACGACGTCGTCGTCGTCGCGGGTGGCCTCGGTCTGGCGCCGCTGCGCCCGGCGGTTTACCGGATCCTCGCCGAGCGCGAGCGCTACGGCCGGTTCGTGCTCCTCTACGGCGCACGTACGCCGCGCGACGTGCTCTTCCGGCGCGAGCTCGAGCGCTGGCGTCGCAGGCTCGACGTCCAGGTCGAGGTCACCGTCGATCGTGCGCCCGCATCCTGGCGCGGCGACGTCGGCACGGTCGTCGGGCTGATCCGCCGGTGCACGTTCGATGCGGATCACGCGACGGCACTCGTCTGCGGGCCGGAGATCATGATGCGCTTCGCGGTGCAGGCGCTGAACCAGCGCGGCCTGCCGGATTCAGACGTGCACGTCTCGCTCGAGCGCAACATGGAGTGCGGCATCGGCCAGTGTGGGCGATGCCAGCTCGGTCCCTACCTGCTGTGTCGCGACGGGCCAGTGGTGCGCTACGACCGCGTCGCGGCGCAGCTCCGGGTCCGCGAGCTGTGAGCGCGCGGTCGAAGGGCGAGACGCGCCGGCCGCGGCTCGCGGTGTGGAAGTTCGCCTCCTGCGACGGCTGCCAGCTCAGCCTGCTCGACTGCGAGGACGAGCTGCTCGCGATCGCCGGCGCGATCGAGATCGCCTACTTCCCCGAGGCCACCCGCGCCGTCTCCCGTGGACCCTACGACATCTCGCTGGTGGAAGGGTCGATCACCACTCCTCACGACGCAGAGCGCATCCACGCCATCCGCCGGCGCTCCCGGCGCCTGGTGACCATCGGCGCGTGTGCGACGGCAGGCGGCATCCAGGCGCTTCGCAACTACACGCGCGTTGCCGACATGGTAGCCGCGGTCTACGCCGAGCCGCGCTACATCGAGACCCTCGAGCGGTCCACGCCGATCTCCGATCACGTGCCGGTGGACTTCGAGCTGCGGGGCTGCCCGGTCTCGAAGCACCAGCTCGTGGAGCTGATCAGCGCCTATCTGAACGGGCGCCGTCCCCTGGTCCCGGCGTGGAGCGAGTGCATCGAGTGCAAGCGACGGGGCACGGTGTGCGTGATGGTCGCGCGCGGGGAGCCGTGCCTGGGCCCCGTGACCCAGGCCGGCTGCGGTAATCTGTGCCCGTCCCACGCGCGTGGCTGTTTCGGCTGCTTCGGTCCGTCGGAGGTCGCGGCCACGGGACCCCTCGCGGAGCGGCTGCTGGCCAACGGCGCGACACGCCCGGAGGTCCGCGATCTGTTCCGCTCCTTCAACGCGGGCGCAGAGCCGTTCCGCAAGGAGAGCGAGGCGCACGAGTGACGCACGCGGTTGCCCACCAGGGTCGCGGCGAGCGCGGCACGCGATCCGGGTCTCCCCGGAATGCACGCGAGTCATGCGCATGGTGACGGAAACAGTGACGCACATGAGTGAAGCAGATGGCTGATCGCAACGGGGGCCGGTCCACCCGGACGCTGCGGGTGGATACACTCGCTCGCGTCGAGGGGGAAGGCGCGCTGCGCGTGCGCGTGCGCGGTGACGCGGTCGATTCGGTGGAGTTCCGCATCTATGAGCCGCCACGGCTGTTCGAGGCGCTGCTACGTGGCCGCGCGTTCGCCGAGGCACCGGACATCACCGCGCGCATCTGCGGGATTTGCCCGATCGCGTACCAGCTCGGCGCGAGCTACGCGATGGAGGACGCGCTCGGCGTCGAGGTCGACGGGACCCTCGCGGATCTGCGCAGGCTCGTGTACTGCGGCGAATGGATCGAGAGCCACGTGCTGCACGCGGCCTTCCTGCATGCGCCGGACTTCCTCGGGCTCCAGGACGCGTTCCAGATCGCCGAGGCCCGTCCCGAGCTGGTCGAGGGCGCGCTCGCACTCAAGAAGCTCGGCAATCGCATCCTGGAGGTCGTCGGCGGGCGCGCGGTGCACCCGATCAACCTCCGCGTCGGCGGCTTCCACCGTGCACCCGACACGCGTGCGGTTCGCGACCTGGCAGGTGAGCTCGAGCAGGCGGTGCTCGACGCGCGGGCGCTCACGGAGGCCTTCGCGGGCTTCGACTTCCCCGAGCACGAGCACGAGTACACCTTCGTCTCGCTGCGCCATCCCGATCGCTACGCGATCGAGTCGGGTCGCATCGTCTCCAGCGCTGGCCTGGCAATCGACGTCGCCGACTTCCACGAGCACTTCGTCGAGAGCCACGTCGCGCGCTCGAATGCGTTGCACGCCACGATGTGCGACGGCACGCGCTACCTCGTCGGCCCCCTCGCGCGTTATGCCAACAACGCCGACCTGCTCTCCGAGCATGCCCGGGACACCGCGCGCGCCGCAGGCCTCGGAGCCGTCGAGCGCAATCCCTTCCGCAGCATCCTGGTGCGGATGGTGGAGACCACCTACGCCTTCGAGGAGGCGGCGCGGATCGCGCGCGAGTACGTCGCGCCGGAATGCTCCCACGTCGCCGTCGAGGCAGGGCCGGGGGAGGGCGCCGGCTGCACCGAGGCGCCGCGCGGGATCTGTCATCACGCCTACCGGCTCGACGCGGAGGGTCGGATCGAATGGGCGTCCATCGTCCCGCCGACGTCGCAGAACCAGCTCCAGATCGAGGAGGATCTGCGCGCCGTCGTCCAGGCCAGCCTCGCCCTGGACGATGCTGCGCTCACCTGGCGCTGCGAGCAGACGATCAGGAACTACGATCCGTGCATCTCCTGCGCGACCCATTTCCTCGATCTGACCGTCGAGCGACTGTGAGATGCGAGGGCTCGTCCGGGAGCGCGAGGGTCGCGCACGACGTCGTTCGACCGGGCCTGCGCGATGCGGGTAATCGGTTTCGGTAACCGCTACCGGGGCGATGACGGTGTCGGCCCGCACGTCGCCGAGACACTGCGCGGCGAAGGCCTCGACGCGCGCGAGCTCGCCGGCGACGGCCTCGCACTCGCCGAGGCGGTGCGAGGCTGCGGTCCGGTGGTGGTGGTGGACGCGATGCGCTCCGGGGCGCCGCCGGGCACGATCGAGGTGCTCGACGCGTCGGCTCTGGACCGCGCCCGGGATCGCTTTCCGGCCTCGAGCCACGTCTTCGGCGCCGCGGCCGGGCTCGAGCTCGCCCGGCGTCTCGGCTGGCTGGGCGGTCCGCTGCATCTCGTGGGTGTGGAGGGCGAGTCGTTCTCCCACGGCGCGGGCCTGAGTCCGGCGGTGGCCGCGGCCGTCCCGCAGGCGCTCGCCCGCGTGCGCGAGCTGACCGGCGCGGGTCGCTGAGCGCCCGCGCCCGACGCGGGTGCTACTCCAGCTCGATGCCCTCGGCGTGGGCGACGCGCACGAGCGCCTCCTCGAACATCGCGCGCGCACGTCCGGAGGTCTCCCACAGGTAATGGTGGAGCGCCCGGTCCTCCACGTCCCGGCTCTCGCACTGCGCGCTGTACTCCTCGAACGCGCGCAGACCGAAGAGCAGGTCGGCGATGTGTCGCGGGCATTCGCAGCGGATGCGAGGGGAGAGCTCGGCGACCCGTGCCACCGTCTCCAGGCTGAGCGTCGGGGGCGGGGGCGCGTCGCCGGTGGCGGCATGTGAGGGATCGCCGCTCCAGGGCAGCGGCGCTCCCGCCTCGGCGACGGCGTCTCGTGCGGCGCGCTCCAGGTCGTGCGGGTCGGCAGGCGCGCGCAGCAGCACGACCGAGCGCCGACGCAGCGCTTCGAGGGTCGGTCCAGCGGCGAAGCCATACACGATCACCGCCGCGCGCGCCCCGGTGCGCTCGAGGAGCTCGTCGATGCGCAGCTGCATCTCTGGCTGGACCGTCTGGAACTCGCCGATGACGACGTCGACCCGGCTACCGCCGAGCGCCTCGTAAAGCGCGGAGGCGGTCGAGGCGCTCGCGATGAGGTCGAGGCGTCCGAGCTGGGTCCGTCCAAGGCTGCGCGGGACCGTTGCGCCGACGGCGGCGACGCGCAGCACGCGCTCCGGGTCGTCGGCAATCCCCGCCGCCGGGCTCTGCCCGGAGAGGCGCTCCCAGGTCTCCTCGAGCGCCTCGAGGCCGAGGCCGGCGAGATCGCGCAGGCTCATCCCGGCCATGGACAGCCTGCGAATCAGCGACAGCCGTTTCAGATCCTCGCGGGTGTACAGACGCTCGCCGCCGGCCGAGCGCTTGGGCTGCACGGCGTCGTAGCGGTCCTCCCACTTGCGCAGGGTGTGAACGGACAGCCCGGTCAGCTTCGCCACCGCGCCAATCCGCAGCCCTGCCTCGCCGGTATCAGCGCTCGTCTCCGACCGTCGTGTCTCGTTCATGGGCTCCCCGCTGCCGCATCGGCCGCTCTGTCCAGCACGAACGCTACTAGGGGGTCGACGTTCTGTCGAGGCCTGGCTTCGACGGTGTTCAGGGGCGGGGGCTCGCCGCGATCGAGCATCACGCCCGCGGGATCGTCACAGCGCGCGTTCGCGATGCCAGCGCATGGTCTTGCCGAAGGCGGGAAGCCCCACGAAACCGCGGACCTCCAGCACCGCGCCGTCCTCGGCGAGCCTGACCTCGCAGTCGTAGACCTTGCCGCTCTCCGGGTCGAGGATCTTGCCTCCGCCCCAGCGTGCGCCCTGGGGCCGGAGATCGCGCACGATGCGCAGCCCCTGGAGCGGCCGATCCTGGAGATCGCCGCGACAGCGCTCGCAGCGCTGGTGCGCTGCATCCGGTGCGAGCCGCAGGATGCGCGCCTCGGCGACCCCGGCGCGAACCTCCATCCGTACGACGCTCTGGAAAGCGCCGGTACGCTCGTTGACCATACGCCAGTCGCCGGCGATCTCCGCCGCTGCCGCCGGCGCCGCGGCGGCGAGAGCCATCGCCAGCGCCGAGGCCGCAGCGCGCCCGCCGGTGGGGACCGAGCGGTCGGGTGCGTGGATGCTCGAGCGTCGCCAGACCATCGGATCCCTCCACGGAGGCCCGCATTCTCGCCACGAAAGCGGCCGTTGGTCCAGGGGGTCGGGGCCCCGCGTATTCGCGGATAGCCGGTCACTCGCCCGGCGCGTAGTCGAGGGGCAGTATCGTCGTCGACTTGATGCGCTCCATGGCGAAGCTCGAGGAGACGTCGGCGATCTCGATGCGGGCGATCAGGCGGCGGTAGACCGCGTCGTAGGCCGCGATGTCGGGCACCACCACGCGCAGCAGGTAGTCGACCTGACCGCTCATGCGGTGGATCTCGACGATTTCCGGGAACTCGGTGACGACGGCGGCGAAGCGCTCGAGCCACTCGGCGTCGTGCCGATTGGTCCGCACGGCGACGAACACGTCGACCGCCAGGTTCAACGCCTCCCGGTCGAGGAGCGCCACCCGCGCGGTGATCACGCCGCGCTTCTCGAGGTTCTGGATCCGCCGCCAGCACGGCGTCGTGCTCAGGCCGACCCGCTCCCCGATCTCCGCGATGGACAGCGACGCGTCTCGCTGGAGCAGTTCGAGGATGCGCTTGTCGGTCCGGTCCATACGGATGCCATCCCGATTGTTCGCGTAATGGCGGGATTGTAGAAATTTATGCTATCTAGAGCCCCAATCCAAGCTAAATTTGGACACATTTACCCGCGCGCCTGGGCCAGACTCGCAACAATCGATATGCGAACACCGGAGGCGTGGCGCCCATGTCCCTTCTCACCCGCCATCTCGACTCGGTCGGCGAGACCTATCTCCAGCACATGGGTCATGCTCTGGGCTTCGCGGTGACCTTGCTCTGGGCAGGGGTCGCCTGTCTGGTCCACGCCCTCGTGCCTTTCGCCTTCGAGCGCACCGGCAGCGACTGCATCCGACGGCTGCACGATCGCATGGTGGTGAATCGGCACCGGCTGACGCCCGGCGCCGCAGAGCGCGCGGGCCAGGACGCTCCGGCCCGCACCTGATCCCACGGGGCTTCACCCCGCTCCTCGAGCCCCGGTCCGCCCGCCATGCTGGCGGCGCGGGACAGCACTCTGGCGTTCCCGACCCCGGTCCTGCGCCGCCCGTTCGGCGGACAATGCAAGGTTCGCATGTCTCGGGAGCAACCTTGACCTACTCTGCACTCGAGCTCGCCGTCTCCGGCGACGTCGTCCGCGCGCTGCGCGCGCTGGCCGTCGACCGCGATACCGGTCTCGGCGTGATCGCCTTCGGTCCGGCCGGAGGAGAGGCCGGGTCGCTGTGGTGCCTCGTGCTCGGTAACCATCGCCTGACCGTGTGGGCCTACGGGATGTGCGACGGCACGCTCGTGGCCTCCCTGCACACCCTGGACGACCCCGAGCTCGTCGAGCTGACGAGCGCCGTCGCCCCGGTCACCCGGAAGCCAGGGGAGCTACGGGCGAGCGGCCTGCGTCCGGCCCAGGTCCTCGCGCTCATCGAGCTGGTGCAGTCCTACCTGGAGTCGCGCAGCCTCCAGCACGTCTGAGCGGCCCGGCGCTCGACCAGCTCGATCGCTGCGCGCGATGCGGCGGAGCGGCTTTCGACGCATAATCGCCGCGGCGCAGCGCCCGTGCGGCGCAGCGAGCCCGAGATCCGTGCATGCCGATACGCCTACTCGCCGTCGGTGACATCCACCTTGGACGTCTCCCGACGCGCGTGCCCGACGCGCTACGCGAGCGTCTGGGCGAGGACGCGCTCACGCCCGGGGCAGCCTGGCGCGGCGCCGTCGAGCAGGCGCTCGACCTCGAGGTGGACGCGGTCCTTCTCGCCGGCGACGTGGTCGAGCAGAACGACGACTTCTACGAGGCCTATCCGAGCCTGCGCGCCGGCGTCGAGACCCTGGCGGGGGCGGGGATCGCCGTGCTCGGCGTGGCGGGCAACCACGACGACGAGGTCCTGCCGCGGCTGGCCGACACGCTCGAGGCCTTCCGCCTCGTCGGGCGCGGAGGCGCATGGGAGCAGGTCGAGGTGCGCGGCGCCGACGGCACCCGCATCGACATCCTCGGCTGGTCGTTCCCGGAAGCTCGCGTGCGGACGAGCCCGCTCGAGTCGCTGCCGTCCGTTGCCGGGGATCGCGCCGTCGTCGGGCTGCTGCACTGCGATCGCGACCAGTCGTCCAGCCCCTACGCACCCGTGCGTGCGGGCGATCTGGAGGCTGCGCCGGTCGACGCCTGGCTGCTCGGCCACGTGCATCAGCCGGACGCCCTCGCCGCACCACGCCCCGTTGGCTATCTCGGCTCGCTGAGCGCCCTGGACCCTGGTGAGACGGGGGCTCGCGGACCGTGGCTGGTCGAGGTCGCGCATCGGGGCGCGGTCGATGCGCGCCAGCTCCCCATCGCGCCGTTGCGCTTCGAGCGCCTGGAGGTCTCGCTCGAGGCGCTCGAGGCCGCGGACGCCGTGCACGAGCGCATCGTGCAGGCGATCGCCGCCCTGGATGACGCCATCGCGCTCGCCGGTGCGAGCCCGCGCGCGGTGGGCTGCCGGGTGGTGCTCACCGGGCGCAGCGCGCTGCGCGGCCAGGTCGAGCGCGCACTGGCCAGCAGCGACCCCACGGGCACCGTGCTCGAGGAGCGCGCCGGTATCGCCTACTTCGTCGAGAGCTGGCGCAATGCCGCCCTGCCGGCGATCGACCTCGAGGAGGCGGCGCGGGGGGTCGACCCGGTCGCGATGCTCGCGAGGCGCGTCCTGGTGCTGCGCCGTGGCCCTGGCGATCCCGCCTGGCAGGAGACCGTCGAGCCGGCTCGCGAGCGCCTCGCCGCGGCCGCCGAAGGGGGCGACTTCTCGCGCCTCGAGCCGCTGGTGATCGGCGCCACCGAGGCCGCTGCGAGGCTCGAGCGCGCCGCCCTGCGGGCGCTCGACGCGCTGCTGGCGCAGCAGGGTCGGTGAGGCTCCGGCGCCTCGAGATCCGGGCCCTCGCCGGCATCGAGCCGGGGTTCGTGCTCGAGGGTGCGGGTCCGGGGCTCAACGTGGTGATCGGTCCCAACGGCTCGGGCAAGAGCAGCCTCGGCCGGGCGCTGCGCGCGCTGCTGGGGCCGCTCCCGCCGGAGGCCGCGGGGGCGCCGATCCACCTCGTCGCCGACTTCGAGGACGGCGGTTCGCGGCTGCGCGCAGTGCGCGCCGGCACCCAGCTCGTGTGGGAGCGCGACGGTGAGCGTCTCGAGCACGGGCCGCCGCTGCCCGAGCCACGGCTGCTCGGTTGCTTCACGGTGGACGCCGACGCGCTGTCCCTCGAAGGGACCGTCACCGATGTCGAGATCGGCGCGCGCCTCGCCCGGGCGCTCGCTGGCGGCTACGACCTCGCCGCGGTGCGTGGCCTGTTCGCCGTACGCCCCCGGCGGGCCGTCGCCGATCGGCTCGCCTTGCGCAGGGCCGAGACGGCGCACGCCGAGGAGCGCGCCAGGCACGAGCGGATCCGTCGCGACGAGGCGCGCCTGGCGGGGCTGCGCGAGGCGCTCGAGGACGTCGAAGCGGCCGCCGCAGAGGCGGAGCACTGCGCACGGGCGATCCGGCTGATCGAGGCGCGCCAGGAGCTCGCGGCCTCGCGCGCCGATCTGGCGACGCACCCGCCGGGGATGGAGCGTCTCGCCGGGGACGAGGGGGAGCGGCTGCTCGCCCTCACCGAGCGTGCCGAGGCGCTGGCGGCGCGCCGGGGCGAGGCGACGGCGAGCGCCGCGGAGGCCCGCGAGACGCTGGCGCGCCACGCGCACGTGCGGGCTGACGCGGCCGAGCTCAACGCCGCGCTGCGCACCCTCGCGGCCCTCGAGGAACACGAGCGTGCGCTCGACGTCGAGACCCGCGCAGGCGCCGAAGCGCAGGCAGCCCACGACGACGCGCTGGCAGCGCTCGGCGCCGACCGTCCGGCCGAGGGTCTGCGTCTCGATCGCGTGGCCGTTGCCGAGGCGGAGCGAGCCCTCGAGGAGGTCCGCGTCGCCGAGGCCGAGCGCGTCGCGGCGCTTTCCCTGCTCGAGGCACTGCCGGAGCCCGAGACCGTCGAGGATCCCGATCGCCTGCGCGAGGCGCGCAGCGAGCTGGCGCGCTGGCTGGCGGCGCCGGACACCGCCGCCGCGCGGCGACTCGTAGGGCTCATCGCGGCCGCCACGGCGCTCTGCGTCGTGCTCGCGGCCCGCGTCCTCGAGGCTCCCGACGGGCTCACCGTGGGCCTGCTCGGTGCGCTCCTGGTGCTCCTCGGCGGTGCCCTCGCGCTCGCTCTGCGGGCGGCGAGATCGGGCGAGTCCCGGGCCGAGATCAGCGCGCGTTTCGAGGACCGCTTCCAGGCGCTCCCGCAGGCCTGGGACGAGCGCGAGGTGCGCGGTGAGCTCGCGGCCCTGGATCTGGCGCTGCGCGAGGCTCTCGAGGGTGAGCGCGACCGGGCGCGGCGGGCCGAGGCCCGCGCACGGCTCGCGCGCCTCGAGGGGCGGTGCGAGGCCGTTCGTCGCGAGGTCGCCGCCAGGCTCGCACCGCTCGGCTTCGACACCCTCGGTCTCGATGCCTCCGCGTCGCGCTGGATCGCCCTCGCCGGGGAATGGGACCGGGCGCGCTCGGCGGCGGCGCGTGCGCGGGCGATCCTCGGCGAGCGGACGCGCCAGCGCAACCGCGACGCCGCGCGCATCGGCGCCTTCGTGGCCCGGGCTCTCGGGCGCGAGGCACCGGCGCAGGCATCGGCGGCGGAGCTCGGTGCGGCCCTGGCGAGCATCGGTGAAGGGATCGGCGCGCGCGACCGTGCGGCCGCATCGCTCGCCGAGGCGCGGCGCGAGCTGGCGCGCCTGGACGCCGAGGAGGCGGAGGTGGTCGCCGCGCGGGCTGCCCTCCTGGAGCGAGCGGGAGTCGACGCCGGCGAGGCCGGGGTCGCGGCGCTGCGCGAGCGCCTCGGGCGCCTGCAGGGCTGGCGGGTGCTCCAGGCGGCGGAGAAGGACGATCTGGCAGTCGAGCGGGATCGGGCGGCCGCCTTCGACGAGTGCGGAACCCCCGATGCAGCGCTCGCGCGCGCTCTCGAGTGCGGCGACGTCGAGGCCCTCGAGCGGCGTCGGGCCGACGCGCTCGAGCGTGCCCGGGACCGCGATGCGCGCTCCCGGCAGATCGGACGCATCGAGGCCGAGATCTCCGCCGCCAGCGCGGGCCGCACTCTCGAGCACGCGCGGGCAGAGGTCGCGGCCGCCCGGGACGCGCTCGAGGCGGCGCGCGAGGCGCTCCTCGATGCCGAGGCGGGCACCGCGATCGTCGAGCTGGTCGAGCGCGATCACGTCGCGACGGCGCGACCCGACGTGCTGGCGCGGGCCGCGAGCCTGTTCGAGCGCTTCACGCGACACCAGCTCACCCTCGGCTTCGACGCCGGCACGGGCCGGCTTAGCGCGCACGACAACCAGGCAGGGGCTGCGCGCGCGCTCGAGGCCCTGTCGAGCGGGACTCGCATGCAGCTCATGCTCGCGGTTCGCCTCGCCTTCGCCCGCGAGGTCGAGCCCGCCGGGCCGCTGCCGCTGCTGCTCGACGAGGTGCTCGCGAACGCCGACCCGGAGCGTCACCACGCGGTGGCCACCGCCGTCGCGGCGATCGTCGCGGAGGAGGGCCGCCAGGTCTTCTATCTCAGCGCCCGGCCCGAGGACGCCCGGCTGTGGGCGGAGCGCACCGGCGCGGACGTCACGGTGCACGATCTCGTGCAGATCCGCGGTGCGGGCCGGTTCATCGATCGGCGCGCCCCCCTCGTCCCGCCCGCACGGCCACGGGTGCCGGCGCCTCGCGGGCGGGATGTTGCGGCCTACGCCGCCACCGTCGGCGCGCTGCGCGACGACCCGTGGCTGCCCGCCGAGAGCGTGCACCCGCTGCACCTCCTGCACGACGACCTGCGTTTGCTGCACCGGCTCCTGGGTGCCGGGGTCGCGAGCGCAGGTGCCCTGCGGGCGCTCCTCGACGCGGACGCGGCGACGCTGCACCTCGAGCCACAGGAGGTGGCGCGGCTGCGCTGGCGTCTTCGGGTGCTCGAGGCGTATCGCCAGGCCTGGCGCGAGGGGCGGGGGCGGCCCCTCGGCCGGGGCGAGCTCGCCGATGCGCCGAGCATCGGGCCGACCTTCCTCGAGCCCGTGGGCGAGGTGCTCGAGGACTGCGGTGGGGACGCCGAGGCGCTCGTCGCCGCCCTCGAGGCCGGGGCCGTCAAGCGCTTTCGCAAGGACAAGCTCGAGGCGCTGCGTGGCTGGCTGCGAGATCGGAGGAACCTCGACCCACGCCCGGTGCTCGACCCCCTCGAGCGGGCGCTGCGTGTCGAGGCGCTGGTGCGGGACGTCATCGAGTCCGGTGCCGCCTCGACTTCCTCGGTGCGCGAGGTGATCGGCTGGCTCGACGCGGCACGCGATCTCGGAGTGCCCCGGGAGCGGTCGGACTCGGACGTGCGCTCGCCGGCGCTCGCCGGCTGAGCGCGAAGACCCGACGAATCGCGGCGGGACGACGTCTCACCGGGTCCCCTGGAGCCATCATTCCGCGCGGGGCGGGCGGGCCAGCCCGGATATCTCGCTTCTCACTCCAAGTCTCCCGAGGGATTCGTCGAGCTCGGATTGACGACCTGCACGACCCGCGCTCGCCGGATCCCTCGGCAATCCGAGGACCTGCGCGATCATCCCAGGGATCGGTTGGATATCCGGGACAGCCGCACGCCGGCTACGTTGCCGATCGCCGCGCAGG
>CAJIAT010000394.1_pt1 | contig 15966 bp, 9 predicted proteins | sample 9199161 | NCBI WGS metagenome assembly CAJIAT01 (sample SAMEA7708281, study PRJEB35096) | sediment metagenome | biome: marine neritic benthic zone biome [ENVO:01000025]; feature: sediment [ENVO:00002007]; material: shallow marine sediment [ENVO:03000034] sea grass bed [ENVO_01000059] ... | reverse complement strand
TGCGTCTGGGCGCCGCTGTGGAGCGCGAGCGATAGCCGTAGCTATCGCTCGCGCGAACAGCAAGCCCAGGCGTGCATGGACCAGCCAGGTCTGCGATAGGCAGCGAGCCGAGCACAGAACGTCGCCACTGCAGCTCGTCGCACCGATAGAGGTTCCCTCAGCGAGTCAGTCAGTTGCAGCCGGCTCGCTGCCGGCCTGGTGCAATATGCGGGCTAGCCCGGATATCTCACCGATCGCACGAGCGCTCGCTTATCCCTTGAAGCCATGGCGAATCCGGCGAGCTTGGAAGTACGACCTGTACGGCGAGCGCTCGCCGATCCGCCATGCCTAGGTGCTGCGCGATCATCCCGCGGATCGGTGAGATATCCGGCCTAGCGCTCTATGGACTGCTCGAGCTCGGCCAGGAGCACGTCCGCCTCGCGCAGATCCGGCACCCGCGCGCCGCCGCTGACCGCGGCCCTCGCCGAGCTCAGGATCTCGGCGGCCTCCGCCACGTGCTCGCTCTCGAGCATGAGACGGGCGAGGTCCAGGGCGGCGCGCAGCGCCAATCCCGCGGCTCCCTGGGCGCGCGCCTCTTCCAGCGCGCGCTCGAGCTCCGCGAGCCCGGACTCGCCGCCCACGAGGACCCCGCGGAGGCGGTGCAGATCGGCGATCCAGACCCGCTCTCCGGTGGCCTGCGCGAGGGCGAAGGCCTCATCGATCCGCTCCAGGGCCGCCGCCCGATCGCCCGCGAGCGCGGCGGACTCGGCCTCCAGCGCGAGGAGCAGGGTCACCGCGAGCCGCGCTCCCGGCCTGCGGTAGGCGCCGAGCCCGGCGCGCAGCTCCTCGAGCCCGCCATCGGGCTCGCCGCGCTGGGCCCGGGCCCAGCCTCGCGTCACCGCGCCCAGCGTGGTCCAGAAGAAGCCCTGCTCCTGCGACAGCGCGATCTCCTCCTCTGCGAGGCCGGCCGCCTCCGCGTCGTCACGCAGCATCACGCACAGCCAGCCGCCGAAGTTGAGCGCATAGGCGAGGCTGAAGGGGTGGCCGAGCTCGCGGGCGAGAGCGATGGCCTCGCGGCTGCGCGCGAGGGCCTCGGCGTGTCGCCCGAGGAGCCAGAGCGACAGCCCGCAGTAGGTGAGCGCGCAGACCACCGCGTCCTGCCCGCTGTGGCGGGTGAAGGATCGGTCCCGCTCCGGTGAGTCGAGCGCGACGGCGCGCTCCAGATCGGCGAGCGCGTCGGCCGGTCGCCCCTGGAAGTAGGCGGTCAGCCCGATCGCGAGCGACGCCTCGACCTGCCACGAGTCGTCGTCCGCGGCGTCGGCGAGCCGGCGCATCTCCTCGCCGGTCTCGAGCGCGAGCTCGAGGTTCGCGCGCACGACGTGATAGGCCCACAGTCCCCACTGGACCGAGAAGAGCTCCGGCGCCGAGCCGATCTCGCGGCACAGCTCGCGACCGCGCGCGTAGGCGCGCTCGACCTCCGGGGCTGCGTACCCACGCGTCGCGCAGAGCGCCGGGCCGAGGCTGGTCTGCAGCTCGAGCTCGAGCTCGCGACTGCCCTCGGACTGGGGCGCCTGCGCGATCGCTTCCAGCCCCTGCTCCAGATGGTGGATGGCCTCGACGTTCGCGAACTGGGCGAGGGCACGCTGGCCTGCCTGGAGCCACCAGGCGACCGACTTCTCCGGCTCGCCGGCCCGGGTGTAGTGCTCGGCGATCAGCTCCGGCTGCGCGGCGCAGATCTCCGGGAACCGACGCTCGAGGCTCTGCGCGATGCGGGCGTGGTACTGCTGGCGCGTGCGCTTGAGGAGCGAGGTGTAGGCGGCCTCCTGGATGAGGGCGTGCTTGAACGCGTAGCGCAAGCGCGGCGCGACGCCGCGGCCCTGAAGCAGGTCGACCAACCGCTCGAGCTTCTCGAGGAGCACCTCCTCCTCCCAGGGCGCGACCGAGCGCAGGAGGTCGTAGTCGAACTCGCGTCCGATGGCAGCGCCGATCTGGACCACGTCCTTCGCGTCGCCGAGCCGGTCGAGGCGCGCGGTCAGGGAGTCCTGGAGCGTGCTCGGGATTTCCAGCCGACCCCGTCCGTTGGGCTGCTCGGGCGGCTCGGACTGCATGAGCAGCTTCGTCAGCTCCTCGACGAAGAGCGGCACTCCGTCGGTCTTGTCCACGATCTGCTCGAGCGCATCGAACGGCAGCCCCGCGTCCTCGGCGAGGCGCCGGACCATCTCGGCGCCCTCTCGTTCGCTCAGCCGGTTGAGCGCCATGAGGGTCGCGTGCGGCTCGCCGATCCACGGCGATGCGAAGTCCGGCCGGAACGTGACGATCATCAGCACCGGCAGCGAGGCGAGCCTCTCGACGATCAGGTGCATGAGCTCGAGCGTGGTCGGGTCCACCCAGTGGACGTCCTCGAACACCATCAGCACCGGTCGCTGCGCGGCGTAGGCCTCGAGCAGGCCGATGAGCGCCTGCAGCGTCTGGTCCTTCTGACGCTGCGGTGTCGTCTCGGCGGCGCCAGGCGGTGCGGGGGCGCGGATGCCGAGCATCGAGGCGAGTGCGAAGACCATCTCGTCGCTCACCCCCGCCGGCTCGGTGACCCAGGCCCGCAGCTTCGCGAGCCGCTCCTCGTCCGCGTCGCCGTGCTCGAGCCTGGCGGCGCGCTCGATCTGGGTGGTGACCGGGTACAGCGCGCTGTTGGTGTGCTGCGAGGAGCACTGGTAGCGCCAGCGCAGATGCGGCTCGCCGGCGATGTGGTCGATGAGCACCTGGATCAGGCGCGACTTGCCGATCCCCGGCTCGCCGGAGATCAGGACGACGTGGCCCTCGCCCTCACGCGCGTTGGCCCAGCGCCGCTTCAGCGCGGCGGCCTCGTCCACGCGTCCGACCATCGGCGTCAGGTGACGCTCGGCCTGTGCCGCCTCGAAGCGGCTTTCGCGCTCGAGCAGGCGGACCACCCGGGTAGCCGTGACGGGCTCGGGGAAGCCCTTCAGGGTCTGGGGGCCGAGGTCCTCGAGCTCGATGAGACCCTTGAGCAGCTCGCGGGTGGTCGGACCGATGACGACGCTATCGGGCGCCGCCACCGCTTCCAGGCGCGCGGCAAGGTTCGGTGTCTCGCCGAGCACCGCCTTCTCCTCCGAGGCGCCCTCGCCGATGAGGTCCCCGGCGAGCACGCGGCCGGTTGCCAGACCGATGCGCACCGCCAGGTCGACGCCCTTGTCGCGCCCGAGCTGCGCATCGAGCTCGCGCACCGACTCGACGATCGCGAGGCCCGCCCGGACCGCGCGCTCGGCATCGTCCTCGTGGGCGTGCGGGTAGCCGAAGTAGATCATCATCCCGTCGCCCATGAAACGCGCGATGAGACCGTCGAGGCCCGCGACGATGCGCGAGCAGCGCTCCTGGTAGGCGCGGATGATCTCGCGCAGATCCTCCGGGTCGAGCTGATGCGCTAGCGCGGTGGAACCGACGAGATCGCAGAACATCACGGTCATCTGGCGCCACTCCGCATCGTCGGCGGACGGCAGCACGACGGGCTCGGCGACCGGGGGCGGCGTCTCCTGCGCCGGGGCGAGAGCCGGTGCCGGTGACGAGGCGACGGGCTCGCCGCACTCGTCACAGAACCGGGCGCCGGGCGCGAGCGCCGTCTGACAGGCACGGCAAACGGTCTCCAGGCGCTTGCCGCACTCGCTGCAGAACTTCGCCTGAGGACGGTTCTCGGTCGAGCACTCGGGGCAGCGCACGGCGTTCTGTCCTCGTTCGATCGGGGTTGCGAGAGGCACCTCAGCCGGGGAGCGTCGGGCGCCGCGCGAAGATCGCGGGAAGGCGCCACTTCATCATCGCGAGAGCGCCGAGACCGCTCGCCGCGCAGACGATCGCCGTGCCCCAGAGCGACGCGTGCGTTCCGAGCAGCCACGCAGGCACCAGCGCCGCGAGGGCGAAGACGGCCAGGAACAGCAGCGCGATCGAGACGCCGAGAGCGTCGAAGAGCTGCCGGCGCCACGCCTTCAGCGCCTCGACGAACGCCGCCGTCGCACCGTGCTCGGCCTGCCAGGTCGTCGCGTCTGCCGGAACGTAGAAGGGCCGGCGCACGTAGGCGCCGCGCCAGCTCTCGAGCAGCTCGTGTCCGGACCCGTCCAGCAGCTCGGAGAACACTCCGCTGACCACAGGCATGCGGCGCATGACCACGAACCGCAGCTTGTAGAACAGCTTGATCACCAGCCGCGCGGTCGCGTAGATCGCCCGGCGGTCGGCCCGCGTCGCCGCCCGGACCAGCTCGGGCCGCAGGATCTTCTTCGCATCCTCGAGGCCGAGCTGGTCGATCATCATCAGCGCCGCGGTCCGTTGGCTGAGGCCCAGGAAGTGCGGCATGTAGTCACCGAGGAAGCCTAGCAGGGCCTCGGTGAGCGCGACGCCGTCCTCGGAGTGAAGCGCCTGGCGGCTCGCGATCGCGTCCATCAGCCGGCGAGCCTCGTCCCAGTCGTCGGTGAGCAGCTCGTCCTGGATGCCCATGACGTGTCCGACCACCTTCCACAGATGCAGGAAGGCGTCGCGCTGCTCGTCGGAGATCACGCATCCCCAGTGGGCGAGACCCTTGGGCAGCGCGTAGCCGAAGGTGAGCAGCGTGTAGGCGAGATCCTCCTGATTGACCGGCGCGCCGAGCTTGGCCGCATCCCAGGCCGGGGCCTGGCGGCTGAAGCTCTCGACGAGGGTGTCCGTGGTGTCTCCGGTAGGCGTCTCGCGGGGCCGATAGCCCGAGTGGGTGAGCATGTAGCGCATCGACGCGTGCAGGAACCGGACCTTCTTCGCGGTGACGTAGCCGCGGCCCCACAGGTAACGGTCTGCACTCCCGGTCTCCGGCGCCAGGTCCTCGACGACGCGCAGCCCCCCCGGTCCCATCACCGCGTCAAGCATGAGCCCCGTCTCGTAGATCCGCTGGGACAGGTAGCGCGGCTCGCGAAGCTTGGCCGTCTGATAGAGGGCTGGGATACCCCGCCCGATGAGGTAGCACGCGGGCAGGCTGTAAGCGTAGAGCACGCCGAGCATCGCCAGCATGTTCTCCTGCCAGAGCCGCGCGCCGAGCGCGAGCTTGTCCGCGTCGACCCACGGCGGCGCGGGCGCCGGCGAGAAGTACGCCCGGAGCTCCGCCGGCAGGCGCTCGAGCGCTTCGTTGAGATGCGAGTCGGGAACGAATCGCAGCGACGGCGCGGCGAGGATCCGATCGGCGAGGTCCAGCATGAAGTTGTACTGGAGCCGCTCGCTGCCGCCCGGCCGGTCCGGCGCGAGGACGTGCGCCACGAGCTCGTCGACCGGCGGGTCGCCGATCGCACGCAGTCTGGTGAGATTCGCCTCTGTGAGGACCTCGGAGTCCATCGCATCCCCCCGGTCGCGATCGTGGTCCGGTCGAGCTCCGATCCGTCGGAAGGATACGCACCAGCGTGCGTCGCCTCTACGCCACCGTCGATCGTAGTCACAGCCGCGCGGAAATTCACTGCGGACAGCTCCGCCGACGGCCCCACGAGCTGGCGCCGGAGGTGAAACGATACGTTCCCGCCCACCCCCGGAGCGACGACTCGACAGCCCGCCTTCACTCATTGCTACAGAGGTCTCGACCTGAACCGCCCCGGGATCTCCAGAGACCGTTTTGCTTGAGTCAGGCTGCCTGCCCGTCGTGTGCCTGCCCATCGTTGCCCATCGTGGTGCCCATCGTGGACACCCAGCCATCGTGGACACCCAGGCCGTGCCCATCGTGGACACCCAGCCATCGTGGACACCCAGGTGCCAATCGTGGGCACCCAGGCGTAGGAATCTGCCTGTCCAAGACTTCCCACACGCGGGGACGACAGTCTTGGACAGTCACAGATCTCGTCGGGGAAGGCGGGGCGGGGCATCGCCGTTCGCGCCGGAGATGGCGGACACCCAGCAATCGTGCCAATCGTGTGCCAATCGTGGACACCCAGGTGCCAATCGTGGACACCCAGGCGTAGGAATCTGCCTGTCCAAGACTTCCCGTGGACACCCAGGTGCCAATCGTGGACACCCAGGCGTAGGAATCTGCCTGTCCAAGACTTCCCACACGCGGAGGAATCCGCCTGTCCAAGACTTCCCACGACTTCGGGGGTGGCGGGGCGGGGCGGTCGCGCCGGAGATGGCGGCCGCACGGCGGGGTAGACTCTTGGGGGCATGATCCGGCTCACCGATCTCTCAATGCGCTACGACGCCGGGGCCGCGCCCATCGAGGTGCTGCGGCACGTCGATCTCGAGATGGCGGCCGGAGAGCACGTCGCGGTGACGGGCCCCTCGGGCTGCGGCAAGACCACGCTCCTGCTGCTCCTCGCGGCGCTCGAGCGCCCGACGGGCGGCTCGGTGTCGATCGACGGCGTGGCGCTGGAGTCCCTCGACACCGACGCGCTCGCCGACCTGCGCCGCGACCGGGTCGGGATCGTGTTCCAGTCCTTCCACCTCGTGCCGAGCCTCACCGCCATCGAGAACGTGGCACTGCCGCTCGAGATCGCGGGCAGGCGCGGCGCGCGGGACCAGGCTCGGGAGATGCTAGAGCGCGTGGGGCTGGGACAGCGCGCGCGCCACTACCCGTCACAGCTCTCGGGCGGCGAGCAGCAGCGGGTCGCGATCGCCCGCGCCCTGGTGCACCGTCCTGCGGTCCTGCTCGCCGACGAGCCCACGGGGAATCTCGACGACCAGACTGGCGCGATGATCGGCGAGGCCCTGTTCGAGCTGGTATCGGGAAGCGGCGCGACCTTCGTGCTCGTCACCCACGACCTCGCCCTGGCCGGCGGATGTCATCGCGTGCTGCGCCTGCACGACGGGCAGGTCGCACGGGCTTGACCGGTGCGTGACGAAGACGTGACCAGGCTCGGCTCCAGCGCCCCACCGCGGATCCTGGCGCGGCTCGCCTGGCGCGACCTGCGCGGGAGCGGACGCTACCTGTGGGTGTTCTGGGCGTGCCTGATGCTCGGCGTCACGCTGCTCGCGGCGAGCGGCGGGATGTTCCGCCAAGTGAGCGAGGGCCTGCTCGCCGACGCGCGCGCCCTCTTCGGCGGCGACCTCGAGGTCGAGACGCGAAAGCCCCTCGGCGAGGAGGCGCTCGGCTGGGTCCGCGCGCGGGGCGAGGTCTCGTTGCTCGTCGAGCTGCGCACGATGATGTTCGCCGGCGAGCGGCCGCAGCTCGTCGAGCTGCAGAGCGTCGACGAGCGCTACCCGCTCTACGGCGAGGTCGAGCTGGACCCGGCGCTCGCCGTCGCCGAGGCCGTCGAGCGGCGCGACGGGCTCTGGGGCGCAGCGCTCGACCCGGTGCTCGCGGACCGGCTCGAGCTCTCGGTCGGCGATCGCGTCTCCATCGGCAACCTCTCGGTCGAGGTGCGGGCACGCATCGCCCGCCAGCCCGATCGCAGCCTGCGCGCCGACTGGCGCGGCCCGCCCGTGCTGATCGCCGCCGAGGCGCTCGGCGGGAGCCGTCTCGTCGGCCCGGGGGGCCGCCTCGAGTACGCCTATCGGGTCCGGGTCGCCGGTGACCCCGGCGCCTTCGCCGAGTCGCTCGCCCGCGCGTTCCCGGCTGCGGAGTTCGAGGTGCGCACTTTCGCCGAGCGCCAGGGCCGCATGGCCGAGGTGCTCGGGCAGGTCGCCTCGGGGCTGGCGCTCATCGGCTTCAGCGCGCTGTTCGTCGGTGGGCTCGGCGTGTTCAACAGCGTTCGCGCCTATCTCGAGTCGAAGCTCGCGACCCTGGCCACGCTCCGCGCCCTGGGCCTGCGCGAGCGCCCCCTGGCGGCGGTGCTCGTGCTGCAGATCCTCGCGCTGGCCTCGAGCGCCGCCCTCGTGGGTGCCCTCGCGGGGGGGACGCTCGCGACCCTCGGGACGCAGCTGCTCGCAGAGCGGCTACCCCTCGCCCCGCATATCGGCGAGCTCGCCGGCCCGCTCGCCGCGGCCTGGCTCTTCGGCGTGCTCACCGCCGTGACCTTCGCGCTGCCGGCGATCGGCCGCGCCCTGTCGGTGAGCCCGGCTTCGCTGTTCCGCGGCGTCGACGCGGGCGCCCTCGCGACGCCGGCGCGCTGGTGGGGAGCGACCGCCGCCTGCGCTACCGCCACGACGGCGCTACTCGTCGTCACCATCCCGCAGCCCGCGTTCGGCGCCGGCTTCATCGCGGTCGCCGCTGCGCTGCTCTTGCTCCTGGACGTCGTGGTGCGCGCGATCCGGGCGGCGGCGCACGGCCTCGGGCACCACCGGGCCCTGGACGGGCACTTCGCGCTCAAGCTCGCCGTGGCCAACCTGCACCGACCGGGCTCGCCGCTGCGCACGACGCTGCTCTCCCTCGGCTCGGCGCTCACCGTGCTGGTCGCCGCGACCGTCGTCGTCGCCGCGCTCCTCGAGACGATCGACGAGACGCTGCCCGAGAGCGCCCCCGCGCTGGTGCTGCACGACATCGGCGTCGACCAGGTCGAGACGCTGCGCTCCCTCACCGGCGAGGCGCGAACGCTCGAGCGGCTCTCCCTCGCCCCGCTCGTGCTCGGGCGGATGAGCCACGTCGGCGCCGAACGCCTGCGCGAGAGCGCCGATGCGGGCCGCGCGCTCGAGTCACGCGACGAGCACAAGCTCACGCACCGGCTGGACAACATCGACGCGGTCAGCGTAGCGCGCGGCGCGTGGTGGCCCGAGGACTACGCGGGCCCGCCGCTGGTCGCGTTCGAGGATCGCGAGGCGGATCAGCTCGGCCTCGCGGTGGGTGATCGGCTCAGCTTCCAGATCCGGGGACAAGCGGTCGAGGCGACCCTCGCCGCCATCTACTCGCAGCGCGGGGTCGGCACCCGCTTCTGGTTCGAGGGGATCTTCTCCGACGGCATCCTCGACCCCTTCGTCACCCGCTACGTCGGCGCCGCCTACCTCGACGACGCCGAGGCGGTGGAGCTGGAGGCGCGCATCGCCCGGGTCATGCCCAACGTGGTGATGGTGCGCACCGAGCGCATCCTGCGCGAGGCGCGGGGGATGCTCGGCCGAGCCGCTGCCGGCCTCGGGCTGGTGGCCGCCGTGACGCTGCTCGCGAGCCTGCTGGTGCTCGCGAGCGTCATCGCGACGAGCCGCGCGCGTCAGCTCTACGACGCCACGGTGCTGCACACCCTCGGCGCGCGCTTCAGCACGATCCGCACGAGCCTCTCCCTCGAGTACGCTCTGGTGGCGGCGCTCACCTCGGCCTTCGCGATCGCGTTCGGCACCGTCATCGCCGTCGCGGTGCTGGAATGGCGCGTGCGCCTCGAGGCGGACGGCGCATGGCTCCTCGGCGCGCCGGTCGCGGTCGCGATCAGCGTCGCGAGCCTCGGGCTCGGCGCGCTGACGCTGCTGCGACACCTGAGGCTCTCGCCGGCAACGCTGCTACGCTCGAGCGGATGAGCCGCGTGACCACCTATCCGGAGGACCACTGGTCTCTCCAGGTGGAGATCCCTTACAGCATGGGCGTGCGTCAGGACGAGCTCGTCGTGCTCTCCGGCCAGGCCGACCTCGTAGGCATGGGCATGGTGCGCCATCCCGGAGATCTGAGCAGGCAGACGGCAGCCGCGATGGCGCACATCGCAGCGCTCCTCGCCGAACTCGAGTGCGGCATCGAGGCCCTCGCCAAGCTGACCGTGTTCTACGTCGATGCGGGCGTCGATCAGGCCTGCTACCTCGCGGAGATCGGCTCGCTGCTCGACCCACGGAGCCGGCCGGTGGTGACCATGGTGCCCCTCAGCCACCTCTTCTATCCGGGCGCGATGGTCGAGATCGACGCGGTCGCGATCCTCGACGATGAATCCGGGGAGACGATCGCCGATCCGGCCTTCGGCCCGGTCACCGACGGCATCGCCCAGGCGCTACGACGCGGTCCCTATTTTCTCGTCGGCGGGACCACCGCGGCGCGGGCCGACGGCACCGTGGCGAGCCCGTGGGACCCGGTCGCCCAGACCGAGGCGGTGCTCGTGCGCGTCGAGGCGCTCCTCGGCGCGCTCGGTGCCGATCGTGACGACCTGGTCAAGGTCAACAACTGGCTCGCCGGCGGCGCCGACGCGGGGGCCTGGGCGCGGAGCGCGGCGATCCGCGCCAGCTTCTATCCCGAGCCCGGACCGCCCGCGACCGGCCTGCCGCTCGGCGGCCTCGGCGCCGGATCCGCTCCCGGGATCGCCCCTGGCGTCGCCCCCGGGATCGTCGCGAGCACCGACTGCTGGGCGATGCGCGGCACCGACGGCGCGCGCCTCCCGAAGCGACACGCCTGCCCCGAGGGGCACTGGGACTGGCCGGTCCACCTGCCTTTCAGCCATGGCCTGGAGTGCGGCGGCACGATCTTCGTCGGGGGGCAGGTCGCGCTGGACGCCGAGGGGAGCGTCCTCGAGCCCGATGACCTCGCATCGCAGACGCGCATCAGCATGGACAACGTCGGTCGGGTGCTCGGCGCATTCGGTGCGGGCTACCGCGACATCCTAAAGCTGAACACCTGGTACGTGGGCGCGAACGACCCCGCGCGCGACGGCGAGACGCTGCACACGAGCGTGGGGATCCGCTCCTCGTACTTCGAGGCCCCCGGGCCCGCCTCGACCGGGATCCCGCTCGACGCGCTTTGCTTCGATCGGATGGTGACCGAGACGGAGGTGGTCGCACGAGTGACCGCCCAGCTGTGAGCGCGCTGCACGGCGATCAGCGCGAGAGCTCGCCGGAGCTCTCGATCTCGGGCGAGCCGCTGCTCGAGATCAGCGGCCTGCGCAAGCGCTATGGCGCCATCGATGCATTGAAAGGTCTGGACCTGCGTCTCGGCGAAGGGGACGTCTACGGCTTCCTCGGACGCAACGGTGCGGGCAAGACCACGACCATCCGCGTCATCATGGGCATCACCCGCGCGAGCGGCGGGCGGATGCGCCTGATGGGGCGTGAGGTGGCCGGCGCGGACCGCCGCGCGCGGCAGATGATCGGCTACGTCGCCCAGGAGCAGAACTTCTACGGCTGGATGACCGCCGAGACGATCGGGCGTTTCGTCTCGGCGTTCTATCCGCGCTGGGAGGACGCCGAGTTCCGGCGCTTGCTCGGCGTCCTGGAGATCCCGCGCGCGCAGAAGCTGCGAACCTTCTCCCAGGGCAACAGCACGAAGCTCGCGCTGGCGCTCGCCCTCGCTCACCGTCCGCCGCTGCTGGTGCTCGACGAGCCGACCGCGGGCATGGACGCGGTCACCCGGCGCGAGTTCATGGAGATCGTGCGTGACCAGGCCGAGCGCGCGCGGCGCACCACGCTGTTCTCCTCTCACCTCATCGACGAGGTGGAGGTGGCCGCGGATCGCATCGGTATCATCGAGGACGGGCGCATGCTCTACGAGGGGTCGAAGGATGCCCTGCGCGCCTCGGTCCACCGACTCGTGCGCGAGACCGACGACGCTCCCGCGGGTGCGGGCACGGCGCCCGTGCTGCTCGAGCCCGGCGTCACCGTGCTGCAGGACCAGGTTCGCGAAGGGCGGCGCTCGCTCACCGTGCGCGCGGCGGACGTCGGCGCCCTGGACGTGCTGCGACGAGAGGGCTGGCGCGTCGAGCCCATCAGCCTGGAGAGCATCTTCGTCGATCTCGTGACCCGGCATCGGTCGGTGTGACCGGCTCGGTCGCCGCGCTCGCGCGCAAGGAGCTGGCCCAGCACTGGGTCGCAGCGCTCGTGCTCCTCGCGCTGCTCGGGCTCAGCCTCGTCTCGATGACCCTCGCGCTGGCCATCTCCGACACGCGCCTGAGCTATCTCGAGCTGTTGCCCGCCTACCTGCGCGGACCGGTCGCGATCCTGGCCTTCATCCTCGCCGGGCGACTGGTCGCGACCGAGTACTACGCGCGCACGCAGCGCTTCGTCGAGGCGCTGCCGGTGCGTCGCGCCGAGGCCACGGTGGTGAAGTTCCTCCTCGGGCTTGCGCTCGTGTGGCTCGCCGCGGGCCTCGGGATCGCCGTCGCGCTCTCGCGCGCTTCCGCCGAGGGCGGCGTCTCCGCGAGCGCGATCGCGCTGGTCTGCGCGCGCGCCGGTGCGGCGGCGTTCGCGGTCTGGTGCTTTGCCTTCGCGACAGGATTCCTCGGTCGTCTGCGCATCGCGCTCATCGTGCTGAGCGTCGCGGTCCTGGTCATCGTCGAGATCCACACCGACATCGAGCTGCAGCGCTTCGGGCCCGTTGCCCTTACCGACCCACGGCTGCTGCCCTTCGAGCACGAGACCTTCCCCGTTCGCCCGTTCCTCGAGTCCATCGGTCTCGGCGCCGCGTGCCTCGTCGTCGCCGCGGTGCTCGCAGCGCTGCGCGAGGGCTCCGTGGTCGAGACCCTCGCGCGGCCGATGTCCCACCGCGAGACCACGTTCGTGCTGCTGCTGTGCCTGCTCGCGCTCTACGGGCTGTTCTTCGCGAACGAGGCGCGCGAGCCCGAGCCGTTCCGCTTCACCGGCCCGTTCGTCGAGCGAAGCGACATCGCCCCGGTGGCGATCAACTATCTCGCGAGCGAGCACGCGGAGGCGGGCCGGGCGCTGCGCGAGCGCGCCGAACGCTGGCACGCGACGCTCGCCGAGGATCTCGGGCCGCAGGCGGAGATCCCGGCGCTGTTCATCGCGCTGAGCCCGGCCCGGCGACACGGCGACGTGCGCACCACGCGCCTCGAGCGCGACAGCGTGGTGCTCACCGCGAACTTCCTGCCGGGCGCGGACTACGAGCCGACGGAGGTGGCGGCGCACGCCATCCACCAGATCCTCTCGGCGATGAACGAAGGCAGGCTGTTCGTCGAGCCCAAGCACTGGCTCGCCGACGGCATGGCGCAGACCTGGGCGGTGCTCGCCCAGCCCGAGCCCGAGCGGCCGGACGACCGCCGGCGCTACGAGGCGCAGGCCATCGCGGCGAGCGAGCTCACGCCCCTCGATGCAACCCTGGTGCACGAATGGGATCGCACCCTCGAGCGGGTCGGCGACGCGATGGCGCTCGCGCTCGCCTACGACGGCGTGCGCTTCCTCGCCGAGCGCCACGGCATCGCGGCGCGTAGGGCGCTCGCCCGCGAGCTGCTCGCCCGCCCGGTGCACGGCGACGTGCGCGACTGGCTCTCGGACCGTCGCCACGCACTGCCCGCGGCCTTCGAGCGCCGTACCGGGGAGCGGTGGCCCGACTTCCTCGCCGCGTGGCGCGCCGATCTCGCGCGCCGCCGCGCCGGTTCGTCGCTCCCGTCGATCGCCGCGCTCGACGCCGAGATTGCGATCGAGGTGAGCCCTGGCGGCGAGCGCACGCTGCGCGCCGCGGTGGCGTCGCCGTCGGCTCCCGACGAAGCCGTCCAGTGCCGGCTGCTCCATACGACGCTGCCGGTCTTCGACCGACCGCTCGCGATGCGTGAGCCGACAGCGGTGCGCTTCCTGTGGCTCGCCGGCGAGCGCGGCGTGGAGCGGCGGCTCCACGGCGAGTACGGAGCAGGCGAGCGCGCCTTCGCGGCCCTCGAGTGCACCTTCCCCTGGCTCGGCGCGCCCGCGCGCCTGGCCGCGAAGCGGATGGTCGTGCCGTGACCCTCCTCGGGAAGGAGCTGCGGGAGCTCACCCCCCTCGTCGCGGCGATCGTGGTGATCAACCTCGTCGCGATCGCGGAGTACTTCGCGCTCGCCTCCCCGGACGAGTTCCGCTGGGCTGACCGATCCTTCCTGCTCGACCAGTCCCTTGCCGAGCTCGCGGCCGTGTGGACCATCGCCTTCGCGATCTTCGCCGCGTATCTGACCTATCCCCGCGAGCACGATGAGCGCACCATCGAGTTCCTGCACTCGCTTCCGATCAGCCGGATGCGGGTTTTCCTCACCAAGTACCTCGCCGCGTCGGGCACGCTCATCGTGCTGCTGACACTGCTCTGGATCCCGATCGTGTGGGGCCTGCAACGATTCGATCCGAACTCCGTAACCGCGGGTCAGCTGCGCTGGGGCCTGCTGCTCACCGAGGCGACAATGGAGTCGGCGATGATCCTGATCGCCGTCGCCTACGGGATGCTGATCGCCTACTTCCGGATGTTCGGCGTTCTCGGTGCGATCCTGCTCTGGCTCGCGCTCGAGACCCTCTCCGCCCGCGACGCCAGCCTCGCGAGCCTCGACCCGGCGAGCCTGTACCTCGTCGAGTACGACGGTGAGGACGTGATCGTTCCCTGGGACCGCTGGGCGGGCCACGGGGTCGCGGCAGCCCTGGCACTCGCCCTCGCCGCCCGCCTCTGGAATCAGGCAGGAGAGCGGCGCTCGCGCGTCCTCCACCGGCTGGTGCGCAGCGCCGTCTACCGGACGGCGACGACGGCGCTCGCGGTCTCGACGGTCCTGCTGATGGCGATGGCGGTGTTGATCGGGGCGCAGGGCCCGTCGGAGGATGCGGGCCACGAGGTGGACGAGGCCGAAGTGCAGGTGCTGCGTACCGAGCACCTCGAGTTCCGCTACCTACTCGAGCACGAGGCCGAGGTCACCGCCCTCGCCGGCGAGGCCGACGCGCGCTACGCGCAGGTGCGGTCCACCCTCGGCGCGCCAGAGCCGGCGACGATCGTCGTCGACCTGACCCAGCCCGGCTTCGACCACCTCGGCCTCGCGAGCTGGAAGCGCGTGCGTATCGACTTCTCGGTCCTCGACGAGCCCGAGCTCGCCCGCCACGTGCTCGATCACGAGCTCGCGCACGTGGTCGCGTCCTCGCTCTCGGACGGACGCCTCGCCGATCGCCGGCTCGCGACCATGGTGTTCAACGAGGGGCTGGCCGAGTGGGTGGCCTACGAGCTCGGCGCGCGACCGGCCTCGCGCGCGGCGCAGCGCCGGCTCGCGCGTCGCGCGTGGGATCGGCTGGACCTCGAGCCCGCCGAGCTGATCGACGCGGCAGGCTTTCTCGCGCGCTTCGACGAGTACCTCGTCTACCCTCTCGGTGAGTCCTGGGTGAGCGCGATGGTGGAGGCCTGCGGCACCGATGCTCCGGGGCGCGCGCTGCGCGCGATGGCGCGGCCCGACGCGCCCGAGACGCTCGTTGGCGCAGCGTACTGGCGCGACACGCTCCAGGCGAGCGAATGCGATCTCGACGCCGTGAACGCACGTTTCGAGGCGCGGCTAATCGCCGCCGGGAGCGGCACGGGCGACGCGCCAGTCCCGGTCGCCACAGTCACCGTTCCCGGGAACGGGGAGGCGGTGTTCAGGATCCGGCTCCTCGACGCCGCACCGAACGCATCGCACACCGTGTGGCTGCGAGCTCGCGACAGCGAGCGCGCGACGGCCCGCGAAGTGCGCACGCGGCGCGTTCGCCTCGTCGGCAAGGAGCCGCAGATCGTCGTGCTCGCCCTCGAGTTCGCGAGCGGCGAGCGCTTCCAGTACCAGCTCGGAGTGGAGGTCGAGCCCGGCGAGCGGCCGTTGTACACGCGGTGGACGTGGACCGGCGGAGCGCGTTGACGCTCGGGACCGGCGGGCATCGACTATACTCGCGCGTCGAGAGCGATGACCGCGCCTGCGCGGCACGGACCAGGAAGCAGCGCGACGAGAGCGCGCGACCCGACGTGCCCGAGATCACCGCGGTGACTTGCCGGTCCGGAGAAAAATCAGGGATATGTGGAACCCCCTGAAGCGGCTCCCCTCGGAGCAGGTTGATGGCTTCGCGCGATCGCTCGCCGAAGCGTTCGAGAGCCGCTATCCGCTGGCGATGCACACCGCGGTGCCGCGCAAGAAGAAGGCCGAGCGCAGTCTCACCGACGCGCTCACCGATGCCTGCGACCGCGCGCGCGTGTTCCACGGCGAGCACCGGCTGCGGATCTACGACAAGGCGCGGCTCGGCAACACCTTCCGCTGGGAGCTCTGCGAGCGCGGCTACGACGCGGAGTTCGCCGACGAGATCGTCCGGTCGATGATGGTGGAGATCGGCTAGGACGAGGTAGGACGAAGCAGGAGCCCGAGTCGAGTGGATTCGGCGAGCGCTCGCAGTACGGATCGTACTTCCTGGCTCGACGAATCCGCTGGGATTCAAGGGACAGGCGAGCTCGTGTGAGATCGG
>CAJIAT010000575.1_pt1 | contig 15972 bp, 13 predicted proteins | sample 9199161 | NCBI WGS metagenome assembly CAJIAT01 (sample SAMEA7708281, study PRJEB35096) | sediment metagenome | biome: marine neritic benthic zone biome [ENVO:01000025]; feature: sediment [ENVO:00002007]; material: shallow marine sediment [ENVO:03000034] sea grass bed [ENVO_01000059] ... | reverse complement strand
TCTGGTACAGCGTCTTCTTCCTCGGGCTGGTCGTCGCCGCGATCGGCGCCGTCTACGCAATGCTCGAGCGGGTGCTGCGCTCACCCTTCGGGCGCGTGCTGCGCGCGGTGCGCGAGGACGAGACGGCAGCGCGCTCGCTCGGCAAGTCGCCGGCGCGCGTGCGGCTCCAGTCCTTCGTGATCGGCTCGATGATCATGGGCCTCGCGGGCGCGCTCTATGCCACCTTCTACGCCTTCATCAGCCCCCAGGACCTCGCGCCGATCCTCACCTTCCAGATCTGGGCGATGCTGATCGTCGGCGGCAGCGGCAACAACCGGGGGGCGGTCCTCGGCGCGCTCGTCGTGTGGGCCGGCTGGGTCGCCAGCGGCTGGCTCCTCACGGCGCTCGCGCCGACCGAGATGCAGCTCTACACCGGGACGATCCAGTATATTCTCATCGGGCTGATCATCGTCGGGATGCTCCTCGCGCACCCGCGAGGCCTGCTCCCCGAGGAGCTCGTCGTCTCGCACTCCGCGCACCTGCGCGGAGCAGGCGCAGGCGAGGAGGACAAGAACCGACAACCCGGCACGGGAGAGGGCAGATGAGGATGAGGATTCGTTCGAGCGCCGTCGCGGTCCTGACGGCGGCAGCGCTGCTGGCGGGCCAGGCCCACGCGCAGTGCACCACGAAGATCGGCGCGGTGCTGCCGACCTCCGTCGACTGGGGCCGCCCGATCGCCGCCACCGCGCAGCTGGCGGTCGACCTCTACAACGAGGCTGGCGGCCTGAAGGGCTGCAAGGTCGAGATGGTTCTGCGCGACACCCAGCGCGATCCGAAGGTGGGCGTGGACGCCGCCAAGGCGCTGGTCGATCTGGAGAAGGTGCCGGTGCTGATCGGCGCGGTGTCGAGCGGCGTCTCGATGCCGATCCTCACCTCGGTCTCGGTGCCCTCGAAGGTCATGCAGATGTCGTGCTGCTCCTCCTCCACGGTGTTCACGGGACTGGCCAAGGAGGGTAAGACCAAGGGGCTGTGGTTCCGCACCTTCGCGACCACCCGCAACCAGGCGGCGGTCGCCGCTCGCATCGTCAAGGAGCAGGGCCACCAGAGCATCGGCATCTTCTACAAGAACGACGACTGGGGCCAGGACATCGCGCGGCTCGTGAAGGCCGATCTCGAGGCGCTCGGCGTGGAGGTCAGCGCGTCGGTCGCGATCAACGACGGCCAGCCCTCCTACCGCGCCGAGGTGACCGAGGCGCTGAAGAGCAAGCCGGCAGCGCTCTACATGGCGCTCTACCCCACCGAGGGTATCGCGGTGACCCGCGAGTGGATCTCCCTCGGTGGCACGCGCAAGATGGTGGTCGCGAACTCGCTGAAGTCCGACGAGTTCCGGGATGGCGTGGGCGCTCAGTATCTCACCGATGTGGTCGGCCACGACTCGGCGCCGCCGCGCACCGAGTCCGCCGCATCGTTCAAGGCGCTCTACATGGAGAAGTTCGGCTCCGAGCCCAACGGGCCCGGGCTGCCGAACAGCTTCGACGCGGTGATGATCGCGCTCCTCGCTGCGGAGGCGGCGCCGACGCTCGACGGCGCGGCGATCGCCGGGGCGGTCGGCCGTGTCACCGACCCGAACGGCACGCCGATCTTCCCGGACGTGGCCGGCATCTCGAGGGCGCGCGCGGTTCTCGGCGAAGGCAAGACGATCCGCTACCAGGGCGGCACCGGCGCGGTGCGCTTCGACGAGCACGGCGACGTCTCGGCGCCGGCGGTCGCCTGGACCTTCACGGAGAAGGGCACGGCCGAGCAGACCTACTACTCGCTCCAGGACGTCGACGACTTCATCGCCTCGCTGTCGAAGTAGGGGGCTGGCGGTGCGCGCGACTCGAAGCGAGCACGCGCCGCTGCGCGGTTCACGCTCGGTCGACGTCCTGGTGCTCCCACGCGCCCTGACGCTCGCACGAAGGTGAGCGCCGCCTCCGCGGCGAGGCCCGATCGCGTCGAGCTCGCGCCGGGGCTCGAGGTCCCGCGGCTGCTCGTCGGCCTGTGGCAGGTCGCCGACCAGGAGCGCTCCGGCACCCTCGACCGCGAGCGCGCGGCGGCGGCCCTGGTCGACTACGTCGACGCCGGCTTCGACGCCTTCGACATGGCCGACCACTACGGCAGCGCCGAGCTCATCGCCGGGCGCGCCCGGGCGATGGTGGCGGCGCGCGGCCGCGCCGCACCGCCGCGCCTGCTCACCAAGTGGTGCCCCGAGCCGGGCCCGATGTCGCGCGGAGCCGTGCGCGACGGGCTCCGCGAGCGCCTCGAGCGGCTCGGCGTCGAGCGCATCGACCTGCTCCAGCTCCACTGGTGGACCTTCGATCACCCGGCCTGGCTCGACGCCTTCGACGAGCTCGAGCGCGCCCGCGAGGAGGGTCTGGTCGCGAACCTCGGGGTCACCAACTTCGACACCGATCACCTGCACCTGCTGCTGCGCGAGGGCTACGCGATCGCCACCAACCAGGTCTGCGTCTCGCTCCTCGACCGGCGCGCCCTCGAGGAGATGAGCGCGCTGTGCCTCGAGTGCGGGGTCCGCCTGCTCGCCTACGGCACGCTCGCCGGCGGCCTGCTCACGGAGCGCTGGCTCGGCGAGGCCGAGCCGGCGCCTGAGTCGATCGCGGACTGGAGCAAGATGAAGTACCGGCGCTTCGTCGAGGCGGCCGGCGGCTGGGAGATGCTGCAAGGGGTCCTCGGCGCCGTCGGGCGCGTCGCTCGCCGCCGCGGCGCGTCCATCGCGAACGTCGCCACGCGCTGGGTGCTGGATCAGAGCGCCGTCGCCGCGGCGATCGTCGGTGCGCGCCTCGGCGAGCGAGAGCACCGTGCCGACAATCTCGCCGTGTTCGACTGCGCGCTGGACGAAGACGACCGCGCCGAGATCGACGAGGCCCTCGCCGCGAGTCGCCGCCTGCCCGGGGACTGCGGGACCGAGTATCGCCGGCCGCCGTTCCTGACCGCCTCGGGCGATCTCTCCCATCACCTCGAGGGCCTGCCCCGCGTCTATGCCGCGACGGCGGTGGACGGCCGACCGGACCGGCGGCGGGTCGACAGCGGCAGCGAGTTCGAGCCCGTGGCCGGATACTGCCGCGCGCTGCGGGTCGGCGATCGGGTGCTCGTGAGCGGGACCACCGCGACCCACGGCGAGAGCCGCGTCGTGTGCGCGGGCGACGCGCGCGGGCAGGCTGTCTACATCCTCGACAAGATCGCGGCGAGCCTCGCCGCCCTCGGCGCGAGCCTCGAGGACGTCGTTCGCACCCGCATCTATCTCGCCGACGTCGACGACTGGGAGGCGGTCTCGCGGGTGCACGGCCGTTACCTCGGCGCCGTTCGCCCTGCGAACACGCTCCTCGAGGTGGGTCGGCTCGTCGGCGACTACCGGGTCGAGATCGAGGCGGAGGCGGTGGTCGGCGGCGCCGGCTGAATACCCGTTCCGCGAGGCACTGGGTGCCGACGGCCGTGACCCGATCGGCCATCTCGCGACGCGCCGTGAACACATCCCTGTGGGCTCGGGCGCAGCATCCATGCTGCGCACGGTCGCGAGATGGCCGATCGGGTCACGGCCTCGAGCGCGTTCTGCGACTCGGAGCAGGCATCTCGCCCGATTGCACTAGCTCTCAGCTGCGCCCGAGTCCCCACGGACGCCTTGACGGCGTGTCGCGAGTGGCCGATCGGGTCACGGCCGTGGCCACGAGCGTCAGAGCTGGCTGGCCACGGACCGCGGATCCTCGGGCTTTTCCGCATCGCAGCGAGCGGGCCCCGGCGCGGCTACACCGGCCGCACCTGCCCTGTGTATGATGCGGACGACAACGACAAGAGCCGCGCGGCGCGCCGCCCGGCTCGAGCCGACCGCCGGGGCGCCGGATAGCCGCCGAGAGCGGTCGCCGCAGGAGGGTTCGATGGGCGAGCGGATGCCGTGGCGAGAGCCGGCGCACGCTCTGGACGGCGACGCGCTGCGCCTCCTCGTTACGGGCGAGGCCCCCGCCATCCATCTGGACGGCTTCGCCGCGCGCGAGGAGTGCGAGCGGCTGTGTCGCGCGGTCCACGACGGCGCCGCGCCGGGCCGCGAGGCCGCGACTTCGCCCATGCGCATCTTCGGCGGCAACCTGTCGAACTTCCGCGGCGCGAGCCGCGCGGAGTACTTCGCCGACGTCGAGCGCTCCTACCGCGCCGTGGGCGCCCTCTACGCGGCCTCCTTCGACCCGCTCGAGCGCATGCTCGAGACGCTCCGGCGTGCCTGGGACGGGCCCGTGGACGTGGCGCGCGAGGAGCCGCCCTTCGGCCGCTACTTCGCCGGCTGCGTGAAGAGCCGGGGCGAGGGCAGCGCGCTGCACTACGACTTCGTTCCCTTCCTGCTCGCCGGATACGGCATCTGCGACATCCTCGAGCAGCTCAGCTGGAACCTGTACCTCGAGGTGCCGGACGGCACCGGCGCGACCACCGTCTACGACGCGATGGTCCGCGAGCGCCCGCCGGGTCAGGGGCGGACCTTCTGGGACAACCTCCTGCCCCCCGAGACGGTCGCGCGCGCCAGCGCCTACACCTTCGTGCCGAAGGTCGGCGAGGTCGTGCTCTTCAACACGCGGTGCCCCCACAGCATCGAGGTCGAGCTGGACGACGACGCCCTGCGGCGCACGCAGGTCGGCTCGTTCATCGGCCTGAAGCCCGACGAGTCCCTGGTGCTCTGGTCTTGACGCAGGCGTCGAGTCCCGGGGACCCCCCCGGGCCGACGCCGCCAACGAGGAGGAGGAAATGAGAACAATGGACCGCCGTAAGAGGATTGCATCCGCCGTCTGTGGCGCTCTCGCGCTCTCCGCGCTCGCCTGGACCGCGCACGGCGCAGGCCACAACGTGGTCACCGTCGTGCTGTCCGAGGAGCCGGACATCGTCGAGCCGTGTCACTCGAGCCGTTCGAATATCGGGCGGGTGGTCAAGCAGAACATCGTCGAGACCATGACCGAGATCGATCCGAGCGACGGCAGCATCACGCCGCGGCTCGCGACCTCCTGGTCGCAGGTCGACGACCTGACCTGGCGCTTCGAGATCCGCAAGGGCGTGAAGTTCCACGACGGCGCCGACCTCGACGCGAAGGCGGCGGCGATGGCCATCGACCGCACCCTCGACACCTCCATGGACTGCGAGGTGCGCACCAAGTTCTTCGGCGGGCTGAAGCTGACGGCGACGCCCGTGGGCAGTCACACGCTCGAGGTGAAGACCGACAAGCCGGTGCCGATCCTCCCGACCATGATGGGCACGATGGTGCTCACCTCGCCGAACACGGCCATGGGCAAGCCCACCCGGAACCCGATCGGGACCGGCCCGTATCGCTTCACCAACTGGGACGTCGGCAAGGAGATCGTGCTCACGCGCAACGACGGCTACTGGGGCGAGCAGCCGCAGGTCGAGAAGGCGACCTTCGTCTGGCGCACCGAGTCCGCGGTGCGTGCGGCGATGGTCAAGACGGGTGAGGCCGACATCGCACCGAACATCGCGGTCCAGGACGCGACGGACCCGGCGATGGACGTGAGCTATCCGAACTCCGAGACCTCCAGGCTTCGCATCGACACGACGAGGGCGCCGCTGGACGACCTGCGCGTGAGGAAGGCGCTGAACCTCGCCGTCGACCGCGACGCGATCCGCGGCTCGATCTTCAGCAAGGACGTGATCCCGGCGACCCAGCTCGTGGTGCCGAGCATCAACGGTCACAACCCGAAGCTCGAGGTGTGGGACTACGACCCGGCCGAGGCGAAGAGCCTGCTCGATCAGGCCCGTGCTGCGGGCACGCCCGTCGACGCCGAGATCACCCTGATCGGGCGCACCAACATCTACCCGAACGCGACCGAGGTGATGGAGGCGATTCAGGCGATGTACCAGGCCGTGGGCCTCAACGTGAAGCTCAAGATGCTCGAGGTCGCCGAGTGGGTGGACATCCTCACCAAGCCTTACGCCGAGGACCGCGGGCCGGTCGTGCAGCAGTCCCAGCACGACAACAACAACGGCGACGCGGTGTTCACCGTGTACAACAAGTACCACTCCGAGGGTGCGCAGTCGACGATCGGCGATCCCGATCTGGACGACATCATCGTGCGCGCAGGCAAGGCGACCGGGGATGAGCGACGCGCGCTGTTCCAGCAGGCCTTCGCGATCATCAACGACAAGATCGTCGCTGACGTGCCCATGTATCACATGGTCGGCTACACGCGGGTCGGGAATCGCATCAACTTCAAGCCCTCGATCTCGACCAACAGCGAGCTCCAGCTCGCGCACATGACCTTCAAGTAACGCGGGTATCCGCAGGCGCACGGGTCCGTGGCGGCATCGCCGCCACGGACGCCGCCCGCGATCACCGGAGCCACCATGGGTACCTTCCTCGGGCGGCGCACGCTGCACAGTGCCATCGCGCTCGCCGGGCTCGTCGTCCTGGTCTTCTTCCTCGCCCGGCTGACCGGCGACCCGACCAACCTCTACCTGCCCATCGACGCGTCGGTCGAGACCCGCGAGGCCTTCGCCGAGAAGCACGGGTTCCGCGATCCGGTGTACGAGCAGTTCGGGCGCTTCGTCGCGGATCTCGCCCGGCTCGATCTGGGCCAGTCGCTGCGCAAGGAGCGCCCGGCGCTGGAGGTGGTCCTCGACGCCTTCCCTACCACCCTCGCGCTCGCCGCGGTGACGATGGTGCTCGCCGTGTCCGGCGCGCTCGTCATCGGCGCGTTCGGCGCCTATCGCCCCGGCGGCGTCTTCGACCGCGCGAGCACCGTGATCTCGCTCGCTGGCGCGAGCGCGCCGGACTTCTGGATCGCGATCGTCGCGATCCTGCTATTCGCGGTGAACCTCGGCTGGCTGCCCACCTCGGGCACCGGCTCGGCGGCGCACTGGGTGATGCCGATCGCGGTGCTGCTGGTACGCCCGCTCGGGTTGCTCGTCCAGGTGGTGCGCGGCGCGATGCTCGGCGCCCTCTCGTCCCCCTACGTGAAGACGGCTCGTGCGAAGGGGGTGCGCGAGCGCGCCGTGGTGTTCGTCCACGCACTGCGCAATGCGATGCTCCCGGTGATCACCGTTGCCGGAGATCTGGCCACCGGCATCGTCAACGGCGCGGTCATCGTCGAGACCGTGTTCGGCTGGCCGGGTGTGGGCAAGCTGATGATCGACGCCGTGATCCAGCGCGACTTCGCCATCGTCCAGGCGGCGATCCTCGTCACCGCGGTGACCATCTTCCTGATGAATCTGGTGATCGATCTCGCCTACACGTTCCTCGACCCGCGGATCAAACATGACTGAGCGCGCCGCCGTCGAGGTCCTCGACATCCCGCCCGAGGAGCGGCCGGTCGCGCGCATCGCCTGGCTCCTGTGGCGCGACAAGCTCGCGCTCACGGCCGCCGTCTTCCTCGTCGTCGTCATCGCCTTCGCCGTCTTCGGACCCGCATTGCTCGGTGACGCGGCGACGAAGATGAACCTCAAGCTGCGCAACGCGCCGCCGGGCTCCTTCGAGCACGGCTGGCTCTACGCCTTCGGCGGAGACGCCCTCGGGCGCAGCATCCTCGCGCGGATCGTCGTGGCGAGCCAGAACACCCTCGCCATCGCCGGCCTCGCGGTGCCCCTCGCACTCGTGGTCGGTGGAACGCTCGGGCTGGTCGCGGGCTATGCCGGGCGCGGCGTGGGGCACCTGATCATGCGCTTCGCCGACGTGCTGATGAGCTTCCCGTCGCTGCTGCTCGCGGTGGTGGTGCTCTACGTCTTCGAGCCGGGGATCGGCAACCTCATCGCGGTGCTCGCCATCACCCGGCTGCCGATCTACATCCGCACCACCCGCGCCGAGGTGCTGGAGATCCGCGAGCGGCTCTTCGTCGACGCCGCGCGCGCACTCGGCGCCGGCGGGGCGCGGATCGCCTTGCGTCACATCGCGCCGCTCGCCGGCTCGACGCTGATCACGATCGCGACGGTGGACTTCGCGTTCGTGCTGCTCGCCGAGTCCGGCCTGAGCTTCCTCGGCATCGGCATCCAGCCGCCGGAGATCACCTGGGGCCTGATGGTCGCGCAGGGCCGGAACTACCTCTCGAGCGCCTGGTGGCTCGCCTTCTTCCCGGGGCTGATGATCATGCTCACCACGCTCGCGCTCAACCTGCTGTCGGCCTGGGTGCGCGTGGCCGCGGATCCGGTGCAGCGCTGGCGACTCGAGCTGCCGGCCAGCGGCGATGGGTGAGCGCGCTCCGCTGCTGCGGGTCGAGGATCTGCGGGTGGAGTTTCGCACCGCCGCCGGCGCGGTCAACGCCGTCAACGGCGTGAGCTTCGAGGTCGGCCGCGGCGAGACGCTCGCGATCCTCGGCGAGAGCGGCTCGGGCAAGAGCGTCACCGCATCGGTGCTGATGGACATCCTCGACTCGCCTCCGGGGCGGGTGACCGGGGGGCGCGTGCTGTTCGAGGACGAGGATCTGCTCGCGTTGCCACGCGAGCGCCGCCGCGCCCTGTCCGGGTCGCGCATCGCAATGGTCTTCCAGGACGCCCTGGTCGCGCTCAATCCCGTCTACTCGGTCGGATGGCAGATCGCCGAGGTCCTGCGCGCCCACGGCGCGGCGGGGCGCCGGGAGTCGTGGGAGGCGGCCGTCGCGCTCCTCGATCGGGTCGGCATTCCCGCGCCGCGGGCGCGGGCCAGGGACTATCCGCATCAGCTCTCGGGCGGTCAGCGCCAGCGGGTCATGATCGCCACGGCGCTCGCCCTCGGCCCGGATCTGCTGATCGCCGACGAGCCGACGACGGCGCTCGACGTGACCATCCAGGCCCAGATCATGGATCTGCTCGCCGATCTCAGGCGCGAGACGGGCATGGCGCTGGTGCTCATCACCCACGACCTCGGCCTGGTCGCCGAGTGCGCCGAGCGCGTGGCGGTGATGTATGCGGGGCGGATCGTCGAGAGCGCGCCCACGGACAGCGTCTTCGCCAGGCCCGGGCATCCCTACACGCTCGGCCTCATGCACTCGGTGCCGAGCGGCGAGCCTCGCGGGGAGCCGCTTCACCCGATCCCGGGCGCACCGCCGGACCTCTCGCGGATCCCCTCAGGGTGCCCCTTCCACCCGCGCTGCGCGCTCGCGGTCGAGCGCTGCCGGTCGGAGCCACCGAGCCCGGTCGAGCTCGAGCCGGGCCACCTCTCCGCGTGCCACCGGACCGACGATGTCCGCGCGCGCTGAGACACCGGGTCCCGACGCTCCGCGTCCCGACTCCGCGGGCCCCGGCTCCCCGGTGCTCGAGGTGCGCGACCTCGCCAAGCACTACGTGACGCGCGGCGGCCTGCTCGGCCGACGCGCCGCGGGCGTCGTGCGCGCGGTGGACGGCGTGAGCTTCGAGCTCGCGAAGGGCGAGACGCTGGGTCTGGTCGGCGAGTCGGGCTGCGGTAAGTCGAGCCTCGCGCGCACCGTGCTCCGGCTCGAGCGCGCGAGCGCCGGCCAGGTGCTGTTCCGCGGCCGCGACGTGCTCGCCCTCGACGACCGGGAGCTGCGCGACTTCCGGCGCAAGGTGCAGGTGATCTTCCAGGATCCCTACGCCTCGCTGAATCCCAGGATGACCATCGCGCAGATCGTGAGCGAGCCCTGGGCGATCCATCCCGAGGTCGTCGCTCCGGCGGACCGCCCGCGGCGGATCGCCGAGCTGCTCGAGCGGGTCGGCATGCACCCGGAGCACGCCCGGCGCTATCCGCACCAGTTCTCCGGCGGTCAGCGCCAGCGGATCGGGATCGCGCGTGCCCTCGCCCTCGAGCCGGAGATCGTGATCTGCGACGAGCCGGTGTCCGCGCTCGACGTCTCGGTGCAGGCTCAGGTGATCAATCTCCTCGAGGAGCTTCGTGACGACCTCGGTCTCGCTTACCTGTTCATCGCTCACGACCTGTCCGTGGTGCGCCACCTCTGCGACCGGGTGGCGGTGATGTACCTCGGTGCCATCGTCGAGACGGGCGAGACCGAGGCGATCTTCGGCGCCCCGCGCCACCCCTACACGCGGGCCCTGCTCTCGGCCAGCCCTGTTCCCCAGCCGGGCGCCACGCGCGATCGCATCAGGCTCGAGGGAGAGGTCCCCGACCCCGCCGATCGGCCGAGCGGCTGCCGGTTCCGCACGCGCTGCTGGAAGGCGGCCCCTCGCTGCGCCGAAGCCGAGCCAGCGCTCGCCGGCGAGCTGTGGGCGCATCGCTACGCCTGCCACTTTCCCCTGTGAGCTAGCTCGTTGGGGTACGGTCCGAAACCGAGCTGGAGCGATCCCGACGACGCGCGCGTCGAGACGCGGGACACCAATCGCGCGGTTGCCGACGACACACGGCCTGGAGGAGACAGACGATGCAGCAGAACCAATTCGCCCGGCGGGCGTTCTTGCACGGTCTCGGGGGGCTCGCTGCTGCGGGCGCGCTCGGCATTCGGCCGGCAGCGGCTCAGGAGTCGCTGAAGTTCTGGGCGCCCGGCATCGCCAAGGTCGGGGCCAAGGACTTCAGCGCGATGGAGACCCAGGCGGGAATCCGGATCAACAACATCGCCAAGAGCGCCCGCGCCGACGAGGCGATCCAGAAGATGGTCGTCGGCGACGGCCAGAAGCTCTACGACGCGCTGACCGACAACGGCGGCGGCATGGAGGATGCGCTCGCCGAGAACAAGGCGATCGTGGCGCTCGAGACGGACCGAATCCCCAACTGGTCGAACATCGTCGACGACTACGAGGAGAGCGGGGCGGCCGCGGGTACCATCCGCTACAAGGGCCGGGTCGTCGCGGTGCCCTACATCTCCAACGCCGACTCGCTCGCCTACAACTACGAGGAGATCGGATTCCATCCCGACAGCTGGGCCGTGGTCTTCGACGAGCAGTTCAAGGGCCGGGTCGCCCTGCAGAACGACTTCGGGCCCACGCTCACGAACATCGCGATATACCTCAGGCAGAGCGGCCAGATGGAGATCGCCGATCCTTCGGACATGACGCCGAAGGAGGTCCAGGGGGTCTGCGAATTCCTCATCGAATACAAGAAGAAGGGGCAGTTCCGCACGTTCTGGGACGGGTTCCAGAACGGCGTCGACCTCCTGGCGAGCAAGGAGGTGGTCCTGTCCTCGTGCTGGGAGCCCATTCAGCTCGTCGCTCGCAAGAAGGGTGCTGATATCCACTACGGCACGATGAAGGAAGGACACCAGACCTGGAACAACGTCGTGATGCTGACCACGGGCGGGCTCCAGCGAGGCGCCGATGAGCAGTTCTACAAGCTCGCGAACGTGTATCTGTCGCCCTGGTTCGGCGCCCGGACCCTCTCGACCTTCGGGTTCGCTCCGCAGATGAAGGACGTCGGCGCCTACCTCGACGCCAACCCGAGCGACTTCGACGAACCGACGCGGGAGAAGCTCAAGGACATACTCTCGCGCAAGGCGGCGCGCTATGCGGTCGCGGGGAACTCGTGGCAGAACGTGTTCCCGAAGCACATCCGTGCCTACCAGGACTGGTGGAGTCGCCTCCAGGCGGCCTGATCCGAACCGTGGGCAAGGACGGTGCAACGCCGCCCGGCGCCGCCCGGTGGCGGTTCCGGGCACTCCTGCGCGACGACGGGCCGACCCGGCACGTCTTCGCGCTGCCCGCGCTCTTCATGCTGGTCTTCTTCGCCGTGCCCGTCGCCCTGACCCTGGTCTGGAGCTTCTTCGAGCGCACGCAGTTCTGGATGGAGCCCGGCTTCACGCTCTTCGCCTACGAGACGTTCTTCACCTCCGCGCGGGCCGAGAACTTCGCGAACGCGATGCTCCACTCCTCCGTGGCGGTCGTCGTTTCCTTCGTGCTGGGGTTCCCTATCGCGGTCTTTGTCAGGCGTAGCATCCCCGAGCCGATCCAGCATCGTGTGATCCTGCTGTTCATCCTTCCCTTCATGATCTCGGAGCTGATTCGCGTCTTCGCTCTGAGGCCCGTGCTCGCGCGCCACGGGCTGGTGAACACGTTTCTCATGGACACCGGCATCGTGTCCGAGCCGATCTCGGCGATCCTGTTCACGCCGCTCGGCGTCATCATCGGCGAGGTCATGTCCTTCTTGCCCTTCATGGTCTTCTCCGGATTCCTCGCGATGGAGGCCGTCCAGCGCTACGTCTTCGAGGTCTGCGACGATCTCGGCGCCGGATCCGTGCGCACGTTCCGCGACGTCGTCCTGCCTCTGGCCGCACCGGGGATCTTCGCCGGCAGCGTGTTCATCTTCGTCAACGGTCTGGGCGTCGCTCTCATCCCCAACGTCCTCGGTGGGCCGGGTGCCGTGAACGCCGGGTCGATCGTCTTCGAGTCCATCGTCGCGCTCGACTTCCCCCTCGCGATGGCGATCAGCGCGATCATGGTGATGACCCTCGTCCTGCTGCTCTATCTCGGGCACCGGATCTTCGATCTGACCCGCGTGCTCGAGCCCATCAGCTGATCGTCTGATGGTCAGCAGATGATCAGGGACTATCGGAACCAGCTCGGCTACCGGGCGATGTGGGCCTATCTGCTCGCGCTCGTCTGCGCCCTGCTCGCGCCGGTCTTCTACACCATCTACATCTCGTTCAACGAGCATGGCTTCGGCGCCCAGATCTACGATTTCACCTTCGACTGGTATCGCGTGATGTTTCGCAACGAGCAGATCATCGACTCGCTCGGGTGGACCGTCGCACTGGGCGCGGCGACGGTGGCCACGGCGGTGCCTATGGGACTGCTCGCGGCGAAGCACTACAGGCGTACGCGGCGCAAGCTCGCGCTCGTCACGCTGATGCTCTCACCGCTGTTCGTGCCGGCGGATATCCTCGGCTCGGCTCTCCTGGTCTACTTCAAGAACCTGAACCGGGCTTTCGAGAGCATCGGCGACAGCCTCGGCGTCAGCTGGTTCTACGGCTGGTTCGAGCTCGGCTTCGCGACGGCCCTGGTCGGGCAGATCCTGTGGACCGTCCCGTACGCCTTCATCGTCATCCTGATCACCATGTCCCGCTACCGGGCCCAGCAGACCGAGGCGGCCCGGAGCTGTGGCGCCAGCGCCTGGCAGGCGTTCTGGCTGGTCGAGTTCCCGCAGATACGCGCGGGAGTCTTCAGTGCCTGCGCCTTCGTGTTCATCCTGTCCTTCAACGAGTACACGCGGACCAACCTGCTCAAGGGCGGCTTCGATACTTTCACCACGGTGCTGATCTCGCACATGTTCAATACGGGGATGTCGGAGGATTCCTACGCGATGGGCGGCCTGGTGAGTGTCATTTCCATGCTCGTCATCGGTGGCGTGCTCGTCTACGGCATCGCGCGGGTCGAGAAGCTCGAGCGCGAGGCGCGCGCCGCGGCCGAGCCGTCGGGAAGCAGCTAGGTGCCGGGGCGGCATTCGATCGCGGACGTCGCCGTGGAGGCGGTTGGTCTGGGCAGACTCTACGGCGCGGTGAGGGCGCTCGACGGGGTCGACCTTCGCATCGAAGACGGCAGCTACTTCGTCCTGCTCGGGCCGAGCGGCGGAGGGAAGACGACGTTGCTGCGCCTGATCGGTGGTCTCCTGCGTCCGACCGAGGGGCGGGTGCTCCTGCACGGCCGCGACGTGACCGACCTGCCGGCGAACGAGCGCCCGACCACGATGGTCTTCCAGAGCTACGCGCTGTTTCCGCACATGAGCGTCGAGCGCAACGTGGGCTTCGGCCTGCGGATACGCAAGGAGCTGTCCGCAGCAGAGATCCGTGACCGCGTCGATCGGATGCTCGAGGTCGTGGGGCTGGTCGGCTACAACGATCGCATGCCGCACGAGCTGTCGGGAGGCCAGCAGCAGCGCGTCCAGCTCGCGCGCTCCCTGGTGCTGGACCGCGACATCCTGCTGCTCGACGAGCCGCTCGCCGCCCTCGACGAGAAGCTCAGGAAGGAGATGTGCTTCGAGCTCAAGCGAATCCAGGAGCGGGTCGGCATCACCTTCATCCACGTCACGCACAACCAGGAGGAGGCGATGACGGTGGCGGACCGGATCGCGATCGTCGCGAACGGAAGCCTGGTCGAGGAGGGTGCGCCGCGCGAGATCTACGAGACGCCCCGACGCCGGTTCACGGCGAGCTTCATCGGCGAGGCGCGGATCTTCGACGGGCGCGTGAGCGCCGTCGACGGGACGCGCGTGACCCTCGATATCGGCATGGGGCGCGTCGAGGCGCGCCTCGACGGGGCGCCGCTCGAGGACGGTGCGCCGGCCTCGCTGTCGATTCGCTCCGAGCGGCTCTCGCTGTTGACGGCGGACGAGGCATGCGAACCGGACATGCAGTGGGTCCCGGCGACCTATGACAAGGAGGTCTATCTGGGGCTGATTACCTCACACCTCGTCACGCTCCCGGACGGGACGCAGTCGGGCGTGCGCCGTATCTCGGCGGGGCGCGACCACGTGCCGATCGAGCCGGGGACCGAGGTGCGCCTGGCCTGGCACCTCGAGGACGGTCGCTTGCACACGGACGCGCCGGGCTGAACTCCCTGTTCCGGGTCGCGAGACGGTGGGGGCGGCCGTGACTCGATCGGCCACCTCGCGACGCGCCGTGAACACGTCCATGTGGGCTCGGGCGCAGCATCCCTGCTGCGCACGGTCGCGAGCTGGCCGATCGAGCCACGACCTCGAGCGTGTTCCGCGGTTGGGAACAGGTACCTGGCCGCCTACCGCATGCCGAGGATGGACGCGCCTACGGAGCGTGGGTCACGCATCGGCCAGCGACCCGCCTCGACCTGTGCCACGAAGTCGGCCACCGCCGCGTTGAAGCGCTCCGGCTCCTCGAGGTTGATCGTGTGGCCCGAGTTCGCGAGGACCACGAGAGCTGCCGAGGGGATGGAGCGTTTCATGAACACGTTCGGCACGAGACAGGGCTCGTCCTCGTCGCCCGTCATCACGAGCGTCGGCACGGTCAGCGTCCGCATCTGGTCCTCGAGGTCGAATAGCGAGGGCCGCTCCTTCTGCACGCCGCGCATCGTGAGCGCGGCGCCGACGAGCGAGTGCTCGGCGAGCTGGTCGCGGAACTCGCGCCAGCCGCGCGGGTCCTTGTTCTGGAACTGCACCCGCGTCGGCCCTTCGCCGTAGCGAGCGGCGAACGCTTCGCCGCTGGTCGTCTCGATGAAGTGGGCCGTGGCCTCGGTCTCCTCGCGGAATTGCTCGCGCCGGTCCGGCTCGGCGCCGTAGCCGCAGCCCGCGACCACCAGCGAGAGCGCTCGCTCGGGATAGGCCAGGCCGAAGTGCAGGGCCGCGAAGCCGCCCATCGACAGCCCGACCACGTGCGCTCGGTCGACGCCGAGGTGATCGAGAATCGCGCGGATGTCGTCGCGCGCGCGCGCCTGGGAATAAGAGTCCGCTCGGTCCGGCACGTCGGACGGGGGATAGCCTCGCGCATTGAACGCCACGCAGCGATAGCGCCGCGAGAAGTAGCGCATCTGCGGCTCCCAGCTCCGGTGATCGCCCGCGAACTCGTGCACGAAGACCATCGTCGCGCCCTCGCCGGCCTCCTCGTAGTACAGCTTCACCCCGTCGTCGGTGCTCGCCGTTCCCATCGCTGCTCCCCTGCGTCGCCGCTGTTGGAGTGCATTCTGCCAGAGCGGCTGGAGTCCGGCGCGCGCCTGCAACCGTTTCGCAGTTACGCACCGCGTTCCCCGACTCGTGACGCGCTTCGATCGTGTTCACGGTCACGAACCGGAACAGCTACTCGGTTCCTTTCTCCACGGGTTGAAGTCAACCGTTGACCGGGGTGCCGCCGCATGGTTTCGTCTCGTTGCGGGTTCGCACGAGGGAAGCGTTGCGACCATGTTTGCATTGGATGGGAATCAAGCTAATCGCTTGTACCCGGGCGTGACCACACCAGGTCTTGAGATGATCGACGAGAGTACTCTCGAACGCATTCGCAGCTTCGAGCTGATCGAGCGTCTGCCGGCGCAGGTCCAGGACGAGCTGCTGCGTCGCTCGGCGACGGTGCTGCGCTTCGAGCCTGGACAGGTCGTCTACGTCCAGGGTCAGGTCGATAACCT
>CAJIAT010000234.1_pt1 | contig 16049 bp, 14 predicted proteins | sample 9199161 | NCBI WGS metagenome assembly CAJIAT01 (sample SAMEA7708281, study PRJEB35096) | sediment metagenome | biome: marine neritic benthic zone biome [ENVO:01000025]; feature: sediment [ENVO:00002007]; material: shallow marine sediment [ENVO:03000034] sea grass bed [ENVO_01000059] ... | reverse complement strand
GACATCGACGTCTCCCTGGACATCCCGGCGAAGGACGCGAAGGAGCTGCTCGAGTCCGGGAAGGTGAAGGTGACGGGCGTGCCCATCGAGAACTCGATGAGCGCGATCGGGCTCAACGTGGCGATGAAGCCCTTCGACGACGTGCGGGTGCGCCAGGCCATCGCCTACGCCGTGCCCTACGAGGAGATCTTCCGCGCCGCCGCCTACGAGCGTGGCCTGCGGATGTGGGGCGCGAAGAGCTTCGAGCCCGAGACCATCGACTGGCCGCAGCCGTTCCCCTACGCCACGGACTACGACAGGGCGAAGTCGCTCCTCGCCGACGCCGGGCTCGCGGGCGGCTTCGAGGTGCCGCTGTCGATCAACCTCGGGCTCTCGCAGTGGACCGAGCCGACGGCGCTGCTCCTCCAGGAAGGGCTCGGCAAGATCGGCGTCGAGGTGACCATCGACAAGATCCCCGGGGCGAGCTGGCGCACCAAGGCGCTGGTCGAGAAGGGGCTCGCGTTCCACCTGAAGAACTTCGGCGGCTGGCTCAACTACCCCGACTACTACTTCTTCTGGGTCTATCAGAAGGGGCACCTGTTCAACTCGATGAACTACCACAACGAGGAGGTCGAGACCCTCACCAACGAGACGCTGCACCTCGCGGTCGACGATCCGGCGTACGCGCCGAACATCCGCCGGCTGCTCGCGATCGCGTTCGAGGAGGTGCCGCTGATCCCCCTCTGGCAGCCCTACCTCGACGTCGCGATGCAGCACTCGATCGAGGGCTACGAGTACTGGTTCCACCGCCAGATCGACTTCCGTCCGTTCGTGAAGAGCAGCTGAGGAGCCGACCGTGCGCACCTCGCGCGCCGCGATCGTCGGGATGCGCCTGCTGCAGGCGCTTCCCGCGATCGCGGGGATCATCGTCGTCTCGTTCCTGCTCACCCGCGCGCTGCCGGGCGATCCGGCGGTGTACTTCGCGGGCGATGCGGCGGACGAGGCGTCGATCGCCGAGGTGCGCGCGGCGCTCGGCCTCGACCGCAGCCTCCCGGAGCAGCTCTGGCTCTACCTGGCGCAGCTCGCGCGGGGCGATCTCGGGGAGTCGCTGAGCACCGGGCACCCGGTGACCGCGGAGCTCGCGCGGCGCCTGCCAGCGTCGATCGAGCTCACGCTGAGCGGCCTCGTGCTCGCGACCCTCGTCGCGATCCCGCTCGGCGTGCTCGCGGCGACCCGGCCCGACTCGTGGGTCGATCACCTGTGCCGCGTGCTCGTCACCGCCGGCGTCTCGCTGCCGACGTTCTTCACGGGCCTGCTCCTCGTCTACGTCTTCTACTACCTGCTCGGCTGGGCGCCGTCGCCGCTCGGCCGGCTCGACTTCGTCCTTCTCTCGCCGCCGCACGTGACGGGGCTCTACCTCGTCGACAGCTTGATCGCGGGCGATCTCGAGACCTTCCGCGGTGCGCTCGCGCAGCTCGTGCTGCCCGCGGCGACGCTCGCGATCTTCGCCGTCGCGCCGCTCGCGCGCATGACCCGCGCGGCGATGCTCCAGGCGCTCGCGAGCGACTTCGTGCGCACCGCGCGCGCGAGCGGCCTCACGCGGGTGACCGTGCTCTACCGGTACGCGCTGCGCAACGCGCTGCTGCCGGTGATGACCACCCTCGGCATGGTGTTCTCCTTCCTCCTCGGCGCGAACGTGCTCGTCGAGAAGGTGTTCTCCTGGCCCGGCGTCGGCTCGTTCGCCGTCGAGGCCCTCGTCGCCTCGGACTACGCCGCCGTGCAGGGATTCGTGCTCGCGATGGCGGTGCTCTTCGTCGCGCTCAACCTGCTGATCGACATCCTCTACACCGTCGTCGACCCGCGGGTCGGCCTCGACGGCTGAGCCGGTGGCCGCCGAGCCGGGCGCCGTCGCCGCCGCCGCTGGCGCCGCAGAGCCTGCGCCGCTAGCGGCGAGGAGCGGCGGCTGGCGCGAGCTCGCGCGGCATGCGCGCTACGCGCTCGCGGAGAACCCGGTCACGCTGATCGCGTCGGGCCTGTTCGTCGCGCTGGTCGTTCTCGCCGCCCTCGGCCCCGCGATCGCGCCCTACGATCCGCTCGCGAGCAATACCGAGAACGCCCTCGCGCCGCCCTCGCTCGCGCACTGGTTCGGCACCGATCAGCTCGGCCGGGACGTGCTCAGCCGCGTGATCGTCGCGACCCGCCTCGACCTCGGGATCGCCGCGAGCGCGGTCGCGATCGCCTTCGTCGTCGGCAGTGCCCTCGGCTGCCTCGCCGGGTATCACGGCGGCTGGACCGACCGCATCGTGAGCCGGCTCTCCGACACGGTCATGGCGTTCCCGCTCTTCGTGCTCGCGATGGGGATCGTCGCCGCGATGGGCAACACGGTGGAGAACATCGTCTACGCGACCGCGATCATCAACGTGCCGTTCTACCTGCGCGTCGCCCGGGCGGAGACCAACGTGCGCCGCAACGCCCCCTTCGTCGAGGCCGCGATCGTGAGCGGTAACAGCGGCGCGCGCGTGCTCGCCTGCCACCTGTTTCCCAACATCCTGCCGACCCTCGTCGTGCAGGTCTCGCTGAACATGGGCTACGCCATCCTCAACGCTGCGGGCCTCTCGTTCATCGGCCTCGGGGTGCGCCCGCCGGCGCCGGAGTGGGGGATCATGGTCGCCGAGGGCGCGAGCTTCATCGTCTCCGGCGAGTGGTGGCTGGCGCTGTTCCCCGGCGCGGCGCTGATGCTCGCGGTCTTCTGCTTCAACCTGCTCGGCGACGGGCTCCGCGATCTCATCGATCCGCGGCGAAGGACCTGAGCGCGATGAGCCTGCTCGACGTCGAGGATCTCTCGATCCAGTTCCGCACCCGCGACGGGACGGTCCGTGCGCTGGACTCGGTCTCCTTCGCCGTCGGTCGCGGCGAGATCGTCGGGCTGGTCGGCGAGAGCGGATCGGGCAAGTCCGTCACCGCCTACGCCCTCATGGGGCTCTCGGATCGGGCGGCGAGCGTGACCGGCGGGCGCATCGCGTTCGGCGGCCTCGACGTGCTCGGCGCGGACGAGGGCACGCTGCGCGGGATCCGCGGGCGCGAGATCGCGATGATCTTCCAGAACCCGCGGGCGGCGCTGAACCCGATCCGCAAGGTCGGCCACCAGATCGCCGACGTCATCCGCCGCCACGTGCCGACGCCGCGCGCGGAGCTCCGCCGCGCCGCCGTCGACGCGCTCGCCCGGGTGCAGGTTCCGGACCCGGAGCGCCGCTACCACGCCTACCCGTTCGAGCTCTCCGGGGGGCTGTGCCAGCGGGTGCTGATCGCGATGGCCTTCGCCTGCGAGCCCGAGCTGCTCGTCGCCGACGAGCCGACGACCGGGCTCGACGTGACCACCCAGGCGGTGATCATGGATCTCGTGCGCGACGCCGCCCGCGAGCGCCGCATGTCGGCGCTGCTCATCACCCACGATCTCGCGCTCGCCGCCGAGTACTGCGATCGCATCGTCGTCATGCACGCGGGCCACGTCGTGGAGACCGCGCCCGCCGACGCGCTCTTCAGCCGGCCCGCCCACCCCTACACCGCGCGCCTCGTGCGCTCGACGCCGAACGAAGACACGCGCCTCGAGACGCTGGAGTCGATCCCCGGCTCGCTCCCCGATCTTCGCGGCCCGCTCGGTCCGTGCCGGTTCTCCGCGCGCTGCGAGCGCCGGGTCGAGCCCTGCGACGTCGAGCCGCTGCCCCGGGCCGAGATCGCCCCCGATCACCACGTCGCCTGCCGGTGCCCGCTGTGAGCCCGGTGCCCGCTGCGAGCCCGGTGCCTGCCACGAGCCCGGTGCTCGAGGTCGAGGGGCTGGCCAAGCGCTTTCCGGCGGGCGCCGCCGCCGAGGGCCCCTGGTGGCGCCGCCGTCAGGCCGAGCTGCACGCCGTGGACGGCGTCGACCTCACCATCGGGCAGTCCGAGAGCGTGGGCCTCGTCGGGGAGTCCGGCTGCGGCAAGTCCACGCTCGTGCGCCTCGTCGCGCGACTCATCGACCCGAGCAGCGGCCGGATCCTGCTCGACGGCGAGGACATCGGCCGCAACGACGCGGGCACCTTCGCTCGCAGCCCGGGACGCGCTCGCATCCAGGTCGTCTTCCAGGACTCCGACGGCAGCCTCAACCCCAGGCACCGCGCCTTCGACGCCATCGCCGAGCCGATCCGTCGCCTCGGCGAGCCGAGGCGCCGCCCCGCGCTCGCCGCCCGCGTCGGCGAGATCGCAGATCTCGTCGGCCTCCCGCAGAACCTGCTCGGCGCCTTCCCGCACCAGCTCTCGGGCGGCCAGAAGGCGCGGGTGAACATCGGCCGCGCGATCGCGCTCTCGCCGCGCCTGCTGATCCTCGACGAGCCGACCTCCGCCCTCGACGTCTCCGTCCAGGCCGTGATCCTCAAGCTCCTCGGCCGGCTCCGGGAGCAGCTCGGCATGAGCTATCTGTTCGTCTCACACGATCTCCAGGTCGTGCGCCTGCTGTGCGAGCGGGTGCTCGTGATGTACCTCGGGAAGGTCGTCGAGTCCGGCCCGACCGACGCGGTGCTGCGCGATCCCCGCCACCCCTACACCCGCGCCCTCCTCGCCGCCGTCCCCGGCCAGATCCGACACACCGGCGCCGCGCGCCATCTCGGCGGCGAGCCGAGGAGCCCCATCGACCCCGACCCGGAGGCCTGCCGCTTCGCCGGCAGGTGCCCGATCGAGCAGCCCCGGTGCACCGGTGAGATGCCGGCGCTGGTGGGGGAGGTGCGTGCGGTGGCCTGCCATCGAAGCGAGGAGACCGCCGAGGCCGCCGCGGGCCACGGATAGCGGGCCGCCACGGATAGCGGGTCGCTGCCGGCGCTCAGCCCTCGAGACGCGCCAGGTACGGCCGCCAGCCGCCGAGCGCCGTGATCTCCTGCGCGCCCTCGAGGCCCGTCGCCTCGCACAGGAAGCCCTTGACCTCGCCGCCGTCGTCGAGCTCCACGGTGCCGATCGCGAGCGGACGCGGCACCCCGGCGAGGAACTCGCCGAGCCGCACGATCGGCAGCGCCCAGATCTCCAGCTCGATCGCGGCGCCGCCGGGCGCATCCCCCACCGCGCGCACGAGGCCCGGGCGCAGCGGCGGCCCGCCGGCGAGCCGGAACAGCCGGTAGTCGGGCGCGGTGCGGGCGCCGCGCAGGAAACGCCCGCCCAGCGCCGTGAGCTCTGCGTTCAGGGGCAGACCCGACATGTGGGCACCGACGACCGCGAGCGCGATCTCGTCCGCGGCCGCGCCGTGCGCCGGGTCCGGGGCCGGGGCCGGGCGCTCGCACAGCGTCCAGCCCGTCGCGCCTAGCGTCGTACGCGACGCCGCGTGCAGCGCGCTGGCGAGAGCGGCGATCCCCGCATCGCGACCGGCGCGGGCCAGCAGGGTGACGCTCGCGGGCCGCCCGTCGGCGCGCGGCGCGACGGGGACGGCGATCCCGCACAGATCGAGCAGGTTCACGAAGTTGGTGTAGGTCCCGAGGCGGCTGTTCACACCGATCGGATCCGCCTCGACGTCTGCCACGCTGTAGAGCGTCGGCACGGATGGCACGCACAGTGCGTCGACCGCATCGAGCTGCGGCGCAACGGCGAGCGAGAGCTCGCGGAGCCGGTAGAGATCGCGGAACGCATCGGCCGCCGAGAGCGTCTCGGCACGCCCGACCACCGCCGCCGTCACCGGGTGCAGCGCGTCCGGCGCCTCGCGCAGCAGGCTCTCGACGACGGTGTAGCGCTCCGCGACCCAGGCGCCCTCGTAGAGCAGCTCCGCGACCCGGTAGAAGGGCGTGAGGTCGAGCGGGACGATCTCGCCGCCGAGGGCGGCCAGCGCCTCGAGCGCCGCCTCGAAGCTCGCCGCCTGGATCCGGTCGCCGAAGAACTCGCGCGATGCCGGGTCCGGCACGCCGAGTCGCGTTCGCGGCGGCCGGGGCCCGAGCAAGGCCGCGCGTACGGGCCGGGCGAAGGGATCCTCCCCGTCGTGGAGCGCCGCGCAGCGAAACGCGGCGTACGCGTCCTCCACGCAGAGCGCGAAGACGCAGACCGTGTCGAGCGTGCGGCACGCGGGCACCACCCCGCGCGAGGAGAGCGCGCCGAGCGTCGGCTTGAGCCCGACGATGGCGTTCATCGCCGCGGGCACGCGGCCGGAGCCGGCCGTATCGGTGCCGAGGGCGAAGCTGACCAGGCCGCGCGCGACCGCGACGGCCGAGCCCGAGCTCGAGCCCCCGGGGATGAGCGCCGGGTCGTGGGCGTTGCGCGGCGCGGGGTACGGCGTACGCAGGCCGACCAGCCCCGTCGCGAACTGGTCCAGGTTGGTCTTGCCGACCAGGAGCGCGCCCGCGCGGCGCAGCGCGCCGACGACGAACGCGTCGCGCCCGGGCTCGTAGGCGAAGGCCGCACAGGCGGCCGTCGTCGGTGCGCCGGCCGCGTCGATGTTGTCCTTGATCGCGAAGGGCAGGCCGTGGAGGGGCCTGCGCTCGGGGTCGAAGGGCCCGAGGGCGCGCGCCTGCTCGATCACCACCCGGGGCTCGACGAGGTGCAGGAAGATCCCCGGGTCGTTCGCCGCCTCGATGCGCCGGTAGGCCTCCTCGACGACCCGAGCCGGGTCGACGCCCTGCGCGTAGGCGGCGTGCAGCGAGGCCAGGTCGAACGGGAGACGCTCCAGCGCGGTCACCGCCGCGCGTCCACGAACTCCACCGGCTTGGTCCACTGCACCAGCACGACGCAGCCCTCCTCGGACCAGACGGAGTGTACGAATCCAGGCGGGTTCATCACCCAGCAGCCCGCCGCGTAGCGTCCCCGCTCGTCGCTCTGGGAGCCCTCGAGGACGCAGATCGTCTCCACGTCCGCGTGCCGGTGGCCGGGCACCGACGCGCCCGGCGCGTAGCGTAGCAGCGCGACCGCCGGCTCGCCCTCCAGGAGCCTGCAGATCTCCACCCCCTCGCGGAACGGCTCGAAGGCGCAGGCGCGCCAGCCGCCGTTCAGCAGCCCGTGCAGCGCGAGCGGCTCGGCGCGCAGCGCGCTCACGCGAGCGCCTCCAGCACGGCCTCGGTCGGGGCGGTCCAGCCGACGATCGCGCCCTGGGCGCGAACCATCTCCAGGGTCGCCCGCTTGAACTCGGGGAAGTAGCTCCCCGTCGCGTCCGATGCGAGCAGACAGTCGTAGCCGCGGTCGTTGGCCTCGCGCATCGACGTCTGCACGCAGACCTCCGTGGTCACGCCGGCGAAGACCAGGGCGCGGCTGCCGAACGCCGCCAGGTGCGCGTCGAGCGCGGTCGCGTAGAAGGCGCCCTTGCCCGGCTTGTCGATGACGGTCTCGCCCGGCGCCGGCGCGAGCTCGGGCACGATCTCGGCGCCGGGCTCGCCGGCGACGAGGATCCGGCCCATGGGCCCCTCGTCGCCGATGCGAAGACGCGGCCGGCCGCGCTCGCGCTTCGACGGCGGGCAGTCCGAGAGGTCCGGCCGGTGACACTCGCGCGTGTGCACCACCGGCAGGCCCGCGGCGCGGAAACCGTCGAGCAGCCGGCGGACCGTGGGCACGATGGCCTGCAGCGGCTCGACGCGGTTTCCGAGGCTCTCACCGAAGCCGCCGGGCTCGACGAAGTCGCGCTGCATGTCGATCACCACGAGGGCGAGCGCGCCGGGATCGAAGTGGTAGTCGAAGGGCTCGGCAGCGATCCTGCGCATCAGGCGTGTCCGGCCATGTGGCGCCCGATCTCGGCCACCTTCGCCTCGGCGATCGGCGTCTCGAAGGTAATCCGCCCCTCGGACATGACGAGCACGCGATCGGCGAGCTCGAGGATCTCGTCGAGATCCTCGCTCATCAGCAACACCGCCGCGCCGGCGTTGCGCGCGTCGAGAATGCGGCGGCGGATCTCGGCGACCGCCGAGAAGTCGAGCCCGAAGCACGGGTTGGAGATGATCAGCAGGTCGACCGTGCCGCTCAGCTCGCGCGCGAGCACCGCGCGCTGCACGTTGCCGCCGGAGAGCGACTCGACGGGGCTGTCGATCGAGGCGGTCTTCACCTTGAACGCGTCGACCAGCTCGGCGGCGCGCCCGGCGATCCGGCGCCGATCGAGCCAGAAGCGCGGGCCATCGGCACCGTTCACGTCGAAGCTCCGGAAGGCCAGGTTCTCCGCGACGCTCATGCGCGGGGCGCAGGCGTTTCGCAGCGGCTCCTCCGGCAGGTAGCGCACGGCGTGCACCCGCGCCTCGGTGCGGCTGGCGCCGTAGGCCTCGCCGCGCACCCGCAGGGTGCCGGCGCTCCGCGGGCGCTGACCGGTCAGGACCTCCATCAGCTCCATCTGACCGTTGCCGGACACCCCGGCGATGCCGACCACCTCGCCGGCCCGGACCTCGAGATCGGTGATCTCGACGGTCTTCAGGCCCGAGCGATCGGTGGCGCGCACGTCGGAGACGGCGAGGACCACGTCGCCGGGCGCCCCCGACCGGACGGCGGCCTCGGATTCGACCTCACCGCCGACCATCAGTGCGGCGAGCGCGGCGTGGTCGAGATCGCGAACCGCCCCGCCGCCGACGTGCACGCCCCTTCGCAGCACGCTCACGGTGTCGGCGAAGGCGCTCACCTCACGGAACTTGTGGGTGATCATCAGCACCGTGACGGCGCCGGCCTCGGTCAGGCTGCGCACGTGGCCGAGGACCTCGTCTGCCTCCGCGGGGGTGAGGACCGAGGTCGGCTCGTCGAGAATGAGAAGGCGCCGCCCGAGGTAGAGCTGCTTGAGGATCTCGAGCTTCTGCTTCTCCCCCGCCGAGAGCCGCTCGACGAGCTCGTCGAGGGGCACGGCGAAGGGCATCGACTCCATGAACTGCTCGAGGGCGCGGCGCTCGCGCTTCCAGGAGATCACCGCGGGCGCGTCGGCACGGCTGATGACGAGGTTCTCCGCCGCGCTGAGCGAGGGAACCAGGGTGAAGTGCTGGTAGACCATGCCCAGGCCGAGCGCGTGCGCGGCACGCGGATCCGGCACCGCGACCTCGCGATCGTCCACCATGAGCTGGCCCGCGGTCGCGCGGTAGTAGCCCATGATGCACTTCACGAGCGTCGACTTGCCCGCCCCGTTCTCACCGAGGAGCGCGTGGAAGGAGCCCGCGGCGACGCGCATCGACACGTCGTCGAGCGCGGTGAAGGCGCCGAAGCGCATGGTCATGCCCACGGTCTCGAGGGCGAGCGCGCCGCCACCCCCGCTGCTCGCCCGCCGGCCCGCGGGTCTGCTCACGGGAGCTGCTCGACGAAGGTCGTGCTGCTCGAGACCGTGCCGAAGACGCCGCCCTGCATCTTGATCATCTTCACCGCCGCGTCGTGGTTGCTGCGATCGGTCGCCCCGCAGCAGTCCTCGAGGAGCAGGCACTCGAAGCCCCGGTCGTTCGCCTCGCGCATCGTCGTGTGCACGCACACGTCGGTGGTGATGCCGGTGAGTACCACGTTGCGGATCCCGCGGGTGCGCAGGAGCAGCTCCAGATCCGTCGCGCAGAAGCTGCCCTTGCCGGGCTTGTCGATGATCGGCTCGTCCGGGAGCGGAGCGAGCTCGTCGATGAGCTCCCAGCCCGGCTCGCCCCGGATCAGGATCTTCCCGCAGGGCCCCGGATCGCCGATCCCCGCGCCGACCTGGCGCGAGCGCCAGCGCTTGTTCTCGGGCAGGTCCGCGAGATCGGGGCGGTGGCCCTCTCGCGTGTGCATCACGTGGTAGCCCTTCTCGCGCATCGCCGCCATCACGCGCCCGATGGGCTCGATCGGCGCGCGGGTGAGCGAGAGGTCGTAGCCCATCGAGTCGACGTAGCCGCCCTCACCGCAGAAGTCGGTCTGCATGTCGATGACGATGAGCGTCGTGTTCTCCGGGCGCAGATCCGCATCGAAGGGCCAGGCGTACGGATCGGCGTCGACCGTGCTCACTCCGCCGCCTCCGTGCGCGGGCCCCGGTAGCGGCGGGTCGGCGCGTCGAAGCCGCAGGAGGTCCCGTCGACGACCGCGACCTCGTCCTCCCAGGGCAGCCGGTAGGAGCCGCTGGCGAGGTCGGTCATGTAGGTGTAGGGGCAGTCCTGGGCGCCGCCCTTCACGGCGACGTAGCCGCGGTGACCGAGCTGATAGATGTTGTTCTCCACGCCCCAGCCGCGGCGCGCCTCGCGGACCAGGTCCGGGCGCACCTCGGCGGTGATGATCTCGTCGGCGCGCGCCGTCGTGCCGGCCAGCAGCACCGTGCCGTCGAAGTCGACGATCATCGCCTCGCCCATGCTGTCGAAGGTGCCGTCGCTGCCGCACATGCACACGTTCGCCGTCACCATCAGGTTGCAGAAGGCGTTCGACTGGTTGGTGAAGCGCCAGCTCTCGCGGATCGGCGCGGTGTAGCCGGCGGTGCGCAGCATGATCTCCGCACCCTTGTACGCGCACTCGCGCGCCATCTCCGGGAACATCCCGTCGTGGCAGATGATGAGCGCGAGGCGACAGCCGTTCGGCCCCTCGATGACGGGGATGCCGAGATCGCCCGGCTCCCACGGCTCCACCGGGACCCAGGGATGGAGCTTGCGGTAGTACAGACGCAGCTCGCCGGCCGCGTCGACGACGATCCCGACGTTGTAGGGGTTGCCGTGTGAATTGTGCTCCATGATCGAGAAGCAGCCCCAGATGGCGTTGTCGGCGCACGCCTGGCGGAAGGCGGCGACCTCCGGCCCGTCCATCCGGCACATGATCTCCGCGGACGTGTCCATCGACAGGCCGTGGAGCGCGTACTCGGGGAAGACCACGAGATCCATGCCCGGGAGATTGCGCCGGGCCTTGGCGACCATCTGCACGATCCGCTCGGTCTGCGCGGCCAGATCGTCCGGCGTCTCCACCACCGGGAGCTGTAGCTGCACCATGCCGAGCACGACCCCGGCCGGCGACCTGTTCAATCCACCCAGTCCGTTCATGTGGTCCGTCCTCGTATCGGTCGCGGGCGCTCGCGGGTCCCGCTCAGCGCGCGATGCTGAGCTCCGCCGGCGCCCCGGCCATGGCCCGCGTCGGCGAGCTGGTGGCGATCAGCACCGCGAGCGTCAGCACGTAGGGGGCGGCGTAGAACAGGTAGTAGCCCTGGGTGACGCCGACCGACTGCAGCGCCGGGCCGAGGGCCCCGGCGCCGCCGAAGAGCAGCGCGGCCCAGAAACAGTTGATCGGGTTCCAGCGCGCGAAGATGACGAGCGCGACGGCCATCAGCCCCTGGCCCGAGGAGATCCCCTCGGTCCAGCTCCCCGGGTAGTAGAGCGAGAGGTAGGCGCCGCCGATCCCGGCCAGGGCGCCCCCGGCGGAAGTGGCGAGCAGGCGCACCAGATCGGGATCGATCCCGAGGGCGCGGGCCGCTCCCGTGCTGTCGCCCACGACGCGCAGGACGAGGCCGAGCCGCGTGTAGCGGAACATCCACCACAGGGCGAGCGCCGCGAGCGCGCCCAGCACGAACAGCGCGTTGACCGACAGCGCGGCGCGCACCTGCGGATAGTCGGACCACCATCCGAGGGAGATCGCCGGGAGATCCGGCGCTGCCGGCTGGATGTAGGGCTTGCCGAAGAAGAAGGCGAGGCCCATGCCGAGCAGCATGAGCGCGATCCCGATGGCGATGTCGTTGACCCGCGGGAGCTTGCAGATCCACCCGTGCACGAGCCCGAATCCGGCGCCCGCGAGCGCCGCGGCGGCGACGCCGATCCAGGGCGAGCCGCTCTCGTAGGCGACCGCGTAGCCGGACATCGCGCCGAACACGAGCGTGCCCTCGAGCCCGAGGTTGATCCGTCCCGAGCGCTCGGTCAGGCACTCGCCGAGGCTCACGAAGAGGAAGGGCGTGGAGACGCGGATCGCCCCGCCGAGGATCGCGAGGGGCACGCCCCAGAGCCCGATCTCGGTCTCGCTCAACGCGCCGTCCCCCAGCGCTCCGGCGCGAGCCAGCGCAGCCGCCCGTAGAGGGTCTCGCTCACCAGGATCGACACGAACACGAAGCCCTGGAGCACGAGCACCGTCGCGTCGGGCAGGTCCATCCGCCGCTGCACCAGACCGCTCGCCGCCTCGATCCCGCCGAGGAAGATGGCGACCGGGACGATGACCAGCGGGTTGTGGCCGGCGAGGAAGGCGACGAGGATCCCGGTGTAGCCGTAGCCCGCGGCGAGCGAGGCGTTCGCCGTGCCGTGCACGGCGGCGACCTCGAGCATCCCCGCGAGACCGGCGCAGGCGCCGCCGAGCGCGGTGAAGCCGACGACGAGCCGTCCCACCGGCAGCCCCTGGACCTGGGCGGCGCGCACGTTCCCGCCGGCGATCCGCGCCGCGAAGCCCCAGGTCGTGCGCTCGACCAGGATCCATGCGAGGACGCAGGCGAGCACCCCGACGGCGAGCCCCCAGTGCACGTCCAGGCCCACCATGTCGCCGATCCGGTGGGTGGGCTCGAGGGGCGCGGTCGAGGGCTTGTTCAGGCTCGCCGGATCGCGCAGCGGCCCCTCGACGAGATGGTTCATCAGCGCGATGGCGATGTAGGCCATGAGCAGGCTGGCAATGGTCTCGTTCACCCCTCGCGCGTGGCGCAGCCAGCCGACGGCGCCGATCCAGGCGCCGCCGGCCAGGGCCCCGCCGAGGGCCATGACGCCGATCGCGAGGACGCCGGGCGCGCCGGCGAGCGCCACGCCGAGGCCGCCCGCGGCCACGCCGCCGAGCACGATGGCGCCCTCACCGCCGATGACGACGAGCCCGAGGCGCGCCGGCAGGGCCACGCAGAGCGCGGCCAGCAGCAGCGGGGCGGCGCGCGACAGCGTGTTCTGCCAGGAGAAGGCGGTGCCGAACCCGGCCTTGTAGACGAGCTGGTAGAACTCGACGGGAGACCGGTCGAGGGCGAGCAGGAACAGGCCGAAGGCGAGCAGCCCCGCGATCAGCGCACCGAGCGGGATGAGGACGGCCTCCGCCCGGCGTGCGAGCGGAGCGAGCCACGGCGCCGGCGGCCCGGCGTCGGCCGCCGCCAGCGCTTGCTGTGTCGCCGCCACGGGCCCCGCTCAGGAGGTCGCGCCGATCACACCTTCGACGAGATAGTCCATGCTCTCGAGCGCGACGTCGGTCTCGGCGAAGGACTGGCCGGCGGTCGCGATGACGGTGCCCTCGTTGTCCTTCATCGGGCCCTTGATGACCGCGAAGCCGCCCGCGAGGATCTGCGCCTTCGTGTCCTCGAGCTGCCGCCGCGCCCCGTCGGAGACCGCCGGCCCGAGCGGGCTCATCTTCACGAAGCCCTCGCCGAGACCGCCGCGCACGAAGTTGTCGATGGTGCCGCCCGCCTTCACCGTCTCGATCATCCCGGTGTAGACGTTGGCCCAGTTCCACTCGGCGCCGGTCAGGTACCTGTCACCGGCGAGCGGGCTCTGATCCGCGTGATAGCCGCACACGTGCGCGCCACGGCCGGCGGCGGTCTCCATGACCACCTTCGGACCGTCCACGTGGCAGGTGATGACGTCGATCCCCTGGTCGGCGAGGGCGTTGGTCGCCTCGGCCTCCTTCACCGCGAGGGACCACTCGCCGGTGAAGATCACCTGGCAGGTGATCGCCGGATCCACCGAGCGCGCACCGAGGAGGAACGAGTTGATGTTCAGCAGCACCTGCGGGATCGGCTTGGCCGCGACGAAGCCGATCTTCTTGCTCTTCGTCGCGTGCCCGGCGGCGACGCCGTTCAGGTACTGGCCCATCCCGATGTAGCCGAAGTACGAGCCGACGTTCTCCGGGTGCTTTCCCTTCGTCCACAGTCCGCCGCAGTGCTGGAAGCGGAGATCCGGGTACTTCGGCGCGAGGGTGAGGATGTGGGGATCGAAGTAGCCGAAGGAGGTCGGGAAGAGCAACGACGCGCCGTCGAAGTTGATCATGCTCTCCATCGACTTCTGCACGTCGACGGTCTCGGCGACGTTCTCCTCCTCGACCACGGTGACGCCCGGCATGCCCTTGAGGGCCGCCGCACCCTCCGCATGCGCCTGGTTGTACCCGAAGTCGTCCTTCGGACCGACGTAGATGAAGGCGACGGTGAGATCCGCAGCCGCGGCGCGCCGCATCGACAGCGGCCCGCCGAGCGCGGCGAGGCCGGCGACGGCGGCGGACGTCTTGATGAATCGGCGCCTCGAGGAGGCACGGGGGCTTCGGGTCATGGCATCGCTCCGGGGTGTCGTCGGCGCCGCGTTCGCAACGCTGTCGGGCGCCGTGTCTCGGGGGATCGCCACGCACCATAGGCCTGTTCAGTGATTCGGTCTGCTGCTATTTTTTCAGCGCAACGATGCAGAAAACGCACCGGTCGAGACGAAGAAAGCTCCTCCCGCTGCGACGTCGTCGGGCCTCACGGTGAGAGTTGGCCGACGATTGGGCCACATTCGAAGCTGTTAGGACAGGTTTCGGGGCAGATCGGAGGACAACCGTGCGACACCTCCAGTCCTACCGGTACATCGACGCGATCGCCAAGGCAGGCTCGATCCGGCGCGCCGCCGACACCCTCGCGATCACGCCCTCGGCGCTCAACCGCCGGGTGCTGGCGCTCGAGGAGGAGCTGGGCGTGCCGATCTTCGAGCGCCTGCCCCGAGGCGTTCGGTTGAGCGCGGCTGGCGAGCTGCTGATCCACCACGTGCGCAACCAGCTCTCGGACATGGAACGCCTTCGCTCGCAGATCGCCGATCTGTCAGGGAGCCGGCGCGGGCACGTATCGATCGCCTGCAGCCAGGCGCTGCTGCCGTTCTTCCTCCCGCAGCAGGTCGCCCGCTACCGCGCGGAGCACCCCGGGGTCACCTTCAGCGTGCATCTGCGGGACCGGGCGGCCGCGGAGCAGGCGCTGGCCGATCACTCGGCGGACATCGCGATCGTCTTCGAGCCCGTTCGCATGTCCGAGTTCCAGACCGTGGTGACGGTGCGCCAGCCCGTGCACGCCATCATGGCGCCGGACCACCCGCTGGCGGCGGCCGCGCAGGTTCGACTGCACGAGTGCCTGCTGCACCCGATTGCGCTGCCAACCGCGCCCTACGGCGTGCGTCACCTGCTCGAGACGGCCGTGCGCCGCTCCCCGCTCCAGGCCCTCAAGCTCGAGCCCGTGGTCGAGTCGGACAGCTTCGAGTACCTGCGCCACTACGTGATGAACGAAGGGGTGATCTCGTTCCAGATCCCGATCGGCCTCTCCCCGGAGCACGGCGTGCCCGGCCTCGTGGCGCGCGCCGTGGACACGCGCGACGTGCCCGAGGGAATGCTCTACATGGGCCAGCTCAACGGCCGCACGCTGCCAGTCGCCGCCGCCCGCTTCGCCGACCAGCTCGTGCGGGTGCTGCAGGACAGGTATCCGTGAGGGTCGAGCGCGAATGCTGCCCGTTGGCGGCGAGCAGGAAAGTGCGTCTACGCGTCAATCTGTTGGTCGGGAATGCCAACTTGCCCTGATCCACCGCGGGCGCTGTGAAGCGATTGCGCTGCCGCGGACGAAGGCGCGCTCGGGCGCCCAGGACCACGTCCGGACCCGGCGTCGATCGCCTCCTCGCGCAGGTACCGGCGCACCGTGTTGCGCGAGATTGTCCGAAGTGGGTCAGTTTCCAGTGGCCGCCAACAATCGTGCGGCCGGCTCGCACAGGACGCGCCCGTCCGACATGATCCGTTTCAGCTGTCTGCCGACGGAACCTACGCATCGCGCGAACTTTCCACACAAGCTCGTCAATGCGAAGAAGCTTTCTGGGTACGAGAATGCCACGACGAGTAGTTGATGCACTGCGGGCCATCGAGTCGCCAGGAACCTTCTCAGCCCGCGTCACCGCGCCCGTCGGTGATCTGCGGATCGAGGTGAAAGACGCGGGGCCGATCCGCCTACCCGTAACGAGTCGCACGGCCCGCAAGCTGATCGGCGTGGCCCGGCCGGCGCCCTTCGGGCGAGGCGAGCGCACGGTAAAGGATCCACAAGTGCGGAACACGTGGGAAATCGCTCGCAGCCGGGTCAAGGTAGATCAGCGCCTCTGGCGGCAGACCCTCGAGCCGCAGCTCGAGCGGATCAAGGCGGCGCTTGGGATTCCGCAGGATTGCCGGCTCGAGGCCCGCCTGCACAAGCT
>CAJIAT010000625.1_pt1 | contig 16087 bp, 13 predicted proteins | sample 9199161 | NCBI WGS metagenome assembly CAJIAT01 (sample SAMEA7708281, study PRJEB35096) | sediment metagenome | biome: marine neritic benthic zone biome [ENVO:01000025]; feature: sediment [ENVO:00002007]; material: shallow marine sediment [ENVO:03000034] sea grass bed [ENVO_01000059] ... | reverse complement strand
GTGGTGCTGCTGATGGACGTGGCCACGGCGCATCGCGCGAAGGGGCTGAGCCTGGACGTCGAGGAGACCCTGGGCGGCACGCAGCTCAAGATACAGAACCCCAACGTCCCGGAGAGCTGACGGCTCGACCGGGCCGGGGCCAGGGCTCGGGCTCGCTCCGCGCAGACGCCGCCCGCTCCGACCACGGCAGGCCGGCTCGCCTGCCGTGCGCGTCTGTCCTGGTGCGCCTCGGCGGCGCCAGCCGATCTCCGCGTGCCTGCTCCTGCTGCCGCTGACCCCTTTCCCACCTCTGCGACGTCCTGCGAGCGGGGAATTGATCGCGGTCATTTGACCGGTCGGTCGTCAGCGCTATAATTCGAAATCGTAGTGATAACGATTATTATTAACTATTCGAAAGGAGCCTCGAACGATGCCCGTCCATGCCCGCCTCCTCGTCGGCGCCCTGGCGGCGCTGACGCTCGCCGGTCCCGTCCAGGCGAAGGAGGTCGTCAACGTCTACTCGTATCGCCAGGGCTTCCTGGTCGACCCGCTGTTCGCCGCGTTCACGCAGAAGACCGGCGTAGAGGTCAAGGTCGTCCACGCCAGCAAGGGTCTCGTCGAGCGCCTCAAGCGCGAGGGCGTCAACAGCCCCGCCGACGTGCTCATGACCGTGGACATCAGTCGCCTCGCCGACGCGAAGGACGCCGGCGTCACCGAGGCGCTGTCGTCGAGCGTCGTCGAGGGCAACATCCCGGCCCGGTACCGGGATCCGGACGGACACTGGTTCGGGTTGACCACGCGCGCACGCATCATCGTCGTCTCGAAGGAGCGCATGCGCAAAGAGGACGTCCCCACCTACGCGTCTCTCACCGCACCGGCGCTCGAGGGCAAGGTCTGCACGCGCAGCGGCAAGCACATCTACATGATCGGCCTGACCGCCGCGAAGGTCGTGCACGAGGGCGAGGGCGGCGCCGAGCAGTGGCTCGGGGGCGTGAAGGGCAATCTCGCGCGCAAGCCCACCGGCAACGATCGCGCCCAGGTCAAGGCCATCAAGGAGGGCCAGTGCGACGTGGCCCTCATCAACCACTACTACATGGGCAAGATGCTCGAGAACCCGGAGCAGAAGCCCTGGGCCGAGGCCGTCGACATCGTGTTCCCCGACCAGGACGGCAACGGCACCCACGTCAACGTGAGCGGCGTCGTCCTGGTCAAGGGCGCGCCGAACCGGGAGAACGCGGTCAGGTTCATCGAGTTCCTCAGCAGCGAGGAGGCGCAGCGGATCTACGCCGAGGCGAACCACGAGTACCCGGTCAAGCCCGGTGTGCCGCGCTCGAAGCTCCTCGAGTCCTTCGGTGACTTCAAGGCGGACGACGCGCGCCTCGCCGACATCGCGGCCGCGCGCGGCACCGCGAGCAAGATCGTCGATCGGGTCGATTACGACGGGAGCTGATCGGGCCCGGACCGAAGAGGCGATCGCGCACGATGCTGCTCGCCACTCACGGGGCGCGGGCGGGGTTTCGCGATCCCTGGCTCCTCGGGGCGCTCGCCGCCGCCGCGGCGGTGGCGGTGCCGGTCTTCGCGCTCCCGATCCTCGCCGTCTCGCCGTCGGAGAACATCTGGCCGCACCTCGCCTCGACGGTGCTTCCCCGCTACGTGCGCACCACCCTCGCGCTGATGCTCGGCGTCGGCCTCGGGACCCTCGCAATCGGCGTCGCCACCGCGTGGCTGGTCACGACCTGCTCGTTCCCGGGTCGCCGGCATTTCCGCTGGGCGCTGCTGCTCCCGCTCGCGATGCCCGCCTACGTCATCGCCTACGTGTACACCGACCTGCTCGAGTTCGCCGGTCCCGTGCAGCGCGCGCTGCGCGTGGCCTTCGGCTGGAGCACGCCGCGCGAGTACTGGTTCCCGGAGATCCGCAGCCTCGGCGGCGCCATCGCCATGATGTCGCTCGTCCTCTACCCCTACGTCTACCTGCTGGCACGGAGCGCCTTCGCCGAGCGCTCGCTCGCCGCCCTCGACGCGGCGCGCACCCTCGGCTGCGGACCCTGGAGCCGTTTCACGCGCGTCGCGCTGCCGATGGCCAGGCCGGCGATCGCCGTGGGTCTCTCGCTCGTGCTGATGGAGACGCTCAACGACCTCGGCACGGTCGACTACTTCGGCGTCCAGACCCTGACCACCGGCGTCTACGACGTGTGGCTGAACATGGGCAATCTCGGCGGGGCGGCCCAGATTGCCTCCGTCATGCTGCTGTTCGTGGTCGTGCTGATCACGCTCGAGCGTGCGAGCCGCGTGCGCCAGCGTCAGTTCTCGGGCGAGCGGCCACGACGTCTCGAGCTCACCGTGCTCTCGCGCTGGCGCGCAGCGAGCGCGACGGCGCTGTGCGGTCTGGTCGTCCTCCTCGGCTTCGCGGTCCCGGCGGCGGTGCTGCTCGGCTACGCGGTGCGCTACTTCGAGGTCGCCTGGACGCCGCAGTTCCGGAGCTACGCGGCGAACAGCCTGCTCCTCGCCGGCAGCGCGGCCGTCGCGACGGTGTGCATCGCTCTCCTTCTCGGCTACAGCCGGCGCCTGCGAGGAGGCCGGTTGCTCGCGGTGGCGGTGCGGATCAGCGCGCTCGGCTACGCGGTGCCGGGCGCGGTGCTCGGCATCGGCATCATCATCCCGCTCGCGGGCTTCGACAACGCCCTCGACGCGCTCGCGCGCGAGTGGCTCGGCGTGTCGACGGGGCTGCTGCTGAGCGGCACGGTGTTCGCGCTCCTGTTCGCCTACGTCGTGCGCTTCCTCGCCGTGTCGCTGGGCAGCGTGGAGTCGAGCCTGGGCAAGATCACGCCGGCGATGGACATGGCCGCCCGCAGCCTCGGCCACGGACCGTCCGCGACCTTCCTGCGCGTGCACCTCCCTCTGGTTCGCTCCGGCATGCTCGCCGGCGGCGTGCTCGCCTTCGTCGACTGCATGAAGGAGCTGCCCGCGACGCTGATCCTTCGCCCCTTCGACTTCGAGACGCTCGCCACCCACGTCTACCAGTTCGCCTCCGAGCAGCAGATCGAGGTGGCCGCGCTCGGCGCCCTCGCGATCGTGGCTGCCGGGCTAGGACCGGTGGTCCTGCTCAGCCGCGCCATGGGGCGCGACGAGGTCGCGCGTCCGTCGCGCCCGCCACGCATCGCGGTGGAGGAGACGTCCCCGTGAAGGGAGCTGCCCCACGGAGAGCCGGCGGTACCTGCAGTGCAGCAAGGAGCTGTGAAGGACCTTGAAGGAACGTCTGCGATCGGGGAAGCTTCGAACGCTGGCCCTCGCGGCGCGGCACCCCCCAATGACGGAGAGCCACGTGGCCGAGCCCTCGGAGCTGAAGAAGGCCGGTCTCAAGGCGACCGTGCCGCGGCTGCGCATCCTCTCGGTGCTCGAGGAGCATCGGGACAGCCACATGAGCGCCGAGGACGTCTATCGAGCGCTCCTCGACGCGGGCGAGGACGTCGGGCTCGCGACGGTGTATCGCGTCCTCACGCAGTTCGAGGCCGCCGGCCTGGTCCGGCGGCTGAACTTCGAGGAAGGCCGCGCCGTCTTCGAGCTCGAGTCCGGTGAGCACCACGATCACATGGTGTGCATCGAGTGCGGTGTGGTGGTCGAGTTCGTGGATCAGGTGATCGAGCGCCGCCAGCGCGAGGTTGCCGAGTCCCACGGCTTCGAGTTCGACGATCACTCCCTGGTCCTCTACGGCCGCTGCGCGAAGTGTCAGGGACGCGGTGGCCGTGCGCGCCGGCGCGAGGCGGGGCGCTGAGCCCGCGTCGTCGCTCGCAGCGAAACGGACCTGCGCCGGGACGGTGAGCGGCTGGCTCGAGCGGCTGCTCCGGCCACGCCTCGTTGCGGTGATCGGCGCGTCCGACGACCCGGCGCGAATCGGCGGCCGGCCGCTGCGCTACATGCGCGAGGCCGGATTCGCCGGGCGCGTGGTGCCGGTCAATCCGAGACGGGAGCGGGTGCAGGGCCTGGCCGCGGTGCCGAGCGTGGCGGCCCTCGACGAGCCCGCGGACCTCGCGATCGTCGCGGTGCCCGCGGCCGGGGTTCGCGAGACCCTCGCCGAGTGCGCCGAGCACGGCGTCGCCACCGCCGTCGTCTTCAGCGCCGGCTTCGCCGAGCTGGGTGAGGCAGGCCGTGCTGAGCAGCGGGCGCTCGCGGCGCTCGCGCGCGCCTCCGCCATGCGCATCGTCGGGCCGAACTGCCTCGGGATCTACAACTCGGCGAACGGTCTCTTCGCGACCTTCACCTCCACCGTCGAGCAGGCCTGGCCGCGACCGGGCGGGCTCGCCCTCGCGTCCCAGAGCGGCGCCTATGCGAGCCACCTCTCCCTGGTCGCCACCCGGCGCGGGATCGGCGTGCGCTACATGGTGAGCACCGGCAACGAGTGCGACGTTCAGATTGCCGACTGCATCGCGGCCTTCGCCGAGGATCCGGATGTCTCCGTCATCGCCGCCTACGCGGAGGGCGTCCGCGACGGGCCGGCGCTCCTCGACGCGCTCGAGGCGGCGCGCGCCGCCGGCAAGCGCGTCGTGTTCATGAAGGTCGGCCGCTCCGCCGTCGGCGCCGCCGCGGCGCGCTCGCACACCGATGCGCTCGCAGGGTCCGATGCGGTCTACGACGCCGTGTTCCGCCAGCTCGGGGTGCACCGCGCGGACTCGACCGAGGAGCTCCTCGACGTCGCCTACGGCGCGTGCGGCGGGCGGTTTCCGCGCACGCGACGGGTGGGGCTGATGACGATCTCCGGCGGCGTCGGGATCCAGATGGCCGACGAGGCGGAGGCGGTGGGTCTCGACGTCGCGCCGATGCCCGAGGGCGCCGCCGGGAAGCTGCGCGCCGCGCTCCCCTACGCGACCGCGCGCAACCCCGTCGACGTGACCGCCCAGGTCGTCAACGACCCGGGGCTCGTGCGCCAGGGCCTCGAGCTGATGCTCGACGAGGGTCGCTACGCGGCGATCGTCGTCTTCTTCACGTCGATCGCCGCAGCGCCGGCCCTCGTCGAGCCGATCCGCGCGGCGCTGCGCGACGCGCGGGCGCGCAGTCCCGAGGCGCTGCTGGTGCTCTCGATGGTCGGTCCGCCGGAGACCGTCGCCGCCTACGAGGCCGATGGCTGGCTGGTCTTCGAGGATCCCGTGCGCGCCGTGCGCACCGTCGCGGCGCTCGCCGTTCTCGGCGAGGATCCGGCGCCGCTGCGATCGCTGCCGCCTCCATCGCCGGAGCCGGTGAGCGGCCCCCTCGGCGAGGCCGGCGCCCGGCGGCTGCTCGAGGCTGCGGGGATCCCCTTCGGCTCCTGGCGCCTCGCGGGCAGCGCCGGCGAAGCGGCGCGGGCGTCCACCGCCCTCGGCGGACCGGTGGCGCTCAAGGTGAGCTCGCCGGATCTCGCGCACCGCTCCGAGGCGGGCGGCGTGGCCCTCGGCGTCGCGCCCGGAGACGACGCCGCCCGCGTCCACGAGGCGCTTCTCGAGCGTGTCCGTGCCGGGGATCCCGATGCCGTGATCGACGGCGTGATCGTCGCCCCGATGGTGTCGGGCGCCGTGGAGGTGATCATCGGTGCGCGCCGCGACGAGACCTTCGGCCCCGTCGTCGTCGTCGGCCTCGGCGGCGTGCTGGTGGAGGTGCTCGACGACGCCGTCACCCGGCTCGCCCCCGTCGACCAGGACGAGGCGCTCTCCATGATCTCGGCGCTGCGCGGCCGCGCGCTCCTCGAGGGCGTGCGCGGCCGCCCGCGGGGTGACCTCGAGGCGCTCGCCGGGCTCGTGGCGGCGCTCTCACGGTTCGCAGCGGCGCACCGCGGCGACGTCGCGAGCGTGGAGCTCAACCCCGTTGCGGTGCTGCCCGCGGGAGAGGGGGTCGTCGCGCTCGACGCGCTGGTCTCCTCGGTGGCGACGCCTCAGACGGGATCCCAGGAGAACACGTCCGCGGAGACGTCGAGCGGATAGAAGCCCGCCCGCATCGCCGGCATTGCGTGCTCGGCGATGGTCTCCGGCGTCCAGCCCTCGCCCCGGTGCACCGAGCGCAACGGACGGGGCTGACTCATCAGGAAGACCTCGTTGTTGCGCACGGCGAAGATCTGTCCGGTGACGCCCTCGGCGGCGTCGCTCGCGAGGTAGATGACGAGCGGAGCGATCTTCTCCGGCGTCATCTGCTGGAGCTTCGCGACGCGTGCCTTCTGCTCGGGCGAGTCGGCCGGGATCGAGCCGATCATCCGGCTCCAGGCGAAGGGCGCGATGCAGTTCGAGCGCACGCCGAAGCGCTGCATGTCGAGTGCGATGGACTTCGAGAGCCCTGCAATCCCGAGCTTGGCCGCGGCGTAGTTCGCCTGGCCCAGGTTGCCGACCAGGCCGCTCGTCGAGGTGAAGTGCACGAAGGCGCCGGAGCCCTGCTCGCGGAAGCGCAGCGCCGCCGCCTTGCTCACGTTGAAGCTGCCCATGAGGTGCACGTCGATGACGCCGCGCCAGTCCTCGTGGCTCATGCGGTGGAAGATCCGGTCCCGGAGGATTCCCGCGTTGTTGACCACCGCGTCGATGCGGCCGAACGCGTCGAGGGCCTGCTCGACGATGCGCTCGCCGCCTCCCGGGTCGGCCACGCTCTCGCCGTTGGCGATCGCCTCGCCGCCGGCAGCGCGGATCTCGGCGGCTGTTTCCTCCGCGGGACCTGCGTCCACGCCCTCGCCGTCGAGGGCCGCGCCGAGGTCGTTGACCACGACCCGTGCGCCCCGGCTCGCCGCGAGCTGCGCGATGGCGCGTCCGATTCCGCGGCCGGCGCCGGTCACCGCCACCACCCTGCCTTCGAGCATGCGAGAGCCCTCCCGAGGTTGCCGAGGCGGCGATGGTGCGGGCGCTCCCACTTGCTTGCAACCGACCCCGGATTGCCGAAGACTCCTGTCCGACGCGGAGCCCGCCAGAAGGATCCGAGCCGCTCGGGGAACCCTGCTCCCCGAGAAGGCCCACGACAACCACGGGCCAGCACGACGGCCCAGCACCAGAGGACTCGATCGATGCACAAGCTCACGACAGCCACGGCGCTCGCCGTGGTCCTCGGCTGCGGCGCAACCACCGCCGGCGCCGCCGACGCCTTCCTGCGCATGGTCTCCGGGCCCTCAGGGGGCTCGTGGTACCCGCTCGGCGCGAAGATCATGCAGGTGCTCGACGAGGAGGTGGACGGCGTGACGGCCTCCAACACCTCCGGCGGCGGCATCTCCAATGTCAAGGCCGTCAACGGAGGTGACGCGGAGATCGGCTGGTCCTACGCGCACACCACGTACAACGGATACAGCGGCCGCGGCAAGTTCGACAAGAAGCAGCCGAACGTGCGCCACTTCGCGACGCTCTACCCCGCCACGTTCCAGGTCGCAGTGCGCAAGGACTCGCCGATCGAGACCTTCGCGGACATGAAGGCTGCGAACATCAGCCCGGGGAAGACCGGCTGGACGGGAACTGCGTTCGCCGAGTCCATCCTCAAGGCCTACGGTCTGGACTTCGACGTGATCAAGAAGAACGGTGGCACGGTCCACTACGTGAGCTACAGCGAGTCCGTCGCGCTGATGAAGGACAAGCACGTCGACGTGTTCATGGCTGCGACCTCGGTCCCGCAGGCCTCGCTCATCGAGGTCGCCAACAGCCCGGGCGTGCGCTTCCTGGGGCTTCCGGACGACAAGCTCTCGCAGATCCTCGAGGCGAATCCCGGCTATATCACGGGCTCGATTCCGGCGGGCACCTACGACGGGCAGGAGGCCGAGGTCCAGTCGCTCGGCATCGTGACCAACATGATCGTCCACAAGGACCTGCCCGACGACCTCGTCTACGACATGTGCAAGGCTTTCTGGGCCAACCACGGCAAGTTCGCGGACGTCAAGAAGGTCTGGAACCGCGTGAAGCTGGAGAACGCGCTCGACGGCGCCGCGATCCCGGTGCACCCGGGCGCGCAGCGCTGCTACGACGAGATGGGCGTCAAGAAGGGCTGATCGCCCGCCGCCGCCGGGGCCGATCGCCCCGGCGGCGGCTCTTCACAACGACCCGAGAGCTCTCCACGCCACCATGAGCAGCGACGCCGCGGCGCCCGCACGCCTGGAGTACGAGGAGGTCAAGGAGGCGAACTTCCTCGAGGAGCTGCTCGCGCGGCGCGGGCGCGACCTCGCGTGGGTGGTCACCTTCGCCTGCTGCGCGATCAGCATCGCGCTCGCCGTCTACCACCTGTACGTTGCCGCCTTCGGCACCCCCGAGGGGCGCTCGTTCCGCTCCGTGCACCTCACCGTGATGCTTGTCCTCGCGGTGCTCATGAACCCGCTGTTTCGCTCCTCGCACCGCGATCCGCTCGTGGTCCCGGGCGATCGGCGCAACGGACTCCGCGTCGCGGGCTTCGCAATCGACCTGGTCCTCGTCGCGCTCGCGCTCTTCGTCCAGGTGTGGACCCTGTGGGACATCGAGGACTTCCACCTGCGCTACGGCGAGAAGGAGGTGCCCGATCTGATCGTCGGCGGGATCCTGATCGCGCTGGTCCTCGAGGCGACGCGGCGCGCGGTCGGGATCGCGATGGTGTGCGTGACCGGGTTCTTCGTCGTCCACGCGCTCTACGCCCACCACTTCTTCGGGATCTTCTACGGGCCGCCGACGAGCTTCGGCAAGTACATCGACGTGATGTTCATGAGCAGCGACGGGATCTTCGGCATCCCGCTGCACGTCGCCGCCACCTACATCGTGCTGTTCATCATATTCGGAGCGATCCTGATCCGATCGGGAGCGGGGCGCGTGTTCATCGATCTCGCCGTCGCGCTGACCGGGCATCGCACCGGCGGGCCGGCGAAGGCGGCGACCCTCGCGAGCGGCTTCATGGGCACCGTCTCCGGCTCCGCCGTCGCCAACGTGGTGACCACCGGCTCGTTCACGATCCCGCTGATGAAGAATCTCGGCTACCGGGCGAAGTTCGCCGCGGCGGTGGAGGCCTGCGCCTCGTCGGGCGGACAGATCACGCCGCCGATCATGGGCGCGGCGGCCTTCATCATCGCCGAGAACCTGGCGACCTCCTACGTGGACGTCATCATCGCAGCGGCGATACCGGCCTTCCTGTACTTCGCCACCGTGTACTTCATGGTGCACCTGGAGGCGGAGAAGCACGGCATCTCGAGCATCCCCGCCGAGATCCTCCCGCGGGCCGGTGAGGTGCTCAGGCGCGGCTGGCACCTGCTGCTCTCCCTCGCGGTGCTGATCGCCTTCCTGATGGCTGGCTACACGCCGATGAAGTCGGCCTTCTGGGGGATCCTCGCGCTCCTCGCGCTCAGCTTCGTCAACCGCGAGACGCGGATGAGCCCGGCGGATCTCCTGGCGGCCTTCGAGTCCGGGGTGCGCGCGACGGTGCCGGTGACCGTGGCCTGCGCCTGCGCCGGGCTGCTCATCGGCTCGGTCTTCGCGTCGGGCTTCGGGCTCAAGTTCACCCAGTCGGTGATCGAGCTCTCCGGCGGGAACCTGCCGCTGCTCCTCGCGATGACGGCGGTGGCGGCGATTCTCCTCGGCATGGGGATGACCACCACCGCGGTCTACATCACCGTGGCCGCGCTCATCGTTCCCTCGCTCGAGAAGATCGGGGTCAGCCCGATCGCGGCGCACATGTTCGCCTTCTACTTCGGCGTGGTCTCCACGATCACACCGCCGGTCGCGCTCGCCTCCTTTGCCGGCGCGGCCATCGCCCGCACCCCGCCGATGGCGACGGCGGTGGAGTCGACCCGCATCGGCATCGCGAAGTACCTCGTCCCCTTCGTCTTCATCTACAACCCCGCCCTCCTGTTCGAGGGGCCGGGCTGGCGAATCGCGCTCTCGGCGGTGCTCACCCTGGCCGGTCTGTGGGTCCTCTCGGTGGCCCTCGAGGGCTGGCTCAACGGGCGCGTCGGCCCCGTGCTGCGGGCGGTCCTGTTCATCGCCGCCGGAGCGATCCTGGTGCCGATCGACGCGACCGTGCTCGGGGTCTCGGGGCTCGCGTGGACCGTGGCCGGGTTCGCCGTCACCGGGGCCCTGGTGCTGACCCGCCGCGCCGCCCGCGCGTCGGCCGGCGCCGGAGCGAGCGAGGCGGCGCGGTGAGCCGGCTCTTCCTCGGCCGGGCGAGCCACTGGGCAGCCCTCGCGGTCATCGCCGCCGTGCTGTGGCTCGTCGGCGAGGAGCGCTTCCACGTCACCCACTTCAACTGGTTCGTCGCGCTCGTGCTGGTGCTCGCGCTCGGCGCGCTCGCGCTGGTGGTCTTCGGCTACCGGCCCGGCGATCGCGTGATGCGTGAGCCCCCGGAAGGTCCCGCCGAGAACGGGCAAGGTGGAGACGGGCGAGGCGAGGGCGGCGAGGAAGGCGCCCGCTAGCCCGCATATTGCACCGATCTCACGGGCCCTCGCTTGTCCCTTGAATCCGCAGCAATTGCGGCGAGCTTGGAAGTACAACCTGTACGTCCAGCGCTCGCCGCAATCGCTGCAAATCCAAGGTCCTGCGCGATCATCCCGCGGATCGGTGAGATATCCGGGCTAGCCACGGGACTGAGCGCCCCGCGGCCGTCCCGCTCAACCCTCGACGACGGCGCGGATCCGCGTCAGCCGATCGGCGATGTCGAGCGCCTCGTGGGGGGCGCCGAGCAGGCCGACCAGCCGGTGCTCGGGATCGAGCACCAGGACCGAGGCCGTGTGGTCGACCAGGTAGCTGCCGTTCTCGTCCGGCTCGTTGCGGATGTAGAGCACGCCGAGCTGGCGGGTCAGCCCCTGCAGGGCCTCGTCGTCGCCGGTGACCCCGACGAAGCGCGGGTCGAAGTACCCGAGGTACTCGCGCAGGTGATCGAGGGTGTCGCGCTCGGGGTCGACCGAGACGAAGACCGTCTGCAGATCGGCGACGTCGACGCCCTCGCGCTCGAGCACCCCGTAGGCCTGCTTGATCACCGACAGGGTCACCGGGCACACGTCCGGGCAGTGGGTGTAGCCGAAGAACATCAGCGTCCACTTGCCCTCGAGCCGCGCCAGGTCGAAGGGCGTCCCGCCGTGGTCGACGAGCTCGAACGGGCCGACCGCCTTGGGATCGGGCCAGAAGAGCCCGGGAACGTCCGCATCGGGACCGGCGCCGGTCACCACCTCGCGGGCGACGATGCCGACGCCGAAGGCGACGACCAGCGCCGCTGCGATCACCATGGCTCGCCCGACGCCGGGCCGGGCTCGCGCGGGCTGCTCGCTCATGTGGTTCCTCCTGACCGCGGTCAGTTGCTGCCGTGACCCATGGCCCCGTGCTTGCCGGCGCCGTGTCCGCCTGCGCGCGCGGGCGCCGCATCGTCCTTCACCCGCACCTCGACGGTGAGCGGCGCGCCCCTCGCGAAGCGCAGGGTGATCTCGAAGACCTTGCCGGGCTCGAGGGGTTCCTTCAGGCCCATCAGCATGACGTGCAGCGCGCCCGGCTCGAAGGTCCGGGTGCCCCCCGCCGGCAGCTCGACGCCGTCGAGCCGCTTCATCCTCATCAGCTCGCCCTGCATCTCGTGCGTGTGCAGCTCGACGCGCTCGGCGATGGTGGCCTCGCCGCCGACGATACGGTCGGCGCTCGCCCCCGTGTTGTGCACGACCATGTAGGCCGCTCCGTTCCTGGCGACGGGCGGCAGCGCCCGCGACCAGGCGCCCTCCACCTGGATCGACCCGGCGCTGTCCATCGCGCTGTCCATCGCATGCGCGGCGCCGAGCGCCATGGCTGCCGCGGCGGCGGCCAGCCAACGAGTCATCGTCCTCATGTGCTCTTTCCTCGCCCGGTCCGGGGCTCGACCGGGGGCGCCGCCCGGGATCCGGCCCGGTGTCGCCCGGCTGACACGGTCAGGCGGCCGGCACGGCCTTTGGCGGACCACCCCGGCGCATGACCGAGGCCACGTGGGAAGTCTACCGGGGCACGCCGTCGCCCACTCCGTTTCGGGTCAGTCGTTTCGCTCTCGCCGGGCCCGCACGGCGGCCTCGTCCAGGTGCGCGAAGCCGGCGAGCGCCGGACCTTCGAAGGTCCAGGCCTGTCCGAAGCCGCGCACGAAGGTTCCGCGCTCCGGCGTGAGGCGCAGCAGCCGGAAGTCCGGCAGGGGTCGGATCAGCTCCATCACGTTGCCGAATCGCGCCTCGAAGGCGTCGAGGATCCGCCCCGCCTCCTCGGTGTCCCCGTCGAGAGCCTCGACGGCGCACTCGAGCCCGAGCCGGGTGCGGGCGAAGGGCTGCGGGCTCGCCGACTCGTCCTCGACCAGCAGCACGCCGGCGCGCCGGCGGCGGAGCAGGTTGGCCGTGTGCGGCGACAGGGCGCTCACGTAGACGTGGAGCGCACCCCCGGCCTCGACGAAGGGCGCGTAGCTCGCGTGCGGCTCCCCATCCGCCGTGATCGTCGCCAGCATCAGGGTCCGCAGCCGCCCGAGGAGGGCGCGCGCCTCGGACTCGATCTCCGCGCCCCGCTCCTGCTCCTCGCTCATCGTCCCCTCCGTAGCCGCGGCGCTGCCTCGATGGGCCGATCGTCCCGGCTCGCCCGCGGCGCCGCAAGCGGGTCGCCTTGACACGCGCGTCGGCGCCTCCCCACCATCGCCGCTCGCTCGCACCCCGGAGGCGCAAGGCCGGTGACGGACCGTTTCGAGGGCATCGAGGTCTGCGTGTTCGACGCCTACGGCACGCTCTTCGACGTGCACTCCGCGGTGGGCAGGCACCGCGAGCGCCTCGGCGACAAGGCCGGTTCGGTCTCGGCGACCTGGCGTACCAAGCAGCTCGAGTACACCTGGCTGCGCAGCCTCATGGGCCGTTACGTCCCGTTCTGGCAGATCACCGCCGACGGCCTCGACTACGCGCTCGAGGCCAACGGGATCGACGACGCGGGCCTGCGCGAGGACCTGCTCGGCGCCTACCTCGAGCTCGACTGCTACCCGGAGGTCCCGGAGGTGCTGGCGGCGCTGCGCGGCGCCGGGATGCGCACCGCGGTGCTCTCGAACGGCTCGCCGGAGATGCTCGAGGCGGCGGTGACCAGCTCCGGGATCGGGGACTCGCTCGACGCGGTGCTCTCGGTCCACGAGCTCGCGGTCTTCAAGCCCCACCCGAGCGTCTACCAGCTCGCCTGCGATCGCCTCGGGGTGGCCGCCTCGGCGGTGAGCTTCCAGTCGTCGAACGCCTGGGACGCGGCGGCGGCCGCGACCTTCGGCTTCCGCGTCGCCTGGGTGAACCGCTTCGGGCAGGCTCGCGAGCGCCTCCCGGACGGGCCCGACGCCGAGCTCGAGACGCTGGGCGGGCTCCCGGCGCTGGTGCTCGCCTGAGAGACGTGAATCAATCGTGCCTCCTGTTGCGGACTCCTCTCGTCGCGCTCGGCGGCGTTGCCTCGCCGCGGGGGCGTGCCACTGGCACTCCACCTGCTTGCGCCTCGCCCCCCGACATCTGGTCGCGTGCCTCGGTACGCTCCCGGATGTCGTGCACCCCCGCGCCTTGCCGAGCACGACGAGAGAGGTCCTCGCGACGGCGCACGATTGATTCACTGGCTCTGAGCTCGGAGGAGCGGCCATGGAGCTGAAGGGCACGAGCGCGATCGTCACCGGTGGCGCCTCGGGGATGGGTGCCGCCACCGCGCGGCACCTCGCTGCGCAGGGGGTCCGGGTGGCCGTGCTCGATCTGCAGGCCGACGCGGTCGAGGCGGTCGCCGCCGAGATCGGAGGAATCGGAATCGCCTGCGACGTCGCCGATGCGGCCGCTGTGGAGTCCGCGGTCGCCGCCGCTCGCGAGCGCCACGGCCCGGCGCGGATCTGCGTGAGCTGCGCGGGCGTCGCGCCGGCCCAGCGCATCGTGGGCCGCGAGGGGCCGATGCCTCTCGACGCCTTCGAGCGCGTGATTGCCGTGAACCTGATCGGGACCTTCAACGCCATGCGCGTGGCCGCCGCCGACATGGCCGGGCTCGAGCCCCTCGGCGAGTCCGGCGAGCGCGGGGTCGTCGTCAACACCGCCTCCGTGGCCGCCTACGACGGCCAGATCGGCCAGGCCGCCTACAGCGCGTCGAAGGGCGGGGTGGTCGCCCTCACGCTCCCCGCCGCGCGCGAGCTCGCCCGCTTCGGCATCCGGGTGATGACCATCGCGCCCGGGCTCATGCGCACCCCGATGCTCCTCGGCATGCCCGAGGACGTCCAGCGCGCGCTGGCCGAGCAGGTCCCGTTCCCGCGTCGACTCGGCGACCCGGAGGAGTTCGCCCGGCTCGTCGCCCACATCGTCGGGAACGAGATGCTCAACGGCGAGGTGATCAGGCTCGACGGCGCCATCCGGATGCAGCCCAGGTGAGTCCGGCGCCGGGCACCGTTCGAAATGGCGCAGGGCATTGGTTACCATGCCCCGCCTCAGGAAGGCGTGACGCCCGCTCGCACGCGCACCGCGGGGCCATCGCACGGCGCGCGCCTCTTCGTGCCAGCCATCGAGCACACCCGATCCAGGCGGCGGGCGGCCGGTCCGCGGCGGGAGTCCATGCAGACCATGGTCGATAGCACCTCCGAGCAGCGCCAGCCGACCCCGGGGCTGGAGACCTTCCCGAGGCTCCTCGCGCTCAACGTCGAGCGCTACGGCGACCGGCACGCGATCCGCGAGAAGGAGTTCGGGATCTGGCAGAGCTGGACCTGGCGCGACCTGGGTACGGAGGTCCGCTCGCTCGCCTGCGGCTTCGCGGCGCTCGGGCTCGGGCGCGGCGACAAGGTGGCGATCGTGGGCGACAACCGGCCGCGCCTCTACGCCTCGATGTGCGCGGCGCAGTGCATCGGTGCGATCCCCGTGCCGATGTACCAGGACTCCATCGCGACGGAGCTCCAGTACGTCCTCGAGCACGCCGAGGCGAAGATGGTGCTCGCAGAGGACCAGGAGCAGGTCGACAAGATCCTCGAGGTCAAGGAGGACTGCCCGATGCTCGAGCTCGTCGTCTACGACGACGCTCGCGGCATGCGCCACTACGCCCAGGAGTGGCTGCACTCCTTCGACGACGTCAAGGAGCGCGGCCGCGCTCACGACCGCGAGCACGCGGGCTTCTACGACGCCGAGGTCGCCGCGGGACAGGGCTCCGATCCCGCGATCATCCTCTACACCTCGGGCACCACGGGGCGTCCGAAGGGCGTCGTGCTGACCCACGACAACGTGGTCATCACCGCACGCAATGCCATCGAGTTCGACCGCCTCACCGCCGACGAGGAGGTCCTCGCCTACCTGCCGATGGCGTGGGTCGGAGACAACGTCTTCTCCTTCGCCGAGGCATACGTCGCGGGCTTCTGCGTCAACTGCCCGGAGAGCGGGGCGACGGTGATGGAGGATCTCCGCGAGGTCGGGCCGACCTACTTCTTCGCCCCGCCCCGGATCTTCGAGAACCTGCTCACCACCATCATGATCCGCATGGAGGACGCGAGCCGCATCAAGCAGCGAGCGTTCCATCACTTCATGGAGGTCGCCCGGCGGGTCGGGATCCGGATCCTCGACGGCGAGGAGGTCTCCTTCGCCGACCGCCTGCGCTACCGGCTCGGAGAGCTGCTCGTCTACGGACCGCTGAAGAACACCCTCGGCTTCTCCAGGATCCGCGTCGCCTACACGGCGGGGGAGGCCATCGGTCCCGACATCTTCGACTTCTACCGCGCCCTCGGCATCAACGTGAAGCAGCTCTACGGCCAGACCGAGGCGTCGGTGTTCATCACGCTGCAGCCGGACGGGCAGATCAAGCCCGACACCGTCGGCACCCCCGCGCCCGGCGTCGAGGTCCGCATCGAGGACAGCGGCGAGGTCATGTACCGCAGCCCCGGCGTGTTCCAGACCTACTTCAAGAACCCCGAGGCGACGGCCGAGACCAAGACCGAGGACGGCTGGGTCCACACGGGCGACGCGGGCTTCTTCGACGACGACGGGCACCTGCGCATCATCGACCGCGCGAAGGACGTCGGAAAGCTCCAGAGCGGCGCGATGTTCGCCCCGAAGTACATCGAGAACAAGCTCAAGTTCTTCCCCCAGATCAAGGAGGCGGTCGCGTTCGGTGCGGGGCGCGAGTTCGCCACCGCGTTCATCAACATCGACCTGGAGGCGGTCGGGAGCTGGGCCGAGCGCAACAACGTCGGCTACGCGAGCTACCAGGAGCTCGCCTCC
>CAJIAT010000563.1_pt1 | contig 16160 bp, 13 predicted proteins | sample 9199161 | NCBI WGS metagenome assembly CAJIAT01 (sample SAMEA7708281, study PRJEB35096) | sediment metagenome | biome: marine neritic benthic zone biome [ENVO:01000025]; feature: sediment [ENVO:00002007]; material: shallow marine sediment [ENVO:03000034] sea grass bed [ENVO_01000059] ... | reverse complement strand
GTCGACCTCTACCTGTCGCTGCCGACCGCGCGCCACTTCGTCGTGGTCGACGACCCGGTTCCCGGCGGGCTCGAGCCGGTGAATGCCGATCTCGCGACCGCGTCGACGCTCGACGTGGAGGCTGGCGCGAGCGCCTTCGCCGGGAGCGCCTGGTGGTATCGCCACGACGACTGGCGCGGCTACGGCAGCTCGCGCTGGAGCTTCTACCACCGCGAGCTGCGCCACGACGCCGCGCGCTTCTTCTCCGACTACCTGCCGCCCGGGAACTACCACCTCAGCTACACGGCGCAGGCGGTCGCGACGGGCACCTTCCTCGTCGCCCCGGCCAGGGCCGAGGAGATGTACGACCCGGACGTCTTCGGCCGCGGGCTGGCGAGGACCCTGGAGGTCACCGATGAGTGAGCGCACGGGCCGCCGCGTCCAGCTGGCGACGCTCTGCGCGCTGGCCCTCGCGCTCGGCGCGGTCGTGCTCACCGGCGCGACCCGGGCCGCCCTCGTGCCGACGCCCGAGACCCTGCGCGCGGGGGCGCGCGCCGCGCCTGCGGCGCGGGTGCTCGCGCGCGACGGCACGACGCTGAGCGTGAGCTACCGAGGGCGCTGGAACGTCGACGACCACGTCGCGCTCCACGACGTCCCGGCCCGGCTGCGCCAGGCCTTCCTCGTCGCCGAGGACGCGCGCTTCTTCGCCCACGGCGGCATCGACTGGATCGCCCGGGCGCACGCCGCGTGGCAGAACCTGCGCGCCGGCGCGCTGGTGCGCGGCGCCAGCACCATCACCGAGCAGCTCGCTCGCATCCTCACTCCGCGCCCCCGGACCGCGTGGTCGCGCTGGCTCGAGACCCTGGAGGCGAGGCGCCTCGAGGCCCGCTTCAGCAAGGCGGACATCCTCGAGGCCTATCTCAACCAGGTCCCCTACGGCGCGAACCGGCGCGGCGTCGCCCAGGGTGCCCGCTACTACTTCGACCGGGATCTGGACACGCTCTCGAGCGCGGAGATGCTCGCCCTCGCGGTGCTCGTGCGCGCCCCGTCCGGTCTCGACCCGTACCGCGGCCAGGGACCGCTGCTCGCGCGGGTCCGCCTGCTCGCCGACCGCATGCACGGGGCCGGCGTCCTCGACCGTCCGGCCCGAGATCGGGTGCTCGCTACCCGGGCCCTCGCGCTGGCGAGCGCAGAGCTCGCGCTCCGCGCGCCGCACTTCGTGCGGGCCGCGCGCGAGGCCGCGGCGCGTTCCCCCGAGGTCGGGATGCCGGGGCGGGGCCCGGGTCCGATTCGTACGAGCCTCGACGCCGGCCTCCAGCGGCACGTGCAGCGTCTGCTCGACCAGCGCCTCGCCGATCTCGCAGACCGCCGGGTGGCGAACGGCGCGGCGCTCGTGGTCGAGCACGCGAGCGGCGCCGTGCGCGCCTGGGCGGTCGGGGGCAACGGCGCCGAGGGCTGGCCAGGCGCGCAGGTCGACGCGGTGCGCACCCCGCGCCAGCCCGGATCGACGCTCAAGCCCTTCGTCTACGCGCTGGCGCTGGAGCGCGGCTGGACCGCCGCGACGATGATCGACGACGCGCCGCTCGCCGAGATGGTCGGACGGGGTCTGCACGCTTATCGCAACTACAGCCGCCGGCACCACGGACCGGTCTCCCTGCGCGACGCCCTCGGCAGCTCGCTGAACGTCCCGGCGGTCAAGGCGCTCCAGCACGTCGGCGCCGCGCCGCTGCTCGGGCGGCTGCGCGAGCTCGGCGTTCGGAGCCTCGATGCCCACCCGGATCGCTACGGCGACGGTCTCGCTCTCGGCAACGGAGAGGTGACGCTCCGCGAGCTGGTCGAGGCCTACGTCGCGCTCGCCCGGGGCGGCGCCCACGTCCCGCTCTCGCTCGACGGCGCCCCCGGCGCCGTGACGCGGGTGCTCTCCTTCGAGACCGCCTCGATCGTCGCCGACATCCTCGCCGACCCGGATGCGCGGGCGCTCGAGTTCTCCCGCGGCGGGGTGCTGCGTCTGCCGGTGGAGACGGCGGTGAAGACCGGTACCTCGAGCGGCCATCGCGACGCCTGGGCGGTGGGCTTCGACCACGCACACACCGTCGGGATCTGGCTCGGCAACCTGGACGGGACCGCGATGGACGGGGTCACCGGCGCGCGGGGGCCGGCGCTCGCCCTGCGCGAGATCTTCGCCCACCTGAGCCACGGGCGCCCGGGCGCGCCGCTACCGCGCAGCCGGCGCCTGGTGCGCCACCCGGTATGCCTCGAGACGGGCCTCCCGGCCGACGGCGCCTGCGTCGAGCGCCCCGAGTGGTTCGTGCCGGGCACGGAGCCCGAGGCCGACTTCACCCCCGCCGCGGCAGCGCACCTGCGCCTGCGCCACCCGACGCCCGGCCTCGACATGGCCATGGACCCGCGGATCCCGGACGCCCTGGAGCGCTTCGAGCTCGCCCTCACCGAGGGCCCGCGCTACGCACGGGTGCGCTGGCGCATCGACGGGCGCGTGGTCGCAGAGACCGATGAGCCACGCTGGCCCTGGCCCCTCGTGCCCGGGAGCCACCTGGCCGAGGCGGAGGTCCTGCTCGAAGGCGCCGAGCGCTGGGTGCGCACCGAGCCGGTCCGCTTCCGGGTGAAGGGGCCTTCGCGCGGCTCCGTCCCGGAGCTCCGTCCCTGAGCCCATTCGGGTCCGTGGCTCGGGTCCGTCGACGAACCGACCCTGAGGACCGAACCGACTCCGTGGACAGCCAATGCGCGTCAGTCGAACCGGCTCTGTGGACAGCCAGAGCGTCAATCGGGTCCGTGGGCCAGCCAGCGCACCGGACGCACAGACCAGAGCGCGGCACCACCGAGTCGAGCCGTCTACCCGCGGGGAACGGCGTTCTGCGTGACGGGCACGCGACGGAAATCGTCGAGAAATCAACGGGCAAGCGCTCGTTCTGCGGGGATCGGCGATCGGCGCGCTCGCACGTTGCCGGGCTCAAGTCGCCCCGTCCGTCGCCGATAACACACCTCGAAGTCAGCCACCCCAATCCCATGCCGGATCCGGGTGTCCGACGTCGCACCAGCCAGTCAAGCCATTCACGGAGCCGAATCGCCGGTTGATGCCGACGCACCCGCACCAGCCACGTTCGGACGCCCGGGTTCTGGTCGTGGACGACGACGAGACCACCAGGAGCTGGGCGAGCACGCTGCTCGGGAGCCAGGGTTTCGACGTGGTCGAGGCCGAGGGCGGGCAGGCAGCGCTCGAGTCGCTCGCCCGCGCCCGCGCCGACATCGTGCTCCTCGACGTCGAGATGCCCGGGATCGACGGCTTCGAGACCTGCGAGCGGATCCGGGCGGTCCCGGGCCTCGCAACCCTCCCCGTCGTCATGGTGACGGCCCTCGACGACAAGGACTCCATCGACCGCGCCTACGAGAGCGGGGCCACGGACTTCGTGACGAAGCCGATCAACTGGCCGCTGCTGTGCCGGCGCCTGCCCTATCTCGTGCGTGCCGGCGCCGCCGCGACCACCCACGCGCGCGGGCGCGAGCGGCTGAGCGCCGCCGAGCAGATGGCCGGGCTCGGGAGCTGGGTGGAGGACCTCGAGAGCGGGTCGACGGTCTGGTCCGACGAGCTGTTCCGCAGGCTCGGTCACGTGCCCGGCGAGCTCGCGCCGTCGCGCGAGGCGCTGCAGGCGCGGATCCCGGACGATCAGCGCGCGCGGGTCGAGCTCGCGATCGACCGCGCCCGCGAGCAGGGGTCCGTGGAGGAGGTCGTGCACGACGTGGTGTGGCCCGACGGGCGCGTGCGCACGGTGCGCCACGTCCTCGAGCGCCGCGAGGTGGACGGCGGGTCGGAGCTGCGAGGCAGCGCCCTCGACGTCACCGAGCAGCTCGCTGCGCAGCGCAAGATCTACCGCCTCGCCTACGTCGACAGCCTGACGGGCCTGCCCAATCGCGCCCGCTTCCAGGAGCTGCTCGAGCGAGAGGTGACCCGCTCGGAGAGCCACGGCAGACGGCTCGCCGCGCTGTTCCTCGACCTCGACAACTTCAAGCGCATCAACGACACGCTGGGCCACGCGATCGGCGATCGACTCCTCGAGGAGGTGTCGGTCCGTCTCAAGGGAGCGGTGCGCGGCTCCGACGCGGTCTTCGGACCCGGACCCGACGAGACCGTCGTCGCCAGGCTCGGTGGGGACGAGTTCACCATCCTGCTCACCGACCTCGAGCGCTCCGGCGACGCCTCGCAGGTCGCCGATCGGATCCGCGCCCGGCTCGCCGAGCCGATGCGCGTCGGCGGTCACGAGGTCTGCGTGACGCCGAGCATCGGCATCTCCGTGTTCCCCGACGACGCACGAGACGCCGGCACGCTGCTACGCCGCGCGGATGCGGCGATGTACCACGCCAAGAGCGAGGGGAAGAACGGCTTCAGCTTCTTCGACGAGTCGATGGACACGTCGATGCAGCGAAGGCTCACCATCGAGAACGAGCTCCGCCGGGCCGTCGCCGAGGACGAGCTCGAGGTCCACTACCAGCCCCAGCTCGATCTCGCGAGCGCGCGCATCGTCGCCGTCGAGGCCCTCGCGCGCTGGGACAGCGAGACCCTCGGCCCGGTCCCCCCGCGCGAGTTCATCTCCGTCGCCGAGGAGACCGGGCTCATCGAGCTGCTCGGCGCCCGGGTGATGGAGCGGGCCTGCGCCGACATGGCCGCCTGGCGCGAGCAGGGCCTCGACGTCGGGCGGGTGGCGGTCAACGTCTCGCCGGTGCAGTTCATGCAGCCCGGCTTCGTCGAGGAGGTGAGACGGATCCTCGGACAGACGGGGCTGCCGGCGCATTGCCTGGACGTCGAGATCACCGAGAGCGTGCTGGTCCACGATCTCGCGAGCACGATCGCGATCCTCCAGGAGCTCAAGGCGCTCGGGGTCCAGATCAGCGTGGACGACTTCGGCACGGGCTACTCGAGCCTCGCGCAGATCAAGCACCTGCCCGTGGACCGGCTGAAGATCGATCAGGGCTTCGTCCAGCAGATCACGTCGAGCCCCGAGGACGCGGCCATCACCTCGGCGGTGATCTCGATGGCGGATAGCCTGTCCGTGGACGTCGTCGCCGAGGGCGTCGAGACCGCGGCCCAGCTCGCCTTCCTCGCCCGGCGTCACTGCCGGACCGCTCAGGGCTTCGAGGTCTCCGTGCCGCTCGAGCGCGAGGGCGTGGAGCGCTTTCTGCGCCGGCACGTTCGCCAGCGCGTGGCGCCGCGGCGCGGCGATCGGTTCACCGTCCTGGTGGTCGACGCCGATCCGTCGCGCCGGGCCCTGGCGCGAGGGCTGCTCGGCGGCGGCGCCTTCGAGGTGCTCGACGCGTCCGACGTCGACGAGGCGTTCTCGGCGCTCGCCTGCCACGAGGTGGACGTCGTGATCGCCGAGCGGGCGATGCCGCAGATGAGCGGCACCGAGTTCCTCGAGCGGGTACGCAAGCTCTCGCCCCCGAGCGCGCGCATCCTCCTCGCCGGCGAACGAGAGGGGCCGCCGGGCCCGCGCGAAGAGCACGTGTCGCCGCGCCGCCTGGAGCCGTCCACGCTCGTCGAGGGCCTGCGCCGGGTGGTCGAGGAGGTGCTCTCCGAGCGGGCATCGGACCCGGACTCGCGACCGCTGGCGAGCGAGACCTCCAGGGGTTGAGCAGCGAAACGGGGGGACAGGAAACGGGGACATGTTCCTTTTCGCGTCCGCGAAAAGGAACATGTCCCCGTTTCCTGTCCCCGTTACTGTCCCCGTATCGGAACGGTGAGGGCGCCGACGAGTCGGGTCAGGCCGTGCCCATCCGCGTCTCGTCCACGAAGCGCTCGGTGTCGTCGTCGATGGCGCGGCCATGCCGCCCCTTCGAGGCGTGCACGTAGAGCGAGCGGGGATCGATGCGCTCGACCCTGCTCTCGGGCAGCGTCATCTCGTACTGGACGGGCTTCGCGTGGTCGGCGAGCAGCAGCTTCGGGTCGTAGACGCTGTTGAACTTCCACAGCATCTTGAAGAAGTTGGTCTGCCCCTTCATGAGCAGCCGCGCCGTGATCCCCATCGTATCCTTGAACGCCTGCCAGCCCATGAACTTCATGTTCACGACCTGCTGGGTCTTGACCAGCTCGGCGTAGAAGCGATCGAGGGGCAGCTTGGTCGGCATCACGCAGTGCTGGATGTCGAACAGGCGGTAGTCGCGGGTGGTGAGCCTGCGCGACTCGGTATGCCAGATCTCGGTGCCGGGGTAGGGCGTGTTGATGCTGATGTTGACGATCTCCGGCACCGAGAGCGCCCACTCGCGCACGACCCGGAAGCGCTCCTCGTCCCAGTCCGGGTCGGCGATGATGTTGATGGCGACGGTGATGTCGAGCGAGCGCGCGAACTCCAGCGCCTCGAAGTTGCGTCCGAGCGGCACGCGCTTGCGGAAGCGTTTCAGACCATCCTCGTCGATCGCCTCGAGGCCGAGGAACATGTACTCGAGGCCGAGGCCCTTCCAGTGCCGGAAGACCTCCTTGTTGCGCAGGAGCACGTCGCCGCGCGTCTCGAGGTAGTACTGCTTGCGGATCCCGCGTCGTGCGATCTCCTCGGCGATCGCCATCCCGTGCTTGGCCTGGATGAAGGCGACGTCGTCGACGATGAAGATCCCCGGCTCGCGGACCCGCGCGAGGTCGTCGACCACGACCTCGGGCGAGATCGGCCGATAGCTGCGCCCGTAGAAGGTCCAGGCGCTGCAGAAGGTGCAGTCCCAGGGACAGCCGCGGGAGAACTCGATCGACGCCGCCGGGTCGAGCACGCCGATGAAGTACTTGTTGCGCTTTCTCACCAGATCCCGCGCGGGGGTGAGGTCGTCGAGGCTGTGGACGAAGCGCGGCGCCGGCCCCTCGCCGGCCGTGGTGACGGCGCCGGGCACCTGGGCGACGGCCTCGGGGCCGTCGGGCGCGGCCGCGAGCACGTCGACGATCGTCGCCTCGCCCTCGCCCTTGACGACCGCGTCGATGGCGCCCTCGCCGTGCTCGAGCATGTCGTCGGCGGTGAACGAGACGCTGTGCCCGCCGACGAACACGAAGCAGGACCCGTGGCGCTGCTTGATGGCCTTGGACAGATCGACGATCTCGGGCACGTTGGCCAGGTAGTTGCACGAGAAGGCCACCGCGTCCGGGCGCCAGGAGTCGATCTCGGCGAGGAGCGTGGCGTGGCTGTCGACCTGCAGGTCGATGAGGCGCACCTCGTGGCCTGCGCGGCGCGCGGCCTCGGCGATGAGCTCGAGCCCGAGCGGCTCGAGGCGCAGGAACACCTTCGTGTACATGAGCGGGCCGGGATGAACCGCCAGAAACCGCATCGCTGTCTCCCCGTGTAGGCCCGCGTCGCCTGGCGCGAGAGCCGCACCGAGATCGCGCATCCTCGCCGTTCGCGACCTGGTGCAGTATCCGGCTACCGCGGGTCAAGGAGGAGATGATAACGGTTCTCGTCGGGCGCCGCCCGGGGCCGCCGTCAGCCACGCCACCCGCAGGCCGGCGAGCTCGAAGCGCCCGTCGGCGCCGACCGCTCGGCCCGAGAGCAGATCGCTGCGCCAGCCGCCGCCGGCGAGCGACGTGCAGTCGAGGGAGGCCGCTCCCCGGCCGAAGTTGCCGACGACCAGCACGCGCTCGCCGTCTCGGCCCGCGCGCTCGAAGGCGACCAGGGCGCCGTCGCCGGCGTCGACCGGGCGCTGCGCGGCGGCCGGGTCGAAGGCGGTGGTCGAGCGCCGTGCCCGGAGCATTAGCCGGTAGCCCTCGAGCACCATCCGGCGCGGCGAGTCGGGGCTCGCGAGGAGCTCGCGCAGCTCGCCGAGCCCGTAGCGCCGGCGGTTGATGCGCCGCCGCTCGCCGCTCGCGCGGTAGCCCTCCAGGTCGTTCGGGGTCCCGACGAGGCTGTGGAAGTAGATCCCCGGGACGCCGCGCAGCGCGAGCATCAGCGCCTGGGTCGCGAGGAAGCGCGCGACGTGCTCCTCGACCCCGATCGGCTTGCCCGAATCCGCGGCCTCGCCCACCGCGTCGAAGTAGCTCACGTTGAGCTCGTAGGGCCTGGTGCCGCCTTGCGGGCTCGCCCGCTCGCTCACCAGAGCGCCGCGGCCGCGGACGGCCTCGGTCAACGAGGCGAGGCGCTGCTCGTCGACGAGGCCCTCGAGGGGGCGCAGCCCCACGCCGTCGTGAGAGGCGGTGAAGTTGAAGAAAGCCGTCCCCGGCGGCGCGGGCTCGAGCCGTTCGAGCCACTCTCGCAGCGGCCCGGGGTCGCGGTGGACCACGGCATCGAGGAGCAGCGGCGGGAGGGCGAACTGGTAGACCATCTGCGCCTCGTCGCCGTCGCCGAGGTACGAGACGTTCTCCTCGTGGGGAACGTTGGTCTCGGTCAGGATGATGGTCCCCGGGGCGAGCGCCTCGGCGAGGTCGCGCATCAGCTTCACCACCTCGTGGGTCTCGGGCAGGTGGATGCACCCGGTCCCCGGCGTCTTCCACAGGTAGGCCACGGCGTCGAGGCGCACGATGCGGGCCCCGCGCGCGAGGTAGCCGGCGAGCACCGACAGCATCTCGAGGAGCACGCGCGGCTCGGCGTAGTTGAGATCCACCTGGTCGGCGCTGAAGGTCGTCCACACGTGGCGCAGCCCCCGACTCGTCTCGAACGGAGTCAGGAGCGGAAGCGTCCGCGGCCGCACCACCGCCGACAGGTCCGCGTCCGGGTCGGCCTCGATGAAGAAGTCCTCGAGCCCGGGCTCCCCGCGCAGGTAGCCTTCGAACCACCGGTGCGACGCCGAGCAATGGTTGAGCACCAGGTCGAACATCAGATCGTGCTGCGCCCCGAGGGCTGCGACGTCGTCCCAGCTCCCGGCGCCGGCGTCGACGGCCTCGTAGTCGCTGACGGAGAAGCCGTCGTCGGAGGTGTAGGGGAAGAACGGCAGGAGGTGCACCGTGTCGATCAGCTCGTCGAGCTCCTCCGCGCGCAGCAGCTCGCGCAGGGTGGCCAGCGGAGCCCGCCCCGCGTCTCGAACCTGGTCGGCGTAGGTGATGAGAACCGCGTCGCGCTCGTCGAGGGGGCGTCGCGGACCGGGCCGGCCGAGCTCGGCGAAGATCGACTCGACGCGAGCCTCGAGCTCGCCGAGCACGGCGTCGGCGGACTCTCGCCCGTAGAGGGTGGCCAGCCGCCGGCCGATCGCCGCTCTCGCTCTGTCATCCATCGCCTCAGCCTCCCGTCGCGTTGGCGAGGAGCACCTCGAGCTTGCGCCGGAGCACGGTGAAGCTGAAGAAGGCGCGGGCCCGCTCGAAGTTGTGCTCGACGATCTCGTCGCGCCGCTCCGGATGGGCGAGCAGCTCGCGCACCCTGTCCACCACCTCGTTCGTCACGTAGCCGTTCATGGTCACGACCCGGAACCCCCTCGGCTCGATGTCGGTGATGAAGATGGAGTAGCGGTTCACGAGCACCGGTCTGCGAAAGTAGAACGCCTCGACGAGCGCGTTGCCGAAGCCCTCGTAGAGGCTCGGAAAGGTCACCAGATCGGCGCAGGCGTAGGCGTCGGAGAGCGCGATCGGCGAGCGGCCGGCCGCGGCGTTGCCGCGCTCGGCCGGATAGGCGTCGACGAGGGCGAGGTCGACGCCGTGCTCGGCGGCCATGTCCACCAGCATCTCCAGATACTCGTCGCCCTCGTCACCGGACTCGTGCGTGATGACGAGCTTGACGTTCATGTCGGCGAGCTTCGAGGCGAGCGTGATCGAGTGCTCGATCCCCTTGCGGGGAACCACGCGTGTAGGCTGGAGTAGCACCACGTCGTCGTCGGCGAGGCCGACCTCGGCGCGAAAGCTCGCCGTGGACGCTCGTGTCGAGGACGGCGGCGAGTCGAAGTCGAGCACGTTCGGCACCACCATGGACGAGACGCCCGTGTGCAGCGCGAGGTCGCGCTGCGCCGAGGAGTTGATCGTCACGTGCTGGATCGATGGCAGCGCCGGCGGGAAGGCCATGCGCAGCAGATCCCCGACGCCGTTGACGGCGAAGCGCGGTCGCTCCCAGGCGAAGTCGTGGTGATGGGCAATCGTCGGCAGGCCCCGCTCGGCGATGAGCTGGACGATGGCGACTCCGAGCGGAACGTGCATGGGGATCGCGAGCGCGTTCTCGACCACCAGCACGTCGATGTCGAAGTCGTCGACGAACTGGGCGACGCTGCCCTTGAGCCGGGCAGCCAGGTCGAAGATGAGCGTCGTGTCCTCGGGCCGGCGGGTGCGGGTGCGGAACAGCCGCGAGTGCAGCGCCAGCACCTCGGGCTCACCGAAGAAGGCCTCCCGGTCGACCATCGAGATCTCCGGCCGGCGATCGGAGCGGCCCGCGTACCAGAAGACCTCGTGGCCGAGCTCCTCCAGGACCTGCGCCCACTTGGCGCTCTCGAGCGACACGCCGTCGGTTCCGGCGAAGCGGGTGGAGACGAAGCCGATGTGGTGCGCCATTGCTGCTCGAGTCGCGGTCGTCTACCGGGGGGCTGCTCCGCTCCCCGGGCGGAGGCCGGAAGTGTAGTCGCTGCGCGGCGCCAAATGCCTGTTCCGAGCTGCAGAACACGCTCGAGTCACGGCCGTCCTCAGCAGTGTCTCACGTCTCGGAACAGGTAGTCGGCTTCACCCGGCGCGGTGTCTCACACCGCCTTCGGCGAGCCGAGGAAGTCGCGGAAGCGGCGTGCCACCTCGTGCGGTGCGACCGTCGGCCGCCCGAGCTCGTCGAGCGACCCCGGCGCGATGCGCAGGTGCACGAGCCTCGGGCCGGGTCCCTCGCGCGCGGCGTCGAGGGCGGCGTCGAGGCCCGCGAGGTCGTCGCAGGCGTAGGACCGGCGATAGCCGCAGGCGGCCGCCACCGCCGCGAGATCGACCCCCCCGGACACGGTCGGCTGTCCCCCCGTCGAGTCGTGGACGCCGTTGTCGAGCACGAGGTGCGTGAGGTTCGCCGGCGCGTAGGCGCCGATCGTCGCGAGGGCGCCGAGCTTCATCAGCACCGCTCCGTCCCCGTCGACCACCATCACCTCGCGCGGCGAGTTGAGCGCGATGCCGAGCCCCATCGCGCCGGCGCAGCCCATGGAGCCGACCTGGTAGAGGTGCTGGGGCCGGTCGGCGAGGGTGAACAGCTCGCGCCCGGCCTTGCCGGTGGTGACGACGACCGCGGTCTCCTCGTCGAGGCGGGCGAGGAGGCGCTCGAGGGCGGCGATGCGCGCCGGGCGCGGGCCCGCGCGGCGGTGATCCTCGGCCCCGGCGCCGGCCGATGCCTGCACCGGCTCGGCATCGAGGGCCTCGCCGGCCATGGTCCCCTTCTCCATCACCAGGGCGTAGGGCAGGCCCGTGCGCTCCATGTGCGCGCAGGCCTCCTCGAGGCGCAGCCCGATGCCGCCCGCGTGGTCCGGGAACGGGCGGCTCGGGATCCGGATCACCTCGAGCAGCGCCGGGGTGATCGCGCCCATGAGCGCGTGCTGCGGCTCGTCGGCGAGCCCCGGGCCGCCGCGCCAGGTCACCACGAGCAGCGTCGGGATCCGGAACGGGGCGTTCAGCGAGGTGAGCGGGTTGACGGCGTTGCCGAGCCCGGAGTTCTGGCACATCACGACGGTGCGCCGGCCGGCGAGCCAGGCACCGGCCGCGATCCCGACCGCCTCGCCCTCGCTCGCCGCTCCCACGTAGGCGAGGGAGCGGTCCCCGATCACCCGGTTGATCAGCGGCGTGAGGAACGAGCAGGGTACGCCGGCGTAGAAGTCGAGGCCCGCCCGGGCGGCCGGCTGCAGGAACTCCTCGGCGGTGATCATCACGGTGCCCTGCGGTCGCGATCGGGCCGACGATTGTCATCCAGGCGCCGTCCGGCGCGCCAGCGATCCCACGGCGAACGGGCACGGTCCGACGCGCGACATGCCGCGCCGGGAAGAGCGCGCGCTCGCTCCGGCGCGCCGCGCGCCGCGAAGCGAATGCGGCTATCCTTCGCGCGCTCCCGAAGAGGAATGGCTGCAGATGTCACAGCTCAAGGTGCTCGCGCTGGTCGCGGTCGCGGCGGCCCTTACCGCCTGCGCTCCGGAGCCCGGCAGCGAGGCGTGGTGCGAGAAGATGAACGAGAAGCCGAAGGGCGACTGGACCGCGAACGAGGCGACCGAGTACGCCAAGAGCTGTCTGCTGAAGTAGCCTCGACGGGCACGAACGGCGAGCAGCAGATGAGGCTGGATGAGCCCGGGTGAGCCCCCGATGAGCCGCGCATGAGCCGCGCATGAGCAAGGGCTGGCAGGTCAGCGAGCGCTTCGACGTCCCCGTCGACACGGTCTGGGCGGCGCTCGTCGATCTACCCGGAGCGACGAGCTGGATGTCCGGCGTCGAGCGCCTGGAGATGATCGACGAGGACGGCGAGCCGGTCGAGGCGGGCGCGCTCGTCGAGGGGGCTCGCTACCGCTTCTTCGCCCGGGGCGGCTCGCACATCGGTCGCGTGCAGGCGCTCGAGCCCGGCGAGCTGCTGAAGCTCCGCGCCGACCACGGCGGCGTCGGGGCGACCTACGAGTACCGGCTGCGGGATCTCGGCGACGGGACGAGCCGCGTGGAGCTGCGCGCGTGGTGTGACGCGCCCGGGATCTGGCGCCTGTTCGAGCCGGTGCTGCACTTCCTCATGCGCAAGAGCGACGCGGACCAGCTCACCGCGCTGAGGCGCGTCCTCCACCAAGCGAGGTGAGCCGGCTCGAGTTCGGCCTCTTGCGGCGCTCCCGGTTCGCCGCGCCCTTCCTCGAGCGCAAGTACGCGGCGTATCGCGCCAGGACCGACCCATGCCCACCGGCGACGACGAGTTCGCGAGCGATCTCGAGGTGCTCGCCTGCGATCGCTTCGCCATCGGTGCGCCGGACGAGGTCGTCGAGTCGCTTGCACGAGCCCTGCGCGGGACCGGGGCGAAGCACCTGATCGTGAGCCTGCACTCACCGGGTATGAGCTTCGCCGTCGCCGACGACGCGATGCGACTGTTCGCCGAGGAGGTCGCGCCGCGCCTGCGCGAGGCCTGACGAATCGCCACGGACCCGGAGACATGGGGATACGGAGACAGGGACACGAGAACGTGGACGCACCCTCGATCGATCTCTACAGCGACACCCAGACCCGCCCGACGGACGCCATGCGCGAGGCGATCGCCCGCGCCGAGGTCGGCGACGAGCAGCGCGGCGAGGACCCGTCGGTCAACCGCCTGTGCGAGACCGTGGCCGCGATGCTCGGCAAGGAGCGCGCGGTGTTCATGCCCTCGGGCACGATGTGCAACGAGATCGCGATCCGGGTGCACTGCCGTCCCGGAGACGAGATCCTCGCCGACGCCACGGCGCACATCATCCACTTCGAGGGCGGAGGGCCCGCGGCGCTGAGCGGCGCGTGCGTCCATCCGCTGCACGGGGAGCGCGGCGTCTACAGCGCGAAGCAGCTAGCCCGGATATCTCACCGATCCGCGTGATGATCGCGCAGGACCTGGGATTCGCAGCTGTTCCGGCGAGCGCCGGACGTACAGGTCGTACTTCCAAGCTCGCCGGAACAGCTGCGGATTCAAGGGACAAGCGAGGACGCGTGCGATCGGTGAGATATCCGGGCTAGAGGCGGCGATCCGCGCGCCGAGCCGCTACGCGCCGGCCTCGCGCCTCGTCGAGGTCGAGCAGACAGCCAACATGGGCGGCGGCACGGTGTGGCCGCTCGCGGCCATCGAGTCCGTGGCCGGCGTGGCGCGCGCACACGGGCTCTCCCTGCACCTCGACGGTGCCCGGCTGCTCAACGCAGCCGTCGCCTCCGGCGTGCCCGCCGGGGACTTCGCAGCGCCCTTCGACAGCGCCTGGATCGACCTCAGCAAGGGCCTCGGCTGTCCCGCGGGCGCGGTCCTCGCGGGCAGCGACGCCTTCGTCACCGAGGTCTGGCGCTGGAAGCAGCGCCTCGGCGGCGCCATGCGTCAGGCCGGGATCCTCGCCGCTGCCGGCAACCACGCCCTCGAGCACCACGTGGCGCGCCTCGCCGAGGATCACGACAACGCTCGCCGCCTCGCCGCCGGCCTCGCGGTGTGCCCGGGCGTCGCGATCGATCTCGAGACGGTGCACACCAACCTGGTCTTCTTCGACGTCACCGGGACCGGCGTCGGCGCGGCCGAGCTCTGTGACCGGCTCGCGGCGCGCGGCGTGCGCATGGGCGCCTTCGGCGCCGCGACGCTGCGCGCGTGCACCCACCTCGACGTGAGCTCGCAGGACGTCGACCGCGCGGTCGAGATCTTCGCCGAGGTGCTCGCCGCGGCGTCGTGACGCAGGCGCAGCGCGCGGGCCAGGGGCTGACTCAGGGGGCGATCAACGCCGCGTCGACGAGCTCGATCGTGCGCTCGCGCAGGGCCCTCGTTTCGCCGAGGAGCTGGTGTCGACCGCCGGCGATCGTCTCCACCCGCGCGTTCGGGAAGCGCGAGACGAGGAACTCGAGGTTGTAGCGCCAGTCGACGACGTCGTCCTCGTCGCCCTGGATGATGAGGATCGGGCGCTGGCTCGGGGGGGAGCGCTCGATGCGCTCGTTCCACTCGACCAGGGCCATGACCCACTCGAGTGATGCGCTGCGCGCCTGGAGCGGGTCGCGGCGCACCGCCGCCATGAACGCCTCGTCCGACGTGTTGTCGCGGAACACTCGCGGGACCTCGTCGACGAGGGGCTCGAGCCAGCGGGCGGCGAGCGTCGAGCCCTCCCAGTGCGCCGAGCGCACCAGCGGTGCGACCAGGACGATGCGCTCGAGATCCGGGTCCTCGTGCGAGAGCAGCCGCGTGGTCAGCACCGCGGCGCCGGTGCTGTGGGCGACCACGTGGTAGGGGCGTGGCATGTGCGCGCGCAGCAGGCCGAGGAAGGCGTCGAGGACCTCGGCGTAGAGCCGGAAGTCCTCGATGCTCGCTTGCCGGCCGCTCGACAGGCCGTGCCCCGGCTGGTCGTAGGCGGCGACGGCGAAGCCGAGGCGAAGGAGGTCGCGCACCGTCGCGGCGAGCGTGCCCGTGTGGTCGAACAGGCCGTGCATGAGCGTCACCGTGCCGCGCGGCGCGGCGGGTACGAAGGCCTGCGCGGCGATGACGTGCCCGGCGGCGCGGAAGGTGCCAATCTCGTGGACCACGCCCTCGAAGCGCAGGCCGTAGTAGTCGCGGTAGGCGTCGAGGAGCGCCGAGGCGTCGTGCTCGCCGTCGAGCACCAGCGGACCCAGGCTCGCCCGGACCTGCTCGATGGTGTCGCGATCGATGGTCGGGGGGGCGTCGTCCGCACCGAGGACGGTCGGGACCGGCCCGGCGAGCGCGACCGAGAGCAGCGCGAGTGCGAGGTTCTGGCCGCCCGTCACTCCCCTGGCACGTACATGTAGCCAGCGCCGCGCACGGTCCGGATGACCTGGGGCTTGCTCGGGTCGCGCTCGATCTTGCGGCGGATGCGGGCGACGCGGATATCGATGCTCCGGTCGAAGGGCTCCCAGCCGCGCCCGTGCGCCATCTCCAGGAGCTGGTCCCGGCTCAGCACGCGACGCGGGTGCTCGGCGAAGGCCTTGAGCAGGTCGTACTCCATCGAGGTGATGGCGATCTCGTTGCCCTCGCCGTCGAAGAGCTTGTGTGCGTCGAGGTCGAGACGGCAGTCGCCGAAGCGCACCCGCTCGTCGCTCGCAGATGCCCCGCCCTTCGTGGACGCCCCGGCGGTGCGGCGGAGCACGGCCTTGATGCGTGCGAGCAGCTCGCGCAGGTCAGGCGGCTTGGCGACGTAGTCGTCGGCGCCCATCTCGAGCCCGACGATGCGGTCCACCACCTCGCCGGCGGCCGTGAGCATCACGATCGCGACGGAGGTGTGCTCGCGCAGGAAGCGCGCCAGGCTCAGGCCGTCCTCACCGGGCATCGAGATGTCGAGCACGACGAGATCGACCGGATCGCTCTCGACGATCGCTCGAAGCGCGACCCCACCGTCCGCGGTGCTGACCCGGAAGCCGTGCAGGTCGAGGTACTCGCGCAGCGTCTCGCGGATGTCCGGCTCGTCGTCAACCACCACGATGTGTGTTGATTCGCTCAACGCTGTCTCCCCTCGCGCGCCGCCGGCGATCCCTTCCGAGGTCGGTTCCGCCTACCATGGTGCCACCGAAAGACTTGCGCGCCCATGGCCAGCGCGCCGGGCGCGGCGATCCCCTTCCCTCCAGGAGAGGTACGAGGTCGCGGCCGGCGACCGCG
>CAJIAT010000275.1_pt1 | contig 16259 bp, 17 predicted proteins | sample 9199161 | NCBI WGS metagenome assembly CAJIAT01 (sample SAMEA7708281, study PRJEB35096) | sediment metagenome | biome: marine neritic benthic zone biome [ENVO:01000025]; feature: sediment [ENVO:00002007]; material: shallow marine sediment [ENVO:03000034] sea grass bed [ENVO_01000059] ... | reverse complement strand
GGGGAGGTGAGCACCATGGCAGTCCCGCGAGTCGCCCGAGCCCGTGCGAGGAGGTGGCTCGGCGCCGCACTCGGATGCGGCCTGCTCGCCGCCACCGCGACCGTGGCTGCGGCCGACCGCCTCGACCGCCACGCCGGCTACTACTATCCGGTGCCGGCGACGAGCGAGGTCTACGTCTCCAAGGCGGCGACGCTCGGCGACGCAGACCGCGCCCGCCGCATCCTGTTCGTCACCGAGATCACGCAGCAGATGCTCGAGCGGCCCTACCCGCCGCCGGTCGCGATCTTCCCCAAGGGCGCCGAGGGCGAGAAGCTGATCATCACCTCGCTCTACGACGGCGCCTACGACACCACGTTCCGAATGCGCGGGCTGCTGGCGATGATGACCGCCTGGGCACGCAGCACGCCGATCTTCCAGGCCTACGAGGTCGAGGACCTCTTCAACTTCCTCGACCTGCTCAAGCTGCTCGGATTCAAGCGCCTGACGCTCACCGACGGCGAGGCCTTCGCCCATCAGATAGAGATACGGTAGGCCGGTTCCGGGCTGGGCCTGATCCACTGGGCCCGACCCCCGGTGGGCGGCGCTCAGCCGAGCGCCGCCGGAGAGGTTCGGCGTCGAGCGAGCCACACCGTGGCGACGAGGGCTGCGAGGACGAAGGGCGCGGCACCCAGGTTGAGCGCTCGCCAGCCGATGGCGTGATGCAAGGCGCCGGAGGTGGCCGCAGTGCACGCGACGGTGCCGAAGACCAGGAGATCGTTCAGGCCCTGGACCTTGGCCTTCTCGGCGGGGCCGTGGATCTCGATGAGCAGGGTCGTGGCGCCGACGAAGAGGAAGTTCCAGCCGACCCCGAGCAGCGCCAGCGCCGCCCAGAAGTGCGCGACCGCCGCACCGGAGAGATTGACCAGGACGCAGGCGCCGAGCAGGAGGGCGCCGGTGGCCATGACCGGGAGGACGCCGATCCGTCCGATCAGGTGCCCGGTGAAGAAGGCGGGCGCGAACATCCCGAAGACGTGCCACTGGATGACGAAGGCCGCGTCACCGAAGGCGTGTCCGCAGTCGAGCATCGCGAGCGGCGTGGCGGTCATCAGCACGTTCATCACCCCGTAGGCGATCATCGCTCCGAGCACCGCCACCGGAAAGCGCGGATCGGCCGCTATCTCGGCCAGGGGTCGGGTCGGCCCGGAGCGCTCATCGGCGCTCGCCGGAGGCATCCGCAGCGCGGTGAGGAGCGCGAGCGTCGCGAGATAGAGCCCCGCGAGACTCGCGTAGCTGCCCGCGAACTCCGCGCTCGCGAGCCACTCGCGCGAGACCCGCGCGAGGTTGGGCCCGGCGAAGGCCGCCACCACCCCGCCAGCGAGGACCATCGAGATGGCGCGGGCGCGGAACCGAGCGCCGGCGACCTCCGCGGCGGCGAAGCGGTAGTACTGGCCGACGCCGTTGAACACGCCGAGCAGGAAGCAGCCGACCGAGAACAGGGTGAGGCTGCCCGCGAGGATGCCGCCGGTGCACGCGATCGCGCCGGCGAGGGCGATGACCGCGCCGAGGGCGAAGCCTGCGCGGCGCCCGATCCGCCGCATCAGCAGCGACGCGGGCATCGTCGCCAGCATGGTGGCCAGGAACTGCACGCCTAGCGGGACGGTGGCCAGGGCGGCGTGCGGGGCCAGGGCCACCCCGACCAGCGCCGAGGTCGTGATCAGCAGGGATCCGCTGGTCATGAGAAGGGCCTGGCAGAGCGCCAGAATCGCGACGTTGGTACGCATGGAGGGCATCGGCGGACGGGCAGGATACGCGCCCCGGCGCATCGCCGGCAAAGCGCCATGGACGTGCCACGGGCCCGTCGCACGGGGCTTCGGGCCGTCGCGGGCGGGGGTCCCAAAGGATCGACGGGTCCAGGATACTGTACCGGCGCGCAGGACCCGCGGGCGAAACAAATCCGGGCAGGCGACGGTCTCTTGACGGGACCGGTGCCGAGCAGTGATGGACGGACCGGGAGCAGTCGTGGCAGGCGATAGGGGAGACGAGGCGGACGTGACGGGCCTGCGCAAGCGACAGCAGCGGTTCGAGCGGCTGGTCGGCGCCCTGTCCTCGGACCTGTACCGCTACGCCTTCATGCTCTGCCGGAACGAGGCGATGGCCGAGGATCTGGTTCAGGAGACCTTCACCCGGGCCTGGCGCTTTCTCGATGGCCTTCGCGAGGAGCACAAGGCGAAGAGCTGGCTGATGACGACGCTGCGCAGGGAGTTCGCCCGCCAGTTCGAGCGCTACCAGCCACCCTTCGACGACGTGGATATGGATCGCATCATCGGCGACCGAGGCATCGACCCGGACGTCCTCGCGGTGCGCAAGGCGATGAGCGAGCTGCCGACGAAGTACCGGGAGGTGATCGCGCTCCAGGTGATCGGCGGCTACAGCGGTACCGAGATGGCCGAGATGCTGGATCTGCCCCGGGCGACGGTGAACACGCGCCTGTTCCGGGCGCGCCAGCACCTGCGCCGCATGCTCGGAGGCGACGAGGACGAGAGCGGAGTGGTGGAGCTGTGAACTGCCTGGAAGCGCGCAGACGACTCGCGACCGAGCCGGGTGTCCGCGACGAGGCGCTGGGCGATCACCTCGCTGCCTGCGAGGCCTGCACCGCCGAGGCGGCCCGTAGCGCGCGTCTCGAGCGGGTGCTGCGCGAGGCCGTGGCCGTGCCCGTCCCGGAAGGGCTCGCTTCCAGGGTGCTGCTGCGCCAGGAGTTCGCCGAGCGTCCGGCGAAGCGCTGGCCTCGGCCCCTGGCGCTGGCTGCGACCATCGCCTGCGTGGCCCTGGCCGTTGCGCTGCTGCGCGCCTCGCGGGAGGCCCCGATCGATGCCGAGGTGATGGCCCTGGTGGCCGAGGCCGGCTATGCGCTGGCGGCGCGCGGGCCGGTGAGCGAGGAGGAGGTGGCCGCGGCGCTCCTGCCCGTCGGGCTCGGCCTCGAGGGCGAGATCGGCGACGTGACCTTCGCCAGCCGTTGTCTGGTCCGTGGTCGCCTCGCCGGGCATCTGGTGCTGCGCGGAGATACGGCCCCGGTGACCGTGTTCCTGATCCCCCACGCCATGGTCGAGGAGCGGGCGGACGTTCGCAGCGCGACCCTGGCCGGCTTCGTCCTGCGAGAGGGCCAGGGGACCATCGCGATCGTCGGCGCTCCCGGAGAGCAGCTCGCCGGGATCGAGGCCCGCGTGCGCGCGGCGGTGCGCTGGCCCGCCTGAGCCCGGCGACGGTCGAGGGCCGTCTACCCAGCTCTCTGTATCCTCGAAAGAAATTCCCCAGCGGTCGCCCTCTCGCCGTGCCGGGAGGGGCCGCTCGTCGGCCTTCCAGATGGGTCCTCGAGAAAGCCGAGCGGTCGAGGAGCCGCCGATCGCAATGGTCGCTGGCCGCCCCGGGGAAGTCGAAGGGCAAAGGGATAGGGCGATCGAGGGTGGGGTGCTCTCGATGCTGGCGGCACGAGCCGGTCAGCTCGCACCGACGGGGGCCGAGCCTCGGACCGCGTGGGGCGAGCCCGAGCCCGTGCGGAAACCCGCATTTCGAGGACGGCGAACGTGCGCGCGGTCACAGGTCGCGAAGCCCCTTCCTCGCCAGGAATCGCTCTGCGGGATACGATCGATTCGCATCAGGGGCGCGTCGCGCCCGGCGATCGAGGAGGACTCCCGTGACCGAGGTGGTCTCGCCACAGCGCAGTCCCTACGGCATCGATCTGGAGCCGGGCACGTACTACTGGTGCCGCTGCGGACGGTCCGCCCGGCAGCCTTTCTGTGATGGCTCACACAAGGGAACCGAGCTGGCTCCGGTCGCCTTCACCCTCGAGGAGGCGCGCCGCGTCTGGCTGTGCGGCTGCAAGCACACCGCCGGCCAGCCGTTCTGCGACGGCTCCCACAACGCCCTCCCACCAGGGTAGCCCCTCACACGCTGATCCCCGATGGACACGCACGGCGACTCGAAGGGCCTCGGCCCGACGGACGGCACCCTCGGCGCGGCAGTCGCCGCGCCCTCGGTCGAGGCCTGGGACTCGCGCTTCGTGCTCTCCAACGAGCGCGCCTTCGGGGCCTGGCTGGGCGCCCGGGAGCCCGACCGGGTGGCCGCGAGCTCGCCGGAGGCGGCGCGGGCCCGAGCTACCGCCGAGGCGCTGGCGCGCACCGTGGCGAAGCTCGCCGCGAATCCGATGAGCGCGGACGCGGCGATCGACGAATTGCTCGACGCCGGGGTGCCGGGCGACGTGGGCTGGACCGAGCTGTTCGTCTCGTTGCGTCTCGTCGCCGGGCACGAGTCCTACAAGACCCTCGCGCTGGCACGCTACCGGCGCTACCTGATCGCGAGCCCGGCGCCGGTGCTGCTGTCCGACTCCCCCTGCGGGCCCACCACCCTCGACACGGGAGAGCCACCGCCGGAGGGCCTGGTCCGGATCGAGCGGGGCGCTCGCTTGCCGATCGTCGCCGAGGCGCCCTTCGACCTCTGGCTGGCCGGCCGACGCTGCCTGCTCGATCCGAGGCCGGCCCGCTTCGTGGACTCGCTCGGCAAGGTGCACGAGCTGCGTGAGGGCGCCAACCTCGTCGGCCGGGCGCTCTACGCCGAGGTGCCGATCGACGAGTCCCTCGCGGACGTCTCGCGGCGCCACCTGGTGGTCGAGGTGAGCGAGCGGCGCGTGGTGTCCCTCACCGACCTCTCGTCCCGCGGGACCTGCGTGCCCGCAGAGGCCGCGAACGACGCCGACTGACCCTCGCCCAAGGGGCTCTCGGAGCTACGCGACCTTCTCCACGCCGCTCAGGTGGCATGCCCCGATGGCGTCCAGGACTGCCTGGACGGCCTTCGGCCGGGGGAAGCTCTTGCGCCACGCCAGCGCCACCCGACGGCAAGGGGCCGGCGGCGTGAAGCGTCGGATCGCCAGCAGGCGCTGTGAGTAGCGCTCGGCACCCGCCGCCGTGCAGGGGGCCACCGTGATGCCGATCCCCGACACCACCATGTGTCGGATGGTCTCCAGAGACCCGCCCTCGAGCGAGACCTGGAACTCCCCCTCCACGGTCGAGGGTTGGCGGCACTCGGGGCACGCGGCGAGCACCTGGTCCCGGAAGCAGTGGCCTGGACCGAGCAGCAACAGGTTCTCGCTGGCCAGATCCGCCGGGTCGACGGTCTCGCGCTGCGTCCACGGGTGGGAGGCCGGCACCAGCACCACGAAGGGCTCCTCGTAGACGGTGCGAGTGACCACGCCGGACTCGTCGAAGGGCAGCGAGATGACGATCAGGTCGAGCTCGCCGGAGGCCAGCCGGCGGCGCAGCGTGTCGGTGAAGCTCTCCTCGACGATGAGCGGCATCTGCGGCGCGCGCTCGCGCAGCAGCGTCACGAGCTCGGGCAGGATGTAAGGGCCGACGGTGTGGATGAAGCCGACGCGCAGCGGCCCTCGGAGCTGATCCCGCTCCTCGGTCGCGAGCTCCTGGATGAGCGCGGCCTCCTCGAGCACGCGCTGGGCCTGGGCGATGATCGCCTCGCCCGCGGGCGTCACCGCCACGCACTGCGTGCGCCGCTCGAACAGGGCGAGGCCCAGCTCGTTCTCGAGCTTGCGCACGGCTACGCTCAGCGTGGGCTGGCTGACGAAGCAGGCCTTGGCGGCGCGTCCGAAGTGGCGCTCGCGGGCGACCGCGACGATGTAGCGAAGCTCGGTGAGGGTCATCGGCCCGAGCCCGGTGCCCGTGGTCCGCGCCGGCTTTCAGTCCCGGTCGACGGTGTATACGGAGGAGCTCTGGCTCGCGTACCAGGCGGCGAGGTTGCGCAGGTCCGCATCGCTCAGGTTGGCGGCGAAGCCGGCCATGATGGCGTTGCTGCGCGCGCCGGAGCGATAGTCCTCGAGTACGCGGACCATGTAGTCCGCGTACTGGCCGCCGATCTTCGGATAGGCGACGTTCTCGCTGTTGCCGTCCATCCCGTGGCAGGCCGCGCAGACCTGTTCGGCGATCTTGCGACCCTCCTCGGGGTCCGGCGCGGCGCTGGCCGGGGCACTTGCAGCCGCGACACCGGTGGCAGCGACGATCGCGAAAAGGATCTTCATCGAGACGACGTTCTCCTCGCTAAGTTGCGCCGGGGCGCGTCAGTGGCGCGGCGCCTGGGACAGATAGGCCGCGATGTCGGCCATGTCCGCGTCGCTCAGTGACGCCGCCTGGGCGACCATGGTCTTGTGGCTGCGCTCGCCGTTCTTGTACGCCTTGAGCGCGGCGACGACGTAGTCCGGGTGCTGGCCGCCGACCCGGGGCACCGTGTACGTCGGGTACGTGTTCTTGTATCCGGGGATGCCGTGACAGCCGAGGCAGGTCTGGAACTTCACCCGCCCGGCTTCCGGGTCGCCACCATTGGCCTGCGCGCCGACGCTAACGGCGCAGGCAATCACTGCGGCTGCGAGACGATACGTCTTCATGTCGCTCTCTGGACCGATTTCGAGGGGTGTCGCGCGCCGGCCGCCGGCCGCCATCCGGACACGGTGCGTGAACTGCGACGCGCGAGTATACCCGCTCGGTCGAGCGATGAAAAAGAGCCCGTGTGAGGGCAGACGAGAGAGCCCGCGCATCGACAGCCCGCCCATCGTTGGACGCGTCGCGACGAATTGCCCAAGATGTACCCCTCGGTCGGAAGCGCCGGCCCGGTGTCGCACAGGGGGGCCCGGAATGGACAGGGGTGGGTCGCAGGCCGGCATCGGCTCGCGGGCGCGAGCGGCTACGCGCACGGGCCGCGCGTCGCCTCTCACCGGCTCGGGCCATGGCTGATTCCTCCGCCGGGGGCCGGCTGCTGACGCTGGTACGTCACGCCAAGTCCTCCTGGACCTATGACCTCGAGGACTTCGTCCGGCCGTTGAACCGTCGCGGGCTGCGCGACTGCCAGCGCCTGCGGCCGGTGCTCGCGGCGCGCCTCGAGCGCCCGGACCTGGTGCTCGCGAGCGACGCGGCCCGGGCCGTTCAGACCTGCCAGGTGGTCGGCGATGCCCTGGAGCTCTCCGGTGAGTCGACCCGATTCGACCACGCGCTGTACCTTGCCGACGCGGCGGCACTGCTCGGCCGCGTGCGAGAGACGCCGCGGGAGGTCTGCCACCTGCTGATCGTCGGCCACAACCCCGGGCTCACGGACCTGTACAACCGGCTCTGCGACGAGTACGTGGAGAACCTGCCCACCTTCGCCGTCGCGGTGCTCGAGCTCGGCGTCGGGCGCTGGGCCGACGTTGCCGAGCACTCGGCCCGCCTTCGCGACCTGATCCTGCCGAAGACGGTCTGACCCGAGGGCCTCGACCCGGGCCATCCGACCCGGGCCATACGACCCGGGCCATACGACCCGGGGCCACACTCGCGCATGGGCGTCCGACCGGCGCGGCCCCGGGTCCGGCCGACGTCGCCGGCGATCGTCGTCGTGGTGCATGATCGCCCCCGCGCCGAGGAGCGCGTGAGCCGGTGAGGATCATCGATGTCCGAGAGCGAGGGCGCCGGGCGCCCGAGGGATTTCATCCGCCAGATCGTCGAGGCGGACCTGGCCGCGGGCAAGCACGGCGGCCGCATCGTGACCCGCTTCCCGCCCGAGCCGAACGGCTACCTGCACATCGGCCACGCCAAGTCGATCTGCCTGAACTTCGGTCTCGCCCAGGAGTACGGCGGCGTGTGCGCGCTGCGCTTCGACGACACCAATCCGAGCCGTGAGGACGAGGAGTTCGTGGACGCCATCGAGGCCGACGTGCGCTGGATGGGCTTCGACTGGGGCGAGCGCCTGTTCCACGCCTCGGATTACTTCGAGCAGCTCTACGAGTACGCGGAGCAGCTGGTGCGCGCAGGCGACGCGTACGTGTGCTCGCTCGACGCCGAGCAGATCCGCACCTACCGCGGGACCCTGACCGAGCCCGGGCGCGAGAGTCCCTACCGGGCACGCAGCGTCGAGGAGAACCTCGATCTGCTGCGGCGGATGCGTGCCGGCGAGTTCGCCGACGGCGAGCACGTGCTGCGTGCGCGTATCGACATGTCCTCCCCGAACCTCAACATGCGCGACCCGGTGATGTATCGAATCATGCACCACGCGCACCAGCGCACCGGTGACACCTGGTGCATCTACCCCATGTACGACTACGCGCACAGCGTCTCGGACGCGATCGAGGGTGTCACGCACTCGCTGTGCACCCTCGAGTTCGAGGACCACCGGCCGCTCTACGACTGGTTCCTCGAGCGCCTCGACATCTTCAGGTCGCGCCAGATCGAGTTCTCCCGGCTCAATCTCGGCCACACCATGATGAGCAAGCGCCGGCTGACCGAGCTGGTGCGCGAAGGGCTCGTCGACGGTTGGGACGACCCTCGCATGCCGACCATCCGCGGGCTGCGGCGCCGGGGCTACACCGCTGCGGCGCTCCGGGATTTCTCCTCGCGGATCGGCGTGACGAAGAAGGAGAACGTGATCGAGCTCGCGCTGCTCGAGACCTGTCTGCGGGAGGATCTCGACCGCTCCGCTCCCCGCGCCATGGGCGTGCTCGACCCGCTGCGGCTGGTGATCACCAGCTATGGCGACGAGGCCGAGGAGCGCCTCGAAGCGCCCCGCCATCCCCGCGACGCGGATCTCGGCACCCGCGAGGTGCCGTTCTCGGGCACCGTCCTCATCGAGCGCGAGGACTTCATGGAGGATCCTCCGAGGAAGTTCCACCGGCTGGCACCGGGGCGCGAGGTGCGCCTGCGCTACGCCTATCTCGTGACCTGCACCGGCTTCGATCGGGACCCGGACAGCGGCGAGGTGACGACGGTGTACTGCACCCACGACCCCGCGAGCCGCGGCGGCAACGCTCCGGACGGACGCAAGGTCAGAGGCACGGTCCACTGGGTCTGCGCCGCCCACGCGGTGCCGGCCGAGGTGCGCCTCTACGACCTGCTCTTCAACGACCCCGAGCCCGCCGCCGCGACCGGCGATCGACCGCTAAGGGAGCTGGTCAACCCGCACTCGCGACGCGTCGCCGAGGGGTGGATCGAGCCCGAGCTCGCCGCCTCGCCGCCGGGCACCCGCGTGCAGCTCGAGCGCCTCGGCTACTTCTGCGTCGACGACGGCTCGACGGGCGCGCGCCCGGTCCTCAACCGCACGGTCACCCTGCGCGACAGCTGGGCGAAGCTGCGCAAGGGCTGAGCGCGCCGTCGAAGGACGCCGTCTTTCGGACAGCCCGACCGCACGGCCCTCACTCGCGGGCGCCGTCGGCAACGAGGACCAGATCCCCGGCCTCGACCAGGTTCGAGTCGGCGAGGCTCGCGACGATCGCCTGGAAATCGATGCCGGTACGGGCGGCGAGGGCGTGGGCGCGCCGGCGCAGCTCGGCGAGGGCGATGCGCCGCGGACCGGCCGGGAGGGCGAAGGCCACGAGGTTGCGGAACCCGGGCACCTCGAGCGCGAGCACGCGGCCGTCGAAGACGTCGCGGGCGCTGCGCATCACCTCCAGGAACTCGCCTGCGTCGTCGACCCAGAAGTTCACCGCGAGCACCGCGCCGGGTCGCATGGCATCGCGCGCGCTGCGCAAGAACGCCTGGCCGCGCACCCACGGAGGCAGACCGCTCGCGTCGAACAGGTCGACGAGCATCAGATCGTGGGCGCTGCGCGTGCGCTCGAGGGTCTCACGTGCGTCGGCGTGCTCGACGCGCAGCGCCGGGCCCTCGGGCAGCTCGAAGTAGCGTCGGGCCGCCTCGATGACGTCCGCGCTCGAGTCCACGGCGTGGATACGCATGGGCGGGAAGTGGTGCAAGAGGAAGTGCGCGAGCGCCCCGCCGCCGAGGCCGAGGAGCAGCACCGATCGCGGTGGCGCTGCCAGCGGGGCGTCTCGCACCAGGAGCAGGGCGGCGGCGAGGGCACGGGTGTAGGGCAGCTCGAGCCGCTGCGGGGCGGCGAGGTCCACGCAGGTCTGCACCGTGCCGTTGCCGAAGGCGAGGGTGCGGCGGGACTGCTCTGCGAGCACGACGATCGGCGGCGGGCCCGGGGCCCGCCACAGCAGCTTCGGTGCCATGGCCGAACGGTCGACGGGGAGGGCGTCGATGGTGCCGTGCGCCGCGGGGCTGCACAAGGTGCGCCGGGCGCCGAATACCTGGTCGCAGTGGCGGAGAACGGGGACAGGTTCCTTTTCGCGGCAGCGAAAAGGAACCTGTCCCCACGGGTCAATCCGCTTCGTCGAGGACCTCGCGCTCGATGGACTCGGGGCTGATGTGGCGCACGTCCTTGCCCTTGACGAGGAAGACCACGTACTCGGCGATGTTCTTGGCGTGGTCGCCGATTCGCTCCAGAGCCTTGAGCACGAAGGTCACGTTGATGGTGTGACCGACGTTCCTCGAGTCCTCCATGACGAAGGTGGCGAGGCGCCGCAGCGCGCTCTGGAAATCCGCGTCGAGCTCCCGGTCGGCCTTGCTCACCTCGAGCGCAAGGTCGACGTCGAGGCGGGCGAGCGAGTCCAGCGCGTCACCCACCATGCGAATCGCGGAGCTCGACATGGGGCCGGCATCCCGGATGAGCTTGCGGCTCGGCGAGGGTGCGTCCCCGCCGTACATGTGGATCGCCATCCGGGCGATGGCCTCGGCCTCGTCGCCGATGCGCTCGATGTCGCTCACGGACTTGCTGAGCGAGATCACCATCCGGAGGTCGCGCCCCATCGGCTGGCGGCGGGCGAGCAGGTTCACGATCTGCTCGTCCGCCTGGACGTCGATGAAGTTGACCATGTGGTCGCGCGCGATGACGTTGCGCGCCGTGTCGATGTCCTCGTTGCGCAGCGAGTCCACGGCGGCGGTGATCTGCTCCTGCACGAGGCCACCCATGCGCAGCACCAGCGCGTTGAGCTCGGCGAGCTCCTTGTCGTAGCTCTTTACCGTGTGCTCGTCCATAGCTCCTCCGCCTCTGGCCGGCTCCGGAAACCGCCCCGGGCCTCTCAGCCGAAGCGCCCCGTGATGTAGTCCTCGGTGAGCTTGTGCCTCGGATTGGTGAAGATCTGGTTGGTCTCACCGACCTCGATGAGCTTGCCCAGGTGGAAGTAGGCGGTGCGCTGGGAGACGCGCGCCGCCTGCTGCATCGAGTGGGTGACGATCGCGATCGTGTAGTTCTCGCGGAGCTCGTCGATGAGCTCCTCGATGCGCGCGGTCGCGATCGGGTCGAGGGCCGAGCACGGCTCGTCCATGAGGATCACCTCCGGGCTCACGGCGATGGCGCGCGCGATGCACACTCGCTGCTGCTGGCCTCCGGAGAGCCCGGTGCCCGGCTGGTCGAGCCGGTCCTTCACCTCGTCCCACAGGCCCGCCTTCTCGAGGCTCGACTGCACGAGCTCGTCGGTCTCCGCCTTGCCGTTGACGATACCGTGGATACGTGGGCCGTAGGCGATGTTGTCGTAGATGGACTTCGGAAACGGGTTCGGCTTCTGGAAGACCATCCCGACCCGCGCCCGCAGGTGCACGACGTCGAGATCGCGGCCGTAGACGTCGTCGCCGTCGAGGGTGATGTCGCCCTGGACGCGGCAGCCGTCGATGGTGTCGTTCATCCGGTTCAGGCAGCGCAGGAAGGTCGACTTGCCGCATCCCGAGGGCCCGATCATCGAGACCACCTCGTTGTGCCCGATGTCGAGGCTCACGTCGTCGATCCCGTGCTTGTCCCCGTACCACACGTGGACGCCCCGCGCGGACATCCTGGCGTTGTCGACGGTGATCTCGCCGATCGTGTCGGTCGTGACGTCGTCCTTCGACGGGATGGCGTGCGAGGCAATCGACTCGTGGTCCGCTCGAACGGCCTGTGACATCGTTGAGGACATGTCCTTGCTCCCGTTGTCGTGGTGCTCGCCCGCCGCGCTCACCAGCGCCTCTCGAAGCGCCGCCTGAGCACGACCGCGAGGGCGTTCATGGTGATGAGGAACGCGAGCAGGACCATGATCGTCGCCGAGGTGCGCTCGACGAAGGCCCGCTCCGGAGCGTCGGCCCAGAGGTAGATCTGCACCGGCAGCACCGTCGACGGGTCCCAGGGGCCGCCGGGGATGTCGACGATGAAGGCGACCATCCCGATCATCAGCAGCGGCGCCGTCTCGCCGAGCGCCTGGGCCATGCCGATGATGGTCCCCGTGAGCATGCCCGGCATCGCCAGCGGCAGCACGTGGTGGAAGACCATCTGCATCTTCGACGCGCCCATCCCCAGGGCCGCCTCGCGGATCGAGGGCGGCACCGACTTCAGCGCGGCGCGGCTGGCGATGATGATCGTCGGCAGCGTCATCAGGGTGAGGACCAGGCCGCCGACGACCGGTGCGGAGCGCGGCGCCCCGAAGAAGTTGATGAACACCGCGAGGCCGAGCAGGCCGAAGACGATCGAGGGCACCGCGGCGAGGTTGTTGATGTTGACCTCGATGATGTCCGTCCAGCGGTTCTTCGGCGCGAACTCCTCGAGATAGATCGCCGTCGCGACGGCGATCGGGAAGGACAGGGCGAGGGTGACCAGCAGGGTGAAGAACGAGCCCGTGAGGGCCCCGCGGATCCCGGACAGCTCCGGGTCGCGCGAGTCACCGGCGGTGAAGAAGGTCCGGTTGAAGCGCTTCTCGAGGCGCCCCTCGCTCTCGAGCTGATCGATCCAGACGAGCTGCTTGTCGTTCAGGCGCCGCTCGCTCTCGGGCACGTCCCGGGCCATGTGCCCCTTGAGCAGCATGTCGACGTCGTCGTCCGCCGGGACCCAGATCGCCATCGAGGTGCCGATCAGCGACGGGTCGGCGATCACGCGCTCGCGCAGCTCGAAGCCGGCGCCGCCGCTGACGAGGGCGCCGAGCCTGCGCCGGTCGCCGCGCGACTCGACGTCCGGGAACATCGCCCGGACACCCTTGCGCACCACGCCGCCGAAGTTCGCCGTGCGCAGCTCGTCGGCGCTCGGGCTCGGTCCCACGCCGAGGGTCTCCGCGTCCACGGTGACGTCGATCTTGACGTAGCTCTGCCAGAAGGCCGTGTAACCCTTGCTGATGATGTCGAAGAAGAGAACGGAGATGAAGAGCACGCCGAGCCCGATGGCGAAGACGCCGTAGAGCTGGAAGCGCTTCTCCGCCGAGCGCCGGCGCGCGAGCCGGGCCCGGCTCTCGGGGCTGGTGTGGTTTGACTGGCTCATCGCTCTGGGCACGCCTTGTGTCGTTGCACGACGCGTCGCTGCGCGACGCGGCCGGCGCCGGCGACTGCAGGCGCCCCACCGACTCGAACGGGTCCGCTCACTCGTACTGCTCCCGGTACCTGCGCACGACGTGGAGCGCGACGATGTTCAGCACCAGGGTCACCACGAATAGCAGCAGCCCGAGCGCGAAGGCCGCCAGGGTCTTCGGGCTGTCGAACTCCTGGTCCCCGACCAGCAGCGTCACGATCTGCACGGTCACCGTGGTGACCGCCTGCAGCGGGTTCGCGGTGAGATTGGCGGCGAGGCCGGCGGCCATCACCACGATCATCGTCTCGCCGATGGCCCGCGATACCGCGAGCAGCAGGCCGCCGACGATGCCCGGCAGGGCCGCGGGCAGGATCACCTGCCGGATGGTCTCCGACTTCGTGGCTCCGAGGCCGTAGGAGCCGTCCCGCAGCGACTGCGGCACGGCGTTGATCACGTCGTCGGACAGTGACGAGACGAACGGGATGATCATGATGCCCATCACGAAGCCCGCCGCCAGGGCGCTCTCGGAAGCGACTTCGAGACCGAGCGAGGTGCCGACTTCGCGCACCACCGGAGCCACCGTCAGGGCGGCGAAGAACCCGTAGACGACCGTCGGGATCCCCGCGAGGATCTCGAGCAGCGGCTTGGCGACGGCGCGCACGTGGGAGCTCGCGTACTCGGCCAGGTAGACGGCCGAGAACAGGCCGATGGGCGCTGCGACCAGCATCGCGATGAAGGAGATCATCATGGTGCCGGCGAACAGGGGCACGGCTCCGAAGGCGCCGGAAGAGCCGACCTGGTCCTCGCGGATCGCCATCTGCGGGCTCCAGGACAGCCCGAACAGGAAGTCGGTCACCGGCACCTTGCCGAAGAATCGCAGCGCCTCCCAGAGCACCGACAGCACGATGCCGATGGTGGTGAAGATGGCGACCGTCGAGGAGACGATCAGGAAGACCGTGACGATGCGCTCGACCTGGTTGCGGGCGCGCAGGGTCGGCCGTATTCGCGACCAGGTGAGGGCGGCGCCGCCCAGGGCGAGGGCGATCGCGACCGTCGCGAGGGCGGCGCGGGCCGTCGCCTGCACGCTCGCGTAGTGGTCCGCCGCGGCGCGCATGGTGGCGTCGACCTCGCGCGAGACGATGTTGCCGCTCACCAGGTTCTTTATGTCGTTGACGATGAGCCCGAGCTCGGCCGGCGGCTTGCCCTGCAGCTCCGCGGGCAGACCCGTCACCACCAGCTTGGTGATGAGGTAGTCCTGCGACGCGGTCCACACGCCGAGGATCAGCAGGGCGGGGATGCCGCACCACGCAGCGGTGAGGAATCCGTAGTAGCTCGGCAGCGAGTGGAGCGTCCGCGACCCGCCGGCGCTGGCGCTGACCGCGAAGGAGCGGCGTCGCCCGAACTGGTAGGCGAGGGCGCTCAGCGCCAGCAGGACGGCGATCAGGGTGAAGGTCGACATGGCTCGGAGGCTCGCTGCGTCCGGATCGAGAGATGGCGCGCCGCGGCGGCTCGCGTCCCGGCGCTCGCCGTGCCGGGAGGTCGGGCGACCTCCCGGCACGCAGCCATGCCCTCGATCAGTTCGAGGCGAGACTCAGGTTGTTGAGGTTCTTGACGTCGGCCGCGAACTTGCTGCGCTCGGACTCGGGCATCGGGATCATGCCCCTGTCGGCGAGGTAGCCGTCATCGCCCCAGGCCTTCTCGCTGGTGAACTCCGCGAGGTACTCCTTGACGCCCGGGATGACGCCGACGTGGGCCTTCTTCACGTAGAAGTACAGCGGCCTGGAGACCGGGTAGGAGCCGTCGGCGATGTTCTCGAAGGTCGGCTCGACGCCGTCGACCAGCGAGCCCTGCATGGTGTCGGAGTTCTGGTCGAGGAAGCTGTAGCCGAACACGCCGAAGGCTTCGGGATTGGCGTTGAGCTTCTGCACGATCAGGTTGTCGTTCTCGCCGGCCTCGACGTAGGCGCCGTCCTCGCGCACGGTGTGGCACAGCGCCTTGTACCTGGACTTGTCCGACTTGCTCATGGCCTTGATCTCGGGGAACGCCTTGCAGCCGCCCTCCATCGCGAGCTCGGCGAAGGCGTCCCGGGTGCCGGACGTCGGGGGCGGGCCCAGCACCTCGATCGCCCGCGGCGGGAGCGAGGCGTCGACCTGCTTCCAGGTCTCGTAAGGGTTGGCGACGAACTTCGTCGGGTCGCTCGGGTCCGGGACCTCCTTGGCGAGGGCCGTCCAGATCTGCTTGCGCGAGATGTTCATCTGCGCGCCCTTGCGCGAGCTCGCGACGACGATGCCGTCGTAGCCGATCTTGACCTCGATGATGTCGGTGACGCCGTTCTTGGCGCAGGTCTCGATCTCGCTCTTCTTGATGCGGCGCGAGGCGTTGGTGATGTCGGGGTGCTCCACGCCGACGCCGGCGCAGAACAGCTTCAGACCGCCGCCGGAGCCCGTCGACTCGATCTTCGGAGTGTTGAAGTTAGACGTCTTGCCGAACTGCTCGGCAACGACCGTGGCGAAGGGGTAGACGGTGGACGAGCCTACGATGCTGATGTAGTCCCGCGCCGACTGGGCGTGGACCGAGCCCGCGGCGGCTGCCGCGATGGCCGCGACGACCATGGCCTTCTTCATCGTGCTTTCTCCTGAGCTGAGAATTCGGTCGAGCATGTGGGGGGCAGCCCGGACGCTTCTCGGCCCGTACACGACCCCTCCTCCCGAGACCTCGACGTATCGCGGCAGGCGCGAGAGAGCGCGACTCCGTGCGTGGCGCGGCCTGCGTCGACGCGAGGTGACGTCGCCGGAGGCTACGCCGAGTAGGTTTCACAGATGTGACGCGTTCGTGTCGGCTGCGCGTCCGCGCCGGCCCCGACACGAGACACCGGCTAGCCCGGATATTGCATCAGGCATCGTGGATCCTGGCGCAGGACAGGCGCGCGCGGACGCCGCTCTGGAGCGAAAGTGATAGCCGTAGCTATCACTCGAGTGAAGAGCAAGTTCGCGCGTGCATGGACCAGCCAGGGCCGCGATAGGCAGCGAGCCCAGTGCACGATGCGCTCGCATGCGCTGGCGGCCAAGAGCGCCTTTCGCGCCCCCGTTCAGTCAGTTGCAGCGGGCTCGGTGCCGGCCTGG
>CAJIAT010000609.1_pt1 | contig 16459 bp, 15 predicted proteins | sample 9199161 | NCBI WGS metagenome assembly CAJIAT01 (sample SAMEA7708281, study PRJEB35096) | sediment metagenome | biome: marine neritic benthic zone biome [ENVO:01000025]; feature: sediment [ENVO:00002007]; material: shallow marine sediment [ENVO:03000034] sea grass bed [ENVO_01000059] ... | reverse complement strand
CGGCGACGCTCGGCTGAAGGTCTACCTCTACCACATCCCGCCCCAGGCGGTGATCGGCTTCTCCGTGGAGCTCGTCGGCCGGTTGCTCCGCGATTACCCGGGCACCGTCGTCGGCCTCAAGGACAGCTCCGGGGACTGGAGCAACACGAAGGCGCTGCTCGACGCCTATCCGGGATTCGCGACCCTGTCCGGCTCCGAGGTCTTCCTGCTCGACAACCTGCGCGGCGGCGGGGCGGGGTGCATCACCGCCACGGGCAACATCAACGCGCGCGCCATCCGCGCGGTCTTCGACGGCTGGGAGGGGCCGGACGCCGACGCGCTCCAGGCTCGCATCACCCGCTTCCGCGAGATCGTCCAGGGCCAGCCGGTGATCCCGATGCTCAAGCACGTGGTCGCGCACTATCGCGACGACGCCGGCTGGGCCCGGGTGCGCCCGCCGCTGCCCGCGGGCGTCGAGGCCGGCGCGGCCGGCGAGGTGATCGCGCAGCTCGAGAGCGAGTTCGGGTTCCGGCTCGGGGAGACGGCCGCCGCGGCGTAGCCGGGAGGGCCTCACGAACAGCCCGGCGCGGGCGAGAAGCGTTCGGGCTCGGGCTGACGATCTCGGGCGACGATCGTCGACGGGCTCAGGCGAGCTCACGCGAGCTCACGCGAGCTCAGGCGACGATGCGCGTCTCCACGCCGCCGAGCCCGTCGAACTCCGCGACGATTTGCTGCCCCGGGTCGTAGCGCGTCGGCGCGCCGCACACGCCGGTGGTCACCACCTCGCCACGGCCGAGTCCTGCGCCGGTCAGACGATGCGCGTTGGCGAGCCAGGCGAGGGCGCTGCGCGGATCGCCGAGGACGTCGGCGCCGCTGCCCTCGGTCTCGCCCGCGCCGTCGACCCGCAGCGCGACCCGGCATGCCGCGAGATCGCAGCCGCGCCAGCGCTCCGGGAAGGGCTCACCGAGCACGAAGCGATCGGCGCAGGCGTTGTCGGCGGCGAGCTGCGCCTTGCCGACCTGCGTCGGATCGGCGAAGCGCGTGTCCGGGAGCTCGATGGCCGGGTGCGCCGTCGCGACGGCCGCGACGACCTCGTCGACGGAGTAGGCCGCATCGCGCGGCGGGAGATCCTCGGCGAGGGTGAAGGCGAACTCCGCCTCGGCGACGAGGAAGCGGTTCGCGCCGATCGGCACCGCCTCGCCCGGCCGGTGGCAGCGCGAGGCGAGCAGGCGCCCGGCGATCGGCCCGTCGACGGCGAGATGCGCCTGGCCGGCGGCGGCGGTGGCGGCGATCTTCCAGCCGATGACCGTGTCGCCGCCCTCGACCGCGAGGGCCGCGAGGGCCGCCTGCGCCGCGTAGCCCTCGCGCTCGTCGGCGGGCCGCTCGTCGTCCTCGAGGGACTCGACCACCGCCCCGCTCATCCACAGGGACCAGATCCTGCGCGCCGCGCGCGTCGCGTCCACGGCTCACCTCCACCGGCTGGGCTCCACAAAGGTAGCATGGGGTACTCGGCGGACGCGCCGGCGGGCGCGTCCAGCCAACGTCGAACGACACGAGGAGCGAGAGAAGCCGATGAGCGAATGGTCCGTCTACCTATCGGGCGAGATCCACACCGACTGGCGCCAGCGCATCGAGACCGGGGCGAGCGAGGCGGGTCTGCCCGTTCGCTTCAGCGCGCCGGTCACGGATCACGCGTCCAGCGACGACTGCGGAACCGCCATCCTCGGCGACGAGGCCGAACCGTTCTGGAAGGACCACAAGGGCGCGGGGATCAACGCGATCCGCACCCGCACGCTCATCGAGCGCGCCGACGTCGTCGTGGTCCGCTTCGGCGAGAAGTACCGGCAGTGGAACGCGGCCTTCGACGCGGGCTACGCGAGCGCCCTCGGCAAGCCGGTCGTGACCCTGCACGATCCGGGGCTCACCCATGCGCTGAAGGAGGTCGACGGCGCCGCGATGGCCGTCGCCGAGACGCCCGAGCAGGTGGTGCGGATCCTCGCCTACGCGATCGACGGACGCCTCTGACGTCCCGAGCGGCACCATTGGATGGGCTGTTCCGAGTCGCGAGATACCGATGCCGACGGCCGTGACTCGCTCGGCCCTCTCGCGACGCGCCGTGAACACGTCCCTGCGGGCTCGGCGCAGCATCCATGCTCCACTGACCGCCATGGATGGCGGGAATGCAGTGGGAGTGCCGGGAGCACTCTCTGCCCTGGACTCGTGCGGATTCAAGGCACAAGCGAGCGCGCGTGCGATCGGTGAGATATCCGGGCTAGCCCGGATATTGCACCAATTCGCGAAGGGATCGCGCAGGGCCTTGCATTCACAGGGCTTCTTTGGAGCGCCGGGAATACTGCCCGTATTTCCAAGCTCCGAAGAAGCCCTGTGGATTCAAGGAACAAGCGAGGATTCGTGAAATTGGTGCAATATCCGGGCTAGAGCTCGCCCCAGCCCCTCTTCTTCTTCCAGCGGATCTTCGGGATGATGAGGCCGAGGATCATGCCGCCGAGGAGCACGCCGCCGCCGGCGAGGAACCAGTCGCGCTCGCGGCTCGCGCGCAGCACCGTGTAGTCCTGCTGGGCCCGCGCGTGCTCGCGCTTCAGGGACTCGAGCCGGTCGGACAGCTCGATGTTCTGCGAGCGGATCTCGATGGCCGAGGCGGCGGTGCGCTTGAGCTCCTCGAGCTCCTGGCTCAGCGACTCGTTCGAGCTCGAGAGGGTGTCGCGCGAGCGCGTCACCTCCTCGCTCATCGAGCGCCAGCGCGCGAGCTCCTGGGTGAGCTTCGCGTTCTCCTCGCGCACTTTCTTCAGGTCGGCCGTGGCTCGCTCGAGCCCGATCTTCGAGGGCAGCTCCGGCATGAGGTAGCGGCTCAGCATCCAGGCCTCCTCGCCGGAGGGGAGCACGACCCGGCTCCAGCCCTCGTTCTCCTCGAGCACCTGCAGCCGGGTTCCGCTGTCGAGCATGGAGACGATGCGGTGCTCGGTGCTCGGCCCGGTACGCGTCTCGAGCCTGAGCGAGTCGGTCACGTACTGGCGCGTCTGCGCGCCGGCGCTGCCCGCGGCGAGCGCCAGGAGCAAGATGGGTAGTGTTCTCATCGATGCCATGATGTCAGAGCGAGCCCCAGAGCGCGCATTGTAGGGCCTAGATACTCGTGCAGAAATATCGATCACCGTGTCGCCCGCAGAAAGTACCCGCCCCCTTTGGGCGGCGGGACACGACTGCAGGGCGAGGATTGCTCCTGCAATCCTGTTGCACTCCCGCCATCCATGGCGGTCGGATGCAGGAGGTAGGGCAACGCAGGGAGCAGTTGCCGAGGGTGGGGAGATCGGACAACACACCGCAGGTCGAAGACCCCCACGTGTAGCCCGTTTCGGAACACCCATCCAGTGTGGTGTCTCGCAGATATCGTCGGTCTTGGTGCCGCGTGCGCGTTGCGAACGGAACGGGTCGAGCGAGGCGCACGCCGATGCCCGAGGCTGCACGCGAGGTGTTGGCCGAGGCAAGGCCCCCGAGCGCGAACGGTGACCACCGGTGCGCTCCTCAGTCGGCGGGCTCGCGCCCGCCGAGCACGACGAGATCGCAGCCGGCGGCGCTGGCGAGACGCCGCAGCCGCTCCGGGTCGAGGGCGGCGGGCGCCGACAGCACGAGCACGCCGAGGGCGAGCGGCTCGATGCGCGACTCGAGGCCGGCGTCGGCCTCGGCATCGTAGCCGGCGACCGTCGCCGGCGCGCCGACGGCGGCCTCGACCCGGGACCGCAGCTGCTCCGGATCGGCGAGGAGCTCGCCCGGAGCGAGCACCAGCACCGACGCCCCCCCCGCCCGTGCGAGGTGGCCTGCCAGGGCGAGCGCCTGGTCGTCACCGTCGTTGGCCATGACCGCCCCGACCGCCGGCGCCAGGCGCGGCGCACCGCGGCGCACCGCCCGGCTCGGGGCGACGATCGCCGCGCCCGGCTCGGCGCTGAGCACCTCCTCCTCGAGGCGGCCGCGGGTGACCCGGAACGACCAGGCCAGGCGCCGGGGCGTCGCTGCGCGCTCGAGCGCCCGGCGCGCGGCGTCGGCGCGGGCGCGCATCTCGCGGCGAAGCGTCGTCGCGGCGAGATGTCGCGTGCCCCCGGCGCCGAGCGTCACCTCCACCACCGGGAGGCCGCACAGGCGCAGCAGCGACTCGTCCTCGACGAACAGCCCCGCGATCTCGGCGTCGAGCTGGCTCGCGAGCGTCGCCGCGCGCTCGAGCGCCTGCAGGCTCTCGGGACGCGAGTCCAGGGCGACCAGGATGCGGCGCGCGCGCCCGGCCATCATCCGCCCCTGCGCCGCGCCGCGGCGGCGTTGCGCGAGCTGTTGCCCTTGTTGCCGTTCGGGTCGCTCGCCCTGCGCCCGAAGCTGCGGCGCTTGTGGGCGAACTCGAGCAGCCGGTCCTGCACGAGCCGGTTCACCGTGTCCGCGGGCCAGCGCCCGGTGCGCGTGCGCCGCCCGGCGCGGCGCCCGGTCAGCAGCTCGATGCCCTCGTCGATGGTGGAGACCGGGTAGACGTGGAAGGCGCCTTCGCGCACCGCCTCGACCACGGGCGCGCGCAGCATCAGGTGCTTCACGTTCGAGCGCGGGATCAACACGCCCTGCTCACCGGTCAGGCCGCGGGCGGCGCAGATCTCGAAGAAACCCTCGATCTTGTGGTTCACCCCGCCGATCGCCTGCACCTCGCCGAACTGGTTGACCGAGCCGGTCACCGCCAGGCCCTGCCTGATCGGGAGCTCGGCGAGCGCGGACAGCAGCGCGTAGAGCTCCGTCGACGACGCGCTGTCGCCGTTCACGCCGCCGTAGGACTGCTCGAACACCAGGCTCGCCCACAGCGAGAGCGGGTGGTCCTCGGCGAAGCGCGCGCCGAGGAAGGACGAGAGGATCAGCACGCCCTTGCTGTGCAGCGGCCCGCCGAGGTCGACCCGGCGCTCGATGTCGACGACCTCGCCGCCGCCCATGCGCACGCGCGCGGTGATCCGGCTCGGCTTGCCGAAGGAGAAGCCGCCGAGCGAGAGCACTGCGAGACCGTTGATCTGGCCGACGCGCTCGCCGTCGGTGTCCACCAGGATGGTCTCGCGCAGCACCTGCTCGCGCATGCGCTCGCTCAACCGGTCGGCCCGGCGCGTGCGGGCCTCGACGGCTCGATCGATCTCGCTCGCACCGATGTGCTTCGTGCCCTCGCGCTCGGCCCAGTAGTCCGCCTCGCGCACCACGTCGGCGAGCTGGCCAACGCGCACCGAGAGCCGCTCCGCGTCGCCGGCCAGGCGCGACGCCTCCTCGACGATGCGCGCGACGCCCGCCCGGTTGACGGCACGGGTCCCGGCGTGGCGGGTGGTCGCCGCCACCACCCGCGCGAAGGTCTGCACGTTCTCGTCGCTGCGCTCGACCGCTTCCTCGAAGTCCACCTGCACCTTGAACAGATCGGCGAAGTCGGGGTCGAGGCTGCTGAGTCGGTAGTAGAGGATCCGCTCGCCTACGAGGACGACCTTGACGTCGAGCTCGATCGGCTCGGGCTCGAGGGAGACCGTGCTCACCAGGCTCAGCGCCTCGCCCAGGGACTCGATGACGATGCGCCCGGTCGCCAGTGCCCGCTTGAGCCCCTCCCAGGCGTAGGGCTGTCGCAGCAGCTTCATCGCGTCGATGATCAGGTACCCGCCGTTGGCACGGTGCAGCGCGCCGGGCTTGATCAGCGTGAAGTCGGTGACGAGGGTCCCGAACTGGGACTGGTGCTCGGTGCGCCCGACGAGGTTCGGATAGGTCGGCGAGTCCTCGGTCGTGACCGGTGCGCCGGAGTCCGGGTCGTGGCTCACGACCACGTTGACCTCGTAGCGCCGCAGCGCCGCAGAGCGCTGCGCGTCCGCCTGCCCGCCGGCGGCGAGCGCCGCCTCCAACGGGTTCGGCTGCTCGCGGGGCAGGAACACGCTCACGTGCTCGACGATGTCCGCCTCCACGACGTCGAGCCACCCGGCGATCGCCTCAACGTCGGCGTGGCGATCGCGCAGGGTGCCGATGAGGTTCGAGACCGCGAAGCGGGTGATCTCCCGGTCGAGCTCGCGGACGCGGTGACGGTGCTCGCGCTCCCACTCGGGGAGCTTCTTCACCACCGCCTGGAGCTGCTCCTGGAGGGCGCCCATCTCGGTCTTGATGCGCTGCTGGTCCGCCTCGGGCAGGCGGCCGAAGGCCTCCGGGGTCATCACCTCCTTGCCGTCGAGCGGCGCGACGGTGAAGCCCATCGGCGTGCGCACCAGCGCGAGGCCGTGCGCACCCGCCGCCTGCTGCAGCCCCTCGAAGGCCTGCTCCTGGCGCTCCTTGAACTCCTCCTCGAGCGCCTGGCGCTGGGTGCCGTACTCGTCGCTCTCGAAGGCTGCAGGGATCGCGGAGCGGAGCTCGGTGACGAACTCGGCGACGTCGCGCGCGAGGGAGGGCCCGCGACCCGGGGGCAGCTCGAGCGCCCGGGGACGGTGGGCGGTCTCGAAGTTGTTGACGTAGACCCGGTCCGGGGGCGTCGAGCGGGTGCGCGCCTCCTCCTCGAGCACCCGGCGGATCAGCGTGTGCCGGCCGGAGCCGCTCGGGCCGAGGACGAACATGTGGTAGCCGTCGGCGCGCATCCCGACGCCGAAGCGCAGCGCCTCGACGGCACGATCCTGGCCGAGGTACCCCTCCGGGTCCTCGAGCTGGGCGGTGGTGCGGAACCGCAGCCGCGTCAGTGGACAGCGCGCGTACAGCGCCCGCGGCGGCAGGGGCTTGACCGGCATCGTGACCTCCCTGGGCGAGACGTGAGGTTAACCGGATATCTCACCGATCTCACGGGCCCTCGCCTGTCCCTCGATTCCGCACGAGTCCATCGCCGGACTCGGGCGAATCCGAGCTCCTGCGCGATCGTCCCGCGGATCGGTGATCCCGGTCGACCCGTATCGTTCGGCGAGTCCGCGTCGGGCGGCCGCCCGCCTCAGCCTCTGTCCTCGAGCTCGATCCAGCGGGCGTAGGCCGTGGCGAGCTGGTCCTCCGCGTCGGTGAGCGCCGCGCGCGCCGCCGCGATGTCCGCGCCGGGCCCCTGGTACAGGGCGGGGTCGCCGAGGCGCGCCTGCAGCGTCTCGACGCGCGCCTCGAGGGCCTCGATGCGGCCCGGCAGCGCGTCGAGCTCTCGCTGGGCGAGGTAGCCGAGCCGGCCCGCCGCCTTCGGCGCGGACGTCGCGGCGGGGGCCGGATCGCACGAGTCGGCCGTATCGAGGTTCGCAGCCGGCGGGGGTGGCCGCTGGCGCTCCCAGTCCGCGTAGCCGCCGACGTACTCGCCGACCCGTCCGCCGCCCTCGAGGACCAGCGTCGAGGTGACGACGTTGTCGAGGAAGGTGCGGTCGTGGCTGACGAGCAGCAGGGTGCCAGCGTACTCCGCGAGCAGCTCCTCGAGCAGCTCGAGGGTCTCGACGTCGAGATCGTTGGTCGGCTCGTCCATGGCCAGCAGATTGGTCGGCGTCGCGAAGAGCCGCGCGAGGAGCAGCCGCGCGCGCTCGCCGCCCGAGAGCGAGCCGACCGGGGCGCGCGCCCGGGCCGGTGCGAACAGGAAGTCGCCCAGGTAGCCGATGACGTGACGCCGCGCGCCGTGGAAGATCACGTGCTCGGCGCCGTCGGCGACGCTGTCCGCGACGGTGCGCGCATCGTCGAGGCTTGCACGGTGCTGGTCGAAGTGCGCGACGGAGAGGCGCGTGCCGAGGCGGACGCTCCCCGCGCTCGGCGCCAGCTCGCCGAGCAGCCCGCCCAGGAGCGTGGTCTTGCCCGAGCCATTCGGCCCGATGATGCCGATCCGGTCTCCGCGCTCGACGACGAGGTCCAGATCGGCGACGACGGGCGCGTCGCCGTGGTCGAGGGTGAGCCCCTCTGCCACGATCACCCGGCTCCCGGAGGCCCCGGCGTCCTGCACGGCGAAGCTCGCCCGAGCGGCGCGCTCGCGCCGTGCGCGGCGCTCCGCGCGCAGTCGCTCGAGCCGGCGCACGCGCCCCTCGTTGCGGGTGCGCCTGGCCTTGATCCCGCGCCGGATCCAGCGCTCCTCCTCGGCGAGGAGCCGGTCGGCGCGGGCCTCGGCCTCACTCTCGGCGGCGAGGCGCTCGTCGCGCCGGCGCAGGTAGTTCGCATAGTCGCCGGGCCACGAGGTGAGGGCGCCGCGGTCGAGCTCGAGGATGCGGGTCGCGAGGCGCCTCACCAGCTGCCGGTCGTGGGAGGTGAAGAGCACCGCGCCGCGCCACGCGCCGAGCAGGCCCTCGAGCCACTCGATGGCGTCGATGTCGAGGTGGTTGGTCGGCTCGTCGAGGACCAGGAGCTCGGGCGCTGCGACCAGGGCGCGGGCGAGGAGGGCGCGGCGCTGCTCGCCGCCGGAGAGCGCGGCGAAGGCGGCGCCGGGGTCGAGACCGACCCGCGCGATGGTGCGCTCCGAGCGCTGCTCCGCATCCCAGGCCCCGGCCGCCTCGATGCGCGCGTGCAGCGAGTGGAGCGCCGCGAGCGCTTCCGGGTCTGCGCCCCGCTCGCCGAGGACGCGGTGCTCCTCGACGAGCGCGGCGACGTCGCCGAGGCCCGCGACGACCACCGCGCCGACGGTGCCCTCGAGTCCCGGCGGGACGCGCTGGCCGAGGGCGGCGACGCTCCCGTGGCGGCTCACCTCTCCGGCGTCCGGCTCGACGGTGCCGGCGATCACGCCGAGGAGCGTGCTCTTGCCGACGCCGTTGCGTCCGAGCAGGCAGACGCGCTCGCCCGGGTCGATCGCGAGCGAGACCCGGTCGAGGAGGGCGTCGCCTCCGAAGGCGAGCTCCACTTCGCGCAGCGTGATGAGTGACACCGATGCCCCCTGGCCGGCCGGGCTAGCCCGGATATCTCACCGATCCGCGTGATGATCGCGCAGGACCTTGGATTCGCAGGGGATTCGGCGAGCGCCGGATGTACAGGTCGTACTTCCAAGCTCGCCGGATTCGCTGCGGATTCAAGGGACGAGCGAGCGCGCGTGCGATCGGTGGGATATCCGGGCTAGATAGGTGTTCGGAACGTTTGGAACAGCTATTCGGATCCAGACAGGAGACACCGAGAGAGGAGTCACCCGGAGGAAGGACTCGAGCCGGCGGACTCGCGCCCCGCGCACTCCGGCGATTGGACTCAGAGCCCGGAGAAGGTGGTGAGGGCGATGTCGAACTTCTCCACGGCGCGCCGCGTGCGCGGATGCACCAGCGCGCGATACTCGCGCTCGGCCGCCGGAGCGCTCGCCGGGTGCGGGACGTCCGCCGCCGCGCGCAGCTTGGTCGCCGGGTGCAGGTAGATCTCGGTCACGCCGTCCGGGACGTTGGCGATCGCGCGCACCAGCTTCTCGGTGTCCATGGCACCGGTGTCGTAGAAGCCGAAGACCGCGTCCGGGGTCGCGAGGCCGAGCCGATCGGCGCGCGCCCGCAGCCTCGAGGCGAACGGTCCGAGGAGGGCTCGCTGGCGGCGCCTGCGCCGGCGCTCGCTGCGGTCGCGGCACATCGCCTCGAGCACCGGCTCGTCCGGCACGCGCACCGCCGGGGCGCCGAACTCGGTGGCGAGGCGCAGCACGATCTCGGCCACCGTCGGGTGCAGATGGAAGTTGTGATGTGCGTTCACGTGGTCGAGCGCGAGGCCGGTCGCGGCGAAGGCCTCGAACTGCGCGCGGATCTCCGACTCGAGCTGGGCCCGCGCTCGCCGCGAGAAGTAGAAGCGCATCCCCGCCTCGATCGGATCGTCCATGAAGCGCCCCTCGCCGTTGAGCAGGCGCGTCACCGATGCCTCGGGCAGGGTCGGCGCGCCGTCTACGAGGACCACGTGCAGACCGACGCGCAGGGTCTCGAGCGCGTGCGCCCGACGTACGGCGTCATCCGTCGCCGGCGCCGACACCATGAGGGAGGCCGTGGTCAGGACCCCCTTGCCATGCGCCTGGCCGACGGCCTCGTTGATCTCGGTGCTCGCGCCGAAGTCGTCCGCGGTGACGATGAGTCGCTTCATGGATGTCCGTTCGTGTGGGGCCTGTCACGGAGCGCCGGCGCTCCGCGCGTTCCGGGCTCGGACGCAACCGGCGAATGATCCCACATGGCGCGCCGCGGCGCCAATCGCCACCGTCCGCGGCGCCTGTACGCCCGCGAGCGCGGCGCGTATGCTCGCGGCGCAGCGCGCCAGGACGCCTCCTCCCAGCACACCGACGTGACCACCTTCATCACCGGGGCAACCGGCTTCATAGGCTCGGCGGTCGCGCGGCGGCTGATCGCCGACGGGCACCGCCTGCGTGCGCTGGTGCGAGAGGGCAGCGATCTGCGCAACGTCGCCGACCTCGACGTGGAGCGGATCGTCGGCGACGTGCGCGACCGCGCCGGCCTCGAGCGGGCGATGGCGGGGTGCGAGGCGGCCTTCCACCTCGCCGCCGACTACCGGCTCTGGACGCCCGATCCGCAGGCGCTCTTCGCCGCCAACGTCGACGGCACCCGCAACGTGGTGGAGGCTGCCGCGGCGGCCGGGGTCCGACGGATGGTCTACACCAGCAGCGTCGCCACGCTCGGGCTGCGCGCCGACGGGGCGCCCGCCGACGAGCGCACGCCGCTGCTGCCCGGCCAGATGATCGGCGCCTACAAGCGCTCGAAGGCGGCCGCCGAGGAGGCGGCGGTCGAGGCGGCGGCGCGCACCGGGCTCGACATGGTCACCGTCAATCCATCCGCGCCGGTCGGTCCGCGCGACGTGAAGCCGACCCCGACGGGGCGGATCATCGTCGAGGCGGCCCGCGGCCGGATGCCGGCCTACGTCGAGACCGGCCTCAACGTCGTGCACGTCGACGACGTCGCCGAGGGACACCTGCTCGCCTTCGAGCGCGGCCTCGCCGGCGAGCGCTACCTGCTCGGGGGCGAGAACCTGCGCCTGCGCGAGATCCTCGAGCGTATCGCCGTGCTGGTCGGCGGTCGCGGGCCGCTGGTGCGGATCCCCCGCTCGGTCGCCCTCCCGGTCGCCTGGCTCTCGCAGACCTGGGCGCGCGTCACCCGCGCCAGCCGCGAGCCGATGGCGACCGTCGACGGCGTGCGCATGGCCAAGCGGCTCATGTTCTTCAGCTCCGCGAAGGCCGAGCGCGAGCTCGGCTACCGGGCCCGCCCGGTCGAGGAGGGACTGCGCGAGGCCATCGACTGGTTCCGCGCCAACGGCTACTGCTGAGACGTCTCGCCCGCGGCGGCGAGCCGCTCGGCGGCGGCCCCGGAGTCCAGGGCCTCGCGGGCCCGCGCCGCGCCGGCGCCCGCGTCACCAACGAGGCCCGCGTGCCAGAGCGCGAGCGCCGCGCCGAGCACCAGCGCGTCGCGGGTCGGCCCGGGTGCGCCGTCGAGCGCGCCGCGGCCGGCGCGCGCGGCGTCGTCCGCGAGCGCCTGCGGCTCCGCGCTCGCCGCAGGTGCCCGTAGCCTGCTCGAGATCCCGATCGAGGCGGGGTCGATCTCCGCCGGCGCGTCTTCGTGCTCGCCGCGGGCGTGCCACAGGTGGGACGGCTGGCGAAGGGACGGGACCATCCCGCCCTCGACGCCTCGTACCAGGAGCGCCGAGTCGTAGCCGGCGTGGCGCGCGAGGAGCGCGTAGATCCGCGGATAGGCCTTGTGCACGTAGCCGAGCGCGATCCGGGTGGCGCCCCGCGCGCGCAGCGGCCCGACCACCCGCTCGACGGTCGTGATCGCCGGGCGCTTGACCATCTTGGTGCGCAGCGGCGCGAGCGCGTGCAGTGCCGGGCTGTAGGCGGACTGGTCGAGATAGGCCCAGCCGACGGCAGGGTCGGCGAGACGCGTCGCCGCCGCGCTCGCCGCGAGCGCGACCGGCGCGCCGGCCGCGTCGAGCACCTGCCGGTGCGTCGCGCCGAACTTCGGCGCGACCCGTTCGAGGCCGCGGCTCACCGTGGGCAGCCCGCAGGCGGCGAGGAGCGGAGGCAGGAAGGGCGCCGCCGGAAGGGTACGCGCATAGCCGTCGAACGGGTCGGCGATGTCCATGAGCTGCTCGACGTCCACCGTCGCCGGCGTGAGCGCCTCGCCGAGCGCATCGGCGATGCCGCGGTACTCGTCGTCGCTCTCGCGCTTCATCCGCAGCGCGATCAGGAACAGGGCGGCGTGCACGGGGTCTGCTCGTCCAGCGAGGACGTGGCCCATCGCCACCCGGGCCTCCTCTCGCGAGACGTCGCGGCTCTGCGCGGGACCGGTCGCGATGCGCCCGATCACCGAGCGCATGGCTTCGGCGCATGCGAGGGTCGCGAAGGGCGGATCGGCGCTCACCGTCTCCCCGGAGCGGCGCGCGACGGGACGGTACAATGGCGCCCACGCGAGAGGTGCTCGCGAACGGGTAGCGCGTACGCGGTGAAGTTCGGCATCGTCGTCAACGAGGGTCCCTACCAGCACCAGGCCTCCGATTCGGCCTGGCAGTTCGCGCGCGCCGTGATCGAGCGGGGCCACGCGATTCACCGGGTGTTCTTCTACCACGACGGGGTCAACAACGGGACCCGTCTCGCCACGGTTCCCCAGGACGAGCGCGACGTGGTCGCGCGCTGGTCGTCGCTCGCTGCCGAGCACGATGTCGACCTGGTGGTGTGCGTCGCCGCCGCGCAGCGGCGCGGCATCGTCGACGCCGAGGAGATGCGCCGGCACGGCAAGGACGCCTGGAACCTCGCGCCGGGCTTTCGCATCTCGGGACTGGGACAGCTCCTGGACACGGCCATCGAGGCGGACCGGCTGGTGGTGTTCGGCGACTGACGCGTCCCCCTGACCGAATGACCGTGACCGAATGACCCGATCGCACGACATGATCCGACGCGCCGACCGAACAGACGTGAGCGAGCCGACGTGAGCGAGACGGGCGCGAAGCGGATCCTGTACGTCAATCGGCGCGCGCCGCACGGCACCATCTACGCCCAGGAGGCGCTCGAGCTGGTGCTCGTCGGCGCCGCCTTCGAGCAGCACGTGTCGCTCGCGTTCATGGACGACGGTGTATTCCAGCTCCGGCGCGGCCAGGATCCGTCGGCGCTCGGCTTCAAGGACTTCTCGCGCACCTTTCGGGCGCTCGCGGACTTCGACGTCGAGGCGCTGTTCGTCGAGCGCGCCTCGCTCGAGGCGCGCGGTCTCGGCAAGGACGATCTGCTCGTGCCGGTGACGGTGGTCGACTCGGCCGAGCTCGGCGAGATCATCGACGCGCACGACGTCGTGCTCGGGCTGTGAGGGCGCTCGCGCCGTGAGCACCCTGCACACGGTCGCACGGTCACCGTTCGAGCGCTCGGCGCTCGCGAGCTGCCTGCGCGTCGCGTCCCCGGGCAGCGCGGTGCTGCTCCTCGAGGACGCGGTCTACGCGGCGCTGGCCGGCACCGCCGAGGACGGCCTGGTCACCGGGGCGCTGCAGCGCTGCCCGGTCTACGTGCTCGGCCCGGATCTCGGCGCCCGCGGCCTGCACGAGGCCAGCCTCGTCGACGGGATCACGGTGGTCGACTACGGCGGCTTCGTCGATCTCGCCGTCGCCCACGATCGCGTCCTCGCCTGGCCGTGAGCACCGCACTGGGGGTGGTGACGGGCGTCGCGCTCCAGGCGGCGGCGCTCTTCGCGGTCGTCGGGGTCGCGGCGCGCTGCGTGCGCTGGGCACGCGCCCCCTCGCGACCGGTGCCCCTGACGCCGGCGCCGCGCTCCGGCGCCGGGGTGGGCCTGCGCCTCGCCGCAGAGCTCGTCCTGTTCCGCAGCCTGTGGCGCGCCACGCGCCTCGGCTGGCTGCTCGGCTGGACCTTCCATCTGTGCCTCGCGGTGGTGCTCCTCGACCATCTCTGGCTCGTCGTCGACCCGGTTCCGGCCTGGATGTGGCAGCTCCACGCCCACACGCGGTGGGTTGCCGCCGTCGGGCTCGCCGCGATCGCCGGCCTCCTCGCCCGCCGGGTCCTCGATCCCCGGCTGCGCCACGTCTCGGCCCCTTCGGACCATGCGCACCTGCTGCTCCTCGGCAGCCTCTTCGCCGCCGGGCTCGCGCTGCGCACGACGCACCCGGTGGACCTCGGGGCAGTCCGCCAGTTCACCCTCGCCCTCGCCGAGCCGCGCTGGCTGCCCCTGCCCGCCGACCCGGTGCTGGTCGCGCATCTCGCCGGGGCCGCCGCGCTGCTCGTGGTGTTCCCGATGAGCAAGCTGATGCACGCACCGGCGCTCCTGTTCAGCCCGTCGATCGCTGCCCGGGATCGCGCCCGCGGGAGCTCCTGAGCCCACGCCGTCCACAGTCGACGTGGGGCCGTCCACCGTCGATACGGGAAGGAACCGAGTTCCGGCTGCGGCGACCGTGACCGGTGGCACACAACGGCCTGACCCGGCCGGACCACGAGCGAGAGAATGTGATGCGCTTCCGGGGGATCGGCGCGCGATCGATGAACAATTGCGCCCCTGATGGCGGTGAGACGGGGAAGGCCGCTGCCGACGGAATCGGCTGACGGGCACAGGCCGCTCGCTCGCTCGGGTTTCTCGCGACCGCGCTCGAGTGCGGAACGCCGGCATTGGGAACTGGACGATGGAAGCCTCTGTCACACCTGCGTACCTGCAGGAGATGCGCCGAGCCCGGCGCCGTCACGGCCTGCGCGTCGTGGGCTGGGTGCTCGGATTCGTCACCGCGCTCGTGGTCCTCATGGTTCTCGCCCTCGCCGGCATCGGCTACGTGAGCGGCGCCTAGCCCGTCTTCTCGCCCTCGCGGGCGATTCCTGCCACGATGATGCGCTCCATCCGTGGGAGCGCGCCCTGGCCGAGACCGACCACCCCTGGCTCGACGCTCCGGTGCTCACACCCGGCGCCAGCGCGGCCAGTCGCACCCATCGCGCCGAGCCCGCGCAGATGGAGGCGCTCGGATATCCCTGCGAGCCGCCGGCGGACTGGGAGCAGCGCGCCGTCGGACGTCTCGCCGAGCTCGTCGAGGGCTCGCAGGCGCTCCAGGTCTACCTCGACGCCTGCATGAAGTGCGGCGCCTGCACCGACAAGTGCCACTACTACCTGGGCACCGGTGACCCGGAGAACATGCCCGTCGCGCGCCAGGATCTGCTGCGCTCGGTCTATCGCCGCCACTTCACCTTCGCCGGACGCCATCTCCCCTGGCTGGTGGGCGCCGAGGATCTGGATCGGGAGCGCCTCGAGGACTGGTTCACCTACTTCCACCAGTGCTCCCAGTGCCGGCGCTGCGCCGTGTACTGCCCCGTCGGCATCGACACCGCCGAGATCTCCATGGCCGCCCGGGAGGTGATGGCGAGCGCGGGCCTGGCGCAGCGCTACACCGCCGAGGTGATCGCCAAGGTGCACGCCACCGGTAACAACCTCGGCATGGGCGAGGCCGCGCTCGCGGACACGCTCACCGCCCTCGAGGAGGAGATCGAGGAGGACACCGGCGTTCGGGTGCGCCTGCCGCTCGACGAGGCAGGGGCCGAGATCCTGCTCGTGACCCCGTCGGCGGACTTCTTCGCCGAGCCGCACGTCGACGGGCTGATCGGCTACGCCAAGGTGCTCCACCAGGCCGGGCTCACCTGGACCCTGAGCGCCGCCGCCTCCGAGGCTGCGAACTTCGCCCTGTTCATGGGCAGCGAGGAGCATCTGGCACGTATCGCGAGACGCATCGGCGACGCTGCCCGCGCCCTCGGCGTGCGGCGCATCGTGTTCGGCGAGTGCGGGCACGCGTGGCGTGTCGGCTACAATCATCTCGAGCGGCTCGCCGGCCCCCTCGAGTTCCTCGACCGCCGCTTCCCGGTCCCCCAGCACATGGTCGAGCTGACCGCCGATCTCATCCGCGGCGGTGCGCTCGCGCTCGACCGCGAGGCGAACGATGCCCGCCGGCTCACCTTCCACGACTCGTGCAACGTCGCCCGCGGCTCGGCGATGGGCGGCGCGCCGGGCGGGCAGCTCGCACTGCCGCGGGAGCTCATCACAGCGACGTGCAACCACTACTTCGAGATGCCCGCCGGGACCACGGGCGCCGAGACGTTCTGCTGCGGTGGGGGCGGCGGGCTGCTGAGCGACGAGCTCATGGCGCTCCGGGTGCAGGGAGCGCGCCCGCGCATGGACGCGCTGCGCCACGTCGTCGAGCGCCACGGCGTCACCCACATGGCCGCGATCTGCGCGATCTGCAAGACCCAGTTCGCCACGGTCTTCCCCGAGTACGGCCTCGAGCGCGACCAGGTGCTGAGCCTGCACCAGCTCGTCGGCGATGCCATCGTCCTCGGCGCCAAGGGGTGAGCGGGACCACGCCCGCGCCTCCGCGGCAGCCCGTGGCGCATGGCCTCGATCCGCACCTGCGGCGCCAGGGTGGGTGGTTGCTTCCCATTCCCCAGTTCGAGTGGCGCCCGAGGCCAAGTAAATTGCGCCACGTCACGGGCGGCGACGGGCCCGGTTGACCTATCATTGGGCCGAGAGCGGGGGGTGCCTGGGTCCCGCGATGCTTCGGAGCACCGGCGATGGCTCTGCGTGGGCTG
>CAJIAT010000146.1_pt1 | contig 16567 bp, 15 predicted proteins | sample 9199161 | NCBI WGS metagenome assembly CAJIAT01 (sample SAMEA7708281, study PRJEB35096) | sediment metagenome | biome: marine neritic benthic zone biome [ENVO:01000025]; feature: sediment [ENVO:00002007]; material: shallow marine sediment [ENVO:03000034] sea grass bed [ENVO_01000059] ... | reverse complement strand
CTGCCTATCGCAGACCTGGCTTGTCCATGCACGCCTGGGCTTGCTGTTCGCGCGAGCGATAGCTACGGCTATCGCTCGCGCTCCACAGCGGCGCCCAGACGCACCTGTCCTGCGCCAGCCCCGCGATGCCTGGTGCAACATGCGGGCTAGCGGTCGCGGGCGTTGTCGGTGATCCGCTGCCGGGCGCGGTGCAGGTGGTGACGCATCGCGAGGTCGGCCGCCTCCGGGTCGCGCGCGGCGATCGCGTCGTGGACCGCCTCGTGCTCCTCGAGGACCCGCCGACTGCGCTCGCGCGAGCCGCGCCGGGTGATGCCGAGCGCGACCTGCATCGACGCGCCGATCGCGCCGTGGAGCGAGCTCAGGATACCGACGAAGAGCTCGTTTCCGGCGGCGCGAGCCACCGCGAGGTGGAAGTCGAAGTCGGCGTCGTCGGCGCGACCGCGGCCCTGGAGCGCGCGCTCGAGCGCTGCCAGCGCGTCGCCGATCGCCACCAGCTGGCGCTGCGTCCGGCGCTGGGCCGCGAGGCGGGCCGTGGCGCCCTCGAGCGGCATGCGCACCTCGAAGCAGCGCAGAACGCCGGCGACGTCGGAGGGCTCGGCGAGCTGGATGAGGCCCGAGGGAGGGCGGCGCTTGACGAAGGAGCCGACCCCCTGGCGCGAGTACACGAGCCCGTCGGCCTGGAGCCTGAGGAGCGCCTCGCGAACCACGGGCCGCGACACGGCGTGCTCCCGGCACAGCGCGTTCTCAGACGGCAGCTTGTCACCCGCCTCCAGCGAGCCCGAGACGATACGCTCGAGGATCTGACCGTAGAGCTGATCGGCGAGGCGCTCGCGCCGCGGGACCCTCGCCTGCTCCGCGAGCGCCGGCGGCCGCCTCACTGGAGCAACCGCGGCAAGGTCAACGAGATCGCCGGGACGAACGAGGTGAGCATGAGCGCAACCAGGATCGCCGCGTAGAACGGCCAGATGGTCTTCACTGCCTGCTCGATCGGCACCTTGCCGATCGCGCAGCCGACGAACAGGCAGGCACCCACGGGCGGCGTGCACAGGCCGAGACCCAGGTTCATCATCAGGAGCATTCCGAACTGGAGCGGGTCCATGCCGAGGCTCGCCACCACCGGGAGGAAGATGGGCGTGCAGATGAGGATCAGCGCGGCCATGTCCATGATCATCCCGAGGACCAGCAGCATCGCGTTGATCATCAGGATGATCTTCATCGGGTCCTCGGAGATCCCGGTGAGGAACCCGATCATCCGCGTCGGGACCTGATAGAAGGTCAGCATGTAGCCGAATGCGGCGGCGCAGGCGACGAGGATCATCACCATCGAGGTCGTGCGCACTGCCCTCGCGACGGCGAGCTTGAAGCCCTCCCAGGACAGCCCCCGGTAGACCAGCACGGTCACGAGCACCGCGTAGATGGTGCCGAAGGCGCCCGACTCGGTGACGGTGAAGATCCCGCTCAGCACTCCACCGACGATGATCACCGCGGTCATCAACCCCGGCACCGCCGTGACGAAGTGCAGCGCCAGCAGCTTCCAGCCCGGGAAGCGCTCCGCCTGGTAGCCCTGGCGGACCGCGACCAGGTAGGCGGCCCCCGCCAGACACACGCACATCACGACGCCGGGCACGACGCCGGCGAGGAAGAGCTGGGAGATCGAGATCCCTCCGCCCGCGGCGACGGCGAAGAGAATCATGTTGTGGCTCGGCGGGATCATGATCCCGGCGATTGACGAGGTGACGGTGACGTTCACCGCGTAGTCGTCGCCGTATCCCTTCTCCTTCATGACCGGTATCAGGATCGAGCCGAGCGCGGAGACGTCGGCGACGGCCGAGCCCGAGATCCCGCCGAAGAGCATCGAGGAGAAGACGTTGACCACGCCGAGGCCACCGCGAACGTTGCCCACTGCCGAGGAGGCGAAGCGCACGAGCCGCGTCGCGATGCCGCCGTGGAACATGAGCTCGCCGGCGAAGATGAAGAAGGGGATGGCGAGCAGCGAGAAGACCGTGACGCCGGAGACGATGCGCTGGAAGGCCACGATGAGCGGGAGGCCCTCGTAGGCGAAGGCCGCGAGGGCGGAGACGCCGAGGGCGAAGGCGACCGGCAGGCCGATCACGACCAGCACGGCGAACAGCCCGAGGAGGATCAGCAGGCCCATGGTCGGATCGTCGGTGAGAGAAGACGCCCTTGTCGCACGGTCGAGAGCGGGGAAGCCGGGGCCGCTAGTCGACCAGGCTCGAGCGCTCCTCGACGCCGCGCACGAGATTGACCAGGTGCCCGATCGAGAACAGCACGATGAAGGCGCCGCAGACCGTGATCGGGATCGCCCGCAGCCCCTCGGGCACGTGGATCAGCGGTATCTCGGCCCCCCACTTGAACACGGCGAGCCGGTAGCCCTCGACCGCCATGATTCCGCCGAAGATCCCCATCACCAGATGCGATACGAAGGCGAACACCTTGCGCACCGGCGCCGGGCTCATCTCGCGGAAGTAGGACACGCCGAGGTGCGTGTTCTCGTGGATCCCTACTGCGGCGCCGATGAAGGTGATGAGCGCGACCAGGAGCAGCGAGACCTGCTCGACCCAGGTAGGGGTCGAGTTGAGCACGTAGCGCCCATAGACGAGCCATCCGAAGATGACCGTCAGCACGACCAGGGCCGAGCCGGTCAGCACCACGCTGACGCGGCTGATCCCGTCGAGGACGCGATCGTAGGCCGAGCGCGCGACTGGGCCCGATTCCTCGCTCATGCGCGGGTCCTCGGCATCTGGCCCGGCGGCCGGCGCGAGCCGGCCGCCGGATCAGGGCTCACGGAGTGCTCTGAATCAGCTCGACGAGGGGCTTGAGCGACGGGTTGTCCGCCAGGTACGTGTCGTAGACCGGCTTCATGGCCGTCTGGAACGCGGCCTTGTCGGGGATCTCGTTGAACTTCACCCCGGCCGCCATGACCTTCTCGCGGCTGGACTTCGCCCTGGCCTCCCAGAGCTCGCGCTGGAGCGTCGCGGACTCGCGCGCCGCCTCGGTCACGGCCTGCTTCTCGGCGTCGGAGAGCTTCTCGTACACGCTCGCGTTGATGCAAACGCACTCGGGAATGATCAGGTGCTGCGAGAGCGAGTAGTAGCCCGCGACCTCGTAGTGGCCCGTCGACTCGTAGGAGGGCCAGTTGTTCTCCGCGCCGTCGACCACGCCCGTCTTCAGGGACTGGTAGACCTCGGAGAAAGCCATCGGCGAGGGGTTGCCGCCGAGAGCGGAGATCATGCCCGAGTACAGGTCGTTGTTCATGACCCTTACCTTCATGCCGGTGACGTCGGCAGGGGTCATGATCGGCTTCTTGGAGTTGTAGAACGAGCGCGCGCCGGAGTCGTACCACGCGAGAGCGATCAGGCCCTTCTTGGCCATGCCTTCGCTGATCAGCCGTCCCGCCTCTCCGTCCAGGGCCCGGTGCATGTGCCCCATGTCCTTGAACACGAAGGGCAGCGAGACGACGTTCGCCTCGGGCGCGATCGGCCCGATCGGCCCGAGGTTGAAGTTGCCGATCTCGAGCGCGCCGATACGCACCTGCTCGATGGCGTCGGGCTGGTTCCCCAGCACGCCCGAGTGGTACATCCGCAGCTCGATGCTGCCGTCGGTCTTCGCCTCCACCAGCTCGGCGAACTTGTCCATCGCCACCGTGTTCGGGTAGCCGTCCTTGTGGATGTTCCAGCCTCGCCATTCCGCGGCCTGAGCCTCGAGCGCGGCTCCCGCGCCCAGCGCCGCGCAGAGCGCGGCGGCCGTCACCAGCTTGGTCCTCGACATTTGGGGTATCTCCTCCGGGGTCGGCGCGCGGTGGCGCGCTCGCCAGTTCTTGTTGCGGACGCCGGCTCCACCGAGCGTCCGCCCACACGGCAGCGGTTCGAGCACGCGCGACCGCCGCGCTCGACAGCTCAGCAAGTTTCTGTGCGCTCGTCAATCAACCTACCGGACATGGCAGAGAAGGGAGGGGGCGAAGAGATGCCTTCTGCAATTTATTCATTCAATTCAATTGGTTAATATCACCATGACTCTTCGCCGGGCATATCGCGCTTGTCAGACAACCGTCCCCCAGGAGCGGTTGGAGGCCCGGTCCCGAGCCTGGCCGGGGCCAGGCCGGCTCCGAGCCGATGGGCTCCGGGGGTGCGCTCGCCCGGCGGCGAGCTGCCCGACGCTCCTTCGCGTCTGGACGGGGGTCGTGATCCAGCGCACCAAACTGCGCAAGAGTGCTGCTCTGTAGCCCCGAATGGTTTATCTTTCATTCCACCGTCACACTCGAGGTCGAAGGTCCGGCTCACCCGCGGCAATCGCGCTGGACGACCCGCCGGCACTCGCCCGGCGAACGCTTCGCATGCCGGCCCAGCCCCCACCGTGCACCCGACAGATACCAGCGATCCCGACTACTTCCACCGGGTCGTCGACTGCCAGTGGGCCTGCCCCGCGCACACCGACGTCCCGGAGTACATCCGCCTGATCGCCCAGGGGCGCTTCGCCGACGCCTACCTCCTCAATCGCAAGAGCAACGTGTTCCCCGGGATCCTCGGCCGTGTCTGCGACCGTCCCTGCGAGCCGGCCTGCCGGCGCGGACGCGTGGAGGAGAAGCCGGTGGCCATCTGCCGGCTCAAGCGCGTCGCGGCGGACAACCGCGGCGACGTCGCCGACCGGCTGCCGACGGCTCCGGCCGAGCGCAACGGCAAGCGCGTGGCCCTGATCGGCGCGGGCTGCGCCTCGCTCACCGTCGCCAACGACCTCGCCCCCCTCGGCTACGAGTGCGTGGTCCTCGAGCAGCACGACACCGCGGGGGGGCTGATGCGCACCAACATCCCCGCGTTCCGACTCCCCGGCGAGGTCCTCGACGAGGAGATCGGCTACATCCTGGACATGGGGGTGGAGCTGCGCTTCGGGACCCGCGTGGACAGCCTCGGGGCGCTCCTCGCCGAGGACTACGACGCGGTCTTCGTGGGCAGCGGCGCGCCGAAGGGCAAGGAGCTCGATCTGCCGGGGCGCTGGGACGACCCCGATCGCGTCCACATCGGCATCACCTGGCTCGAGTCGGTCGCATTCGACCACGTGGACACCATCGGCGAGCGGGTCCTGATCATCGGTGCCGGCAACACGGCGATGGACTGCTGCCGCACGGCGCTGCGCCTCGGAGGCAACGACGTGAAGGTCATGGCGCGCAAGCCCCGCGAGCATTTCAAGGCCTCCGACTGGGAGCTCGAGGACGCCGAGCACGAGCGCGTGTCAATCCTCGAGTGTCATTCACCCGAGGCCTTCCTGATCGAGGACGGCCGCCTCGTGGGCATGCGTTTCTCCGTGCTCGCCTACACCGAGGACGAGCGCGGCCGCCTGCGCTCGGAGAAGACCGGCGCGGTCGACATCCCCTGCGACGACGTGATCCTCGCCATCGGCCAGGACAACGCGTTCCCCTGGATCGAGCGAGACCTGGGCGTCGAGTTCGATGAATGGGAGATGCCGGTCGTGGACCGCGTCACCTTCGAGTCCACCCGGCCCGGCGTGTTCTTCGGCGGCGATGCCGCCTGGGGACCGGAGAACATCATCTGGGCCGTCGAGCACGGCCACCAGGCGGCGATCTCCATCCACAAGCACTGCCAGGGCGAGCCGGTCACCGAGCGGCTGCCCCGTGGCGTGACCCTGCACAGCCGCAAGATGGGCATCCACGAGTGGAGCTACGCCAACGACTTCGACCCGCTCGAGCGTCGCGTGGTGCCCCAGGTCGAGCTCGAGGAGCGATTCCGCAAGCTCAACGTCGAGGTCGAGCTCGGCTTCTCACCGGAGCTCGCCGCGCGCGAGGTGCAGCGCTGCCTGAACTGCGACATCCAGACGGTCTTCACGGCGCGTCTGTGCATCGAGTGTGACGCCTGCATCGACATCTGCCCCGTCGACTGCCTCACGATCGCCGAGAACGGCGAGCGGGAGGAGCTCGTCGCCCGGCTGAACGCACCGGTGCTCGAGGAGTCCCAGTCCCTGTACGTCTCCGAGAGCCTCAAGCAGACGGGAAGGGTCATGGTCAAGGACGAGAATCTGTGCGTGCACTGCGGTCTGTGTGCCGAGCGCTGCCCGACGGCTGCCTGGGACATGCAGAAGTCCTTCGTCCACACCCCCCACGCCACCGACGAGGCCGACGCATCCGACCGATGGACGCTCAAGAAAGCAGGCTGAACGAGTTCGTCGTCAAGCTGGCCAACGTCAACGGGACGGGGTCGGCCTCTGCCAACGGCCTGCTGATGAAGTCCATCTTCCGGATGGGCGTACCCGTTTCCGGCAAGAACCTGTTTCCCTCCAACATCCAGGGCCTGCCCACCTGGTACGAGGTGCGCGTCAGCGCCCGGGGCCACCTCGGCCACGCGGGACGCGTCGACGTGATGGTGGCGATGAACGGGCAGACCTACCAGGAGGACCTCGCCGCCGTGAGCCCTGGCGGCTGCCTGCTCTACGACTCGACCTGGCCCCGCAGCGAGGTGCTCGCCCGCGAGGACATCACGGTGCTCGGGATCCCCCTCGCGGGCATGTGCAACGAGACCTTCGGCGACGCGCGCACGCGGATCCTGATGAAGAACGTCGCCTATCTCGGCGCCCTGGTCGCGCTCCTCGACATCGAGCTGGAGGTGGTGCGCAGCCTGCTCGAGGAGCAGTTCTCCTCCAAGCGCAAGCTCGTGGACGCGAACATGCAGGCCGTGAAGCTCGGCCACGACTACGCCCTCGAGCACTTCGACTGTCCGCTCCCGGCGCGCATCGAGCGCCGCGAGCTCACCGGAGACCACATCCTCGTCGACGGCAACACGGCGGCCGCGCTCGGCTGCGTCTACGCCGGCGCGACCGTCGGGTCCTGGTACCCGATCACACCCTCGACCTCACTGATGGACGCGTACAAGCGCCTGTGCGAGCGCTTCCGGGTCGACCGCGAGAGCGGCGAGCGGCGCTACCTGCTGGTCCAGGCGGAGGACGAGCTGGCAGCCATCGGCATGGTCGTCGGCGCGAGCTGGGCCGGCGCCCGGGCATTCACCGCGACGAGCGGTCCGGGCGTGTCGCTGATGAGCGAGTTCCTCGGCTACGCCTACTTCGCCGAGATACCGGTGGTCCTGTTCGACGTGCAGCGCGCGGGGCCCTCGACGGGTCTGCCGACGCGTACCCAGCAGAGCGACCTGCTCGCCTGCGCCTACGCCTCCCACGGCGACACCCGCCACGTCCTGCTCTTCCCGAGCGATCCGCGCGAGTGCTTCGAGCTCGCCGTCGCAGCCTTCGACCTCGCCGAGCGTCTGCAGACGCCGGTCATCGTCGTCACCGACCTCGATATCGGCATGAACGACTGGATGGTCGAGCGCCTCGAGTGGGACGACGACTACCAGCCGGATCGCGGCAAGGTCCTCGGCCCCGAGGACCTGGACCGAATCGAGCGCTTCGCCCGCTACGCCGACGTCGACGGCGACGGCATCGGTCAGCGCACGGTGCCCGGCGTCGACCCGCGCGGCGCATACTTCACCCGCGGCTCGGGCCACACCGCGCTCGCGACCTACACCGAGGATGCCGGCGAGTACGAGGCGTGCATGGACCGGCTTCGCCGCAAGCACGTGCACGCGCGGGGCCTGGTCCCCCAGGCCGTGCTGATCCCGGCGCGGCGCACGACCCCGATCGGGATCATCTCGCTCGGCGCCTGCGACCACGCTGTGCGCGAGGCGCTCGAGCACCTCGAGGCCGACGACCACCCGGTGGACTATCTGCGCGTGCGCGGCTTCCCCTTCGGCGACGAGGTGGAAGCCTTCCTCGGCGCCCACGAGTGCGTGTTCGTGGTCGAGGAGAACCGCGACGCCCAGCTTCGCGCACTGCTCACGCTCGAGACCGGCGCCGAGAAGGACCAGCTGGAGTCGATCCTTCGCTACGACGGGATTCCGATGGACTGGGAGCGGATACACGAGGCCATCTGTGCACATCTGGCAAAGGAGAAAGCGGCATGAGCTTCATCGGCAAGCCGCGGATCCTCCACGGCGGGCTCCAGCGCAACGCGCTCGGGCTGACGCTGCGCGACTACGAGGGCGGGCTCTCGACGCTGTGCGCCGGCTGCGGCCACGACTCGGTGAGTGCGGCGATCGTGCGCGCCTTCTTCGAGCTCGACGTGCCGCCGCACGAGGTGGCGAAGCTCTCGGGGATCGGCTGCTCGTCGAAGACCCCGGCCTACTTCCTGAGGGGCGCCCACGGGCTCAACGCGGTGCACGGACGCATGCCATCGGTGGCGACCGGCGCGAGCGGCGCCAACCGGCGCCTGCGCGTCATCGGCGTATCCGGCGACGGCGACTCGCTGTCGATCGGGCTCGGGCAGTTCGCCCACGCCGTGCGCCGCAATCTCGACATGCTCTACATCATCGAGAACAACGGCGTCTACGGGCTGACCAAGGGTCAGTTCTCCGCCTCCGCGGACGTCGGCAGCGCGGCGAAGAAGGGCGAGGTGAACCAGCAGCCTGCGATCGATCCGATCTCCCTCACCCTGACCCTCGGCGGCGGCTTCGTCGCCCGGGGCTTCTCGGGAGACAAGTCGCGCCTGGTCCCGCTCATCAAGGCGGGGATCGCCTACCGGGGCTTCGCGCTGATCGACGTCATCTCCCCGTGCGTCACCTTCAATGATCACGAGACGTCGACGAAGAGCTACCTGCACACGCGCAACCGGCGCGAGGAGATGGTCCACGTCGACTTCATCCCTCGCGCGAGCGCGATCGAGACCGAGGTGCGTCCCGGCGAGGCGACGCCGGTCACGCTCCACGACGGGAGCCGGATCCTGCTGAGCGAGGTGGCCTCGGACTACGACCCTTCCGACCGAGCCGTCGCTCTCGCCCACCTCGAGGCCTGCCGCGCCCGCGGCGAGGTCACCACCGGGCTGCTGCACATCGCCGAGGGCGCCGCGGACATGCACGCGCGGGCGAGCACCGTCGAGACGCCTCTCAACGCCCTGCCCTTCGAATCGCTGTGCCCGGGCTCGGAGGCGCTCGACGCGCTCCAGGACCGGATGCGCTGAGGGGCCGCGGTCGGCTCAGCGCGGCGACGCCGCGCCGCGCGCGAATACCGACTCGAAGGCGTCGGCCACGGTCTCGACCGTGAGGCTCGACATGTCCTCACCGCCCCCGAAGTCGCTCGTCTGCAGCGTGGAGACCGCGCGCGAGAGGGGCCGGAGCTTCGCCGCCGAGGTTGGACCGAAGAGGCTGAGCTGCGCCCGACCGCTCGCGGCGAGCATGTGGCCGGCCCCGGAATCATTCGTGATCGAGGCCACCATACGCTCTCCGATGGCAACCGTGTCGTCGATGCCGGCGCCGCCGCGAGCCGCGTAGCGCTCGGATTGCAGCGGGAAGCGCGCCCGCGGCACCGCCTCGCGCAGGCCGGCCTCGATGGGCAGCTCCGCCGGGCCGAGCACGAAGACCGGCTGGCGCCCGAGCTCGAGCTGCCGGCGGGCGAAGGCCACGAAGGCCTCGAGCGGCCAGATCTTCTTCGGGTGTCCGGCGCCGGGCGCGATGCCGACGGCGGCATCGAGATCGCCGACGAGCTCGTCCGCCAGCGCCCGGGCCGACTCGCCCGGGACGATCCGCGCGTCCCGCGACAGCGTCCCGCCGGTGCACGCCTCGACGAGCATCAGCAGGCGCTCGACGACGTGCGGCGAGCGCCTGGGGGGCCGCCGGTCCGAGAGCAGGAAGCGGGCCGCAGGCGACAGGAACCAGCGGTGCGGGACCCGGCGCGCCGTGGCCGCCTGCTTCCACCGGCCGCGCGTGTCGAGCAGCAGCTCGAAGCGATGGTCGAACCGGGCCGGTTTCAGCAGATCGCGCACCTTGCGATCGGCGAGCTCTGGCATCTGCACGAAGGCGTCGATGCAGCCGGTGACGGCGTCGGCGAGCACGCTGGTGTAGACGGTCGGTCCGCGCGTGGTGATCCAGCTGATCCGGGCATCGGGGAAGCCCTCACGCAGTCCGCGCACGAGGGGCAGCTTGATCAGACCGTCGCCGACGTAGTCGGTGCTGACGATAACGCCGACGGTCTCGGGACAGATGGGCCGCACGCGTCCTCGCGCTGCTCGGGCGTCGGCGGGGCACTATAGCAGCCACCAAGGTCAGCCCGTGTCGCGGATTCGCGAGCACCTCTTTACAATGCGACGCCCGAATCGGCCCACCCAGGCGCGCTGCGGGCGAGGACCCGCGCCGAGCCGCCCCGAGACACGATCATGAGCCCAGCCGTCCAGCGCCTCGCCTTCCAGGGCGAACCCGGCGCCTACTCTCACCTCGCCTGCGTCGAGGCCTATCCCGAGCTCGAGCCCCACCCCTGCGAGAGCTTCGAGGACGCCTTCGCCGCCGTGCAGGACGGGGCGGCGAGCCGGGCGATGATCCCGATCGAGAACTCCCTCGGCGGCCGGGTCGCGGACATCCACCACCTGCTCCCGCAATCGAGCCTGTACATCGTGGCCGAGCACTTCCAGGCCGTGCGCCACTGCCTGCTCGCGGTGCCGGGCGCGACGCTCGAGGGGCTGCGACGGGTCGAGAGCCACCCCCAGGCGCTCGCCCAGTGCCGGGGCCTCGTCCGCGAGCTCGGTCTGGAGGCGACGCACACTGCCGATACCGCGGGGGCGGCGCGCGACGTCGCCGAGCGTGGCGACCCGAGCGCGGCGGCGATCGCCTCGACCCTCGCCGGCGAGATCTACGGCCTGGAGACGCTGCGCAACCGCGTCGAGGACCGCCTCGGCAACACCACGCGCTTCGTCGTGATGTCGCGACGCCGGGAGGAGCCAGACCCGCGGGACGGTCCCTGCCTGACGTCGATCGTCTTTCAGGTGCGCAGCGTTCCCGCGGCGCTCTACAAGGCTCTCGGCGGCTTCGCGACCAACGGGGTGAACATCACCAAGCTCGAGAGCTACATCACAGACGCGAGCTTCACCGTGGCGCAGTTCTACGCGGAGATCGACGGCCACCCTTCCGAGCGCCACGTGGATCAGGCCTTCGACGAGCTGAGCTTCTTCTCGACGAAGGTGAAGATCCTCGGGACCTACCGCCAGCACGCCTTCCGGCACGCGAGCTGAACGACTGCCCCGGAGCCGACACATCGAACGGGCCCCGTCGGCGCGGGCCCCGACGCGGCGGCGCGCCGCGGAACGACGAAAGGAGACAGCAACGGTGATCGACTGCTACACCTGGAAGACCTCGAACGGACGCAAGGCCACGGTCATGCTCGAGGAGTGCGGGCTCGAGTACGAGCTGCACCCGATCAACATCGGCGAGGGCGATCAGTTCACGCCCGAGTACGTCGCCATCAACCCGAACAGCAAGATCCCGGCGATCGTCGACCGCGACGGCCCGGGCGGTAAGCCCTACACGGTGATCGAATCGGGCGCCATCCTGATGTACCTCGCGGAGAAGACCGGCAAGTTCATGCCGAGCGAGATGGCCGCCCGCTACGAGGTGATCCAGTGGCTGATGTTCCAGATGGGCGGGATCGGCCCCATCTTCGGTCAGGTCCATCACTTCAAGCGCGCCGCCAAGGAGGAGGTGCCCTACGCCATCAATCGTTACATGACCGAGTGCCTGCGCCTCTACGGCGTGCTCGACGCGCGACTCGAGGGGCGCGAGTACCTCGCCGGCGATCTCTCCATCGCGGACTTCGCGACGCTTCCCTGGGTGTTCCGCCATACCTGGCAGGAGGTCGACCTCGGCGAGTTCCCCAATGTCCAGCGCTGGTACGACACGCTCATGGCGCGACCCGCGCTCGCCCGCGGCATGGAGCTTCCCGCCTGAGATGGACGGTCCGGCCGCGACGGTCGGCGAGGAGCCGAGGCTCCACGACGGCAGCGCTCCGTGCACGCCGGAGGCGTTGCTCGAGCGCCTCGCCGCGGCCGGCATCGCCCACGTCACCAGACGACACGCGCCGGTGTTCACCGTCGAGGAATCCCGTCGCGAGCGGGGCGAGGAAGGCGGCGGCCACGCCAAGAACCTCTTTCTGCGCAACAAGAAGGGCGCGATGTGGCTGGTCACCTGCGGGGAGCACCGCCGGATCGATCTCCGCGCGCTCGCCGCGCACGTGGGAGCCGGGCGGCTGTCCTTCGCGAGCCCGCGCAGGCTGATGGCGCACCTCGGCGTGATCCCCGGGGCGGTGACCCCGTTCGCGGTGGTCAACGACGCCGCAGGGCACGTTCGGGTGGTGCTCGACAGCGTGCTCCTGGACTGCGATCTGCTCCACTTCCATCCGCTCGACAACGCCCGGACCACGAGCCTCTCGCCGCCGGGCCTGCTCGCCTTCCTCGAGGCCACCGGACACCCTCCGGTGGTGGTCGACATGGCCGACTTCCCGGCCTGAGCGACGTCAACGCGCGGTGAACGCGCGGCACCAGCCGCTGGAGTTGACCTCGCAGCCCTGGAAGATGGCGCAGGGCGCCCACTCGACGCCCCCGGCGAAGTGCACGCAGGCCTCGCAGCGCTGGCTCGTGTCCGGGCGCACGGTCGCGGAGCCATCGGGGCGGTAGCCGAGCGCTCTCGCCGTGGCGCTGTCCGGGTCGACGCGGGCGCCGGCGGCGAAGGCCCCAGGCGCGAGAAGCCCCACGGCAGACAGGCCGAGCGCCTCGCGGCGCGAGCAGCGGAGCGTCGAGTGGGTCACCGGTAGTCCTCCGCATCATCGTTCTCGTAGCTATCAAGACCGGATTCGCGGACCCGCGCTTTCGACTCTCCGGCTCGGCCGACCGGCGACGACCGCCCCGCGACGACCGATGCCTCTGGGCCGCCGCGGCGCTTGCGCCGCAGGGGCGCCCCGCGCATTGTGTTGCGTTGTCCCGCCGAACGCCCGCCAGATGACCGCACCGATCGACGTCTCGGCCCCCGTCAGCGAAGCACTCGCCTACGGCGGCGCCGTCGTCGCCCTGGAGACCACGGTCCTGAGCCACGGCCTGCCCTGGCCGTGCAACCTCGAGGCCGCCCAGGCGATGCGTCGCGCCGTGCTCGACGGCGATGCCGTACCCGCCTTCATCGGCATCCTCGACGGCCGTCTCCGCGTCGGGCTCGACCCCGACGAGGTCGAGCGTTTCGCGCGAGCCAAGGGCATCGTCAAGGCCAGCCGGCGCGACCTCGGGGCGGTGATCGCGCACGGGCTGAGCGCGGCGACCACCGTCGCCGCGACGATGGCCGCCGCACAGCTGACCGGGATCGCGATCTTCGCGACCGGTGGCATCGGAGGCGTGCACCGGGGCGCCGGCGAGACCTTCGACGTCTCGGCCGATCTGCGCGAGCTAGCGCGCACGCCCGTGGCGGTGGTCTGCTCGGGCGCGAAGTCCATCCTCGACCTGCCGGCCACGCACGAGATGCTCGAGACCCTCGGGGTCCCGGTGCTCGGCCACCGGACCGACACCCTGCCGGCCTTTCATGCACGCTCGTGCGGCATCGACCTCGAGCATCGCGTCGACGACCCCGGCGAGGCCGCCGCCGCGCTGCGCGCGCACTGGTCCCTCGGCGGCGCCGGCGTCGTCGTCGCCAATCCCGTCCCCGAGCGCGCGGCGATCCCCCACGCCCAGGTCGAGGCCTGGATCGCCGATGCGCTCGAGGAGGCGGCCCGCGACGGCGTCGCGGGCAAGGCGGTGACGCCCTGGCTGCTCACCCGGATCGGCGCCGCGAGCGGAGGCCGCGCTCTCGCCGCGAACCTCGCCCTGCTCGAAGACAATGCGCGGGTCGCAGCGGCGATCTCCGGCGCCCTCGCCGGCGGTGCGGGCGAGACGACTGCCCGGGCCCGGCGCCGGTGATCTGCGACGGGCGTGACTCGATCGGCCATCTCGCGATGCGCCGTCAACGCGTCCCTGTGGGCTCGGTCCCAGCATCCACGCTGCGCACCGTCGCGAGAGGGCCGATCGAGTCACGACCTCGAGCGTGCCGTGTGACTCGGAACAGGCTTTTAGCTGCTATCTTGCGTCGACATGGACTGGGCGAGCATCAGGCCGCTGGTCGACCTCGGCAGGCTCTACGAGATCGCCTCCGTCTTCGTGCGCTACGGCTTCGGCGACATGGTGCGCCGCCTCGAGCTCGGGCCCGTGCTCGAGGGGGCGGGGCGCGTGCTGCGCTGGGAGCAGGCCGAGGAGCTCGCGCGGCTCGAGCCGCCGCAGCGCCTACGCCGCGCGCTCGAGGATCTCGGACCGACCTTCATCAAGCTCGGGCAGATCCTCGCCACGCGCGTCGACCTGCTCTCGCCGGAGTGGATCGGCGAGCTGGAGAAGCTGCAGAGCGCGGCGCCGCCGGCCGATCCGCAGCGCATCCTCGAGCAGCTCGAGACCGATCTCGGCGCTCCCCCGGCGCAGGTCTTCGCCGAGTTCGACGAGACGCCGATGGCGGCGGCGTCGATGGCCCAGGTGCACGCGGCGAGACTCGCCGATGGAACCGAGGTCGTGGTCAAGATCCGGCGCCCCGGCATTCGCCCGATCGTCGAGGCGGACCTGCGCCTCCTGATGATCGTCGCCGAGCTCGCCGAGGAGCGGCTCCCGCAGCTACGGGCGTACCAGCCTGTGCAGACGGCGCGCCAGCTCGTGCACTCGCTACGCCGCGAGCTCGACTTCGCGGCCGAGTGCCGTAGCACCCAGCGCATCTCGGAGAACTTCGCGGAACGCACCGACCTGGTCGTCCCGGGGATCCACTGGCAGTGGTCCGGCGAGCGGCTGAATGTCCAGGATCGCATCCGCGGTATCCCCGGCCGCGACCTCGCCGCGGTGGAAGCCGCGGGTCTCGACCGGCACGCGCTCGCGCGCACCGGCGCGCGGGTGGTGCTGCAGATGATCCTGGTCGACGGTCTGTTCCATGCCGACCCGCACCAGGGCAACGTCTTCTACCTCAGCGACGGACGGCTCGCCTTCGTCGACTACGGAATGGTCGGCAGGCTCGGCGAGGCGCGCCGCTACCAGGTCATCGATCTGCTCGCCGGCATCGTCGAGCGCGATGCGGCGAAGGTGGTGGACACGCTCACCGACTGGGCGAGCACAGAGGAGGTGGATGCGACGCAGCTCGGGAGCGACGTCGACGAGTTCATCGACGCGTATCACGGCGTGCCGCTCGGCGGCCTGGATCTCGGCGCGATGCTCACGGACCTCACGCGGCTGCTGCGCGAGAACGCTCTGGTCCTGCCCCCCGAGCTGTCCATGGCGCTCAAGGTGTTCGTCACCCTGGAAGGCCTGACCCGGCAGCTGGATCCCGAGTTCGACCTCGCCACGGAATTCAGACCCGTCCTCCACAGCGCCGTGCTGGACCGCTACGCGCCGGCCGCGGTGCTGCGGCGCGGGCGGCGCACGGCGACCGAGCTGGTCGACCTGATCACCGGTCTGCCCCGTGACCTGCGCAGGCTGATCCAGGCGGTGCGCGGCGGGACGCTCCAACACCACGTGGATCTCTCGCAGCTCGACCGGTTCGGCGAGCGCATGGACCGTGCGGCGAGCCGCCTCGCGGTGAGCATGGTGACGGCCGCGTTCATCATCGGCACGTCGATCGTCATGTCGCTCGGCGACGGCCCGAGCCTGCTCGGCGTCCCGCTGTTCGAGATCCTGGGGCTCGGGGCGGTGTGCGGCGGGCTCTGGGTGCTCTACTCGATCTGGCGGGACCCGAAGGGACGTTGAGTAGGACAGGCTCCTTTTCCACAGGAAAAGGAGCCTGTCCTTCGGCCCCTCAGGAAGCGAGGTTTGCCGAGACGAACTCCCAGTTCACCAGCGACCAGAACGCCTCGACGTACTTCGGGCGGGCGTTCCGATAGTCGATGTAATAGGCGTGCTCCCAGACGTCGCAGGTGAGCAGCGGTGTCGCGTCACCGGTGAGCGGCGTCGCGGCATTGCTGGTGCTCTCGAGCCCGAGCGACCCGTCGGCGTTGCGCACCAGCCAGGCCCACCCCGAGCCGAAGGTCGTGATCGCGGTCTGCGAGAACTTGTCCTTGAAGTCGGCGAAGGAGCCGAAAGCCGCGTCGATCTTCTCCCCGAGATCTCCACCGGGCTCGCCGCCGCCGCTCGGGCTGAGGCAGTTCCAGTAGAAGGTGTGGTTCCAGACCTGGGCCGAGTTGTTGAAGATGCCCTGGTGCGAGCCGGCAGAGCGGCGCACCGTCGTCTCGAGCGAGAGGTCGGCGTACTCGTTGTCCGCGGTCAGGTTGTTGAGGTTGGTGACGTAGGTCTGGTGATGCTTCCCGTAGTGGAAGCTCAGTGTCTCGGCGGAGATGTGGGGCGCGAGGGCGTCCTCCGCGTAGGGCAGGGGCGGCAGTTCGTGAGCCATCGTCGATTGACCTCGGATGTGTTCGGATGGGTTGAGTGTGACGGCCGGACCCACGCCCTGGACCGCGATCCGAGGGCGCGCGCCTGAACGAGGAGTGGCCCCGGCGCGGTGGTTAAGGGAACATCGCGTGTGAATCCAAGTCAACCCTGCGCGCCGTGGGGTTATGGCGCGCAAGGAGCTGAACCGGGGCCGTCAGGTGCGGGAAGGGTCGCGCGACGAGGCGCGCGACCGGGCAGCGGGGGGCGCCCGCGGGGCGCTCAGCTCGCCTGCCGGCGCTGCGCCTCCGCGGAGGAGTCCTCCTCCCG
>CAJIAT010000535.1_pt1 | contig 16572 bp, 22 predicted proteins | sample 9199161 | NCBI WGS metagenome assembly CAJIAT01 (sample SAMEA7708281, study PRJEB35096) | sediment metagenome | biome: marine neritic benthic zone biome [ENVO:01000025]; feature: sediment [ENVO:00002007]; material: shallow marine sediment [ENVO:03000034] sea grass bed [ENVO_01000059] ... | reverse complement strand
TCGGCCCGGTGACGCGAAAGCCCGGCGCGGCATCGACGCACTTCGATCGCTTCGGCGCACAGACGCTGACGAGCCCCGAAGGCCTCGTCGCAGACGAGTCGGCGGGCGGCTGAGCGTCTCGCTCGCTGGTGCCGATCGACGACGGCGAGACGGCTGGTCCGGGTGTTGTGCGACTCGGGCTAGGCCCTGCTCGCGCCCCTGTGCGCATGCTTGACCTCGTACATCGACCGGTCCGCGGCCGCGAGCAGATCCTCGGCCGTGTCGGCGTCCTCCGGGTAGACGGCGACGCCGACGCTCGCCGAGATCGACACACGCGCGTGCTCGAGCTGGAACGGGTCCGCGACGGCGGTCTGAATCTTGCGACGCACCTCGAGCGCGCCTGGCCGGTCCACGGTCCCGAACAGCACGAGGAACTCGTCGCCGCCGAGCCGGCCCACCGTGTCCGCCTCGCGCACGCAGCGCACGAGCCGCGCGGCCACCTGTCGCAGCATCTCGTCTCCCGCGGGATGGCCGTTGTCAGGACCTCGCGCAGAGCTAGAGAGGAGTGGCCCTCACTTCCGATCCCCGTCGCCCGGACCGTAGAGGTCCAGGAGCTGCAGGCGTGACATCTGCATGCGGTCGTGCATCACTGCGGAGAACCGCTTCATCAGCTCGTAGCCGAGCCGCGGGTCGCGGTCGCACTTCTCGCGCAGGCAGCCGCCGTCGAGCGCCGTGGCGCGCGTGAGCTCGAGCGCGCGGGCGTCGAAGTGCCAGCGATACGGTGGAAAGAGCCAGGACCAGCCGAGCACCTCGCCAGGCTCGAGCGTCTGCACGGTGAGCGCCCCCCGGTGCGGCGAGGCGATCTCCAAGGCCACGCGCCCGTAGCGGATCAGGTAGCAGCGATTCGCCACCTGGCCCTGGCGAAAGATCTCCTCGTCCGCCTGGAATGCAACGTTCGAAGCGCATCCGACCAGCAGGTCGAGGTCGTCCTCGGGCAGCCCGCGCAGCAGCGGATGGTCGGCCAAGTACGTCTCGAGAGACGACACCGTCATCCCAACGCCTCCTTCGAGCAACCATCTCCGAGAGTGGGGCTTGACGCCTCGAAGTGTGGGAGCCGCCGCCCGTGTATCCATTGATCGCCATCAAGGATGGGGGTCGTCCAGGGGGCCCACTATGTTCACGCGGATGCGTGCGGAGATCCGGGTGCCGATGATGCAGATGTGGACCGTTGCCGAAGAATCGCGGCTGGACGACGTGCTCGAGTCGTTCGGCGACGGCTACGTCGTCTACGCGCCGAGCCCCGCGCCGGACGGCCGCTATCGCTGGCTTCGCGGCGACCGCTGGATGCCCGATCGGCACACTCTCGCGCCGTATCGACCCACGGAGCCGCTGAAGGCACTGCTGTTCCCACCGCGCGAGCAAGTCGGCGCGTGGCCCAGTGCCGGTGCACCATCCAAGCTCGACACTCCTGTGGAACCCCGCATCGTCCTCGGGGTCAAGAACTGCGATCTCGCCTCCCTGAAGGTGCACGACCACGTCTTCCTCGGCGGCGGCTGCGTCGATCCTCAGTACGCGCGCGCGCGAGAAAGCACTGTGCTCGTGAGCTGCGACTGCACGGGCCATCTGGACGTGTGCTTCTGTCCGGTGGTCGGAGAGCAGCCCTACGCCGAGACCGGCTTCGACATCAACGTCTCGCCGACGGCGTTCGGCTACTGCATCGAGTCCGGTAGCGCGCGAGGCGCGGCGCTTATCGAGCGCGCCGGCGCCCTGCTGGCGCCAGCCGACGACGCGTTGATCGAAGCGCGAAGAGAGGGGCGCGAGCGACTCACGCGGGTGCTCGTCGAGCACGGGCTAGCAACGAGCGGCCTCGCTCCCGGGCTCGACCTGCGCCGAGCCGTCGAGGACACCTCCGACTCGAAGCTCTGGCAGACGTTCGCCGCCGACTGCGTGGAGTGCGGTGCGTGCAACTTCATCTGCTGCACCTGTCACTGCTTCTCGCTCGTCGACGGACGCGACGGCGCCGGTCGCCCGGCACGATGGAAACAGTGGGACAGCTGTTTGTTCGCGGGCTTCGCGCGAACGGCGGGGGGCAGTAGTCCGCGCCCGACCCGCGCGAGTCGGCTTCGCAATCGCTTCGACAAGAAGTTCGTCTACTTCCCGCAGGCGCTCGGTCGCTACGCCTGCGATGGCTGCGGACGTTGCACCGAGGCGTGCATCGGCAGGATCGACATCCGCAAGGTGCTGAAGAGGGCGGTCGATGAGTCAGTCGCTCTACATGCCGATTCCGGCGACGATCGAACGGATTGAGGACGAGACCCCGTCGATCAAGACGTTCACGATCCAGCCGAGTGAGCCGATCTCGTTCGCTGCGGGTCAGTTCGTCGAGCTCACGGTGCCCGGCGTCGGCGAAGCGCCGTTCACACCCTCCTCCTCGCCGGCGGTGACGGACCGCATGGACATCACCATCATGCGCACCGGAAGGGTCACCGACCGCCTGCATCAGATGATCCCCGGGGAAGAGGTCGGGGTCCGCGGTCCCTATGGTCGCGGGTACCCGCTCGAAGCGTTCCGGGACCGGGTCGTCGTGATCGCCGGTGGCGGCTGCGGCGCAGGGCCGCTGCGCGCGCTGATTCTGACCTTGCTCGAAGACCCGTCCGCATACGGGAAGCTCATCGTCCGCTACGGCGCCCGCTCGCCGCAGGATCTCGTCTTCCGCGATGCCGCCGAGCGGCGCTGGGGCCGCGCCGGCGACGTCGACGTCCTGCTCACGGTGGACGTCGGCACCGAGGGCTGGGACGGTCACGTCGGCGTGCTGCCGACGATCCTCACCGAGCAGTATCTGGTCACCCGGCCCGAGAGCAGCGTCGCCGTGATGTGCGGCCCGCCGGTGATGATGCGCTTCACGACGCTCAAGCTGTTGGAGCGCGGCTTCGCGCCGCACGACATCTATCTCTCGCTCGAGCGGAACATGAGCTGCGGCGTCGGCAAGTGCGGCCACTGCCGACTCGACCGCTTCCACGTGTGCAAGGACGGCCCGGTGTTCTCGTACGAGGAGATCGAGTCATTGCCCAGGCTGTGGGATCACTGAGCGATGAGACACATGTTGGTCATTGACCTCGACGCGTGCGACGCCTGCGAGCGCTGCGGGGTGCGCTGCGGCGATGACGCGCCAGGCCGCGCGCACCTCGGCGCAATCGCGCTCCGTGAGCGAGCGACCTATGCCATCGTCTGTCGGCGATGCGAGGAGCCGAGCTGCATCGACGCCTGCCCCTTCGATGCGCTGCGGCGCTCCGAGGCGGGCGTGCTCGAGCGACTCGCGCTGCGCTGCGTCAGCTGCAAGCTGTGCGTGCACGCGTGTCCCTTCGGCACCATCTATCCAGACATGGTCCCTTTCTACAGCGCGCCGTGCACCGCGTGCCTCGAGGGCCGAGATGGGCCTCCGCCCTGCGCCGGAACCTGCGGCCGTGGAGCCATTGAATACACCGAGGTCGATCCTCGAGAATCCGGGCTGCACGTCGTCGACGAGCATCTTGCGGCGCGCGGCCGACGTTGGACGAAGCAGGAGGCGCCGTCGTGAACGCAACGATGGTCGTGCTCCAGTTTCTCGTCTTTCCCGGGCTCCTGTTCACCGGCGCTGCAGGTCTGCTGACGGTGTGGATAGACCGCAAGCTGACCGCGCGGGTCCAGATGCGGGTCGGCCCCCCCTTTCTGCAGCCCTTCTACGACCTCGGGAAGCTGATGATCAAGGAGACCTGCGTGCCCGCCCAAGGGTCGATGGGACTGTTCCTTCTGGCGCCGCTCCTGGGCCTGGCAGCGGTGACGCTCGCCTCTACCATCCTGTGGCGGGCGCTGCTCGACCCCGCCACGACCTTTGTCGGCGATCTGCTGGTGGTGATCTATCTGCTGGCCATGCCGGCGCTCGGCACGATCCTCGGGGCGTTCGCCTCTTCCAACCCGCTCGCCTCGGTCGGAGGCAGCCGGGAGATGAAGCTGCTCCTCGCCTACGAGCTCCCGCTCGTGCTCGCGGTGCTCGTCCCGGTGCTCCACGCGGGCAGCGTGGATCTCGGGAATCTTCTCCTGGTGACCTCGGTCCACAGGCCGTCCGGGATCCTCGGGCTCCTGGTCGCGCTCCTGTGCACCCACGCGAAGCTCGCACTGGTTCCGTTCGACATGGCCGAGGCGGAGGCCGAGCTCAGCGGAGGCGCCTATATCGAGTACTCGGGCCCGCCTCTGGCGATGTACAAGCTCACTCGCGCGATGATGCTGTTCACGATGCCGGTGTTCCTGGTCGTCGTCTTCGCCGGCGGCGCGGTGGTCGGGCGCGGCTGGCCCGGGGTCATCCTCGCCGCGGCGCTCTGGCTGGCGCTGCTCACCGTGATCATCGTCGTCCACAACACCACGCCGCGCCTGCGCACCGACCAGGCAGTGCGGATCTTCTGGGGACCGGTGACGCTGGTGGCGCTCTTCGCCCTTGTTCTCGCCTGGCTGGGAGCATGACTCGATGAGCTTTGCGATCCAGGCCCTCACCAGGTCGCTGAACATCTTCCATCTGGCGGGAAGCGCCTGCAACAACTGCGACATCGAGATTCTCGACGCGCTGACGCCACGCTACGACATCGAGCGGTTCGGCATGACGCTGGTCGCGAGCGTGCGCCACGCCGATCTGATCCTGCTCTCGGGGATCTTCAACAAGAAGGCTGCAGAGCGCGCACGGCGGGTCTACGAGCACGCGGCAAAGCCGGTGCTGGTCGTCGCGATCGGCGGCTGCCCGGCCACCGGGATCATCTTTCGCGACTCGTACAACTGGGACGGTCCGCCCGGGAGGTACATCCCCATCGACGCCTACGTGCCCGGATGCCCGCCGAAGCCGGAGGCGATCATCGCCGCGCTCGCCGCGCTCGTCGAGAAGCTGCGGGAGGCCGACGCTGTGCCCGTCGATTCCGGACGCGATCGAGCACCGGCGTCAGACAGCGCTGGTCCCGCCGCCGAAGGAGGGCTGCCGTGAGCCCGAGCTCCGCCATTGATCGCCTTCGCGGGGCGCTCGGTGACCGAGCGTCTCGGATCGAGGAGCGCTCGGCGCGGCGCGTCTACGTAGACATCGGGGCGGGCGACGTGCGGGAGGTCGCCCGGGCGTTGCTCTCACGGCTCGGCGCACGCTTGCAGACGGTGACCGGGGTGGACACGCCGCCCGATGCAATCGAGCTCCTCTACCACTGGGCCCTCGATGAGATCGGCTCCGTCGTCACCGTTCGCACCGCGCTCGACCGGTCGCAGCCGAGGATCGACACCATCGCCGACCTCTGCCCGGCGGCGGAGTGGATCGAGCGCGAGGTCAGGGAGCTGCTCGGCGTCGAGTTCTCGAATCACCCGGATCCGCGGCACTTGCTGCTGCGGGATGACTGGCCCGAGGGTGAGTACCCCCTGCGTCGGGACTACAGGCGTCTGCACGGGCACTGAGCGCAAAATGGCGGAGCAAAGTCCCAGACGCACGATCGTCCCCATCGGCCCCTACCACGCCCTGCAGGAGGAGCCCGAGTTCTTCAAGCTGCACGTCGACGGCGAGACCGTCGTGGGCCTCGACATCGAGCTCGGCTACAACCACCGGGGGATCGAGGAGCTGTCCCAGTCGAAGGACTTCGAGGAGACCATCTTCCTGGTCGAGCGGATCTGCGGGATCTGCTCGACGTCCCACCCGATCGCCTGCTCGCAGGCGATCGAGGACGCCGGTGGAATCGAGGTACCCGAGCGGGCGCTGTTCATCCGCTCGACCGTGGCCGAGCTCGAGCGCCTCCACTCCCACCTCCTCTGGCTCGGGCTCGCAGGCCACTTCCTCGGCTTCAACACGCTGTGGATGTGGACCTGGCGGTTCCGCGAGGACGTGCTCGGGGTGCTGGAAGTCGTGAGCGGCAACCGGAACCACTACGGAATGCTCAAGCCGGGCGGCGTGCACCGGGATGTGCGCCGCGAGGACCTGCCGCGCATTCGCGCCCTCCTGGATGGGCTGGGCAAACCGCTGGAGATGCTCCGCGGTGCGGTCGTGGACGACCCGCTGCTGCACGCTCGTACCGTGGGCGTGGGAGCGCTCACGCGCGAGCGGGCGCTCGCCTACGGGGCGCTCGGGCCGACGGCTCGCGCATCCGGGGTCGACATCGACGTGCGCCGCGACCACCCGCACGCCGCCTACGACCGCGTCGAGTGGCAGGTGATCACGCGCGAGTCCGGCGACGTCTTCGACAAGATCGTGGTACGGATCCTCGAGATGTTCGAGTCGGTCCGGATCGTCAGACAGTGTCTCGATCACCTCGAGACGGTCCCTGGACCGATCGCCGCCCGACCGGAACGTATCGCGGCAGGGGAAGGTATCGGTCACTACGAGGCGCCTCGAGGGGAGGTCTTTCACTACATCCGCAGCGACGGCAGCAACCGGCCTCTGCGACACAAGGTGCGCGCCCCGAGCTACATGAACGTGCCGACGAATCGGGAGACGGTCCTCGGCGCGACGGTGGCGGATGCGAGCATCATCCTCGCCGCCGTCGACCCGTGCTACTGTTGCACCGAGCGCATGGCCACGGCCTTCGACCGCAGGAGCGGGCTCCGTGCGTGGGACGGCGCGGAGCTGTTGCGGCTGTCACGCGAACGGACCGAGCAGGTCGCCCGTGAGTCCGGGTGGAACGGCCCCGAGCTGTCGATGGACCTGTGGCGATGAGCGGGATCGGTCACCCCATGCTGCTGGCGATCGCGTTGCCCGCGCTCGGGGGGCTGCTCGTTCGGCTCACGCCGGCACGCGCCGAGCGGGCCCACGGAGCCATCGCGACCACGGTCGCCGCGCTGACGCTCGCTCTCGCCGTGGCCGTCGTCGCCCGCGGGCCAGACGCGGTGGACGTCAACGCTTGGCTCGTGCTCGGCGTCGATCGCCTGAGCGCTCTGGTGCTGGTCTTTGCGACGCTGTTCGCCCTGCTGATCGCCGTCTACTCGGTGCGGTACATGCGCGGACACGAGGGACACCGGGCCTACTTCGCCTATCTGCAGTGGACCCTCAGCGCGGCATGCGGCGCGGTGCTCGCGAACGACCTGGTGGTGCTCCTCGTCTTCTGGGGCGTCCTCGCGATCACCCTGTATCTCATGGTCCTGCTGTCAGGAGAGCAGGCCAGCGAGGCCGCCCGCAAGTCGCTCGTGACCGTCGGCGGCTCGGATGCGCTGCTGCTCCTCGGCGTGGTCCTCGTGTGGCAGATCACAGGGTCGACGCGACTCGACGCCGGTGCCATCCCGGTCACCGACACGCTCTCACACCTGGCGTTCGCGGCGTTCGCCGTCGCAGCGTTTGCGAAGGCCGGTGCCGTCCCGCTTCACGCCTGGGTGCCCGACTGCGCCGAGCGCGCCTGGGCGCCGGTCACGGCTCTCCTGCCGGCATCTCTCGACAAGCTGCTCGGGATCTATCTGCTGGTGCGCGCAGCAACGGATCTGTTCGAGCTCACTCCGGCGCTGCGCGCGGTCCTGATGACGATCGGGGCGATCACGATACTCACGGCCGTCTTCCTGGCGCTCGTGCAGCACGATCTGAAGCGGTTCCTCGGATTTTGCGCCGTGAGCCAGGTCGGCTACATGGTGCTCGGCATCGCCACCGGGACGGCGATCGGTCTCGCCGGCGGCCTCTTCCACATGCTCAACCACGCCCTCTACAAGAGCTGCCTCTTCCTGGGCGCCGGCGCCGTCGAGCGCGGGGCGGGAACCACCGAGCTCGACCGACTCGGCGGGCTCGGACGCCGGATGCCGCTCACCTTCGCGGTCATGGTCATCGCGGCGCTTGCGGTCTCAGGCATCCCGCCGCTGAACGGGTTCGCCTCGAAGTGGATGGTCTATCGCGCACTCGTCGAGGTCGGGGCGGACGGTGGCGCGGCGTGGATCCTCTGGCTGGCCGCGGCGATGCTCGGCTCCGCGCTCACGCTCGCGGGCCTCGTCAAGGTCCTGCACGCGACGTTCCTCTGCGCCCCCTCACCCGAGGTCGCCGCGCGCGAGGTGCACGAGGCGCCGGTCGCGATGCTCGCGCCGATGTGCTTCCTGGCGGCGGCGTGCGTCGCCTTCGGGGTGCTCGCCGAACCGCTCGTGATCGAGCGCCTGATCGGACCGGCGGTGGGTGGCGACCTGGGAGAGATGTGGGACTCCGGCGCCGCCACTGCACTGCTCCTGGTCGCAATCGCTGCCGGGGCGCTCGTGTGCTGGTGGACCGCCCGCGGCGCGGGCATACGCCGGGTCGAGACCTACGTAGGCGGCGAGCGCCTCGACGAGGCGTACATCGCGGGCGAGCCCCCGCCGCCGGCTCGAGACGTGCGCGTCTCCGGCGTCGACTTCTACCGCACCATCGAGGATCTGCCGGCCATGCGGCGAGTCTACGCGCTGGCCCGCAGCCCCGCTCTCGACCTCTACGCGCTCGGTCGCCGCTGCCTGCTCTATCTGGTGGTCGTGCTTCGCGCGGCCCACACCGGTGCGCTGCCGGCGTATCTCACCTGGTTTCTCCTCGGGGTGCTCGGCATCGTCTACCTGTTCACGCGGGGAGGACCCTGAGATGGTCGAGGTGACCGCGGCGTTGATCCTGCTGGCCGTCGTCGGAGCCGTCGTCGCCGTCGAGACGCCGAACCTCCTGTTCTCCGTGGTGAGCGTCGGCACGGTGGGCTTCCTGGTCGCGGTCGCGTTCCTGTTCCTCGCGGCGCCGGACGTCGCCATCGTGCAGATCGGCGTCGAGGTGGTGAGTCTCGTCATCCTCGTGCGGGCGACGATCGGCCGGGAGACCGCGCCGGCGACCCCGCACCGGGCCTTCGTGGGCATGGCCGTGGCGCTGACCCTGCTCCTCGCGGTCGGGCTGTTCGGCGTGCACCTGCTCGCGGATCTGCCCGCGTTCGGTGAGCCGGTCATGGCGCGCATCGCGCACACGCCGGCGCAGACCTACCTCGAGGAGGGCCTCGCAAGCACGGGATCGGCCAACGTCGTCACCGCGGTGCTCCTCGACTATCGGGGATACGACACGCTCGGCGAGGCGACGGTGCTCTTCTGCGCCGTGCTCGGTGCGCTCAGCGTCCTGCGTCGTCGGGCCCGCCGCGCGGCCACGCGCTCGGCCGACGAGGGCTCGCCGTGAGTCCGCGCGGGAACGGACCGGGAATGGACGTCATCGTGCGCACGAGCGCGCGCTGGCTGAAGGGCTTCATCGTGGTCTATGGCGCCTACGTCGTGCTGCACGGCCACCTCACCCCGGGCGGCGGCTTCGCCGGTGGGGTCATCGTCGCCTGTGGCTTCATCCTACTCGCCCTCGCTGGCGGCGCGGACCTCGCCGCCGGCATGTTCAGCCGCCGGGCCGCATCGACGCTGGACAGCGTCGGCGTGCTCGTGTTTCTAGGGCTCGGATGCATCGCAATGGCGATGGCTGGAGGCGCCTTCCTCGAAAACTTCGTCACGACGAACGAGAGCGCATGGTTCGCGCTGTGGAGCGGCGGGACCATCCCCATCGTCAACGTGGGTCTCGGGCTGAAAGTGGCGAGCTCGCTGTTCCTCGTCTTCAGCGTCCTCGCGGCTTTCAGGGTGCTGCGGGAAAGCACGGACGAGGAGAGGGACGAGCCGTGATCTACTCCCTGGCGCTGCTGCTGGTCCTGGTCGGCCTCTATGGCGTGGTGGTCAATCGGAATACGCTGAAGATCGTGCTGAGCCTGCTGATCATGGAGCACGGCGTGCACCTGCTGTTCCTGCTCATCGCCTACCGAGAACGTGGACATCCACCCATCCTGGAGCCCGGTACGCCCGTCGCCGGCTTCTCCGCCGGCGCGGTCGACCCCGTGCCCCAGGCGCTCGTGCTGACCTCGATCGTCATCGGGCTCGGCGTGCTCGCCCTTCTCGTGGCGCTGTGCGTGCGTCTCTACGAGCGCTACGGCACCTTCGACGTCTCCGCGATGCGCAGGCTGCGCGGATAGCTGGACGCAGGCGATGGACGAACTGATCCCCCTGCTCGTCGCGATACCGCTTGCGACCGCGTTCGTTCTGCCGTTGTGCGCCCGGTTCAGGGAGGCCGCGCTGGACCTGGTCGCATGCGGCGCTCTCGGCGTGCTCGGCATCCTCGCGCTCTCGTGCATCGGCGTCGAGGCGCACTACCGTATCGGCGCCTGGCCGACGCCGCTCGGGATCGAGCTCAGCCTCGACGCGCTCTCGGCGCTGCTGCTCGTGGTGGTCAACGGTATCGCCTTCCTCGCCGGCCTGTACTCGGTCGAGTACATGCGCGAGTACACGGCCAAGCACCGCTACTACGCCCTGCTGCTTCTGATGGTGGCCGGGATGAACGGGGTGCTACTGGCCGGCGACCTGTTCAACCTCTACGTGATGATGGAGATCGCCGCGGTCGCCTCCTACGCGCTCGTCGCCTACGGCTGCGCCCACGAGGAGCTGGAGGCCGCCTTCAAGTACGCGGTGCTCGGCACGCTGGCGTCGACCCTGATCCTGATCGCGATCGCGCTGATCTACAGCCTCACGGGCAGCCTCAACATGGCTCAGATCGCCACGCACCTCGCGGGTCTCGGTGACGAGCGGCCGCTCCTTCTCGCTTCGGCGCTGTTCGTCTGCGGGTTCGGTCTGAAGGCAGCGCTCGTCCCGTTTCACACCTGGCTGCCCGATGCGCACCCGTCTGCCCCGGCCCCGATCTCCGCGATGCTCTCCGGCGTGCTCATCAAGGCCATCGGCATCTACGCCCTGATGCGGATCGTCTTCAACATCGTCGGCGCCGGTGAAGCGGAGCTGGCGGCCCTGCGCTGGCTCGGCGTCCTGTCGATGGTCCTGGGAGGAGTCCTCGCTGCGGGACAGTCGGATATCAAACGGCTCCTTGCATACAGCAGCATCGGACAGATGGGCTACGTGGCGCTGGGGCTCGGACTCGCAACCCCGCTCGGCGTCGTGGGGGCCGTATATCACCTCGTCAACCACGCGGTGTTCAAGTCACTGCTGTTCTTCAATGCCGGCGCCGTAGAGCGTGCCACGGGCACGCGCGAGCTCGGCCGTCTCGGTGGACTCGGTCGCCGGATGCCGGTGACGAGCGCCACCTCGCTCGTCGCCTCACTCTCGATCGCCGGTCTGCCGCCGTTCAACGGGTTCTTCAGCAAGCTGATCGTGGTCGTCGCCTGCGTGCAGGCCCAGGCCCACGGCTTCGCACTCGTGGCGGTGCTCATGAGCGCGGTCACCCTCGCGTACCAGCTGAGAATCCAGCGCCACGCCTTCGCCGGACCGACGCGCGAGGTCGAGCAGGTGGTCGCACGGGAGCCACGCCTGATGGCCGCGGCGATGGTCGTGCTCGCGATGGCGTGCGTCGGGCTTTCAGCGCTCGTCGTCACCGGTCTCGACGATCCGCTGCTGATCGGTCAGGCGCAGCGCGTGCTGCTCGCCGGGAGGCTGGGTGCCGACGCCCCGGTCTCGCTCTCCGCCGCCTCGGGGGCCGGCCCGTGAGCGCGCCGGCTGGCCGTTGGCGTCGCACCGCGCACGGCGCACACCGCCTTGCAGCCGGAGCGGTGCTCTTCGCCGCGATGCTCGCCTTCTGGCTGCTGCTGGCCTTGCCCGGTGCGCCGGGCGCGCAGGCGCGCTGGGGCGAGGTCGGCGCCGGCGTGGCGGTGGCCGCTCTCGCCGCATTCGTGCTGCGGGATCTCGTCACACAGCGTTTCACACGCCTCGTCGACCCGGCGCGCTACCTCTGGCTCGCGGTATTCATCGCCGTCCTCGCCTACTACGTCATCCGGGCGAACCTGGACGTCGCCTACCGGGTTCTGCATCCGTCGATGCCGATCCGGCCGGGGATCGTGAGGATGCGCACCGGACTGCGAACCGAGAGTGCGCGCACCGCGCTCGCCAACGCGATCACGCTGACTCCCGGGACGCTGACAATCGATGTCACGGAGGACGGCCGCTTCTACGTGCACTGGATCAACGTCGAGACGCAGGACGACGAGGACGCCGCACGGCGGCTCCTCGGGAGATTCGAATGGCTGATAGGCAAGATCTTCGAGTAACGGGTCGGCGCTTCGTGCCCGGGGAGGGTTGACCGGTGCCCGAGTCGATCGCGCTGGTCTTCTTCCTCGGCCTGCTCGCCTGCAGCGGGATGTGCCTGTACCGGGTTGGACGGGGCCCGAGCGCGCCCGATCGCATGGCGGCCATCGACATCCTCGGCACGGTGGTCGTGGGCTTCGTCGCGGTGCTGACCGCCCTCACCGGCAAGGCCTATCTGCTCGACGTCGCCATAGTGTGGGCGCTCGTGAGCTTCGTGGGTACGCTGGCGCTGTCGAAGTACCTGGAGGGGAGGCCTCTCGATGAATGAACTCTCCGCATCCGATCTGGCCGGACTGACGCTGATCGGCGTGGGCGTCGCCTTCGACGTCTTCGGCTGCATCGGCCTGGTCCGCCTGCCTGACGTCTACAACAGACTCCAGGCCGCCACCAAGTGCGTGACGGTTGGGACCTGCTTCATCATCGCGGGCAGCCTGCTCGTGCTCGGCAGCGCGTCAGGGGCGGTCAAGGGCGCGCTGTGTCTCCTGTTCGTGGTGGTCACCTCGCCGACGGCGGCCCACGCGCTCGCCCGCGCGGCGCACCGCTGCGGGGTGGCGCTGTACGAGGGCAGCGTCGTCGATCGCTACGCGGAGGATGCCGAGGCGACCGGCGAGCCGGAGGAGCTCCGATGAAGCTGCCCGCCTTCCTGCAACCGCGCATCCTGGCCCAGGCGATGCGCGCCGTGCTCTCGCCACCGTTCACCACGCGCTTCCCCGCCGAGCCGCTGGAACCTGTTGAGGGTTTCCGTGGTCGCCCGCGCTACGACGAGGCCGGCTGCATCGGATGCGGCGCCTGCGCCGAGGTCTGCCCCGCGAAGTGCATCGACCTCGTCGACGACACCTCCGTGACGCCCGCGGTGCGGCGCCTGGTGCAGCACCTCGATGCATGCATCTGGTGCGGGCAGTGCGCGCGATACTGTCCGACGCAGCGCGGCATAACGATGAGCCGTGAGTTCGACTGCGTCGGGTTCGCACCCGGGGACTTCGAGGAGCGCGTGGAGAAGGCGCTCGCGCTGTGCGAGGTGTGCGGCGAGGTCATCGCGCCGGTGGATCAGCTCCGCTGGCTCGCTGACAGGCTCGGGCCGATCGCCTTCGCGAATCCGGCGCTGATGGGCGTCGCCGCGCGCGACTTGGGGCTGACCTGCGAAGGTCCCGCCGACCAATCGGAGGGGGTGACCCGGAGCGATCGCCTAGCGTTGCAGTGCCCGCGCTGCCGGCGCAAGAGCGCGTTCGCCGCATGAAACCGAGCGCCCTGGAACGGTTTCTCCACGGGCGCGTGTGCATAGTCGGGGTGGGAAACCGAGACCGGCGGGACGATGCGGTCGGACCGCTCGTCGTTGGCCTGATCGCCGGACGGACGCGCGCGGCAGGGGTCGTCGACGCCGGCGACGTACCCGAGAACCATCTCGAGCGCGTCGTCGGTACCGCGCCGGACGCGGTGCTCATCGTGGACGCGGTCGATCTCGGCGCCGAGCCCGGGGCCGTCGAGCTCCTCGGGCCTGAAGCGATCCGCGATGCAGGCGTGTCCACCCACGCTTCGTCACTCGCCCTGTGCGCGGACTACATCGTGAGGCGGACCGGTGCATCGGTCGCGTTGCTCGGCGTCCAGCCTGCGGATGTCGGCCTCGGCACGAACCTCTCACCGGCCGTGGCCGAGGCGGCCGTCGAGATCGGGCTGTTGCTGTGCCGTCTGCTGCCGCGCAACCGCCAGACAACTGCGTAGAAATCTCGATCACTGCCACCCGCAGCAAGTAAGCTGCGCTTTGTTCCCCGCCGCGACGTCGCGGCAGCGCGAGCCATCGCCATGTCCGACGAGTTGCTGATCGAGTGGTCCCAGCTGGGCGGTCGGGATCCGAAGCCCACGCCGGACGTCAGCGTGTTTGCCGATGGTCGGGTTCGCATCGGCGCGAGGCTCGCGGGCGGCGAGACCGCCTGGCGCACGCTGTCCACGAGCAGGCTCGCCGCGCTGCGCCGACGGCTCTTCGAGGAGCTGCGCGTGATGGAGATCGACGGCGGGGCGCTCGCGCGCGACGTGCAGGCGGCGGCGCGTCGCAGGCGGGCCGAGGCCACGGCGCAGGCGGTGCCGTTCACCGGAGCGCAGATGGACTCCGCGACGACGGTCATCCGCGCGACCGACGGCGGACGCACGCGGGAGATCCGCCAGCACGATCTCTTCGCCAGCGCCGAGGCCTATCCGGAGCTCGAGGCGCTCCAGCGGCTGCGACAGGCGCAGCTCTGCCTGCTCGAGCTCGCGACCTCGCACTGAGCCCGACCGGATGGCTCCCGGGCGGGCGGAGCGAGCGCCGCCCGCGCGCGGGGCTCTCTCAACCCTCTTCGTTCACCACCGCCCCGGGAGGCACGACGATCGGCTCGATGCGCTCGATCGCGCAGGTGTCCACGTCGTGGCGCGCGCCGAACAGCCCCAGCTCCGCGATGCGAAGCATGCTCGGCAGGCTGAACTCGTCTGCCGCCTCGATGTTCACCTCGTATCCCATATCCTCGAAGGAGGCGATGGACATACGGCTGATCGGCCGGCGCGCACCGCTCAGGAAGCCCGTGAGCAGCTCGTCGGCGAACACCGCCTCGCGCCAGTGACCGTCGCGCGTGCCCCGCCCGCCAGTGTTCGCCACGGGAACGGGCGTGGGATCGGCGTTGTTCGTGGGGTCGGCGGCGGCCCTGAGCTGCCCGTACTCGCGCATGGCGTTGCTGCCGACGAAGGTCGGGTCGATGGTCCCCTCGCCGACGATCAGACCAAGCGAGGACCAGAGCGTCCCCAGGCCGAGGACGTGCCCCATCTCGTGCAGGATCGTGTCCTCGAGACTCCCGTCGGCCTCCAGTCGGTCGAGATCGGCGCTGTCGAAGGACATGAGGCCCTTGATGGGGATCAGCGTGCCCGGGCGCACGAAGCGCGGCCCCGCCTGACCGAGAATTCTCCCGGGGCCGTCGATGGGTCTGCCCTGGGCCTCGATGAGCACGTCGTCGATGAGCTCGCCCTCGAGGAAGACCGGCGGCACGTCCCCGGTGATGATCTCCGACCAGCGCGCGGCTGCATCGCCGAAGGCGGCCTGCTGCCTGGGCGTGAGTCCGCCGAGGAATCGGACGTCGACGTGAAAGGCCGACGTCGGCAGCGTCGTGGTGAGCCCGAGCAGCCACTGATTCAGCGCCCCGCCGTCCTGGCTGACCTTGTCCTCCACCCGCAGGGTCCACGTTCCCTGCGCGGCCTTGCCCTGGAAGTCCCGGAGATCGCCTTCGGGGCGGAACGTGCCGCGGAACGGAGCGCTGCCCGTGGTGATCGAGGTCAGGGCGTCGGCCCGGAAGATCGTGCCGAGGAAGTCGTCGCGCGACCCGCCTTCACGGGCGACGAGGGTCACCTCGGTACCGTCCGGTCCGATCAGCGCGACCACGAGGTCGTTGGTCCACGTGTGGCTGATGTCGACCATGACCTCGACCGCCTCGACCGTCGCATCGCCGAGGTTGGCGACCTCGACGGTCGAGCTGATCGTGTTCGGCAGGCCAGGATCGATCGGGATCGGCGTCTGGTTTACGAACTCGTGTCGCATCTCGCGCACTCCTTGCGTTGGTGGCGCACACGGGGACGCTGCGACCACGTTGCTCTCGAGCGCGGCGTCTCTCGCGCAGCCTCTTTCGCGGACCTACTCGCGCAGGCCCTCTTGCGCTCGCGCACGCCAGATCCGATCACGCCACCGGACGTCGCGAGGTGCATTCGGCCGGAGCACCACGCGCTCGACGCCCGCGGGCCCCGGACCCGTACCCCGATTGTTCCACGGGGCCCGGCATCGAGGGGTGGCGAATCGCACAACCTGCGGCTACTTCACCGTCACGCAGTTGCACGGCGCGAGCTGGCAGACCTTGTGAGACACGCTGCCCAGCAGGAGCCCCTTCACGTCCGACAGGCCACGGCTGCCGAGCACGACAGTATCCGTGCCGTGTCGCTCGATGCTGGCGAGGATCCCGGCGACCGCATCCCCTTCGAGCACCTCGGTCTCCACCGCTGCGACGCCGGCGCGCCGGGCCTCTCGGGCGGCCCTCTCGGTCAGCTGCTCGCCGATGGCCTGCCGCATGCGCTGGGCCTCCTCCTCGTTGCGCGCCTGGCGCGTGCCGAGGAAACCCGCGACGTCGCGCGGCGCCTGGTCCGATTGCGCGTCGTCGACGATGTGCTCGACCTGGACCATGTGCACGAGCGCTTCGGGCACCGGCCCCGGTGTCATCACGTGCGCGAGCACGAGCCGCGCGCCGCACCGTGCCGCGAGCTCGGTTGCCACGGCCGCCGCTCGCCCCGAGTGCGCCGAGCCGTCGAGGGCAACGAGAATCGAATTGAACATGCCGGCCTCCTCATCCTGGACACCCATGGCGAGAACCTGCGTCCTGTGCGCCCGCGGAACAACCGCTCGCGGCGCCGGACGCGCCGGCGTCTTGATTCCGGTCAAGGGACGGCGGTGTTCGATAGTCCTCGAAGGAAGCCGAGCTCGATCGAGCTCGTCCTGACGGGCCACGCCTGGCCGGTGCCGGC